>Ga0209187_1000137_pt1 | contig 161227 bp, 120 predicted proteins | sample BantaG_FD_187430 | JGI IMG/M metagenome (GOLD analysis project Ga0209187, IMG submission 187430) | Marine algal microbial communities from Bantry Bay, Ireland - BantryBay_4 metaG (SPAdes) (version 2) | ecosystem: Host-associated > Algae > Red algae > Unclassified | place: Bantry Bay, Ireland...
ACACATTTCAACACTATACGCAGAAAGCCTTGGAGGGCTTTCTACTATATTGAAATATGCAAAACCCGCATCGATATTATTCACTAAAATTCATTAACTAACTGTCCTAAGAATGGGGGGAACCTCAGAAAGACTTATAAACAGCCAATATGAGTCAGCAATTATTTCTTCATCAATACCAGGTAGTGAAAGTGAAATATCTTCATGGAGGTTTCCCCATTCTTCTTTTAATATTTTAATGCTAGTCATACTACTAATATCTACAAATTACTTTTGCGAAAATTCAGCCAATTCGGATCAACGTCCGAAATTTAGATTTTCAGAAAAAAATTTATTAATATCACGCAACTACCTGATTCACAGAATTATATCACAATATCAAACAATTTTATTACAAAAATGTCATCTCTTAAACAATCAAATTAAGCCCTCAACTGTTATAGAGGTAGAATGTTAAAATATGAAGTTAAATGTTGATTTTATAGACGCAGAAAGAGATAATGATCTAGAGCAATCTATTATATCTCGTATTAAGAAAAGTTTTAATCAAAGCTTTATAAGCTCCATCAAAGTGCTTATTAAAAAAGTGCCTGGCTCTTCTAAAATTTGGAAATCTGAGATAGATATTATCTCATCTGCTGGCTCTATCCTCCATACGCAATCAAGATCTATAGATCATGTCATTGCTTTCGATGAAGCTATACATAATATGGAAAAGCAGATCGTTAAGCTAAAGAATGAAAAGCTTAATAAGAGAGCTTAGCGCTTTCGACGATGTTTTTAATCGGCTAAAATAATTTTAGGGTCAATATTCAATTTCTTATATAATCCTTTGGCAATATCCAAGGTCAATTTTCTTTTACCATTTAATATTTCACTTATGCGTGATGGAGTTGTGCCAAGCAATGTAGCAACATCCTTTTGCTTTAATTTTCTTTGGTACATTCTAAGTTCGATCATCTCTTTTAAGTTATCGGGCTTAAAAGCGTGATAAGTTTCTTCATATTCGGCTACACTATCAGATAATTCATCCAACTCAGTCTGCAACTTTTTAGTTAACTTTCCTTTATCCGTCAGAATGACAAGTAATTCCTCTATTCTTTTGGAACTGACAATATATTCTTGTTTACGCATTTTTATAAATTTCTTATTTGCTTAGCATTCAATTTATCATATGCTGAATGTGTTCCTATAAATCGGATATAAATTTTCTGAGAGACAAAGATGATTATAACGATCAGGCGATAGTCATTTCCCTTAATATTAAAAATGTACCTATTATTCCCTACATAATCAACTGAATTAAAATCCGCTTTAATATCATCTAATCCATTCCATTGAGCATTTCTTACAATCTCATACCAGTACAAAAGTGGAATTTTAGAATGAGGGTATTTCTTAGAAAATTCTTTTAATCGCTTTGGAGTTACTACTCGCATATCTGATATCATTAGTAAAGATAAGGAATATTATTCTACAATATGGAATTTAATTCCATCTATGCGGTAATATGATTAACAGCACTTTAAATAATTCTGATTTCCAAATCAACTTAGAGGATAAGAATCAGAACTTATTCTTCCACATCATACTTTCGACGGGCCTGATACCACGTTCGTTATACTTGGCGTTTTTCTTTTTATTATAATAATTTTCTATCTCTCCATCTACCTTGAAGTAGATGAGCTGACCTACAGGCATACCGGCATAGATGCGTACTGGATGTACACAACTGATCTCAAGTGTCCATGTATTACAGAATCCTACATCACCCTTCCCAGCAGTCGCATGTATATCTATACCTAACCTTCCGACACTGGACTTACCTTCTAAGAATGGCACTGTTGTATGCGTTTCTGTATATTCTTCTGTCACACCGAGATATAGTGTACCTGGTTGTATGACGAAGCCTTCTTCTGGGATAATGATTTCTTCTATCGTGTTGTGCTTTTTGGCATCTAAGACTCTATCCTTATATACAGCAAGATACTTTCCGATATGGACGTCATAAGAATTAGTCCCTAAGCAAGCGGGATCATAAGGCTCTATAACGATCTCCTTACGTTCTATACATTTCTTAATTTCTATATCGCTAAGTATCATATCTATGGTGTATAAAAAAATTTAAAAGCTCGAATATAAGGAGCTTTAATCATCTATAAGTAAAAATTAAATATGGTGTGATAGGATCAACTTATTTACACATAAAAATAGCCCTGCAAAAAATGCAGGGCTAACATTTATGACATATTGATGTCTATACCTTTTATATTAATACTTCTCTAATTAAGAGTAAGCCCCATTCTTATACCACCTGCTATCGTAGTTATGCCACTATTACCTGTGATCAGGTAAGGCACCGTATTGTTATAATCCATGAATGCTGTAACCTTAAGATTCTGATTAACGATGTACTCCCAAGAAGGGCTAAAGAATATACTCTTAGCTCCACGACTAGGTACTGGTTGTATGTCTATATCTATATCCTGTATCTGCGTGATATCGTCACTAAATCCAAAATCCAACAAGAAAGTCATATCACTACCTCTTGTTGTAGATACATTACCTCGACTTCTTCTATTCGCATCTGGATTAGGTTCGTCACTATCATCTGGTCTTGCTCTACGTGATCTTTTCTTCTTTTTCTTTAAGAAAGAAGAATTCTTAACCGTATATGCGAATCCAAAAACAAACTCTGTCTTCTTAGTTTCATTTAACTCACTCGCTACATTGACTGATAGGTCAAGTGTTCTTGATCTGTTATATTCAAAGTCTAATGTGAGATCACCTTTCGTCTTTACACTTACACCTATCAATGGACTGAAAGCTTCTCTAATCTCTACTGCCGGTATCTCTATACGTGAGTAATAGTTACCATTTCTCTTAATCTCGTCAAATGGATTCTGACTATTATACTGAATATCACTCATGAAATTATTAATACGTAATACAGAACTGTAACCATGCTTAATAGATACACTTGAGAACTTCTCCTTAAACCATGGCAGCTTAGACAAACCGTCGTATCTTAAGTTCCAGTTAGGCTTAGGTATATATCCTGACTTCCTTACATCTTGCTCTATATCCAATGTAATCGTATTAGGGTCTTGTCCAGTATAAGCAGCTAAGAAAGCTGGAATCAATACTGTAGAACTCTGCTTACCATAACCTGCTGCATAGTTCTCACCATCGACTTGATGTGATCCTGCATTAGAATCATTAGCTAATCGGTAAGAGATTATACTTCTGTGACTTTCGAATCTATCAAACAGATCTTTTATATCATTCCCAAAGAGTGTATTCATTGTAAAATATGTCAACTCAAATGATCCTACGTCACGTGCTCCTATCTGCTGGAAGTTGACGATATCACGATTTTTATTCTTGAATTCTTCTTGATGATTAATGCTGTAATTTTTCTTAAAGTCTACATCAATTTTGACATCTCTCCACGGCTCTAATTTAATCTTAGCATCTATGTTCTGAGACTTAGTCTGTATGACTTCTTGGTTTAATGCCGTACTTGTAGTAATCCATCCCTTATCAGCAGCAGAGTATAACCAGTTCTGCTGATCTCTAAAGGTAATATCCGGCTGCATTCCAAAAGCAAAATCTAATCCTGGTGCATCAAATCCGCTTGACAATCCTAGCAATTCTGGTGTACCTGTAAATCCTGGTACGACTGTTCTGAAGTCCTCCTTATAATTTATTCTTACAGATCGTAGGGCGAATAATGGTCGCAGCAATAGCTTGGCTGCTGTACCTGCTTTCTTTTCTTTCTTACGCCCTCTCGATTTGTCATCAATATCAACTTTAGCATTATTAGTTTTGTCATCTTTAGTTCTCCTGCTTCTACTGATACGGCTATTACTCGGTCTATCTAAGCTTTTTAGATACTTAGATTTATCATATAATTTATTAAAATTAAAATTACCAGTAATCGATCTATTCTGACCATTCTGAATAATCGCTCCTGATGTATTACCGAAATCATCAATGAATACAAGCGGTGCTGCAGACCAAGAATAATCTGATCTGTATTGTGCTTTGACATCTACCCAATCCATATAAGGAATATACTTCAATGGCAGCGTATAATTAACTGATAGCTGATGGTTATAATCCGTATTTCTACCTAGCTGCTTTAGATTATCACTTCTATATTGATCAGCAAAATCTGGATTGTTATCTATAATATCTGAATAGTTTTCTCCATTAGCATTTGTCTTACGACCAAATTCGTCAACCCACGGACGACTCTCTGCATCTTCCGCAATACCCACTTGTCGTAACTCATCAATATAGGATGAATTAAAGGCCGAGAAATTAAGCTTTAAAGCCTTTGTCAAATTCCAATTCAAGTCGTATCTTCTCTCCCAATCAAAACGTCGATCTTCAAACTTATACTCTGGAGTATCGGGTTCTCTAAATTTTCGTGATGACAAAAACCTATTCACATTAGATCCAAAAGTGAATGAAGTAGGCAATGGATTAATATTAATTTCCTTTATAATTCTTAATGCCTTTGACTTGATACCTTTGAATGGTTGTATTGATAATCCCTTAATAGAAAATGAATAATCTAAACCTAAATTGTAATCCTTGGTAACTTCTTCTTCTATGATAGGGTCACGATATTTCATTTCTGTAAATGCATATGAAGCACTAAAATTCTCTATATCCCAAGGCATCGGTTTACGTGGCTTCTTGGGCTTTTCTTCCTCTTCCTGAGCTTCATTACCGAGGGTCACACTTGTAGACTTTTTATCTTTAGATGCAGAAGTTTTTTTGCCTCTATTATTTTTACCTGATGTTCTTACTTTTCCTACATTGGTAAAATTGAAAGTCTTAATCTGAGTCTGCGTTTGGTTACGTGCTCTAATCGTATCAGCGTCTATGACACCAAGATCATATTCGTCTTCTACAGTTATGTCATAATCGTATGCGTCATACTGTGGAGTCCTGGTATTCTTAGAATACTGTGCATAGAATGGTACACGCAACCCAAAGTTCTCTGGAAAGAATTTACCCAATTCCAGACTTGTAGATACGTCATATTCTTTAACTCCTTCCAGTGACCTATCATCTACTCTATCATCGAGAGCTCCCCATCCTATACTACTGAAACTTCCCGCCGCTGTAACATTACCTAAGTCAGCCAACTGCACATCCACACTTGCCAGTCCTGCGACACCTAGTCTCTCTTCTAATCCCAAGGCTCTAAGTTCATTAACCCATACCTCTCCACAGTAACCTTCTCCGGGAGAATTATCGGAGATATTCCTTATACCTATTTGTATATCTTTTACTTTACCGAGGTTCGGGTTACCTAATATACTAATTCTATGCCCATCAGGAAGAAACTGCCCATCTTCAAATGGTTCTAAGTTTAGACTTTCTTTATTAGGGTACTTATTGATTAAGTCAGTCATTGTCTCATTCGTGAGAACATATGGTTGTGTCAGATCTCCACCCTCAAGTATTCTTAATTTCTTAAGTATTGTAAACAACTCAAGCTTAAAATCAAATTTATTGGCTTCAGGCCATACGATATCAGAAATTGGAATGCTATCCATATCTTCCGACAGCGTTAGAGGAATTTCATATTCATAGAAGTGTCTATCAAAATCTTTTCCGAGACGCAAGAAAATAGAGACATCACCATTTTTTTGTAGTTCATTCCTGGATTCAGCATGGACGAATAACTGAAGTCGCTTATATCTTCTGAGATCCAAATCTGTTAGTTTATAGACGGATACCTCACATCCTTGTCCTAGCTCACAATAATTGAGAGAAAGTGATTTCTCATCTTGAAGAACATTAGAGAACGTATTAAATAATCGCTCTTGCTGTATTCCTTTAGGTAGTACATAGGGAAAGGGTTCTTTATTGCTGTTCTCTTCTATACCTACTGCATCTACATTAAAAGTACCTTCAAAATCATTAACTGTTCCATCTAATCCTTCGCCTTTACATATTCCTGGCAACCTTCTCCACTGACTTCTGATCAGTTCGAAATCTGCCATACGGAAGGTCTTCTGAGTCTCAAATCCATTGACAATCATTCTCATAAATTGTATAGATCTGAAGCCTTCTATATTATTATAAGCGACACCTTCGCTGATCGGAATTCTAAATCTATACCATTCCTCTTCTTCTCCATTACGTGGATTTTCTATAACTCTCTTATCTCTAATGAATTCATTATCCTCAATAACTCCAACACTATTATTGATCGGTACTTTATATTCATAGTAACTCTCGGTAGTCTGTAGAGAGCCGTTATTATTCAGATCTTCAGCATCTGGCCTTGGCTGTCCCCTTCTATTGACAGAGTTGGGATCGATATTGGTATTAGGATTTATAACCGCTTGAGAATTATTTTGATTAAAAGTTGGAGAATTACCTTGTGGATTATTAAATTTTGAATATCGTGTCAATATATCATCATCATCTTCCCAACCTGTATCGGGGTCAAAATCATTAAAAGATGCAAAGTTATCTCCTGAAGGATCTTCTTGTATAGATCTCTCTTCTGGAAAAAGCGCTAAATAATCAGCAAATTTTTCTCGCTCTTCCCTATCAGTCAATCCATCGAAACCAAGATCTTGCGCTACCTGATTATTAATATCGAAGGCATCATTATTAGGTCGTAGTTTAGGTATAGAACCCCAAGCCGTCTCAGAATTAAGATCAATGCCTGAATCATCAACAATAATCGCATTCTCAAATAATTGTTGCTCATCTTTTAAGATATCCTCGGATACATTACCTAAGTGAAAAGTTATAAACCCTGACTCATCGTCTCCGTGACCTGACCCATCTGGCTTCTCCATAAATGGATTCAATAACCAGAATTCAATGAACTCATAATTAGCTGCTTGGAAGTCACTGTTAGGCATATATCTCATTATTCCAGCCCATCTTGAAGCGGGATCATTCAATAGTATTTTATCTCTCTGCTCATTATACTCAGCCCCTTCAGAAAATGGTGTTCCAATCGGTGGATCAAAATTATAAGGTCCTCTCTCATCAGGAAAATATGTCAAATCAAAAGTCTGAAGATTACCTAATAGTCCTGTAGGAATCTGTCTCATAAAGAGCTCATCTTGCTGAACGTTACGGGTGTATGAGTTAATATTAGAAGGACTATTCTGAGCAAAGACTAATGACTGATCGAATACATACCATGACAATCTTGCTCTATTGGCGCCATATTCAAGACTATTAGATTCGTCGGATTCTGGAAATTGAGTATCCCCAGCACTTGGTGGCGTACTCGCTAATGCCCACAGATTATTAGCCTGACTGGCAAGCGGAAATCCACTTACTGCACCCTCGAAGTCATCTAAGTGGGTGATCCCACCATCTTCATCGTTGACATTAATAGCTCCAGAATGCCCTGGTCTCAGCACCGCTACTTCTGCAGCAAAGTTGATATTAGATGGTGTACTCGTACTGTAGAAAGGTAACTTATCTACGGCCTTAGTCAGCCATCCTGATTCTGTACTGAACCCCATATCCAGTCCATATATTCTATTGTTAATAGGATCATCTCCTAAGTTTACTTTCTGTGTAAAAGGCCTCTCAAACAATCGCAATATTGTACCTCCAATATAAAAGTTATCACTGGAGGAATACTCTGCTCTTAATCCAAGCATCGTCTTCTGCTGTAAGCTGAATGCCGAGTTATCTTCATAAGAGATATTAATAGGAATTCCTTGCTGTAGTAATGATTCGTTTATTATTCTTACTCGACCTATAGAGTAATCTACTTCGTAGTCAGCACCTTCTTGGAGCTGTCGACTACCTGCTGTGACTCTTACTGAACCTTGAGGTATATTCCATGCTCCGAGGGAGTATTCTGAAGATACGCTGGATTCAGATTTTCCTACCATGACGAACTTATTCTTAGAGAGTAATTCTCTCGCGGCAGTCACAGTGGTATCATAGAGTTCTGGAAATGTCAAAGAGTCAATAGCTCGTTCAGGCATGCCTGCTTCTGTAAGAAACTCATCCAATCGATTACCAAAAGGTTCTAAGACTGGAAAAACGATACTTCCGCTACTTGGTATAATTGTTACGCCAGGTACAAAATCATAAATTCCATCTGGCTGAGGATCGTTTCTCTCGTTGAGATTATCTAAGCCAAGAATATTAAGTAAAGGTGTAAATCTTATAGTATCTATTGGCCAAGGGATAAACTTTGTCAAAGAACCATCTGCATCATTCTCATAGAATACATCAAACTCAAAATTAGATGGGTCCAATGAATTACTTCTAAGCGGATACACATTCTTCATCATGAGATCCCACAATGGATCAGACACTCTCTGATTAGTACTCTTAAGCATCTTAGTATAGATGATACCTTCAGTCTGAATGTTGCCATCCCTATCAGTATTGGATATACTTCCCTCATCAGTATTACTTCCTACTTTGTAGATCTGATCACAATTAAGTGTATAGAAATATTCATAAGATATACCGAGTGATTGTTCTGGCTTTAATCTGATATTTAATGATAAGACACCGAGTTCAGCATTAAATGAATATTCTCCTGGAGATAATTTTCTACCAAGAAATTTATCAAAATCTCTGTCCTCATCTAAATTATATTGATTATTCAATACAGAAACGATACTATCAGATCTCTCGGCAGTAGGGTTATTAATTATTCTATCGAAAAGTAGGTTAGTGCTATTCTCAGGGAGTAATCTTTCTTGAATATCAAAATTGTTACGATCTTGGTCAGCTTCATCTATACCATAATTAGCATTAGGATTAGAAAATTTTGCAGGATCAGGCTCTCCTATATCTGATATTGCAACGATCGTTCTCTGATTCTGCTGATAGTTTCTATCATCATCAGATATCCATACTTCTATATTAGAGATACGGAAATTGTTCTTGATGTAAGGCAAATTAGACAGTGCTTCTTCATATACATTTCTGTGATAATGAGATATAAAGAAGTGCCTGTTCTCATCATATTGATCTGGTCTGATCTCAAACTGTTGTACCTGAGAACCATTCTGTATCGCTACCTGCTCTTGCTGCGATTGTTGCTGAGATGCTATCGCCGTTATTCTTAAGTGACCGAATTGTAATTCTGTCTTGAGACCAAATAAACTCTGTGCACCTTGTATCAATGTACTTCTTAATGGAAGGCTGACATTACCCGCTTCTATTTTCTTTATAATATCATCTTCTGTAAACTGCTCACTGTCGTAAGCTAATTTTATTTTTCTATCGAAATCAAAACTTGCATTGGTGTCATAATTGAATCCAAGATTCATCTTGTCTCCAATGTTACCTTCTACATTCATTTTTATATCCATATCAAAATCCAAGAAAGGACCTTGTCTCTGCTGATTAAGACTGATATTAGGATTTTTTACTTCTTGATAATCAGCTCCTATCGTAAGATCAATATTACCTTGAGGCTCGATCGTAATATCATTACCACCGAATAGTCGATCTGCCATTCCTTGATCGATATTAATCTTTGACAGTGGATCTAATTTTCCGCTGCCACTTTTATACTCGGAACTTGCACCACTGAGCTTATCGAAATAGTCTCGTTCTTGCTTAGCGGCTCGCCATTCCATATACTCATTGAATGACATATAGGTAGGTGCTCTATAATATTCGTCACCTATTTTTTCTGTAATGATGTAACTATCTGAATCAAGATCGTATTCTACAGTCTGCTCTACATTTTCTGGGAGAATATCGAACGGGTTATACTGCTCGTCTGTTATATGATCACCGAAGCGTTCTGTGACAGGTATCGTATCCTGAGATACGCGTGCATCAATAGGTCTTGATGACTCTATGGGTCCAGGTAAAACTATGCCACCTGCTTGTACATCTGCTTGGTATATGGTAACTGCAAAAGTCAATAGACTTATGCAAATCCGAAGGTATTTTGCCATTACTTTACTAAATCTTACTATTCTATATTGCCTTGTGTGGAATACACTCTGATATAAACGATTTATTCTCACGATATTGTCTAAGATAGCTGTCTTAATGTTGACTTAATTAATGTCTCTACTTGATCTATACTAGAATCTTGAGAAATAACCTTATCAACTTGCTTTATGATTTGATTTTTCTGGAATCCTAAGGCTACTAACGCAGCAATAGCTTCATCTCGTATAGAAGGATCAGCGAAAGATGTTAAATCCACCATTTCAGGGGCATTTTTAAGCATTTTGTCCTTTAAATCAAGGATAATACGCTGTGCCGTCTTAGGACCTACCCCTTTGACCTTCTTAAATGCCGCTACATTATCAGTCAATATTGCATTGCACGTATCCTTCGGCGTCATGTATGATAGAATCACACGAGCTGTATTAGGACCTATGCCAGATACTGATACTAACTTGATAAATAAATCTTTCTCATCAGGAGTCATAAATCCATAGATCGTATGTGCATCATCCCTGATAATCAGCTGAGTATAGATCTTAATACTATCCAGATTTTCTAATAATCCAAAGCTGTAAAGACTTATCTGTACATCATATGCGACACCTCCTACATCAACAAAAATGTGAGTTGGAGATTTATAAGTTATCTTTCCGTCTAAATATGCTATCAAATCAATGTATTTTAGCGGGTGAAGATATGAATTATATAAGTTTTCATATTAATTTTTTTAATAATATGTAAAATATTTCTAATCAATAGCTTATATAACTATCTAAAAGACTAAAAATCACATTAAAAAAGTAATTAATCAATGTTATATAACATACTTATCTTAGGAAGTGGCGGTAGAGAACATGCACTGGCTTGGAAGATTGCTCAAAGCCCTAAATGCCAGCGGCTATACGTTGCTCCAGGCAATGCAGGCACATCAGAAGTCGCTATAAATTTAAAATTGGACATTTTAGACTTTGACAGTATCAAAGAAAGCGTCAATCGACTTGAGATAGACTATCTCATAGTAGGACCAGAGGCTCCCCTTGTCAATGGAATCTATGATTATTTCATGGATCATATTGTAAAAGTTATCGGCCCATCACAGGCAGCTGCGACACTGGAAGGTTCTAAGTCATTCGCTAATGCATTCATGGCAGAATTTGATATTCCTACAGCAGCATCATATGACTTTACTTCGGATTCTGTAGAAAGTGCCCTCTCTCACATAGATGACGTTAATGGTAGGATCGTCCTCAAAGCTGATGGCCTCGCAGCAGGAAAAGGCGTACTCATACTGGATGATAAGGAAGAGGCCAAATCCGAAATCCGTGCTATGTTATCAGGAAAATTTGGCGATGCATCTAAGACTGTAGTCGTCGAAGACTTCTTAGATGGCTTAGAGTTTTCTGTATTCGTAGCTACTGACGGCCAGTCGTATGCTCTCTTACCGGTAGCGAAAGATTACAAAAGAATAGGTGAAGGTGACACGGGGTTGAATACAGGCGGAATGGGTGCCATATCTCCAGTGCCATTCGTAGATGAGGTCATGATGGAAAAAGTCAAAACCAGAATTATAGAACCTACATTAAAAGGTTTACAAGCAAGAAAATTGGATTATAAAGGCTTTATATTTATAGGACTTATCCGTGTAGATAACGAGCCGTATGTCATAGAATATAATTGCCGATTAGGAGATCCAGAAACGGAAGCGATCATACCAAGAATCACTTCAGATCTTGTAGATATAATAGAAGGTATCTATGACGGCAATCTGTCAGATACTAACGTAGACATAGATCCACAGACTGCTGCGACGATAATGCTTGTATCTCAAGGTTATCCCGAAGCTTACACAAAAGACAAAGTCATAACTATAGATAAAGAAGCTTCTGAGAGTCTTCTATTCCATGCGGGTACCAAAATGTCAGATCTTAATATATTGACTAACGGAGGACGAGTAATCGCCATTACAAGTTTTGGCAAAGACCATAAAGAAGCTGTAGCAAAATCATTAGACAATATCTCTAAAGTTCATTTTGATGGCTTGACATATAGGTCAGATATCGGCTTTGATTTATAGCAAATAAATTATGTCTAAAAAGTAGAAAATTGTAAGCTTTATATAATGATAACACATTCCATACAAGGCTTATAAAAGAACACTATATCTTAACCATATGAAGTATACTATATCACAAATAAGTGAAATTATACAAGGTGATATTATCAGTCAGTTATCTGAAGATATAAGCATATTACATATCGTATATGATACGCGTAAGATAAGCTATAGTGCATCCTCTATATTCGTAGCATTAAGAGGTCAGAGTAATGATGGTCATGATTATATTTCTGATGCTATAAGCAAAGGTATAAATGCCATTATTGTAAAAAAAGATTATACCCCTGCTCCGTCTGATAAAGTTCATATAATAAAGGTAAACGATTGCCTCACAGCCCTACAAAAATTAGCTGTATACCACCGACAAAAATTCAACTATCCTGTCATAGGTATCACTGGAAGCAATGGAAAGACAACCGTCAAAGAATGGCTCTACCAATCTCTAATACAGAGACTTAGAGTAATACAGAGTCCTCAAAGCTACAACTCACAACTCGGTGTATCACTATCAGTGCTGATGATGGAAGAAGAGCATGAGCTGGCTATAATAGAAGCCGGAATATCTCGAACTAAAGAGATGGCAAATCTCCACAATGTCATCAAACCTACTATAGGAATATTTACTAATATCGGCGATGCACATAGTGGTGGATTCGAGAGTATAGAAATGAAGATTCAGGAGAAAATGAAGTTATTTTCTGGTGTTGAATTACTCATCTACAACAGAGATAATAAGCTAATAAATCAAGAAGCGGTAGCTCTTAATATTCCACAACTTCTAACATGGGGAATACATCAAGACTCTGTCTTACACATCTTAGAGTCTAAGCAAGATAATCAAGCCACTCATCTCAAGATAAATTATAAAAATCAAGACTATAGAATCAATCTTCCATTCACTCAGAATGACCTTATAGAAAACTGCATGTCAGTGATCAGTTATCTTATATATTCTGGATGGGATAACAACTCTATACAGTCTGCGATCTCACAATTTAAAAGTCTCAATAATAGATTAGAATTACGGGAAGGCAAAAATAACTGCCTGCTCATTAATGACAGTTATTCTCTCGATATAGCATCACTGAGACTTGCCTTAGAATATCAGAATCAACATGCATTAGGCAAAGAGAAAATGTTGATCATTTCTGACTTTATGGATCAGGGTCAAGGGCAAGAAATATGGGATCAACTTAAAACATTAATACAAGAAAAAAACATCAAGCACCTCATTGGTATAGGATTTAGCCAAGAAGCGAAGGGAGCATTTAGCATAGATAATATGGTCTACTATGACAGCTCAGAACAATGTCTACTGCATCATCCATTCCAGTCCTTAAGCGATATTTGTATTCTTATAAAAGGTGCACGCCACCATCAACTCGAAAAAATATACGAGCAACTTTCCTCGCAAGTCCATGAGACTATTTTAGAGACAGATTATAATGCCATAGCTCATAATCTAAAAATATTTAAATCAATAGTACCGAAAGAAACCATGATGATGGCCGTACTTAAAGCCGAGGCCTATGGCAGCGGCAGTGTGCCTATGGCTCATTTCTTATCGGATAAAGGTATCGATTATCTAGGAGTAGCACTCATAGATGAAGCTGTCAAGATAAGACAATCAGGAATCACAACTCCGATAATGGTATTCAATGTTCAAGAAAAAAATCTTGAATTATTATGGCATTACAATCTCGAACCAGAAATCTATTCTTTTAGATTATTAGAGCTAATCATTGAGCAATCCAGAAAAGAAAATAAAGCTCTTGGTATACACATTAAGTTAGATACCGGAATGCATAGACTGGGATTTGAAGATCATGACATGGCCCAATTAGTAGCCACTTTAGATGACACAACAGATATTAAAGTCTTATCAGTTTTTACACATTTATCTGCAAGTGAGGATAAGATGCATGATACCTTTACAAGACAACAAATTTTAAAATTTGACACACTCTATAAGCTAATCTCAGAAAAACTAAAGTACAAACCTATCAGACACATCCTCAATACAGGAGGTATTATGAGACACTCAGCAAGTGCTTATGAGATGGTAAGATTAGGTATAGGTCTCTACGGAATAGACACTACTGACAACCCAAACTATACACTTCAGAAAGCACATGCTCTATCAACCAAAATTCTTCAAATCAAAAAACTAAATAAAGGAGAAACTACAGGTTACAGCAGATCAGGAGTAGCAGCGCAAAATATGACGATAGCCATCATAGGTTTAGGTTATGCTGATGGTCTCATGAGATGCGCTGGCAACGGTAATATTTCCGTTACAATAAATGGCCACAAATGTCCTACTATCGCTAATATCTGTATGGACGTAACGATCATAGATATCAGTGCCCACAATCTTATCCGAGAAGGAGATAAAGTGGTAATCTTTGATTCTCAAAACCCCGTAGAGAATCTTGCTGATTCTTGTAATACAATATCATATGAAATTCTTACAAGAATATCCCCAAGAGTAAAAAGGACATATATTTACAACTAATTGATATTCAATCAATTATAAGTCAATCTTATGTCGTGATAAATCATCTTTTTTGGAGGTAATTCTTTATTTTTGCACAAAATTTTTATTTCTATGAGAATGGTATTTTTTTTGATATGCCTATGGCATCTATCCTTCGTATCTGCACAGTCGAGTGATCCTGTCCTGTTCACAGTAGGAGATGATCCCGTATACGTATCTGAGTTTAAGTATATCTACGAGAAAAATAATGCAGATAAAGCAGACTATTCTAAGAAGAGCCTCGAAGAATATCTCGGTCTCTACAAGAAATTTAAATTAAAAGTCAAAAGAGCAAGAGCGATAGGCTTAGATACCATACAAGCTCTCAATGATGAACTTGCAGGATACAGAAAGCAACTTGCTAAATCCTATCTTAAAGACAAAGAAATATCTGACAACCTCATACAGCAAGTTGTCGATAGAATGAAAGAAGACAGAGAAGTCAGTCACATCTTTGTCTCTGCTGCAGGAAAAATGACAGATGAAAAGAGAGCAGCTGCTCTCAAAAAAATCAACGATATCTATGACAAATTAAAAAAGAACAACGGCAAGCAGTTCTCTGATATGGCCAAGACATTATCAGAAGATAAAGTCTCTGCACTTAAAGGTGGCAAGTTAGGTTACTACACAGCCCCACTCCCTGACGGATTTTATAATTTTGAAAACGCTATGTATGAGACGCCTGTCGGTAGTTTCTCAGAGCCTATCAAGTCTAAGATGGGTTACCACATCATTCTCGTCACTGATAAAAGATCATCAAGAGGTCAGATGGAGATCGCTCATATTTTATTCAGAAAAGAGAAATCACCAAAGTTGACTCAAGGAGTAAAAATGGAGGCTGATTCCGTATACACTATGATCCAAGAAGGCCGCAGTTTTGAGACTTTCGCTGCTAAGTTTTCTGATGATCTAAAAACTAAGTCCAATGGCGGTTACTTAGGATTTTTTGGAATTAATCAATATGAATCATCATTTGAAGATGCTGCATTTGCTCTTAAGAATGATAACGATATTACCAAGCCGATAGAAACAAAGCTGGGTTATCATATTATCAAGAGAATATCTAAAAGAGATGATTCTAACGAAGAAAAACTCAGAAAAAGAATAGGCACTAGAATAAGTAAAAGTGATAGATTCAGTATAGCTGAAGAAAAGTTAATCGAAGATGTAAAAAAAGAAGCTGGCTTCAGTGATGATAAAATGTCACTCAAAAGATTGACAACTGCGCTGGACGAAAAATTCTATACTTACAAATGGGAAGCGCCAGAATATGACGATAACTTAGTTCTATTTACACTTGCCGATAAAGAATATACGCTTAATAACTTTAGCAAGTTTCTAAAAACTAACATCCGAGAAAGATTAAAATATAGCAAGAGTACGCCTTATGAGACTGCTGCAATGGAATTGTATGAAGATTTCGTAAAGGATAAAGTTATGGAGTATGAAGAGAGTAATCTGGAAAATAAGTATCCTGACTTTAAAGCATTGATGCAAGAATATAGAGAAGGTATTCTCTTATTTGAAATTACAAAACAAGAGGTGTGGGATAAAGCATCACAAGATACCGTCGGACTCAAAAAATTCTACGAAGCTCATTCTGACAATTACATGTGGCCAGAACGTGTCAAAGTATATAAGTACACAATAACTGCTGATGACAAACAAAAAGCTGATAGTGCCTACAATTATGCTAAGAAAAAAGACCATAAAAAATTTATAGAAAGATATAGTAACGATAAGACCATCGAGATGACTCATAAGGTAGAAATACTAAGTGTCGACGACAAAGCCATTGTGGATCTCGAAAGAAAAAAGAATGCGCTTACGCCAGCTGAGGTCGTTGCTCCTTCTGTCGTATTCTACAAATATATAGGTATGGAGCCAGCTAACAAGAAGTCACTCTCTGAAGCAAGAGGCTATGTCATCGCTGACTACCAAGACAAATTAGAGATGGAGTGGATAAAAGAACTAAGTGAAATGTATAAAGTCACAGTGAATAGTAAATCTTTAAAATCAATTACTAAATAGAGTAATGCCACTGTCGCCATATATTACGATTCTATCTGTAAGTTTTTTTTTAGGCTCTTGTGAAGTCAGTAAATCTGATAATCCAGATGCAATAGCAAGTGCTTATGGTCAGGAATTGCTCATCTCAGAATTATCAGATCATCTCGATCAAGCAGAGACAGCAACCGACTCTCAGTTTATCATATCTCGACATGTTGATGGCTGGCTGATGGACAGAATCATGTATAAGAAAGCGACGCAACAGATCAAAAGCAATAAGGCGATATCAGACAAAATAGAGGCCTACAAACGATCACTTTATATCTTTGAATTAGAAAATCAAATACTTTCTGAAGAGCTTAATACAAAAATAACAAATGCAGAAATAGATACCTTCTATTCTAAGTACAGCAATGACTTTATACTAAAAGAAAAAATAAGTAGGCTACTGTATGTGAAAATTCCTGCATCGATGGACAATGATGTCTTCTCTACTTACTGGCAGACAGAAGATCTTCCAGCAATAAAAAAGTACCTATCTAATATCAATACTCTTGTTCTTCTCGATGATACTAAATGGTATCCTCACTCCACTATACAAAGTGTAATACCAAAAAAACTGATCAATAAGATAAACTTCAGCAAGGAAGAAAGCTACAGCTTAGATGTCGCTCCTAATAAATATTATGTTAAAATTCTGGAAACCATAAAGGCAAACAAGAGTGCTCCCGTTAGCTATGTGGAAGAGGATATCAAAAACAGAATATTACATGAGCGATCGGAGAAAATCTTAAGAGACAAAAGACAAGCTTTCTTTCAGCAAAGCATTAAAAACAAAAATATATCCATAAACAACATAGATGAGTAATATCACAATAAAATTAAAGCAGCTTTCTTTTCTTATCATAATATGCTCAATGAGTCATACGCTGTATGGTCAACAAGAATTAGTAATAGATAAAGTCATCGCTAAAGTGGGTACTGAGACTATTCTAATGTCAGATGTAGAACAACAGTATTCTTACACTGCTGCCGAGACTACACCTGGACCAAATCTAAGATGCGAAATCCTACAATCTCTCATAGGACAAAAATTAATTATCAATCAAGCTAAATTAGACAGTGTCGTAATTTCTGAGGAGGAAATAGAAGCGAGTCTTACGTTTAAAGTTGACAGAGTATTAGGACAGATGAATGGGGATACTGAACTCTTCGAAGAGGTATACAGCATGACACCCCAGCAGATGAAAGAGAACCTAAGAGATGATGAAAGGAATCAGATGCTTGTACAACGTATGCAAGGCTCTATAATTAATGAAGTTAATATCACACCTAAAGAAGTGAAAGCATTCTATAATTCAATTCATCCAGATAGCATACCTTTTCTGAGTGCTGAAGTAGAACTTGCTGAGATCGTCGTCAAGCCAGAAATCAATAATGATCAGAAAGCTATTGCCCTGAGAAAAATTGTAGATATCAGAAAAAGAATCGTAGAGAAAGGTGAGGACTTTGCAGAATTAGCGGTTACATATTCTGATGATATGGGATCTGGAAGAAGAGGTGGTGATTTAGGTTTTGCGCAGAGAGGTACATTCGTTCCAGAATTTGAAGCAGTAGCATATACATTAGAGCCTGGCGAAGTCTCTGATCCTGTAGAGACTGGGTTCGGTTATCACATCCTCGAGCTTATAGAAAGAAGAGGTAATAAGATACACATGAGACATATCTTAGTCAAGCCCGATATTACAGAATACGATAGAACATTAGCTAAAAATAAATTGGATTCTATAAGACAACTTATTATTGATGGCGCTGATTTTTTAGAGATGGTTAAAGAACATTCTTTAGATGAAGTGCCAAGTTACAGTAACAATGGTATGCTACAGAATCCTAATACTGGAAAGACAATCTTCCCGATGTCAGAGCTGCCTTCTAATGTATATTTTGCTATCGAAGATCTCGAAGTTGATGACCTTACAGAAGTTCTCGACTATAGCCTTCCCACTGCAGAAATTTATTACAGGATCATTAAGCTCGTAACTAAGACAAGACCTCACAAAGCTAATCTTGCTCAAGATTATACAAAGATCAGAAACTTCGCTAAGGAAAGTAAGAAGAGTACATACTTCGCAGAATGGTTAGAATCAAAACTTTCAGGTACATATATCGATATAGATCAAAGCTATCTACAATGCGATGAATTATTGAAAATGTTAGCTGATAGGTAATAGGTCTTCTTGCTGATAAGTTGATATATTGTTGTTATCTTATCTGATAGTGTATATGATCGTCATGTCTCACTGCATGACATCCTTGAAACCTTATTTTAGCATTTGTAAGATGCATCCTTTTTTTAAGATGAGGCTCAATGAGAATTTTCTGAGTTAGTCTTTCTTCAGCGATTAAGTTGATAAGTTCTCTTGTATATTTAGCGTCGAATTTCAAATCACTTCGCCCTCCTAATGTGAGAAATTTTGTGTAATCATAATGCCAAGATCCTTTCGATTTACATTCTTTAGTTTGGTTGAATTCATCATTTCTTGGTCCTTCGAATTTTCCATAGCCGGTATTAGACGGCTTTAGATTTCCGCTTATTCCTCCACTCGTATAAAAAAAGGATAGATCTACTTTTCTTCCATCATTATGGCTCAGATGTGGCAGCAATGGAAAGCCATCTATAAAAGGAAAATTTCCATCTAAATAAGAAATCTTTAGACTTTTATTTCGATTATTGACTTCATTTGAAATACCAATTAACTGAGCTTTTAATTTCGGCTTAACATAATGCCTATTAATACCATTTAAATATTAGAATGTCGGTTATATTATAATAGAATTAGTCAATCTCTGCGTTAAAAATACTCATCATCACCTGTGCCGCCCACGGCGGTAGCTAGCGCTATGACTCAGCCCACCCACTTTCGTGGTTCACTCTTTTCGAGTATTGTCATACTCGATTCGTCTACAGCGAAATCATTCGTTCATGCCTTAATCTTAACAAATTCTCTTCTATAATCTTATCCGACACCTTAATATTTAAATGGTATAAGAAGTACAGTTATAAAATTATGAGGTATTAAATTTCCTCTATTACTTATGGGCAAAGGTTTTCTTCCACTTAGATTTGACAAGAAAGGTATTATAGTAAAAGTTGATAAGATATAAATGGTTACAAATATGCTCAGTTTCTTCCAGCCAGATTTATCTGAATTATAGAACCGAAAGAATCCAAAAGTAAGAATCCAGATTATGCCACCTACTTGAGTAAGTAAGGTCAGAAGAGTTACGATAACAATATGGAGTATTATTTTCAATGAGAATTTTTATTTATACAAAATGTAGAAAACTAAATCGCTCTTATCAAATTAAGTATAGCAAAGTATAAACTTCAAAAAAAATCTATTCTAATACTAAAAGTCGCCTGTAACAGATTCCATAAGCTCTCACAATTACTGACAATCAATGATGTTCATGATGACCCACTACAAATTCTATCGGACCTGCATTTACAGTTATAGGCGTATTGTTGTTTTGAGTAATTGAAAAATAGCTATCTGATTGTATATCAGTAATTATCTGCGCCTCAGATTGTCCTGGCCATATTATTTCGACTTTATCTATTGTCTTATAATCTCCTAAACCTTGTTCTACGAGAAGAGGATTAGCGCCAAAGCTTGCACCAGAGTTAACGCGATTATAGAATTTTTTAGAAGCCCCACTTTTGTTCGTTGCGGTTATTATAACCCGTGCTCCTATAGCTGACTTATTAGATGTTGTACCTATGAGTTTAAGCTTTATCCAATACTGCTTACTGCCTGGATTAAGGTATAAGCTATTCATAAAGTTATCGCCATCATATGAGCCACCTAAGACATTATAGATATCTTGATCACCATCATTATCTAAATCTCCAAATGCAACGCCATGTCCTTTCTGAAGATGGCCAAATCCTCCAGCTGTAGTGACATCGAGAAATTGACTTCCACCATCATTAAGAAACATGCGATTAGGGATTAATGCTCTGAAATCCGGCGTACCGGTAGCAGCATAGAAATCTGGATAACCATCATTATTTAGATCTCCAAAATTACATCCCATAGTATATAAAACTTTATCTACATTCATACTACTGGTAACATCGGCGAAGGTGCCATTTTTATTATTAAGATATAACTTAGGAAGCTCTGCAGTGACGGGCAATCCAAGATAATCCTTAGCGACCTCACCGGCAGCTGTCTCAAACTGCCTAAAGTCAAAACCACTTACAAATATATCTTCCCAGCCATCTTGGTTATAATCGAAAAACCAACATGGAAAACTGACATTAGGTTTTGTTGTTCCTGATGCTTTCGCTTTATCTACAAACTTATAAGATGATGTCTCACCTGTATTTTCATACAAGTAGTTGTCTCCATTAATGACAGATACGTAGAGATCCATATTACCATCATTATTGTAATCTCCCCAGACACAACCTTTAATAAACGAATTGATATTAACACCCTTATCTGCAGCGACGTCTACGAATGTACCGTCACCATTATTCTGGAATAACTGTGCTGGAGCAGTAGCATTAGCAGAGTGTTCATTACCTATAAATAAATCTATCCATCCATCGTTATTAAAGTCTGCCCAGCTCGCAGTCTGTGTAGGCAACAGACTGTACAATCCACTTGCTTTAGTAACATCAGAAAAAGTGCCGTCACCATTATTCCTAAGTAGCGAATTAGGATGCTGCCCATCAGCACCTAACCAAGCACCTCTTAATATAAATACATCTGTCCATCCATCATTATTATAATCTGCTTGCACCATATTAAGCCCACTCCATAGACCCATAATACCTGCAGATTCAGTAAGGTCAGTATAGGCTCCATTTTTATTATTCTCATAATAACGTAATTGATCATCAAGACCATAAGAGCTTACCATTAGATCTAAGTAACCGTCATTATTAAAATCTTCCATAACAACGCTTCCAGAGATATCATCTACACCGACACCTACTGACATTGCTATATCGGTAAAGCGAGGAATGTCTTTTTCTGAATGGAACACGGATGCATCTATAAGATATTCTCTAGGAATATCGCCAGGATAATTTCCTAAGGTCATCTCGGTAATATTATATAACCACTTAGTCTGTGTCGTAGCATTAGGAGATTTCATCAGATCCAAAAATACATCGCGAGCTGCTTCGCTACCCTCTTTCTTAGTGTGTTGCCCTTGTGGCGCTATCGGGAGAATACAAGAATACTCATTATGATTATGCAGACAATTTTCGATTTCAGCTTTTCTGAGGTATGCCATTCCTGCCATTTCTCTTATACTATATAAGGCTTCTGCTGGCAGCCTTAAGTTATTCTGTTTTACAAGATCAAATATTGCATTGAATCTATCTATAGAAAAATTATAATTTCCTGCATTAAGCCATTGTACGCCTGACTTAAAAAGCAATTGTATCTTCTGACCGTAATCTGAAATCGAAGCTATTTTCTGATCCATAGCTATGGCTCTTTCCTTATTTAGGTGCCACATATTAATATTGCCCTTTTGATTTGCTATTGCTTTTAGCTCAGCGATCATTTCTTGGGTAGAATCATTAACAACGACCTGTGGGGTTGGGCTTGTTGCTTCAGGAGTTGGATTTTCTTTACAGCTTACTACACTTACTATAATCAGGAAGATAAGGCAGGTATATTTTTTCATAATGATTACTTATTCCGCAGACAAAGGAAATAATAATCTACTACTATAACAGAAGAAATAAGCATCAAAAATGATTATCAACTTTTACCTGCTTGGCAATAGATTAATAGACTGATTAATTAGTGCTGAAGACATATAAAAACCTAATGTAGATAAATAACCTATCTCGCAGTATCTTACTTTTTCTTTAAGTAAGACTTATCAAAAAAGACCCTATATGCATTGGCAGATCTTTGCTTGATTACTTCTCTGTAATTCTTCTGGGTAGATACAAATATATCAAAACCGGCGTCAGTCGCTGTTATGTATTCTGCCTTATTTTTTTCAGCACCTCTATAGTATTTCATGGCCTTCTCCTTATCCTCAAATGATCTTACAAGAATGATCTGTGACTTCTCTTCTACATTGAGATAGATGTTACTCAATTTTAGATTCTCGAATCTATGGTACTTCTTATTATAATTAGATATATCCAATTTATACTTGTCGAAGTCTTTCTGTCCTAAGTCATATGTAATTACAAAAACATAATGCAACTTATCATCTTCGACTTCAAATGCATCCTCTGCCTCATCATACAATATCTCGTTAAAAGCTTGCTGATCACCTTTTAAAAATCTAAGAATTTCTTGAGCCCTCTTCTCTTCATTAGATTTAGGGAATGCTCGTATTACTTGTTGCAATTCTTTGATATATCTTTCCTTCCCTTCCGTACTACCAAGACTCATTGCATTAAGCAATGCAAACTTACCAGCGAATTCTTTATTGCCAGGAAAAAGTTCCGTCCTTGTGCTATTACGAGTTATCACTTCCGCATAATTACCTTGCTCAAATAAGTCGTAAGTCTTATCGTAATATGTTGCTATCGTCTCCTCACTATCCTTGAGTGACTTAGCATAATTAGGATCTGTAGCTATCTTAGTAAATTTAGAATCAGGATACTCACTACGCATCATCTCTAAGACCTTAATTGCCTTTGCATTATCTGGAAGATCATTGTAGGAAAGGTACAAATAGAAAAGCGCTTCATCTCTCTTGGCAAAATTAGGATACTCAGAATTAAGTCTCTCAAGTACTTCTATCGACTTAGAATAATCCCTTATACGATCTCTGAATAATGTCCCTAACTCAAACAAAGATTCTGATATCTTAGCATTAGCAGATTCTTTCTGAGCTGAACTTCTGGGCACACTTCTGAGTATATCATCTATTTCCTTATCAGAATATGTCTTCTCTTCTGGTTCTTGTTCTATAATCTCATCATCGAAAGATCCCGTAATATCGGACCTCAATGATCTTCTCCAATTATCACCTAACGCTCTGTCTCCCCACACACGCTGGAAGTCAATTTTTCCTTGATTAAGTGCTACTGGGTTATATGCGAAAAAATTACTCCTTGCAGCCCCTATCGCAACATTAGATCTAAGAATATTAGAATTTTTAGTTTGGTTATTTTTACTTGCACTTGCCGCAAGGTCAGCGTCTCTTTCCTTAAGCTGCTCAAGGGCAATTTCTCTTAATTCACTCTCTGACTTAGAGCTAAGTGCAAGAAGACTATCTTGTAGCTCTATAATCTCAATATTACGAGCGATAGCAGTAAGGTTAGAAGATAGATTCTCTACTTGTCTCACTCTCTCATCTTGCTTACTCATAAGGCTAAGCACTGCATCATACTTCGTCTTAGCTTCGCTATACAGACCTCTTTCAAATAATAGGTTACCTAATTTATAATTAGCTTCTAACTCAATATTTTTATTACCAGAAGAAGCTTGTATCGCTGACTCAAAATCTTCAATGGCGCCATCAATATCACCACCATCTAATTTTACTTGAGCTATTGCAAATAAGACTTGATCCTTAAACCGTTCATTCTTTTTTTCAGATAGTAATTTCTCTAATTTTGAAAGTACAGACTCTCTCGTATTTTGACCTTGACTGTAGGCTAATTTTATTTCATTGATTTTAGCGTTCAGCTCCATCTCATGCTCTGGGCTAAATTTCTTAGCACGTCCATATTCTTCAAAGGCCATCGCAGAGTTACCACCTTGCTCATATATCTGTGCCTTAATAAATGCATAACGAGCTTTTTTCTTTCTATTCTTTTCCTTATTTATCGCTGTCTCTAATTCTACCAAGGCAAGTGTATATTCCTTCCTTTTTAGATAAAGGTGTGCTTTGGCTGCAGGAAGCTGCTTAGCGATGTCTTCTGATAATCCAGCCGTTGATTCTAACTTATCTATTACATACTCTGCCGTTCCGTATCGCTGCTGCTCTATGTATGTTCTTGCAAGCCAGTATAGTCCAAAAGTATATGCAGTTTTGTTCTTCCAAATTGCGCCTTCGCCCTCTCTTTCATATTTTTTTTCTTCATCTTTTTTCTTTTCTTCCTCCTCTTTTTTACGCTTAAGTTCTTCTTCTATTTCTTTAGCTCTTGTCTCTGCGGTAGCTTTATTTTTTTCTTGATCTTCTTTTGCTTTCTTTGCCGCTTCTTCTAAAGCTTTTTCTGCAGCTTTCTCTTCATCAGATTTTCTCTTATTTCTGGTCTTAGAAGATCTTGAAGTTTTACCTCTCGATTTCTTACGATCTTTGGCTTCCCTCTTTCTTTGCTTATTGAGCTCATCTTTTTCCTTACGAGATTCTTTTCTTGCCTTTTCTCTTTCTTTGTTTTCTTTCTCTCGCTCTTTATCTTTCTCTTTTCTCGCTTGAGCTATTTCCTTACGCTTATCTTTCGATGATTTCTTTTTGTTATTGGCTTTGTATACTCGGCCATATGGATTCTTGGGGTCAAATTCCTCTTCGAAGTATTGGAAGGTTTCTATAGCAGCTGCATAATCTTGCTTTAAGTATTGTGCTTTTCCGATAAGGACATAACAATCATCTAAGTAATTACTGACATCATGAATGGTCGCTACCTTCGTCAACTTTTCTATAGCCTTATCCATATCTGCATTGATAGATGTCGCTCCTTCCACATCGACATAATCATAGACATCTAAGATGGTATTATAATTATCTTGATGCATCGATTGTAGCCTAACTACACCCTGATCCATCAACTCTTCTGCATTAAAATAACCGTTAAATTTGGCCGTCGTATTATGATATAGCTTTTTTAACCCTTTAACTTCAGACTTTTTTCTCGTTGTAGAACAAGAAAATAGGATGCTAATTAATATGAATGCAATAAATATAGATGGTATCTTTCTCAAAACTAATTACTTGATTATGTGATAGTTACAAATAGAAGATGGACATTTGACACGGTATATCTGTCCAAACGTACACTTTGGATACATTATCATTCTACATAACTGATTTAGTGCAAAATTATTTTAAAAAAGTGAGCAAAACTATAGAAAGATAGATTTCATTTGAAATAGTATTAAACTAACTTTGTATAGATAAATCATTAGATGTCAGAGCCTTCCGATAATAAGCGTCCATTCAAGCAGAAAATCACTGATAAATATCGTGTAGTAATACTAGATGATGACACTCGCGGTGAGAAAAAATCAATGAAATTTACGATACTTGGGCTTTTCAGTGCAGTCTTTACTACTATAATCCTAATAGCTGTCCTTACACTACTTACAGTTATATATACTCCACTGAAATTCTTAATACCGGGATATGGCGATATCGCTAATAATAAGGTATACATGGAACTCAGCAAAAAAATAGATGCACTGGAGAAAGATATAACAGACCAACGTGTCTATACAGAAGGCGTAAAGAATATGCTCAATCCATCTGCTCTAAAATCAGATACAACTTTAAGTAAGGACAGTTCTAATAGAAATTCTCTAAGATCAAGCAATAAAAGACACGATTTATCTAACACTTTGAGTTTAGAACATTATTATTTTTGTAGCCCTCTCAAAGGAGAGATAAGTGCTGCATTTGACCTGTCTACTAAGCATTATGGTATAGATATCGTCGCAAGTAAAGATTCTCCCGTTAAGAGCATCTTAGATGGTGTCGTCATAAATGCAGACTGGTCTACTAATACAGGTAATACCATAAGCATACAACATAATGACAATATGGTATCTGTATACAAGCATAATTCTGTATTGCTTAAGAAGATAGGTGATAAAGTCAGTTCTTGTGAGGCCATAGCAATAATCGGTAATACAGGAAAGCTGACAACAGGACCACATGTGCACTTCGAATTATGGAAAAATGGCATCGCCATAAATCCATCGGAATACATAAGTTTCTAATAAAAAACAGCATAATATGCAAGATCTTAAAGAATTATTAGATGAAGACGGTAATCTTCTCAGCCCAATATTACCTGATCATATCAAAAATTATCTCATAGATATAGATGGTACTATATGTGATGACATCCCTAATGAAGAGCCACAACGTATGCTTACATGTGAGCCATTTCCAGATGCACTTGAGATACTTAATAAATGGTATGACGAGGGTAATGTCATTACATTCTTTACATCACGTACAGAAGAACACAGAGAATATACTGAGACATGGTTATATAAGCATGGATTCAAATATCATGGCCTACTGATGGGTAAGCCTCGTGGTGGTAACTATCATTGGATAGATAATCATCTTGTAAAGGCAACAAGATTTAAAGGAAAATTCACAGATCTAATAATGGCCAAAAAAGATATTGAAGTCTTCGAAGATTAGATCTTACGATCTATCAGGTCTTTGATTGCCAGCGCTGCATCTTCATATTTATATGAATAATTTTCTTCCATAAGATTCTGTGGAATTGCTCTTGTACTATTAGTAAGCATCTCTGTCATCTCGCCCATAGCTAACTTAAGAGCAAGAATTGGAACTGGCATAACTAACCCAAATCCATTCTTTCCTTTTTTTGCTGCTTTGACTAAGTCTTTATTAGTCAGTGGTTCTGGAGCTGTTCCATTATATACACCTCCATATCTATCATCTGTAAGTCCCGCTATCATCATGCCGCATATATCATCTATATGTACCCATGCATAATATGCTTCTCCTTTGCCAAAATATCCGTAAGCTCCTACTGCAGATGGCTTAAGTATTTCTTTTAGTGCTCCTCCCTTGGTGCTGAGGACTATTCCTATTCTTAATATCATAGAACGGTCTATCAACTCAGTGACAATCTCGTGAGCTTCTTCCCAAGCTACTGTGACGTCAGATAAAAACCCCTCTCCAGGATCATCTCCTTCCTTCAATCTCGTCTCACCACGATCACCATAATAACCGACAGCAGAAGCACCGATATAGACACTCGGCTTTTCTGATTTGTCTTTAAGATATTTAGCTAATGTTGCAGCACTATCTACCCTACTATCGAGTATAACTTTCTTACGCTCATCCGTCCACCTCTTGTCAGCGATACCAGCACCAGCAAGATTAATAATCGCTTCGACACCTTCCAAAGCTTTCTCGTCCATAGACTTTTCTTTAAGATCCCACTTGTAATAATGCACATTACCTTGTGAAGGTCGAGGACTTCTTGTGAGTACATTCACCTCGTAGCTATCTCCTAATAATTCTATTAATCTTGTACCGATGAGACCAGTGCCTCCTGTGATAAGTAACTTCATAAGTCTAATATAAATTAATGAAAGTTATAACATAAGATCAGCGAAAAAGTTATATCTGATAATTACAAAAATGAATGTAGACCGACGGCGAAAATAAAATGAGCAAATAATTAGATTAATCTGCCTATAATCATACTACTGATAAGTCCAGTTTTTCTAATTCCTGGACTCTCATACTATTAGGATATTCAATCTTTATAGTATTAAGGATATCTACAAACTGTACATCCATTCTCAACTGATAATAGCATAATGCTATGTTGTAATATGTATCTTCTTTGGATCCATAATTTACAACAGAAATCTGAAAACTATTTAATGCTTCTTCATAGTATCCAAGATCATAATTAATTCCAGCGATAGCATATGCGACATCCATGGGTTCTCCTATGTGGAAATAAAAATAGCCTACTTGATTAAGTACTTGAGTCAATCTTCTACGATCAGCTAATGATATATTCTTAATTAGAATTTTTATCTGAGGTAATAACTTCATAAATACTGAGCTATCATAAGCTGCCAATCTCAGAAGAGCGATGATCTCAAATAGCTCAAGTCTGAAAGCATTTTTATATGCTAACTTTTTTAAAGTATCGAAATCATCAGGACCAAAATCATTAACAAACCGTTCATAAGCTGCTGCAGTATTTTTGTATTGATCAGTGTTGTCGATCATAAGAAAACAAGCAAGTTCTATATGGAAAGTAGAATAATCTGGAAAAAAACTTTTACCACCTTTCTTATCACAATAAGCACCAAGACTATGGTAATTAACCCAGAAAGAAAAACTACCATGATTGATTACATCAGGTTTTGGTCTCTTATTAAGATCAGATATTTCATGGAATCCTTTGTCCATCGACAATAAAATAAGTCCCTTCTCTGATAACTTTGCTAAGTTATCCATGCAATGCATACTTATACGTGGGAAAAATAGATATGTATTAAGGTCCTTATTTCTATACGCTTCCAATATCTCGTTCTCAATACTATTTTTATAAAACGGCACTGTAACTTTAGTATTCTGATAGGTCAGTACTATACTCTCGATAATCGATTTTTTATCATCTTCTTTTTTATTTTCATTAGTCTCCAGTGATACATTACAAGAAAATATCTGATCTCCTTCTACCTTGAAAAGATCAACTGGTATCGAGTCAAAAAAATAATTACCTATAGCAACAATAGGTTGCTTAAGCTCACCTATCCCAATATTAGTATTTGCAATTCTCAGCTCGATCTCATTACTGTTGACTGCATCGAAATAAGCAACATCCAACCATCCTATTTCAAAAAATTTCTTGAGTTGTTTATGGTTTTTATAAAATGATAAATCCTCTTCAACAATATCACTCAGTACATAACAAAATGGCGGCAAACTTTCTTGATTATACTGGATGAGTTTCTCAAGGTGTTGAAGGATATGGAACGCTAATCTACCATGTCCTGCTCCTAACTCTATGATATATACAGTATCAGTTACATTGCCCTGTTTTGCAATATCATGTAGAAAAGCCAATATCATTTCTGCATATGTTCTGCCGACCATAGAATTACTAGTCACGTGATGAGGCACCTCTCCACTGCGCCACGCATCTATACCATTTTCTTTATAATAATTTCTATTTAACTGCCATATAGGGCTATCGGCGAATGGTACGAAAGAATGTACGTGACCTGATGGTGTTTCCATTATACTTGCTTTGTGATCAATAAAATATCTCAACTCAGCAAGCAACTATTAAGGTAATAGCAACCGACAAAATTCAAATTACAAATAGCAAGATACAAATAAACGTTGTACATAAGGCATTGATAATCATAAGACAACCTTCTACATTAGGAAAAGCTATATATTTGCCGCCTTTTACAATAAAGCGAGATAATGCAGAAGTGGCTTAAATCAATAACTGAAAACCCAAAAGATGATATTCTATCAGGACTAACTGTTGCCTTGGCACTCGTACCTGAAGCGGTAGCTTTTGCATTCGTTGCAGGTCTTGATCCTATGGTCGGTCTCTATGGTGCATTCATCATGGGTATTATCACTGCCGTATTCGGTGGTAGACCGGGTATGATATCTGGAGCTACAGGAGCTATGGCCGTTGTCATGGTACACATGATACAGGAAGGGAATGCTGTAGGTATGGCACTCGATAATGCGATCCCTAATCTTGGGCTTCAGTGGCTATTGATTACTTTAATTATCGTCGGATGTATCCAGATGTTAGGTGGTCTTTTTAGGCTTGGTAAGTTCGTTAGATTAATACCCCACCCCGTAATGATGGGTTTCGTTAATGGATTAGCGATCGTCATCTTTCTATCACAGTTAGGCTTGTTTAAAACAACAACTAATGGTGTCAGTTCTTATATGCAAGGCAATGAGTTATACATGATGTTAGGTCTTGTATTATTGACGATGGCAATTATGTATTTCTTACCTAAGCTTACAACTAAGATTCCTTCTGCCCTTGCGGCTATTGTAATTGTAGCAGCTATAACAATCTTTGGAGGATTAGATGTCGCAACCGTCGGTTCATTTATTACTGATAATGGCGGTTCTGGACTAAGTGGTGGTCTACCGACTTTTCAGACTCAGATATTTCAAATGGCAGATACAATAGCCCCTCATTGGTTTCTTATTCTATGGACGGCTGTTCTACTCGCCGCTGTAGGACTTATAGAATCTCTGATGACACTTAATCTTGTAGATGAACTTACAGATACAAGAGGTAGTGGTAATCGAGAATGTATCGCTCAAGGAATGGGTAATATCCTTAGTGGCTTCTTCGGAGGTATGGGTGGATGTGCTATGATCGGACAGTCTATAATAAATGTCAACTCAGGAGGTCGAGGAAGACTATCAGGAATTATGGCAGCTATGACTTTATTGAGTTTCGTTCTATTCGGTGCAGCGCTGATAGAGCAGATTCCTATCGCTGCATTAGTAGGTGTAATGTTTATGGTTGTTATCGGAACATTTGCATGGAGTAGTTTCCGTATCCTTAATAAAATTCCAATATCAGATGCGATAGTATTAATCGCTGTATCTGTAATTACAGTGTGGCAAGATTTAGCTATTGCAGTAATTGCTGGTGTGATTATGTCAGCATTAGTTTTTGCTTGGAAAAATGCTACCATGATCCGATCACGTAAGCGAATCAAAGATGACGGAACGAAAGTATACGAAATATGGGGGCCTCTATTTTTTGGATCAGTCCAAAATTTCAATAGCAAGTTTGATGTAAAAAATGATCCTGATAAAATCGAAATCGACTTCATAGAATCCAAAGTCAGTGATCATTCTGGCATAGAAGCACTCAGAAGTATCGCTAATAAATATTTAGATTCTGGAAAAGAAATAAAGCTCGTACACCTGAGTCCTGAGTGTAAGACTCTTCTAATGAAATCTAATCCTAAGTGGGATGAGTACATACAAGACAATGTAGACGATCCTAGGTATTATGTTGTTACGGATAAGATGGATAATATAGTGTAAAGTGAGCGGCGAATCACGGATTTTTATGGATTAAAGGATTACGCGGATTAAAAGTGTAGATGGGGAATCACGGATTATACGGATTAAAGGATTACGCGGAACAAAACTAAAGAGGGGAATCACGGATTATACGGATTTCTTGATTACGCGGATTAAAACGATTAAAATTGTAGATAGGTCAGAATCGCGGATTTTTACGGGTTACTTGATTACACGGATTATTATCGTAAGCAATCATTACTCAAGATTTCATTGATGAGTAAGCTAAATCCGTATCATCCGATAAATCCGTGCCTAATCCGTGATCCATACATAAAGGGGGAATCACGGATTATACGAATTAAAGGATTACGCGGATTAAAACGATTAAAAGTGCAAATAGGTCAGAATCACGGATTTTTACGGATTAAAAGATTACGCGGATTACATGGAGTAAAAGTGTAAATAGAATAACCCATCCTCTTTCCTTCCCTTCAAATGGAAGGACGAATCTATTGCCACTTTGGTGGCTGTTTAATTTTGGAAAAGTGTTCGCAAGAACACAACATATGTTCCTTCCCATTTTAAGGGGAAGGTTAGGATGGGGTTCGACGCCAAGTTCGGAGAGTAACCTTGATGGTCGATGTCGCTGGCATCGATCCATTGCGCTTAAGACGCTCTCCCCTTCGAGCCATTGTAAAATTTAATGCGTGTAATATATCGAAGTCGGGAGACTTCGACGATCGGTTTAAGTATTTATAACAAACTTATCAATGATGAGTAAACAAAATCCGTGTCATCCGATAAATCCGTGCCTAATCCGTGATCCATACATAAAGGGGGAATCACGGATTATACGAATTAAAGGATTACACAGATTACATGAAATAAAAGTGTAAATAGAATAACCCATCCTCTTTCCTTCCCTTCAAATGGAAGGACGAATCTATTGCCACTTTCGTGGCTGTTTACTTTTGGAAAAATGTTCGCAAGAACACAACTTATATTCCTTCCCATTTTAAGGGGAAGGTTAGGATGGGGTTCGACGCCAAGTTCGGAGAGTACCCTTGATGGTCGATTTCTCTGACATCGATCCCTTGCACTCAAAACGCTCTCCCTTCGAGCCATTGTAAAATTTAATGCGTGTAATACATCGAAGTCGGGAGACTTCGACGATCAGATTAAGTATATAACTCAAACTTATCATTGATGAGTAACCGAAATCCATGTCATCCGATTAATCCGTGCCTAATCCGTGATCCATATATAAAGGGGGGAACCACAGATTTTACGGATTAAAGGATTACGCGGATTCTTTGACTATTATCTTTTGATCACTATATTTTCTGACCTCACTCCTCCATCACTGAAAATAATCTGTATAATATAAATCCCTGATGGCACCTGTGATACATCAATCTGTGCAGCACTGGACTCTGTCATTAATTGTCCATCTACAGTCATGATTTTTATATCCTTAATTCTTTTCTCGGTTTCTATATTAATAACTGCACTTGTGGGGTTAGGATAGATTGAGAAATCGTAGATCTTTGAAATCTCATCAACGGAGGTGGTCGATACAATAGATGTAAAAGAATCATTGGTTTCAATACATCCTAAAGTATCCATAATATTAGAAAAATAAACAACAGTTGTATCATTCCAAACTTGCGGATTTTCTGTAGTGATATCTGATATATTATAATTTGGAAACCATTCATAGCTAACTGGTAAATCAGAAAATGCTGCACCAAAAATTTGAATGGTATCTTCTGGTCCTTTAATTCTAGTAGTGTTAGAAAAAGTATAATCCCATGCAGAAAAAATCAAACTCATAGAGTCAGTACATGTCTGATTATCTGATGTAATTCCAGTTAAATAAACTGTGAGATATTCATCAAAATACGATTCAATACTTGGATCTAATCTATCGGTCTTACGGAATAATTGATTTGTTACATCTCTTCCATCTGATAATGTTCTGGCAGACCAGCTGTAACTTACGATATCTCCACTAAGTAATTTTCCATCTAATCTAATCGTATCCTCTTGATTAGCATTCATAATACAGCCTATTAAATCTTCTCCTGCATCGACCTCACATTGTGATGTGACAGTTTCTTGCAAAAGCAATGTGATGCTTAATAAGAATAAGTACTTCATGGTTGTCGTTTTTTATAATTTATAAATCACTAATAATATTAGCTTGTTCATAATAAGAAAAGTTTCGGTTTAATTTGTTTTGATAAATATCGTTACATAGCTCTGCTCACCTTTATTAAGTCCAATAAGATACATACCCGATTCTAAGTTACTTATATCTACATCTAATTTAGATGCATCATTAGAAGTACCAGTAAGTATAGTACGTCCATCCATAGACGTCACTCTATAATTATAGATGCCACTATCAGGAAATACAACCTGCAGTACATCTACCGCAGGGTTAGGATAGATGATCAGGGGTGCTATCTCATGATCTTCTACACTGACTAATCCAGTAGCACGACAGTGTGGTACAGCAGGGTTAATGTGGTAAAATTGCTCATTAAGATAATAACAATTAAGCAGCTCTTCTCCGTAATCACCAGAGCAAAAATCTGGTGGCCATAGCATACCATGATAGGTGCCTATACCTTCTATCCAGGTCAAGGTATTCTCCGGATTATCCTCACATGCGAGTACCCAATATTGTCGCTTCGCCTTATTAGTGAGTCGCATCGTATCAGTCTCTATTACAGTCAACTTGTGAGGTGTGTACGCTGACTCAAATGTATCTCCTAATTCTAAATTAAAGTCATAGACTAATATACTGTCACCATCCAAGAGCCAATAATATTCTCTATTATCATCGGTGACATAGAAATTAACATTATTGTTGTCCTCATATATAAAATCATCTCTCAGGTCCAGATACGTATCTGTTCTTGCCATTCCTGAACCAAGAAAAAACCTAAAAAAAGTCTGCTTAATGATACCACCATCTGCGGAAGGGTTCTGATAATACCATATCGCTCCGTCGTGCATCATGGGGCTAAGGTAAGGGTCGCCTCCGATCAGTTGCACCTGACCACCACAATCTGTCTCTAAGCAGCCGTACTCATCAGTGTGCATCAGCCATAAGTCTTCTCCTATATCATCCCGATCTATAGTGCCAGAGATCAATAGACTTCTATCTGGCAATTGGGAAATATTAAGTAGATTACCATTTCGAGAAAATAGTGTAAGATTATCTGGAGCTGTAGGTCTATCAGCGTAAGATCTCTCCCAGAGTATTTCTCCAGTAAGAACATCTAATTGAAACATAAAACCAGATAATAACAATTCCGGAAGATTACTATATCCGCCAACGCTGATAATATTTCCATCTTCTGATCTAAAAAGATTGAGGATAGAGCGTTGGTCATATTCGTATCGTGGATCTATTCTATTGCGCCATATAACTTCTCCGGTTGCACTTACTCTTATCAGATCTTGACTTCTATGTTCTTCATTAAAAATATATGTCACGATACTATTATCAGCTAATATCACAAATGATATGTGAGCAAAGAACTGGTTATATAATATAGGAGGGTCTATCCAACGATAGACTTCATCACTCTGAGAATCATATTTTACAAAACTCCTATAATGATTGTCTTTTGGAGAAGCTTGCGCATTGTAATCAAATAAAAAATTAAGCATTCCATCTGGTCCTACTTCTGCATCCCATATCTCTATACGATCATGTAACGGATGCAAGAACACCATAGTGTCATAGGAAAGATCTATCTTATTATACCACACCATAAGACCCCTTACTGTCTCTATTTCCGTAACGGTATCATACTCACGTGTCTGGCCATAGACGACAACCTTATCTCCGTATATCACCGTACCGTATGGAACATAGGCATATATGGGATACAGGGGATCTGATGGTGTATCACCCGCCAGTTCAGTGATATTATACTTAGCCGACTGCAAGACTTCTCCATCATGTGTCATCTTATATAGTCTATAACCATCATACTCTATCGTATCTCCGATCTGATATCCACTGATGTACATATTATCCTCATCTATAGAGGTCCTGTGTGCTGCACCTATTATATGAGGATACTGGATGGAATCTATCATACTTCCATCTGTACCCACCTTATAGTAATGTAGGCAAGATTGTGATCTGTTATCACAAGTCCCATTGCCTAGTATGATATGCTCATCATCACTAAGGCTATGCATACTCGTGGCATTTTCGTTCTCTGTACTGTATACATCTTGGTAGGTGCTGTGGTAGTCTTGAGCTACAGCAGCTATAATGATACTAATAGAAAATAATGTAGTCAGTAATGATCTCTTCATGATAATTAATATAAGAAAATTAAAAAAAGAGCGGCTCTGTCAAAGCCGCTCTTAAATTACTATTATTCTATGATAATTATTTTGTCTGTGTGGATTAATAACTCCTTAAAGACATTTAGACTATAGTCCGTCAAATACAGAAAAGGGGCAAATCACGGATTTTTACGGATTAGAGGATTACACGGATATAAAGTGTAAATGGGGAATCACGGATTATACGGATTAAAACGATTAAAAGTGCAAATGGGTCAGAATTACGGATTTTTACGGGTTAACTTTTAGAAAAGTGTTCGCAAGAACACAACATATGTTCCTTCCCATTTTAAGGGGAAGGTTAGGATGGGGTTCAACGCCAAGTTCGGAGAGTAACCTTGATGGTCGATGTCTCTGGCATCGATCCTTTGCGCCTAAAACGCTCTCCCTTCGAGCCATTTTAAAATTTAATGAGTGTAGTACATCGAGGTCGGGAGACTTCGACGTTGAGATTAAGTATATATAACTCAAAATTATCATTGATTAGTAAACAAAATCCGTGTCATCTGATTAATCCGTGCTTAATCCGTGATCCATACATAAAAGGGAGTAATCACAGATTATTGCAGGAGATAATTATTTTATAATTTGGTCTTTCATACCTTAGCAAAATAAACTTAAACACAGTGAAAGAAACATATATCATCGACGGTTGTCGATCAGCATTTGGAAAATTTAGAGGATCACTATCTCCTATCAGGACTGATGACTTATTAGCTCATGTCCTTAAAGCATTAGTGGAAAGAAATAAAGACATTCCATATGAAGCTTACGAGGATGTCATCATTGGCTGCGCCAATCAAGCAGGAGAAGACAATCGTAATGTTGCACGTATGGGCTTATTGCTTGCTGGACTTCCGTGGTCAGTACCTGGTGAGACAGTTAATAGGTTATGTGCTTCGGGAATGTCATCTATCATCCAAGCCAATAGAGCGATTAAAGCTGGTGATGGCGATATTTTTATCAGTGGCGGTGTAGAACATATGACGAGAGCACCATTAGCTATGTCAAAATCTTCGAGAGCATATGGAGGTGATATGAAATTGTATGATACCAGCTTCGGATGGCGATTCATCAATCCTAAGATGAAAAAAATGTATGGTACCGATGCGATGGGTAATACTGCTGAGAATCTTGCAGAGCTATATAAGATAAGTCGTGAAGATCAAGATAAATTTGCACTGTGGTCACAACAGAAGGCTGGCGCAGCTCGTGATAGTGGACGACTGAGTCAAGAAATTATACCCATTGCTATCCCAAGAAGGAAGCAAGAAGATCTGATCTTTGATACAGATGAATTTATCAGAGCAGACAGCAGCATGGAGGCTTTATCAAAATTAAGAACAGTATTCAAGGAAGGCGGGAGTGTCACTGCTGGTAACGCCAGCGGACTCAATGATGGCGCAGCTGCAGTTATCGTAGCTTCAGAAGATGCTATTAAGAAATACAACTTAAAACCACTTGCTAGAATCGTCAGCTCAGCAGTCGTCGGTGTAGAGCCACGTATAATGGGCATAGGTCCTGTCAAAGCATCTCAGAAAGCATTAGCTAAAGCTGGCCTAAAATTAGACGAGATGGGTGTCATAGAACTCAACGAAGCCTTCTCAGCTCAAAGTCTCGCTTGCACAAGAGAACTCGGATTAGAAGATAATGATCCTCGTGTCAATCCTAATGGTGGTGCCATTGCAATAGGTCACCCTCTCGGTGTATCCGGCACACGTATTACTTATAGTTTAGCATTGGAATTACATAAGCAAGATAAGCAGTATGGATTAGCGACGATGTGTATTGGATTAGGGCAGGGCTATGCTGTTGTTATAGAGAAGTGTTAGGCGCCTCATGGTCAAGGGAACATGTTCCCTTGGAGTGAGTGAGAGATGTGTGTTAAGCGAGATTTGACAGATTTACAAAATCTGTCAAATCTGTGTTTTTGGCTTACAAGTTTTTTCTTTAAACTATAAATAGAGAGAAAAAAATTCCCTTAGAACAAATACTGCAAGGGGAAGATATCCCCTTGGATAGTTACAATTCTATAATTTAATTATCTTTTCCGAGAGATTTATGGCCTTCCCCTGCTGCGCAGTCTCCCACTCTGGAAGTACATCACAATTATCCCAAATACCTGAAAGCAAAGTATCTGCATATGCAGGAGGAAGATTGTTATCAATCATAGCCTGAGAAGCTTCTTGATGAGAATAATTTAATTTATAAAAGGTAACTCTTAGTTCATTGTCTTTAGTATCAAGAATAGCATACCATGTATTGGTATGACCATCATTAGCAGGCATACCTATCACTCCCGCATTGAGCCATATCTTATCTTCATGTCTATCTATGAATGGTAAGCCACAATGTCCTGCGATGATGATGTCAGAATCTTCAGCCTGCAGAATACTTTTCTTTTCTGACCAAGGTGTAGATTTAAAAATATAGCCACTGACGTTCTCCACTGTGCCGTGTATGACAGTGATGCTCTTTCCGTTATACTCAAATTTTAAGTGATGTGGAATTGTCGTGATGTAATCTAATTGTTCAGATTTAATCTTTGCTTTAGCATAAGGATACCATTGCTTTGAGAATATATCACAACGACTACCTTCATCAAAATTACAACCGCAATCATCAGCTTGATCTAATAGATTCAATTCTACATTGCCGGCTATGATATGTACACCCCACTCTCTCATGAAGTTCATACATTCTGCTGGATGGGCACAATAGGCCACGATGTCTCCTGTACAAATAATATTACTTGGTGATATTCCATGACTTCTTGCTGCTGCTTGTAAAGCCTCTAATGCATGAAGATTAGAATACACTCCGCCGAAAACAAGAACAGATCCATTAAGCTCTCCTATATGTTTCACTACTTTTTCCATCTAAGAAATACAACTGGTATGAGATATAAAGTTATACATAATAAAACACCTATAATATTAGCGGATAGTAAATCACCATAGGGGCCAGAAAACTGAACAAAAGGAAATTCAAAATTTAAAAGATGAGCGATACCAATTATAATACCTCCAAAAACAGAAAGATGAAACGACAACTTCGGTGCATCCAAAAACCAAAATAAAAAAACTGGTGTCAAACCAATGACCATCGTTCCACTGATCGTCGTTGCAGATAGTATTGTAGGATTAAAAAATATCGGAATAGTCCCTATAAGGCACCCTCCTATCATCAATAGACGTCCTTTGGATATGGTCACACGCTTGAATAATTTTACATCAACAATCATCATCTTACTGAATGAATTAAATGCACTATCCAATGTAGATGCAGCAGATGTAATCATGATGAAATTAATCATTATCATCATCGTCGTACCCAATAATTGCGAGACACCTACTGCAGCTTGTCCATCTACGCCTACAGTACTACCGTATATTCCTATAACTGAGAATAAGATGATACTTATACTCCCAATAACCGTAGCAACGATAAAACTGTACAGCGTCATCTTAGGTGATGCAATGAAGGCCCTATCTGTCATCACAGGATCATGAAATGGATAACTAAATACTTGTAGTAATGCCACGAAAAGCAAGTTAATCCCACCTGCCGCCGTCCACTCGCCAGAAGTGAGAATATTACTTACTGACATACCTTCTCGGGGTAATATGATAGCCAGAATCACAAATAGTAAAATGACAAATAATACCATCTGAATCATATCAGTCAATAAACTCGATCGCAAGCCACCCTTAAGTGTGTACGCTACAGTCAGAATTGTAAAAACTATAATCGCTGAAAAGTATCCACTCGATCCCTGCTCACCGAAGTAGGTTCCTATGACCATAGAGTTAGACCATACTTCATTCAGCAATCTAAATGAAATTAAAATAGAAAACACAACGATTGCTGATCTCCCAAATCGATGATCTAAAAATTGATGGATAGAGCTGAAGTGCCCTCGTACACGCATGTAGTATATAACGACACCCGCCACTAAGAATGACAAGTAATAAGCAGCATAAGAGACCCCTCCTACAATACCGTAGGACAAACCCAGATTAGCAGCATTAGTGATAGACTTAGCAAATATCCAACTGATAACGAGACTACTCGTCAATAGCATAAAGCCTGGTTCCTTGTCCAACTTAGAACCTTTAAAAAAATCATTAACTGTCTTAGCCCATGGAGATATGAAGAACAGCACCAGTGATGATGCGATGACTAAAGTCCATTGAATGGTGATGTCTGACAAGAATAGTTATTGATATATTTCTATTGAATTATAAATTTTTGAAAAGCTAAAAATAGCAGAATTATAAATTCGCATTGCCCAAATTTCGTTTTATAAATTTTTGCTTATTTAAAAATCTACTACGTCGCCTCGCCGGCTGGTCTTTCATTTTTTCTTCGATAAAAAACGAAACAAAAAATCAAGTCAAATTAATTGCCTCACACTATGCCGCTCCCACTGCCCACTCTAATTTGACAAGGCTCAACTGCCGATACATATTTCAGGTTCTTAGTGGTGTCCCCGCCTCCAAGGTTATTAATTACAGACATTAATCTATATCCCACCACACTTTAGCATTGATACTATTGCCATCTGTGGCTTGTGCTGCTTCACTAAAGTTGTCGCCGTTGAGTGCTTCTTCGTCTGTAGGATAAGGCATCCTTACTGGAATCAAATTATTATTAAGACTAGCCGCAACAGTTTTAAATTCTGGAAATCCTGTTCTTCTATATTCTATCCAGCCTTCATAACCATTGATGATATTAGAGATCCACTTCTGTGTAATAATTTGCTTCAATGGATCAGCCTCTGGCCCACTTAGTACAAATGCTGCTGGCCCTGAGGTCAAATAATCTTGTGGCATTTCTGTATTCCAAAATTCAAAAGCCAATTCTGTAGCTCTATTATAGTAAGTCGTTGCATTTCCGAAAAAGGCACCTACCGCTGCTGCTTCGGCTATAAGATATTCCGTCTCCCATGCTGTCATAAAGTTAGCCTGTAGTAAGCTTGTCTGTTCTCTGAATACAGTTCCTGAAAGAGAGTAATCAGCTATAGAGACAGATGTCTCGGATGCGTTAGGTCCATTAAGCAATCCATTATATACGCTATCATCAGCACCCGTTGGTCTAAAGAATGTCTCTATTCTGGGGTCATTATATTCCACTAATATCTCCTCCATCGTTTCTGACATGACATATAGATTAAAATCTCCAACTCTTGCTGTCGCCAATCTGAAATTATTAGGCGGCCCATCAGTAAATGAGAAAGTCGCATTCTCACTATTATCACTTATGAAGCCTCCTTCACTTATAAGATCAAAAAGTTCAAAGGTGACATTAGCTACATCCTTTATTCTCATCAGATACTTTAGCTTAAGCGACTTTGCAAATTTTATCCAATTATCCAAATTCCCATCATATAATACATCGCCTCGAAGTGTCTGTGTTCCTGAGTATGACTCTAAAGCTATAATTGCTTTGTCAAGGTTATCGATAATACCCTGATCGCCAAGATATATATCTTCTTGTAGATCATAGACAGGAGTGACATTTCCATCTTTACCTTGGAGTGCTTCAGCATAAGGTACATCACCGAATATATCAGTTAATGCCGCAGTCATATATGCTTTAAGGATTCTGGCTGGACCTTCATATATTGCATCTATGGGATTATCTAATGAGGCTTGCAATATGAGTTCATTGTCTCTTAAATTGGTATAAATTATTGGCCACGGATTACCACCGAACTGTGGCTCTGACAAACTGTGTCTATCAAATAAATTAAAATCTACCGCAGTAAAATATTGCCCCAACAGATTACCTGCAACGAATCCCTCATAAGACATCTGCTCTCCATAATCATAGATGACTTGTCTTAGTAAGAACTCTGTTTCGACTTCTATAGGTGCATTAGGATTAGTATTGATATTCTGAAAGTCATCGGTACAAGATGACATTATTATTATTATTGCAATAGTAATAAGCGTGCTATATATAAATTTCATTGTAGTCATTATTATTTACTATTTTAAAAATTAGCGTTAAGCGAGACACCTATACTTCTTGCCGTCGGATAAGACATATCTTCTACGCCATTGACAAAACTATTCCCTTGGACAGCTATCTGCTCTGGATCGAAATGTGGAATATCAGATATAGCGAATACGTTACGAGCTATAAAGGAAACTTTACAATCTTCTAAGCCACTGAGAAATGTATTAGCTAATAGTGATTTTGAAAAATTATAACTAAGTTGTAATTCTCTAAGTTTTAGATAACTCGCATCGTACATATTATTTTCTTCATGATTTCTATCATAGAACTGACGGTAATATGTTTCTGGACTGATAGCAATATCATTAGCAACGTATACAGGTTCTGACTCTGTTCCACTATTGACAACACCAGGAAATATTAATCCCTCATCCGGTCTAAATTCCGTCTCAGCTAATTGTCCACCTACTCCAGCGAGTGCCTGCGTTCTACTTACTATCTGCCCTCCATAACGCCAATCAAATGTAAAGCCTAAACTGAAATTCTTATACTCAACATTATTCGTCATACCCAAAATGAAATCTGGATTATAATTGCCTAATTTCTTAAGATTATTATCCACAGTCAGTCTACCGTCTTGAGCTATAACAAAGTCGCCGTCCTCATTCATAAGATATCCCGTCCCCCAGATATCTCCTATCTCACCACCTTCTTCTACGATAAACCATACTGTCTGATTAGGATTATCATAGACACGAGAATAACCTAATGTTAAGGAACCGCCATCATTAGGAAGGTCTTTGACTGTAGACTTATTAGTACTAAAATTAAAATTAGTATACCACTTAACGTTACGAGATCTTACTGGATGAAGGTGTAGTAAAGCTTCTATACCTCTGGAATGTACAGTACCACCATTAGTCACTTGCTGTCTATATCCTGAAGATATCGCTATCGGTAATGAAAGTATCTGATTCTTATTATTACTAGTATAGTATGTCAGATCTAATCCAATACGATCATCAAAAAATCTAAAATCGAACCCTAACTCTATGGCTGTAGCCTGCTCTGGCAGCAGACTTTCATTAGCGATAAAATCTTGTTCAGAAAAAGTAGGATTACCGCCTACTGGTGTCTGCGGCTGGAATACGCCTACCGTCTGATAAGGATTAGTATCATTACCTACTTGCGCCCAGCTTGCTCTCAACTTTGCAAAAGAAATCAATTCAGGTATCTCAATTACTTGAGACAGCAATAAACTTGCCGACACAGATGGGTAAAAGAAACTTGTATTATCAGATCCCCGCGGAGTAGCTAGTGCACTGGACCAGTCATTACGACCTGTCACATCTACATATAAGAAGTCATCATAAGAAAACTTAGCGAGACCATAGATACTATTGATCCTCTTATCACTATCATTCTGAAATACTTCAAGTGGCGAAGCCCCATTAGACAACTTAAATATGCCTGGCTGTGCCAGACCTATCGCTTGTGTCTGTAAGGTACGAGCTGATTGGTCTAATCTATTAGCGCCTACAGATATATCATATCCTATCTTACTGTTGATTCTATTATTATAATTGATAAGTATATCTGTGTTAGTCTCTCGGTAGTCTACTTGATGCTCAGCATATGCTCCATTACTGAATCTATTACTGCTGAATGATCTTCTGAATGTCCTATCTTCACCTGAAGAATCTAAACCACTTCTGAGCATAACAGATAAGTGGTCAGAGATACTATAAGTTGCAGCAATATTTCCAAAAAATCGATTTCTATCAAATGCATTTCTATTCTCTAATAATATAAAATTAGGATTATCAAAAAAGGTATAATTAAATGAATACTGCTGTATGCCCTCGAGACCTGGCTGCCAATAATCTCTTAGTGACTCTATATTCGTCTGCCTCCCCATCCATGCTACGAGACTATAATTAATATTCTCAGAGCCATAACCACTTGCTGGTCTATTATCAGAAGAAGAATAGATATAATTTAGAGAACTGCTTACTTTCAGCTTATCAGTCGGAGAAAAATTAAATTTCCCCGAGACCGTCTGCCGATTAAGATTGACACCTGGAATATAAGAATCACTTCTCATATCTGTCATTGAAAGCCTATAGCTTCCTAAGCTATTTTGATTACTTATAGAAATATTATTGATCAATGTGTTACCAGTCTCATAGAAATTCTTAAGATTATTAGGATTAGATATGAATGGTGTAGGTGTTATAGATTCATCCCCATAAAGAGCTGTATCACCCCCACGTACAACAGTACCGTCAGCTAATGTTACTGGACTATCAAATTGTGCAATATTCAATCCTGCATCTAATTGCGGACCCCAACTATAGGTAATGTTATCATTAATACCTCCACCTAATCCATCTACATATTCAAAAGCGCCTGAGTTACCTTGACCAAAAGAATTCTGAAAATCTGGAAGTGCAAAAGGAGAATCTACAAAGTAGGAACTATTATAAGATACGCCTAAGCCTTTACTTTCTGTACCATCCTTAGTTGTGATAACGATAACTCCATTAGATGCACGTGTGCCATAAAGTGCCGCAGCACTTGGCCCTTTGAGCACCGTAAGAGAAGCGATATCATCAGGGTTAATATCCATAGCGCCATTACCAAAATCTACCTCTTGAAATCCGGCAGCCGCTTCATTAGTCACATTAATGATAGAATTATTATTAATAGGAATTCCATCAACTACAAATAGAGGATTATTATTATTAAATGAGGACTCACCACGTATCGTAATCTTAGATGTAGAGCCTACACCAGTAGCACCCTGCGTTACCGTTACCCCAGCAAGTTTGCCAGATAAGTTATCCAGAAAATTGACTGCTTTGATACTTGAGATCTCTTCGGCCTCCAGCTTTTGTATAGCATAGCCTAAGTCTTTTGTATTGCGCTCAAGACCTAATGCTGTAACGACGATCTCCCCGACTTCGAGTGATGCTACATCTAATGTGGCATTATAATTAGTCGCCTCCGTTACTGTGATCTCATAGGATCTATATCCGAGATAACTTACTGTTAATCTATCACCGATATCTGCTGCAATTTCAAAAAATCCTACATCATCAGTAATAGTTCCTTGACCACCTGAATCATTATATACGGTAGCACCTATTGCATAATCGCCTTCTGCGGTGATAACTCCAGACACCACATTAGATTGTCCAAAGGCAATCGTACTCAGAGTAAGTGCACTAAGCACTAACAATAATTTATACATATAAAAATAGTTATGAATAGAAAATATTAAATCAGTTACACCCAAACAGGTGATACTACTAAATGGAAATTTGATTTATAATCCTATTTGATTATATGAAGGAGAGCGGGGGTGCACGTAATGGCAGTAGCTTACTGTAGTAGGCCCATTTAGATAATAGACCTACATGAGTAGTAGGATATATATATGAGATCAAATTTTGAAAGTATAATCCTAAGTGGCGCCTGGTAGATGCTATCCACGTATTTAGATTCTCACTTGTATTGATATCAGTTTTAATATCTAAAAAATAGATACTTGTAGTCGTAGACATCCATTGATACAATTCTGAGCTCAACGTATTCTGACACCATGATAATCCACGAAATGAATCAGCATGGAAAGTATCTTTAGACAATGTAAACAGGTAGACGCCACCATTCTTAGTCTGACCTATGGTATGATGTCCTATCTCAAGTTGTGCCTGTGCATTGAGAAGATCTTCTTGTCGTAAGTCTATACAATCATTACCTACAACGATGATATTCTGATAGCCTTGCAAAAAAACTTGTTCTACAGCATGACTCAGTCGAGTACCGAATCCAATGCCCTTTTGTTCAGCTTCATTGACCTCTATGATATCAATATTGGATGCAGATAAGACATCCTTAGTGTGTGCATACATCTTATGTATAAGCTTATAATTAGCCCTTCGGCTGCGGCTGATACGCTTTCTGTCGATTTCTGACTCAGGCGTCAGCGTAAAATATAGTATGCAGTTTTCTTTATTCACTATAGTCTAAAAGTAATCCTATATATCGGTTATGTAATTAATTATTGGTCTTTAAAAATTAATAGACTATAGTAAATGCAAACTTAGGACAATAATTCCGATAGCAGTTTCTATATGTCTCATTACAAATCGCCATTTTTTCAACATACATCAGGCGTTATACTAAAACAATATAGGACATTAAGTCCACTGTTTCGTATATCTATACGAGTACTTCCTTATCATCGGATTATAAAGTCTTCAACTAACTACAATTCCATTAATTATACATTTTCTTATCGCAATCCCATATTACTATAGTTTCTGATGATTATTAATTAAATTAGTTCCGTTAAGTCCATTTATTAAGTTTCTGTTTTTAATCAATGATATCAAATCTTAAAGGCGTCACTATATTAACTTAAATCATATACATGAAACCATTAGTCCTGCTGTTTTCATTGATCCTAAGTACATCATTAAATGCTCAAACACTTCAGTGCCCACCAGATACTGTCTACACTGCATTAGATTTTTTGGAAGTAGATAACAACTTTGAAGTACCTATTGTAACTGGAGTTGGTAACTTAGTTAGTGACATAGAGTATTTAAATGAATCGTGTGCCGATACGTCTATCATTCAAAATATAAGATATACGCTCAGTGACTTAAACGATAATCCTATAGCCGCATGTACTCATTGTGTCAAAGCTATCAACGCAACATTTGACGATATTATCTACCCTGCAGATGTAATAATTGAAAATGGTAAACTCTCAGATACCGTAATAGATTCTACAGGTGTACCAAATTTATATTTCAACTCTTTTAATTTATTTTTTGATTATCAGGATATCATTATCAATAATCCAAATACATATAAGATAATACGAAATTGGACAACTTTGAGTTGGTGCACGGGAGAATTAGACGAACACTTACAAGTTATAAATTTAAGATCCCATCTAAACTTAAACTTTGGTGAATTCTTAGCTTATGATTGTGCCAATGACGACAGCTTAATTATTAGAGATGTAAGAGTCGTGTCAGACCTTCCAAATATTAATATAGATCAAGGTAATTGTATAGAAAGCACAAGGGGCTTTTCGGCATTACTTAATTGTGTGGCAGAGCTTAATAACATCCCTGACAATAGCCATTTAATGTTAGATATCAATTATGGTGAAGATGAAGTGCTTAATGGTGTATCCACTTTAGATTTAGTAATCTCACAGAGACATATTTTGGGTCAGTCCATTATTACAGACAGATGTGACCTTACTGCTGCAGACGCTAATGGTGATGGAAGTATTACCGCCATAGATTTATTTATTATAAGGCGATTGATCTTGGGTATTATAGAAGAATTTCCTCAGTCAGGTTCATGGCAATTTTTTAATCTTGTAAGTAACGAGACCAATAATAGCATTAATGAAATCCAAGAATTAAAATTCAGTAAAGAAGACTTTCCACTTAACTATACAGAAATTATTGGTGTAAAAATAGGAGACGTCAATGGCTCTCGTTAAAACAAGTCTGATTTCAATTCTTACTTATGTAATATCAGTAGATCAAATCATATAAGAACTATATTAGTTATTCAAACATAATCTTTCAAATCGTGTTAGTTCGTAAGTATTGTTAATAAATATTTTGAACAAACTAAAATGGAAACAATTCTACTTACAGCCCTCAGTGTCAGCGTAGGCTTCAATTTAGTCTTATTCCTTATAGCCTATTTTCTACAGACAGATAAGTTGACCGACTTCAGTTACAGTCTTTGTTTTTTGATTATAAATGGCGTCTGTTTTTATCTTTCTGAGCATAGCCTGATAGAAATCGTCATGTTTAGTTTGATTTCTGTCTGGGCTTTTAGATTAGGTGGTTATCTATTTGTCAGAATAATGGCGATGGGTAGAGATGCTCGTTTCGATAAGTTCAGAGAAAGACTTATATCCTTTGCATCATTTTGGGTCGTGCAAGCTATCAGCATATTCGTAATCAGCTTATCATTCATTATTTTCTATAGTGTCAATGATTCTATTCCCACACCTATTTTTTGGGTAGGCTGTATCATAGCTATATCAGGCTTGATATTAGAATCTATTGCTGACTACCAAAAATTTCAATTTAAGAAAAAGAATCCTGATACATTTATACAAAGTGGCTTGTGGAAGAAAATAAGACATCCTAATTATACTGGAGAGATTTTGTTTTGGATCGGCGTATTTATCTTAGCAGCATCTTATCTCAGTGGATGGCAATGGGCAGCTGTCATCTCACCTTTATGGATAATTCTGTTACTACTCAAGTTCTCAGGCATACCTCCCCTCGAAGAAAAATGGGCTGAGAAGTATGGTAACAATTCTGAATTTTTGGAATATAAAAAAGAGAGCTATAGGCTTATTCCTGGGATATATTAAATTACTCTATTCAGAAATAATATCCTACATTAAATAAGGCTCCAAATGAATAATTATACTGTCTGATATCTGCATCTTCTACAGGAAATAAACTGTACTTGAAAGTTGGATTAATAGTCGTATAAATCCTATCAGTTATTGCTATTCGCAGTCCTAAGCCAACTAAAAAATTAGCATTTAATTGGTTAGGGTCGATTAAATTATCATCAAAATTAGTTGTTTCTTTCTCTCCATTAAGAAAGTTAATGGTGATGACTCCTCCATCTCTTAAAAAATATTTTAATGACAATCCTATATTACCAAATATGCTTATCCTTGAGTGATTAAAATATCTTCTATACATTAATGGTAATTCTATATAGCGATAATGCACTTTAGTGCTAACCGTTCCACCTGGAAAACCAATTGCGGTTGTAAGGCTTAAGTCTTGAAATCCTAAGGTCTCATGAGAAAAATCAATCCCAAATGCTAATTCAGACTTACGACTAAGCATATAGTGCAATCTAATACCAGCACTATATCCAAAAGCTGATTTTTCTCGGAAGTTACGACTTGCTATATTCTCTCTTTGATTAAAACCTTGCAGTTCTCTATACCCAATATTAGGTGCAAAATTTGCAGATACCGACCATGATTTATCGACAATAGTTACTGATTCTTGCCCCACGGTGTAGGCTGGTCGCAAAATACAAAGTATGAATATTGATAAAACTAAATATGGAGTTTGTCGCATGAATGTTAAATTATTGATTGTAACGAAATGAAAAATTAACTATGACAATTGACACTAATACCATTTAATATTCAAATTGTCGTGTATATTTAGTTTTATTCTTCATTATATATTGCTTAAAAGCCTCACCATAGCTACGGCTATGTCTACGTTTTTAAGCTTCATCTAATTTCGAATAATTCCAAAATCTTCCACGACATTTAAATTATTAAATGGTATAACTAATTATGAGTTAAAACAATTTTTCCTTTCTTAATATTCCCATTTTTCATGAGTACATGGATTATATATGATCCAGACGGTAAGTGTGATAGACTAATCATCCTTACCTTAGAAGTGTTAAAAAATACCTCTTTACCAATCATATCATAGACTATAATTCTGTCTATTTCATAATCTTGCATGCCGTCTATACTAACGTCTCCAGTTGTCGGATTAGGATAAAGCGTTATTTGCTTTTCGACTTCAATAGTAGATTCTATAGAAGTAATTATTTGTACATCATCATCACAATTATCAGAATCAAAACACCCATTATTATCTACTTTGAATAGCCATATTTCAGGTCTTTCACCTAAAGGAGTTATTGAACCCATAGCCGCTATGTCTCCATTATCGAGTTCTACTATATCATTAATATAGTGGGTTATACCATGATTAGTGAATTCTGGATGTTGATACTTCTTAGTCCATATTGTATCACCTTCATTGGTATGTTTTGTAATAAAACCATAGTATTTATCAGGCAATTCTACTGGATCACTCGGATCTTCTGTGTACATACCGTAGCTAAAAAAATAATCCCCTTTACCTGTTTCAATACCAGTAATATAAATTTCATCATAATGAGGGATCAAGTATAAATTTTCTTTTAGGATTTCTCCGTTTTCATCTGTCCATATTAGTGTGGGAGTCCAGGGGTCATAGCAACATAGCACATCGTATTCATGCCACACATCCGCATGATATGCCATTAAATATTGACCATTAGAGAGTTCCGCTATTTTTATTATCCCCGAGTCAAAATTATCAAATGGTTTTGAATTCCAAATTACATTACCCAGCGTATCCACTTTCATAAGAAATGGCTGCTGATTATTTTTATCTTCTTCATATTGCAAGGTATAAGATAATAATAAGTTTCCATCGGACGTTGGTAGGATATTCCATGGGTAAGAATAATCCTCATCTTCAAAATAATAGTTAACCCATTCTGTCTCGCCATCCAAAGATATTTTACTTAACCCCATTTTCTTATCTCCTTTATCTATATACATAAAACTAAAATAAAGAGCATTCTGAAATACTGTAGAAGATGAAGGAAAATTATAATCCCCTTTTGTTTCAATTTCTGATTGAAAAACCAAATCATAATTTTCATCAAACTCCCCGATTTTCAAAGCTTTCTCTTGTTCCCTATCCTTTGCAAAAGAATATAGCAATCCATTTGTATAATTTAAAGGATTAAAAGAGAAAATAAAATCATTAACATGATGATAGTTTATTTCACCTGTTGGACTCACTTCGACAAGTGTAGATTGACTACCAAAATAGATTACAGGAATTATAAAGTTTTCATTCACCAATTCTAGCTGTGCAGGATTAGGAGCACCGAATTCGAAAGGGATGACTCTATTAAAATAGTCTTGACTAATTGCCCTAACCCCAAATAATAATGAGATTAATACTATAACTATTTTAATATTAGACTTCATAATGATTCGTTACTAAGTAGTAAACTCAATTTAAGTCTTTATCTATCAGCAAACAAATTAATAAGCAGCAATAAATTACTCTATACCCTACCCATACAAAGGCACCCCATCAAGATCATGTGTCAATATATCTGTCATGTAAGCAAAGAATGGTTGTATGTCTTTATAGACCTTATTCACTTTCTTAATAAAATCTGGTGACAAAACTTCCTTGTCACTAAACTCATGAAAAACATACATCGACTTATATCTTAGAAGATCTATAGCGGGATGTTCTTTATCAAATCCTTTGGGAGAAGTTTTTAGTTGAGCACCTTGTAGCTCTCCGAATGTATCTTTGAATTTTTTAGACTTTAATATTTTTCTTAATGGCTTATCATCAGCAGCTATTTGCTCTCGGATAAGCTTTAAGTCTGAGGCTTCGGGATTATAGAATCCGCCACCGACAAAACTGGCTCCGGGTTCTATCTTAAGATAATATCCACCCCGCCTGTAGTCACCTGCTCTTCCAAACGACATTCTAAAGTTAGAAGAGTAAGGCGTCTTGTCTTTAGAGAATCGGACATCACGATATATTCTAAATAACTTTTTTCGTTCTATCTCATCGTACTTACTTAGATCAGAGTGTACCGATTCCATAAAGTCTTTGATCTCAGTTTGCGCCGTATCATACCGATCTTTATTTTCCTTAAACCAATCTCTATTATTATTTGCCCTTATATCTTTTAAGAACTTAAAAGTAGTTTTCGTTACCGTAGCCATAGTGTTTTATTATAAGACAAATATAGAATTCTATTGGTTGACATATTCACAGTTATAAAAAGTAGGGTTTTTACTAGAAAAATCATTATGACATAGATTTTACTATCTTGGAATCTGAATTTTTATTAGATCAATGTTCTACAAGAAAATAAGCAACATATTAGGCCCCGGGTTACTATTCGCAAGTACAGCGATCGGGGTTTCTCATCTTGTGCAGAGTACAAGAGCAGGTGCAAATTATGGTTTCGCATTATTAGGAATTATTATCGCTGCCAACGTATTCAAGTATCCATTTTTTGAATATGGTTCTCGATATGCCAGCGCTACTGGCGAGAGTCTTATAGATGGCTATAAGAAATTAGGTAAACCTGTTATTTGGATTTATTTCTTAGTGACTTTAGGGTCTATGTTTTTTGTGACTTCCGCAGTAGGGTTTGTGACAGTAGGATTCTTAGATAACTTATTTAATATATCAGCGTGGTGGCCAGAATTCAAATTATTCCCAACCTTATTATTATTTACCATTTGTTCTGGTATACTCCTCATTGGCAAATTCAACATACTTGATCATCTCATCAAGATAATAGGCGTCGTATTATTGCTCTCTACTTTATTAGCTTTCATACTAACGCTAATACATGGGCCTATAGAAAAAATTGATGGTTTTATTAAACCAGAAATTTTTGATGAGCTAGGCATACTATTCGTTATAGCACTAATGGGATGGATGCCTACAGCACTTGACCTGTGTACATGGAATAGCTTATGGACGATAGAAAAAATAAAGACAAGTGGTTATAAGCCAAGCTTAAAAGAGACTTTGTTTGAATTTAATTTAGGTTATGGGATGGCTGCTGGATTATCTATTTGCTTCCTGACGATGGGTGCATATTTACTTTATGGTTCTGGTATATCCATGCCATCAGGAAGCGGAGCATTTGCAAGTCAAGTGGTGACACTATATACAAATACTATAGGCGACTGGAGCTACATCATCATATCTGCATCTGCATTCTCGATTATGTTTAGCACCAGTATAACTGTATTCGATGGTTATGCCAGAGCATTAGAAAGAACTACCGAAATATTATTTCTATCAGATAAAGAAGCGAAGCAAGCTCTTAATAATTCTAAGGCATATAATGCTTCCCTGATTGTTCTGAGCATAGGGTCATTTCTAATTATTGCATTGTTTCTTAAGCACTTCAAAGTACTGATCGATCTGGCAACGACGATATCATTTCTTATAGCACCATTCGTAGCTGTTGTCAATCTGATATTAGTTCAGAAGAAGTATGTAGGCGCAGAAGCTGTACCTCCGTTATGGATGAGAATTCTAAGTTATATTGGTATTATTTTCTTATCAGGATTTGCCATATTTTTCCTTTATGTGAAATTCATTGGGTAGTTATTAATAGGCAAATAAAAAAGCCCAACCCTATAAGAGCTTAGGCTTTACAAAAACCAACTTACTCTTAATATGCTTCAGAAAGGGAAAACGTTGCTTAAACCTTTAAAATAATTGCAAAGACTATGATGCAGACTCATGACTATCATCAAAATAGAACAACTAATCTGCGCTAAAAACCTCCTTAAGATCTATCTCTAAATCAGGAAATAATATAGGCTTCATAAGCTCATCTTCAGTATAGACTTTGATACGACTATATTTGCAATCTACTAAGTAGAATACTTCTACTAGCTTCTCATTAGGCATGACTATCCAATATTCTAATACGCCGGATTCTTCATAGATACTATATTTGTCATTGAGGTCTTTCTTAGAAGTAGAAGGAGACAATATCTCTACTACAAGATCTGGAGCTCCTGTGCACCCAGCTGCATCTATCTTACTCAGATCACATATTATGCAAATATCTGGTTGCACTACGGTAGTTGCTGTATTCTTCTTTTGGTTCTCCACTGGTAATACTACATCAAAAGGTGCATTGTAGATCTTACAAGATTTACCTTTCAAGTAATTACTAAAGAGCACCAATAATTCTCGACTGATATCTTGATGAAAAGATGCAGGTGCAGGTGTCATCTTATATATCTTACCACGTATCAATTCTACCATATGATCGTACTCGAACTTAAGGTAATCAGCATAGGTATATTGTACATCATAAAGTACATCAGGTTCTTTGGCAGTATCTATTATTTTATCTTCCATAATTTAGTTAGTACTACTCAATTTCAAAAACCTCCTTAAGATCAATCTCCAAGTCAGAAAATAATATAGGTGTTATAATCTCATCTGAAGTATATACTTTGACACGCATGTATTTACCTGATTCTAAGTAGAAAACTTCTACTATTTTCTCATTAGGCATGACTATCCAATATTCAGATACGCCGGATTCTTCATAGATACTATATTTGTCATTAAGGTCTTTCTTAGAAGTAGAAGGAGACAATATCTCTACTACAAGATCTGGAGCTCCTGTGCACCCAGCTGCATCTATCTTATCAAGGTTACAAATTACACATAAGTCAGGCTGCACTACCGTTGTAGCTGTATGTTTTTTTTGATTCTCTACTGGCAGCACTACATCGAATGGAGCAATGTAAATCTTACAAGGTTTTCTTTTCAAATAATTCTTGAAATAAGTAAAAATCTCTCCACATATATCTTGATGATATGAAGCAGGCGCTGGTGTCATTTTAAATATCTTACCACGTATTAATTCTACCATATGATCGTACTCGAACTTAAGGTAATCAGCATAGGTATAATGACCATCATATGAGATAGAAGGTTCTCTGGTTATATCTTTGACTTTGTCTTCCATTGATATAAATATAAGACTTTTGGCAGAAATAATTTTTCTGATAATGGTAGACTCTCATGGTATACAAAAAGAGCCCGTTGATATCAATCAGCGAGCTCTTTATAAATCTTTGCGTTTCTAATTTATTTTATCACTAAGAACTTCTTAGTTTTTATTTGACGTCCTACTGTAACTCTCATATAGTATAATCCTTCATTTAAATTATTTAAAGAGATATCAGTTCTCATTTTATTATTATTGCTGAGAGTAGTGACAAGTCTGCTATTACTATCATAAATCTCTATACTTATAGGATCCTGTGATGGTTCCATAAGCTCTACACTTATCATTTCTGATGATGGCACTGGGAATAATCTATAAGAGAATTCTATCGGATTATTAGGCGTAGTAATATTGCTCATGCATAATCCAGAAGTTCCTATGGACCAATCCGTAGAAGCATCACCTTGTCCATCATACAGTAGACTGTTAGGAGCAGTAAAGCTTGATACAGCATCACCTGCTGTCCATATCCCAGCACCGATAGCTATATTAGTCCTGAGGTGCATGGCACTACCCCACTGTACATAGTCAACGATAGATTGATTACTACCGAAGTTATCATCTATATACAATGCCATCTCGCCATCCAATGTATCGATTACAATATCAGCAAGATTAATAACTACGAACTCGCCAGGAGCAAGCATTAATTCTCCACAGTTTACATCAGCAGCGACAATCTCTTGATAATCTCCATCATTACATAATTGATAACCTGTCAGGTTAAGGGTATCAGCACCCATATTAGTTATCTCTACCATACCAGCAGATGTTATCTCATTGATAACAGCTATACCAGGACAATCTTCTTTAGTTACAGTAATAGCATTGCCGGATATATCTGCACACTGAGAAGATAACATGCCTTCGAATAATGTATCTCCTACTGTTGCCGTAAGCATACCCGTATAAGATATACCCCATACTCTGCACACACCCGATAAGTTATCGCTGAAAGTATATGTATTAGAGCTTAAGACAGTATCTATAACATTAAAAGTATCAGTTACAACATACACGTAGGGTGTTGCATTACTCGATGTATTAAAAGTGAGCATCTCATCGACACCATCATTATTACATAAAATCGTGTCTTGTGTTCCACTCATTAGACTTAAGGTGCCTCCTATCACAGATATTCTTTCTACCAAAATTGCATTAGACAACAAGAAGCAACCGTCTACTTCATCTAAATCTTGTCCTGACTCAAGACCTGTAATTGTCCCAGTATAGACTATGCTGTAGACTGAACATAATCCTGAACCGAATCCTTCAAAGTTAAAATTGTCATCATCTAACACTTGTAGTATTGTACCCATACTATCAACAACAAGATAATTCTGATCGTCTCCAAGGGTATCTATTAACACCACATCCAATATATCAGCTATGCCGTCACCGACACAGAACTGAGCCATCGTATCACCTCCAGCTGTAGTAAGTGATCCACCATTCAATTGTTTTTTAGCTACAGTAACTTCATTAGAAAGTGTATAACAACCATCAAGATCATCGTCTACAGTATTACCCACTTCTAATCCACTAAGTCCAAATGAGTACACTAACAACTGAATTATGCAAGTGTCTAAATCAGAATCTTCAAATAAGAAAGGCGGTCCACTTGGAAGATCAATTATCTCATGGGAAGTATTTAAGATTAGCCATGCTGAAGTATCACCATTAATAGTAGGCATATTCATAGTAATCGTATCATTAATACCTTCTCCAACGATGATAGAGACATTCATACTATTGTTACCAAAGACAGTCCCTACAGAATTAAGATCTCTGAATACTGTGACATCATTAGAAAGATCAAAAGTACCACCTAATCCACTCAGGGATTGCCCCATAATTAATCCAGTAATATCATCCTCGTAAGCGATATTATAAAATTGGAATTCCGTTAATCCCCCTGCAATATTTTCAAAATTAAATGGTGGCAGCACACTCGGTGCTAAGATAATACCTCCTGATGTCAGCATGATATTATGGTTAGTCCCTGAAGTATCTACAAGTATAAAATCCACTAAATCATCAATGCCATCACCAGAGCAAACTGATAAAGATGTCAAGCTATCTGTAGTCATTAAAAATCCTCCACTTATACCATCTTTAATTATAGCGATAGGATTAGACAAATCAAAACAGCCGTCTAAGTCACTAACATTATTACCGACTGCTAATCCAGTCAATGCAGCATCATTACTAAGTAACCATATATTACAAGTTCCTCCACCTTGAGTTTCGAATATAAATGAAGTCGTGTCCTGAAACATTTCAATGGCTTCTATAATACCAGCCTCATCAGTAACGATGTATTGCTGGCTATCACCAAATATGGTATCCGTAACGACAACCTGTATCGTATCTGGCATCATATCATTAACCACGATTGAGTCCATTACTTGTGAATCTATTGTCATGATCATGCCAGCTTCTGCCTCGTTTCTTGTTACTGATATTCCATTTGATAAAGAGAACATACCTACTAAGTCATTGATACTACTATCGATCTCTAATCCAGTCAGACCTGCATCATAGGCTATATTATATATAAAACAATTGCCCAATCCTGCATTATCAAAATCAAATGGTGACGATGTAGGTAAGCCTAAAATATCACCTTGATCATCAGTTATTATAAATGACTGTAGGGCTCCATTATTATCTTCGAGTGTAACTCCAATAGAGTCTATATCCATACCGTTATAGCATACATCCATTTGTGTAGATCCATCTAAGAAGCTTATAGCACCACCATTGAGACCAAGTTTTATAACTGTTACTGCATTAGATAAATCAAAACATCCTGCAAGATCACTTATGTTACTATCTACAGCGATACCAGTAACTGCCCCAGTTGTACTGAGGTTATATATATTACATTCTCCAGATTCAAAATTTTCAAAGTCAAATGGCAAAGTATCAGGCTGAGCTAAAATTAGTCCTACGCTATCAGTTATCAACCAATAAGTCGAATCTCCTTCGGTGTCCACAACATTTACATCAATGCTATCAGGCACCCCATTACCGACCATAATATTAACAGTAGTAGTCCCATCAAGGAGTGTTGCTGTACCTCCATCTACTGCAGATCTTAATACAGTTATAAAATCTGACAAATCGAATAAACCCATAAGGTCGGTAAGATTATTACCTACCGATAGGCCTGTAAGACCATTAGCATGAGCTAAGTGATATATCCTTGCTACGCCACCACCTGATTGCTCTAAATTAATAGAAGTACTCATACCTCCCTCTGGCGGAAGACCTAATATCTCTCCTGACGTATTAGTAATTATATATCTAAAAATAGGTCCTTGATTATCTGTCAATGTAATATCAATAGGATCAGCTATACCATCTCCTGTACAGATATTTGTCTCAGTTACATCACCAGGCAAAACGATATTACCTGCTTCTAATATCAGTGGCTCTCTTATAACTCTTATAGAATTAGATAATTCTACACAACCCATTATGTCTGTCAAGTTATTACCTACTTCTATTCCTGTCGTTCCATCCCCATGACTGAGACTCCATATCTCGCAGACTCCTTCTCCTGCATCTTCAAAATTAAATGGAGGACCTGACGGCAGCTCCATAATTAGTCCTGTCGTATCAGTAATGATCCATGTCATATTTACGCCTGAAGCTCCAGAAATATTGATACCTACTAACTCCGGAAAATTATCATCTACAGTAACTGTTGTTACAGTTTCTCCAGAAGATGTCGTTATCATACCTCCTACACTAAGACTTCTAAATACCGTAATAGGATTAGATAGATCAAAATTTCCCGTGAGGTTACTTATGTTTTCTCCCATCACTAATCCCATAAGATTAGAGGCTGCACTTATATTGTAAATATTACATGTACCTACTCCTGCATCTTCAAGATCAAATGGTGGACCACTCGGCAATGTTAAGATATCACCGATGTCATTAGTAATCACCCAAAAAAACTGCGTCCCTACTGTATCAGTCAATATAACATCAAAAGGATCAGGAATACCATCACCAGCGCATATACTCAAAGAGGTCAGACCATCTATAGTCATAAGACTTCCACCCATTAAGCCTTCTCTTGTAACTGTAACAGGTGTAGATAGTGCAAAGCATCCTACAAAATCTGATACGTTACCACCTACTTCTATACCCATTAATGGATCTAAATAACTAAGGTACCAAATCTGACACACGCCGCTTCCAGCATTTTCAAAATCAAACGGAGGACCCATCGGCAACTCTAAGATCACTCCCATTGCATCTGTAATCAACCATACTGAAGTGTCAGCGCCCATAACTGTAGGTGCCACGACATCAATAAGATCCGCCATGCCATCATCTACCATGATCGTAACAGCGGACTCGTCATCAGTAGTAAGCAAAGTCCCACTTACGACCTCATCACGAGTTACAGTTATTGAATTAGATATATCGAATGTTCCTGTCAATGCATTTATATTACTGCCTACTGTAAGACCTGTTAAGTTATCCTCGTAACCAATGTGATACACAGAACATATACCAAATCCCGAACCAGCAAAATCAATATTAGGTCCAGCAGGTAAGGCAAGAATGATACTGTCCTCATCAGTAACTACCCATGAGAAGTTACTTGCGGCATTACCCATAAGAGAAGTAAATAATGTATCTGTATCTAAATCAGATAGACAGAAAGATGCTGTAAGCTCACCTGTAAGTGTCGATATAGATCCACCTGAGATTACAGATTTTACATAAATCACAGGATTAGAAAAATTATAACAACCTGTTATCATAGCTATATTCTCGCCTACGGCAAGTCCAAAAACATCATCTACATAAGACAAATTATACAACTGACATACGCCCTCATCGAAAGTATTAAGATCTACATCTCCAGATGGTAAGACAGTGATGACACCCGTTGTATCTGTAATAACGTATTGAGAGGTATCCCCTATATTACCTGTAAGTGTGACATCAATAATATCTGCAATCTGATCTCCAACAATTATAGTATCCACAACAGATCCGTCAGCAAGTGCAAGTACGCCTCCATTAACTTCATTTCTGATTATTGTTACATTATTAGAAAGATCAAAGCATCCTTCTAATTCTGACAAATTACCATCTACAGCTAAGCCCATCAATCCAGGCAAAGATGAAAGATGATAGATATAACAAGCACCACCAGGGACGCCTTCAAAATCTTCTGGAGCTTCATCCATGATCATAAGCACATTATCGAAAGTATCCGTAACAATCCATTGCGAGACTAATCCAGTCGTATCTTGTATTGTAAGATTAAGTATATCTGCAGTATCATCTCCAGAGCAAATTGTAAATTCTGTACCCACTCCTCCATTATTAACATTAGCTGCAATAGCACCACCGTCTACTTCAGAGCGATTAACAATAATTCCATTACTTAAAGAGAAAGCGCCAGAAAGATTATTAATGTTCTCTCCGACTGCCAGTCCCATAATACCACTCATATAAGAGATATTATATATGGTACAAGCGCCATTGCCTGCATTAGTCAAGTCAAAAGGAGGCATCATTGGTAAGCCAAGAATTTCACCCAAATCATTCGTAATTATAAATGTTGCTTCAGGTCCCTGATCATTAGTAAGTGTTACATCTATGACATCATCGATACCATCACCAAGGCAAGCTGATAGTACTACTAGCCCATCAGTTGTAGTTAATGTACCACCGTTCAACATTTGTTGTACGACCTTTACTGAATCCGATAAACTGAAACATCCCGACAAAGAAGAGACGTTACTACCTACCATTAATCCTGACAACATACCATTATAACTTACATTCCTTATATACATAGAATCCGCTAATCCCTCTAATCCGAATGGCTGATCTACTGGTAGTAATAAAATATCACCAGCTGCATCCGTAACTATCCAATCCATACTATCACCGATAGCTTCAGACAATACCACACTAACGCTATCTAAAGATGCGTCACCTGTAATCAATGCCACACAATTTGTATTATCATCTGCTGTTAAAGTTCCACCATTGACTTGATTTCTTATTACAGAGATGGAATTAGATATATCTCTGCATCCATCTATAGTGCTGATATTCTGGCCAGGCATAAAGTTTATTTCTTCTATCGAGGATACGTGATATATAAGACATTCTCCAGTAACAACGCCTTCAAAATTAAAAGTCGGATCCGTTCCTGATTCTAATATTTCTCCATTAGGCTCTGTTACTAGGTAATAAGAAAATGGACCATTCCCATTAGTTACGACTACATTGAAGACATCAGAGACACCATCACCAGAACATACAATCACTGTAGTGTTGCCGGATCCATCTGTTATCGTACCTGCACTGACTTGGTTTCTTAGAACTGTTATTGCATTAGATAAATCATAGCAACCATCGAGGTCAGTTATTCTATTACCTACCTGTAAGCCTGTAAGGCCATCGATATAACTTAAGTGATATACAAGACATGTCCCTACACCTGCTGAGGATAGATCAAATGTATTACTATTAGAAATCTCCAAAATATTATTAGCCTGATCTGTAACAATATAGACCGACAAATCGCCTAAGTTACCTACAAGATCTACTTCAAAGGTATTAACAGGGACATCATTAAGACATATGGTAATATCTGTAGACCCTCCTGTATTTATTGTACCTCCGTCAATATCATCATTGTTAATAGTAATGGCATTCGATAATAGAAAGCAGCCATCGATATCATTTACATTATCATTAACCTGAAGATTAGATACTCGTCCTATGGAGCTTATTAATCTTATCTCAACAGTGGATACTGTAAAGTTGCTTATGTCTATAGGTGCTGAATTAAAGATATTAAGAATCTGACCATCTGGTGCAGATACAATATAGCGTCCATTAGAAGCTGCAGGTCCCGTGATATTCGGCGTAAGCGACATACCTTCTGCTCCGCATAACTCTATACTTGTCATTCCATTAAAAGAAATTGTACCTATCTGGATAATTTCTTTGAAGACTAATAAAGGTGCCGATAACTCAAAGCACCCCGATAATTCATTAATAGAAAATCCAGGTATGCTATTAAAAAATTTACCATTATGGCTGGCTGCATATATGCGATAACTGCCTTCAGCAATCGAATTAAAGTTAAAGTCAGGGCCTTGTAGCGACTGGATAATAATATCATTCTGATCAGTCAATAGATAATCTACAAATGTACCTTGAGCACCATTTAACTGTGTGCTTACAATATTGTCTGATACATCATTAGTGCATATATATACATCTAAAAATCCTACCGCATCATTAAGAGTCCCTCCTACAATAGCAGTGTTATTAATTTCTATCGTATTAGAAAAATCAAAACAACCACTCAAATTTGCGATATTATTACCTATAACAAATCCCATAATATCCGTATCGAACGTTACGTTATTTACATTATAAATTCCACTAGGAATAGAGGTAAAATCCACAACCTCACTATCTTGTATTAATATAATATCTCCATCCAGAGAACTTACTACCCAAGAAGAACTTCCTCCAAAAGAATTATTGATATTAAAGTCTATTGTACTCGCTCCCATATCGGTAGTACAGATTATAGGATCATCTTGTGTACTTATGATACCTCCATTAATATTATTGCAACCACCTATGATATTTAATTCGTCTATATCCCAAACTTGCTTAAAGCCGCCATTGCCGACAGGACAAAATGGTAGCATTTCTATCTCAAAATCCGTCACCGTACTAACAGTAAAAGCAGAAAATGCACTGAAGTCAACTTCAGTCAATGTCCAGCTTCTCGAAGTATTGATGACAGATCTATATATTTCATTATTATTTATAAGAACACGTATTCCTAATAGCGTAGGATAATTATTCAAACCAGAATTACCTCCGACATTGACAAACTGATCAGGTGCCTGCTCATAGAAATTTATTTTTTCTAGTGAGCCTAATCCATTAGACCCTGGAATAACTCTTACGTTAAATCTAAGTGAAGCATTACTACCTAAGTCGTAATTACAATTATTACTGCCTTCGATACACATTGCTAGAGAATTTCCTATACCGGGCGTACAAGAATGTGGAAAGTTCTGTCCTCTATATACGTGATCAGGAAATGCCATTTCGATATTACTACATTCCGAGAAGTTATACTGCTCTGCTGTAAACTCTGAATAATCCTGACTTGATGCACCTGCAAATGAGACACACTCGTCAAAACTAAAGTAAAGCCTTGGAGTATTCTGACTTAAAACTCCAGGAGTATTGTTAGAAATTAAGTTGGTTGTTATAAGTGAAAGTAATAACAACAAAATCGGTGTCTGCAACTTTGATAACATGGTCTTAATCTTTATGTAAATAATTGATCTATACGTAATTACGTATAGAAATACTCTCGCTTCTCAAGCGACTAACGCCTCTGCAAAAAAAAACGTTTTTAGACAATAAGAGACTTGTATTTCTATAGCATATATACAAGCTCAAGTGGGAAAGACTAAGATTATCTTAAAACGTTAAAGTAACAGCTAACGCTGACTCTATCTATGTATAACAATAAATTTCTCTGTACTTTTTTTATTCTTTGATATTATCGTCATGTAATAAATGCCCTCAGGCCAATCCGTAACACTTAATTCATTACTCATTATTGTATCCATACTTTTCTTAGTATGTATAAGTTCGCCATAACTATTATGTACTATTAACGCATACTCATGGTCTGGCATTTCTTCTATGTATACTGATACTAACTCATCACTTGGATTAGGTGATATCACAAATGTTATATCCTCTCCGACGACAAGATTAGTACAGTCTTCTAATGTCACTGAGCCATTATCAAGATCAAATGGAATCGAAGTTGTACCCATAGATATTTCGATAGGTACTCTATCATCGATAAAATTAAAAAACGAAGTGCTATCACAATTGCCTTCTTTAATACTTAAGCATACTGAGAAAAGTAACGTACCATCTGGTAATGTTGTCTCACTATTATTCCATGTAAGTCGTATTCTGTCGGCTTGATTACCTTGAAAGAATGATCCGGGAAAGATCCCTATTAATTCATTATTATTAGCTATAGAATCAAAACACATAAATGTACTGTCCCACTGCATTGCAAACTGCATTCCTGTTATACCATCAAAATTTGTAGCTCTTACATCCACACATACTGTTGTATCAATCGTAACTATTTCATCAGCTATCAAAGTAAAAATATCGCTTATAGGATTATTTTCTACGATGGTGACACATCCGTCGTCTACACAAAATTCATATACAGAAGCCTCATTAGAAACTTGGATTATGGTATCATCTGTGTCTACAACTTTTATAAGAGACTTATCTCCATCTTCACCTATAACATCAAAACATATCTCAAAGACAGTACTGCTATCAGCTAAAGTTGTCGCTCCAGCACCTCCAGTATTATCAAACCATACAAAAGACCCGATCCCTCCAAGTGTATCTATATTAAATGATCCAATGGCAGTCATACCCGCCAGTGCATAATTCTGAGTTCCTGTAAATTGTAGCGCAGTAGAGTCCCACATGATACCTCCCTGGAATGTAATCACATCTAAAAAGTTCGTTACTTTAAGTGGAATACATACGTTAGAATCTACAGCAACAGTAATATCATCAAATATATATCCTACCTCATCACCTGTACAAGTATTCCTCTGTGCAACACATGCATCACATGCGTCGTTATCTTCTGATCGCGTAATTTCTACAAAGTTATTAGACAAGTCATAGCAAGTACCTATATTATCAGGTTCTATTAATGGATCACCTATCTGAAAGCTTAAGTCAATCTCATGAGCGATTCCCCAAACTCTACATACACCCACTCCAGCACCTTCGAAGTCAACCATATTATCTCCTGGTAATCCTATAATAATATTATCCTCATCAGTAACGATATAGTGATACATCACTCCACTTCCAGTATTTTCAAAAAATAATACGTTAGCTATAGAATCTCCGACACATACTGTAGCAGACTGCTCACCAGAATTAAGATTGACGACACCACCAAAATTCTCCACGCGACTTATAGGAGCTGCATTAGATAAATCAAAGCATGTATCTTGTATAGAGCTAATAGGAGATCCTATCAATAACTCTATAGGATCTTGAGAAGCGAGATTCCAAATAATACAATTGCCTGGACCAGAGTTATCGACATCTATAGGAAAGCCACCTGGCAGACCTATAATTATACTGTCTGCATCTGTAACTATTAATTGCATATTAGCGCCTTCAGATCCAGTAATAGTTCCATCTACAAGATCAGGTTCTCCATCTCCTACACAGAAGAAATTAATTTCGAGATCTACTTGACCACCGTCAGCTACACAAATCATCTCACCACATTCTACACCTGAATCAAATCTATTGACAGTAATGAAGTTGTTAGATAAATCTATACAGTTATTCATACTATTAAATTCAGTAAGTTCTTGACCTACAAATAATTCAATATCAGATTGTATTGCTATACCATACACTCGACATACGCCTGCAGGAGCAGTAGAAAAATCAAAAGTATTATCTAATGGCAATGCTATGATTATATCATTCTCATCGGTTATCACATACCGATACGTATTAGCCGTACCGTCATTGAAGAAAGTAATGATATCAGATAGTGTATCAGTGAGGCATAAATCTATAGACGTAATATTATCGAAAGCGAATACATTACCTCCAAAATTTTCAATTCTATCGAATGAATTTCCTTCAGAAATATCAAAACATTCTAAATCTATATCTGCGATCGACTGACCTAAGATTATCGAGATCGTATCAGCGGAAGCAATATTCCACAGTATACAACTGCCCGGAGTTACTCCATCAAGATCTACAGGAAGCATATCTGGTATTGCCACTATGAGACTATCAGCATCTGTAATTATCCATTGCATGAAGTCACCTAAAGCACCTACGACATTAGCATCAAGTAGGTCAGCTTCTCCATCTCCTACACAGAATTGACTTGCTGATATAGAAATAACGCCCGCATTAGCTATACATTCCTCTCCGCAAATGCCCCCTTCGTCTATCCTATTAACTTGAATGAAGTTATCAGAAAAATCAAAACAGGAATTAGGGAAACTTGGCAATGCCAAAACATCTCCTAATGATTGTGAGTAGATGGCATTATGTGCAATACCATAAACTCTACATACACCTGCTGGAATATTATTAAAGTTGACAGTATTTCCTGATGGTAATCCTAAGATAACATTAAGCGTATCAGTTATAATATATTGATAGTTAAGCCCCATACCAGTAGTCATAAATTCCAATACATCGACGATAGTATCTCCTACACAAATATCGATTTCCGTAACACCTCCTTCTAAACTTACAGTACCACCAAAATTAGTAGTCCTCGTAATCTCTGCAGGCTCAGAAATATCAAAACAATCACTTGAGATATCTGAGATTCTTAAGCCCACTTGCAACTCTATATCACTGTTAGAAGCTAAACTCCAAATAAGACATGTGCCAGCCGGAGCTGTCTCTACGTCAAATGGGAAAGCATTAGGCAAGTCAATAATTGTACTATCCGCATCAGTGACTATGAGTTGGAAAAAATTACCAACAGTATCTGTAATCGTACCGCTAACTAAATCTGGCATACCGTCACCGACACAGAATCTATTACTTTCTAAATTTATCATACCACCATCAGAGCTAAATCTCTCGACCACTAAGAAGTTATCAGAAAGAGCCACACATATTGACCCCTGTAATACGGATGCGATAGGTTGCGCCACTTGTATATTAATAGTTTCTGCAGATGCCACTCCCCATACTCTGCATATTCCTGCAGGAGCATTATTGAAATCAAAAGCATCTTGAGCAACTACATCAAGTATTATATCATTATCATCTGTAATAACGTACTGGTATACTTGAGAAGAACCATCATTGGTAAAAGTCAATATATTATCAATAATATCACTGACGCAAATCTGCATTGATAATGTACCATCATCGAAACTTACAGATCCTGCATTATTCTCAACTATAGTAAATGAAGCTGCATCAGAAACATCAAAGCAATCATGGTCTATGTCACTAATATTATCACCGACCATAACGCCAGTATCATCAAATGATGCTATATTATAAGCAAGATAATCACCGTTAGATAAGGCTGACACATCAATAGGAAAATCATCAAATAAATCAATAATAATTCCTGTAGCGTCAGTAATAACAAACCGCTGTTCATTACCTATCTCAGATGCTAATCTACCATCAAGCATAGGCGTCCCATTAACACCTGCACATATAGTGACTGGATCTAATGACAGTATACCACCTTCTACATTACATCCTCCCTCACAATCAAATCGCTCTAAACGTGTAACGGTAATACCATTAGATATATCAAGACAGCCATCTATTTCATTGATATTATTACCAGCTGCAAAACCTGTCAAAGCGCCTTCTGAGCTTATATGAACTATAGTACATACGCCTACTGGTACATTTTCAAAATTGAAAACATTATCATTAGTAATGTTCAATATATTCTGATTAGCATCTAATATGGCATATGATGCCTGGCTACCTATGTTTCCCGTAAGCGTAACTAATAAGTTCTCTCTATCACCATCATCTACACAGACTTCTATACTTGTAGCTCCTCCATCTAATCGGATAGAACCTCCATCTACTTGTAGATTACTAAATCTGATAGGATTAGATAACACAAAACAACCTTCGACGTCGCTAAGCATAGCGTTAACTTCAAAATTAGTTAGCGTACCTACAAAGCTCAATAACCTGACTTCAAAATTAGGTTCTATAAAGTTAGATATGTTAATAGGTAATCCATTGAATATATTAAGGATAGCTCCTGATTGGCCTACAGCTACCCATCTGATATTAGGAGATGTCGGTCCATTGATAACTGGACTTACTGACATGCTATTAACTCCACAGAGTGACACCTGCGTATTACCATCTATAGATATAGAACCTATTAGAAGTATTTCTTTAGTGACACGTATGATATTAGACAGAGAGAAGCAACCTCTTAATTGAGAGATATTTACGCCTGCAACAGAATTTATTAATTGTCCATTATGAGTTGCCGCTACTATGTTATAGATACCTTCTGGAAAAACAGAAAAATCAAATCCTGGGCCTTGGAAAGTTTGTATTATATTATTATTTCTATCCGCAAGAATATAGCTTGTAAATCTTCCAGTTGTATTAGATAGGTTCATTAAAACCTGATTGCCACCTGAACTATTATCACATATAAATGATTGGTTAGATCCATCATCAAAGACTAATCTACCTCCATTAAGTCTACTATTGTTTACAACTATAGTATTAGATACATCAAAACATCCAGTAAGCTGTGATATATTATTACCTATAGATAGTCCTGTAAGTCCTGACTCATATGCAACATTATAAATGATGTAAGATCCATCTCTAAAAGATCTGAAATCAACGACATTACTTGTAGGCAATTGTATAATGTTGTTGTTTTCGTCCGTAACTATGAGAGATTGTAATGGACCAAAGGCATCCCTAACATTAACCTCAACAATGCCACCAGTACCTGTATTAGCACAGATATCTGTGATGTCATTAGTCGATATATTACCACTGAATATATTATTACAATTACCTGTAATCTCTAATTGATCGATATCCCATATAATCCTCTGGCTTGCATTACCGACTGGACAATAAGGCAATATCTCAAAATTAAAAACCGTCGTAAATCTTACTTGAAAATCACTATCTGACTTAAAGTCAAATTCCATAAAAGTCCAAAATCTATTAGTAGGAATACCTTCTTGCCTATACACTTCTACCCCATTAGCTAATACTCTCATTCCGATAAACTGTGGATAATTATTTAACCCTTGCTCTCCAAGGTTGAAATTGAAATTATCCGGAGCTTGCTCAAAAAAACTGATGCCGTCTAATGAACCGATCCCTGAAGGACCAGGCGTGACTTGCACATTAAACTTTAATGACTTGACACTTCCTGGATCATAATTACAGTTAGGAGATCCATCAATACACATACCTAATGAATTACCTACACCTGGAGTACAAGAATGGGCATTACCACTGACATTAGTTCTATACACATTAGCAGGCCCCACCAATGTAAGCTGGCTGCAGTCTGGAAAGTTATTCTCCAATGCCGTAAATTCTGTGTAATCAAATTGTGATCCTCCGCTGAATGAAGTACACTCATCAAAATTAATGAGAAGACTTGGCTGTCTCGGATCATCAAGGGCAATAGGTTCTGCTGATATACCATGGGTAGTATACAAGGCAATAATACCCCAAATTAAAAGGGTTAAGGTTTTTGGATTCATACTCTGAGCTCTTAGTCTAAAAAATCGAGTGGAAAGATAGCGAGTTAACGAGTAAATCAAGGTATCTAACCTCCTTAATGTCAGATGGTTGTCTTATTACAAAGAACTGTAATAAGTTAAAGAAATGGCGAAAACTGTGACTGTTGTGATAAGTGGAGGATCTGTATAAAATAAATCCTTATATATAAAAAAGAGCTACACCTAAGCGTTGAGGGATATCAAATCTTAGATTTACGAAAGGTGCTGTAAGTTAATCTCAACATACTAATCAATTTTTTCAAGCTCTAATTCTTGTAAATAATTCAAGTTATTATCAAATACATCTACGTTTAAGTATGGCAAGTTATTATCAGTATCTTCTAATGCAATAATATCCCAGTAATAAGTAGATAATTTTAACTCTACACCATTTGGGCCTGTTTTATAGAATTTTATTCTGGAACTTAAAATATCAAAAGACCACAGGCCTGATGAACTTGGAAATAATCCAAGTGTAGTCCATGAGGCTATACTTAAACTGTTTTTTAAAATATAGTTTCCATCATGATTAATAATATACTTAACTGAATATTCTTCAGTAGTTCCATCATCGTGGATATAAGTTTTTGCTCCGATTACTTCCTAAGTTCCAATAATATCTTCGTCTATTGATGTTCCGCCGTTATCACAAGAGAAGATATGAATAAATAGAATGCATATTAAAATGGGCTTTAGTGAAATTAAATATTTTATCATAATTAACTATATTTAGTAAGTTTCCTGAGACAAGTTTCTATAACCAGCTAATTCTCGCTCAACTGCACCCTCGCCATCTGGTACTCCCGTGTGGCGACGAAGTATATAAATATACCTATAAATAATAAGGTAATCATCCTATTATATGCTCCAAAAATTATAAAACCTATTGACAGTACCCGACCTACATTAGCGGCAATGATAGTTGCTTTGCGACGAGACATTTTCATACTAAGAAGTGCTCGTAGTATTCTGCCACCATCCATTGGGTAAGCTGGAAAAAGATTAAATACAAATAGAATTGTATTCATCATAGCGATAAGAAAGATAAATCCTACAGGATCAGTGAGTACTTCTATACTTTCTTTCTCACGTAAGAAAAAATCTTCTGTCTCCATAGCATAAAGCACTCCGAAGAAAATAAGCGCTAAAAACAGATTAACAAATGGCCCTGCGAATGCAACTAACAATTCCTGAACAGGTCGCTTTGGCATACCCTCTAATCTGGCTATGCCACCTATAGGAGTTATAATAATGTCTCTTGTCTTGATATGGAATCGTCTTGCCATAAGGGCATGTCCATACTCATGCATAATTACTAATACGAAAAGTATGACCACGAAAAGCGAAAGTAACATACTCGTCGTGAGGTCCATCTTATGCTTTAAGACTATGCTAGCTATAATCAATATTGTAAATAAAAAAGTCCAATGTATCTTAATAGGTATACCCGCTATTGTAGCGACTTTAAGCATGTGTTTGTTTCCTATCATTTAGAAGTTACGCTTGTATCAAATCTTTTATACATAAAAAACATAACGAAAGCTGTAAGTAATAGGATGACACCCATCACTCTATAACCGTAGATAATATTATTAGACATATGAAAGAATGGTATCGTGAATATGCCTAAGAGGATAATTCTCAATATTATATGTGCCTGAAAAAAGACGCTTCCTGCTCTACCAAAAAACTGATTAGGTACATTTCTGAATAGATAGGTTATCCTCGATATTCTGCAGCCCGCATTACATATACCGACGAGTAACATCATAGCGAAAAACAATAGCACAGATTGATTAACAGAGAGGTAGAGGTAAGCACCACTTATAATTAATGTAAGTGTGATAACGACTGCTGGCAGAGATATTTTTCTCATAAGAAACCCTATACTCAGCCCAATAAAGATTGCCCCCATAGAATAGGCCATCTTAGCATTGGCATAGACGTCACCACTTTCTTGGAGATGATTTCTTACGTAGTTAGCTCCCATATAGAAGGTATCCATCAACACCATAGTGAATACCATAAATGATAATATCCCAAACCACAGTATAGACTTATTACCATTCAGGTATCTCAAGCCTGTCTTAATTCTCGTAATTACATTTCCTATCTCAGCAGTTCTTTTACGGAGTGGCACATAACTTATAAAGCTGATTATAGTAAATGCAACAAAGTAAGTTATCCCGTCGAGTAATATGATATTCTGTATTGCCCACGGCTTAAGATCAAAACCAATGTTAATAGCCATCCCAAAAATATCCATCTGCCCATTAGTAGCACCTTCTAATAAGAGTGTAGCTCCTGCTCCTGCAGTTATAGTTGTGATCTGACCTATCACCTCAAGTAGAGATGTCATCTTAGCATAGTTCTCAGGAGGTGTTATCTCTTGTACAAATGCATACAGGCAAGGGTAATGCATATTATAATTCAAGAATGTAATGATGAATATGGAAGCCACTAAGATCATAGATAAGCCACCATTCCATATCCCAAATACACCGAATGAAATAATTATTATTCCTATACACGATGTCAGTACTTGGAATATTTTCTTGCGGTCATACTTATCCACTACAGTACCACTCCATGGCACCCAGAACATAGATAACACATTAGTGATGATGTATACGATACCGAAATATCTAAGCGAATCCATCTGAGCAAAATACCAAGGTATCGCTATCATCGTCATACCTTGAGCGATACCAGATATTGCATTGGCGATGAATAATAAAATGATAGCCTTTGTATTCAATGGAGTGTATTAAGTCAGGAGGATATATTCGTATCACTATAATGGAGGACTTCCATCAATGTTGCAAAATAGACATATTTATTAGCAAATGATTTATCCATCAATTCTATAAAGATAGATAGGCGTTCTAGCTTCCTGGCTTCGTACATACCCAATGATGGAAAAGTAAATTGTATCGCATAACTCGTTACCTCTTCTGGATTAGGATTTATAATTCTTCTGACATCGGCAGCGAGGACAACTTTACCATCTATGACCTTAGTGAAGATACTCTGTATCTCTGCAAGCCAAGGTTCAATAATCTCTCGATCTAACTGTAAGGTCAGGTTAAGCACGTAATTATTAAGCATCATTCTCTTATTACTGTACGTTATCTCCTCTTAATATACGATAGCGCTTTCTCGCTTCTACTGCATAGGTACTATTAGAAAAATCTATAAATAATTTCTCGTATAATTCTTTCGCTTTTTCAAGATCCTCAAGATAGAATTCATATATCTCTGCAGCAGCAAATAATGAATTATCAGCTCTGATCTCTTCTACATAATTTTCATAGACATCAGTGTATAGTTCTAATGCCTTATCGTAGTCTCGCAACTTAAGGTGGAGATTAGCTTTCTGATATTTGATATCATCTTCTAAGCCATGCTCAGGATATATCTCCATGATAGAATCTAACTTAGCAAATGATGCATCATACTTATTCTGTACAGTCAATAATTCTGCTTCAGAGAACATCTTCAACGGTACATCAGTCGTATCTAAACCCATATTATCCATAATGAATATAGACATGTCTATGGCATCATTAGATATTAATCTTGATGTTGCTGCCTTGAGTATACTGAACTGTTCTTGTGCCCACTCAAAGTTGCCTGCATAATAGAATAATTTTGCATTTTTAAATCTGGCAACCTCACCTAAATATTCTTCTTTGAATGCTTTCTCTACTTGAGAGTATAGCAGTGTCGACTCCCATATATCTCCTTGCATCAGATAATAATCAGCCAGTGATATCTTACTATTAGCTCTTACGTATCGGCCTACACTCTGTAGCTCAACAAGATCCTTAAGTACTTTTATAGCTCCGTCTAAATCATTCATGTACAATGCTAAGAAGTCCGCATATTCTTTGACTATGTATTCCGTTCTCGCATTGACACCAAATTCTTCTATAAATATCTCGTACTCCCTCTGGAGGGAATCCAGATCTGATGATGTGTAACTGAGATTCTTAGTTATCTGCTTTCTCTTACTCTGTAGTATCTGCCTCTTAGAATCGATGTACAGATCACTATTGATACTTTTATTCTGTGTCACATACTCGAATGCCTTAATCGCTGTGTCATAATCTCCTGCCGTATAAGCGATATCTCCTATGTTCTTAACACGAGATCCATCTTCTTCATATTTTCTATCCATAGCACGAGCTTGCCTAAGCGCATTCTTATACTCACTCTTCTCTACATAGACCCACTCAAGTAATTCTGGATAGACAACATTATCTGGCTCCTCTTGTATCTTCTCGTAGAGTTGCCTGCGTAGTTCTTCTTTATTTTCTTGGGTTACCAGATGTCTCTGGAAGTATGTCTTAAATCTATCAAGTCGCTTGATATCCATATTAGAAGCGAGGATATAGTACTTGATCATTTCTTTAGTCTCTCCCTTCTGCTGGTAGATATTCGCCATACTGTTAGCGAACTGTCTATCATTACCCAACAATTGGCCTCCTTTCTTAAATACTTCTATGGCTTGATCATATCTTGCTAATCGATGAAATGAATTTCCAAGTTTGTTAATGATATAAACATCTGGTGGGAGGTTTTCTATAGCAAGATCAAATTGTTCCTTAGCTTCATCATCTCGGAATTGTCTCTCCAGTAGGTTGCCATAAGTTACGTATAATTGCATATAGTCAGGATGCTTCTTAATTTCACTCTTCACTTCGGATTCCGCTTTCTCATAGTCCTCCATCGCTATAAGTGCTTCTATATACTTCTGAAAATAGTAATCGCTATTTTGATTTTTATCGAATAGCTTTTTTAGAATAACAGCAGCTTTCTCGTACTCACCGGATTGGAAGTATTGATGTGCTAATCGTGAGTCCTGCCCAGTTAGAATAACTGAACTAATTAATAAAAACAGAAACACTAAAAAATTCTTCATGTATCTAAAAATTTGTAAAAGTCATAGTGGTAATACCTTTATCGTAATGATTAATCATTTCCTTGGGTATTAATTATATCCACTTATAGACGTTTCATTAACTTATCTTATAATTCATTAACGCCATGTGAGCTCTATTGATTTCATATTAGTAAAAAAACTGAGCCTACTTCTAAGACGATGTGTTGCAAAGTCTTCTACAAGATGAGGATATATAATGACTTATACCCATTATAATTAAGATATGTAAATCAATATTATATGTAAAGAACTGGCTATAAAAGGGAAAGGCCACAACAGGTTATGTCGTGGCCGTTCAGATTATTTTAAAAGCTTGGTCTTTATTCAAGACCTGCGTAAATATAGAAACTCTATTCGTTATTCCATGTATTCTCATTAATTAATTGAGTGATATTGCCACTAATTAGACTTATTAGTCAGACCTCTATACTTTTCACTGATATCTAGATACTTAGTCTTAAATTCTGATATCTGATTGACGAGATTAGCTTTAAGAATTTCATCACCTTTTCTTAATTCTTCTAACTTACGAGACTGATCTTTAATACTTTCTGTAGTTTTCTTCAATTCTGCATATTCATGGTGTGTATCATAATGCTTCTTCTCCCAGTATTTTATATCGGCTTCTAATTTTGCGATCTTAGCTTTAGAAGCTCTCGTATTTCTTTTTACTTCATTGATCTTTTCTATCTGCTCCAGCTGACTTTCATACTTAAACTTATAATCAGATGAAGATTTTATATATCTATTAAGTTTTGACTTCAATTCTTTAATCTCTTTTTCGACTTTCTGCTTATCAGATTTCCAGTTGAGCATATCTGCCATATCAGTCTTGTACTTAGCTCTCTGCTGACTTAAGTCCTTATCTAACTTCTCGTTAATACGTGTCAGTCTTTGTACTTCATTATCGAGTAGTTTTTTCTCTTTATCAAATGCAGCATCAGCTTGAGAACTTAATCGTTTGCTTTCTGTAAGATTATCTTCTAACTGAAGTTTTTCTCTCTTCAAGTTATCCAAGCTCACTTTATAATCATCAGCTTTCTTTTTCTGCTGCTCGACCTGCATTCTTTCATTCTTCACCTTTTTCTGAAGATCAGAATTTGATTTTTCTGCTACTTTATATTTTGACTCCCAGTCTACTTTCTTGTTCTTTCGCAATAATTGACTGATCAACCATCCTAATAACATAAAGCCTATCGCTGCTAATATTCCCGCCAAATAAGTTATTGTCCACATAATAGTCCCGTATAAGTTTTAATTGTCAAATGATTATACTTCAATATTAAAACATAATCCACAATTAAGACTGTAATTATGAGAATATGTAACTGCTTAATATTGAGATATGAAGATAAATCAACATTTGTATAGTAAAATGGATACTCTTATCAATTATTTCCCGTGTTCGCGTAGAATGACGAAGAAAATTGTAGCATAAGCCTTCTATGTCGTTGTCATATCAAGATACCGTCTTGTGAAGAGCTGAGCTTAGATTTGCCAGGTTTTTAAAACCTGTTAAATCTTGCTTGTTATATATACACGATCGACTTTCCAAGAAAATGCGTTCCCTTGATGAATAAAACACTTGTTAAGCGTTGGCTGTGCCTACGCTTAGGTGATATCAAATCTTAGATTTGAAAATGCTTCGGCCGCGTTCGGCGTAGAATGAAGCAGTGCATTATAGTCGTGCCTTCTACGTCCTCTACGTCCGTTCGGTGTAGAATGATGAAGAGCATTGTAGCATAAGTCTTCTACGTCGCTGTGTCATCAAGATTCTGTCTTGATAAGAGCTAAACTCAGATTTGACAGGTTTCTAAAACCTGGTAAATCTTGCTTGACACAAATCAACTAATCCACTACAAACTTACGGCTGTACTTATGTCCTCTATCATTAGTAGCCGTAACAATATATAGTCCTGGATCATAGGCTGCCACATCTAAGATTATGGTATGCTGTGCATTATCCGACGTATAACTATCCATAAGCTGACCTTGTATATTGTAGACCATAATGAGGAGATCTTGATCAAGACTCTGAGTAATGTAGAGGTGGTCCCCTATCACAGGGTTAGGATAGATGCTTAAGTTATTTTCTTCAGTATTTATATTAAGCACAGAAACTGACGTGGTGTCTAATAATCCATCTTTGTCTACTTTAAGTATTATCGTTCTTATCCATGGTAATTCGATTTCATCGAAAGGTTCATAATGCGCAGAAGAACCCGCAGCTATATAACCACCATCACTCGTTACGGCAATATCATGAAATTCTTCTCGTAGAAGTCTCCCTTCTCTATAGCTGAAAGTATGCATCCATATACTATCACCATCGCTTGATATTTTTGCAATGGCTGCTTTTGATATCATAGTATCTTGAGCTTCGGTTTGGTATGATTCTGAGCCTGCTATGATATAACCATCTCTCTCATGAGATTCTACGATGCTATGCCACTTACCCCATCCGCTTACATTATTGATACTGTTAGAAATGAAGGAAGTCCATATATAATTTCCCTCTTGATCAAACTTTACAACCCCTTGCTTATTTAGGGCATCTGGAGTGTCGATACTAGGCAGTTGCTTTGCGCCAGTAATAAGGATATTATCTTGATAATCTATGAGCATACCCTTACCTATTCTAAAATTAGGATTAATGGGATTATCATAAGTACTCTTCAATAAATTAAGAGAATCATCAAGGAAATACAAATGGCATGTATCTTGAGAAGCGTCTAAAGGTCTCGTTGAGCTTCGAGCGGCAATAACAAAATTTTCCTCAGAATTGCGCTTTATATTTAATGCTATCAGATTCTTTGTAATGGTAGTATCAAAGAATATTTTCTGATCTCTACCTAAGCTATAAACAACTGCTCCTTTTTTTGATCCATTGAAGTTTAATCCCATAGAACCGCAAATAAAAACTGACTCACGGGTTTCGTCAATTAAATAACTTCTGATACCTAAATTTTTATTAAAAACATTATCAAATCTATCATGAGAATATATTACACTCAATTCAGAATTATCTAAATCAAAACAAACTACATTAGTGGTAGTAGGGCCTAATCCCGATATGTAGTATTTATTACCAATGATTTGAGAATGATTAGAATAATCTAAAAATGGCACTGTATCGCTTTGAAGTGTATGCACTCGAGAGAGATTACCATCATACGTATAATTACTTACTAAAGCAGTCCATCTTCCTATCTCTTGATCAAAATATTGACCACTTACTAAATACTGTCTATTAATTGTATCCTCGAGTACATGGTATCCTATATTAGGCTCATCTATCTCAATTGCAATCTGTTCTTTAAACCCTCGTTGACTTAAACAATTACAAGTTATCAGTAAGGATAATATAAAGATTGAATTTCTCACGATCTAAATTTATTAAAAGAGCCGATACTAAATCATATCGGCTCTTAAGTTAATTATTAATCTCTTATCACATGTATTTTATTTGAATCTATCAAATTACCCATAGAATCTGACAGCTGATATATGTATACACTTGTTAAGCGTTGGCTGTGCCTACGCTTGAGTGATATCAAATCTTAGATTTGAGAATGCTTCGGCCACGCCCAGCGTAGAATGAAGCAGTGTATTATAGTCGTGCCTTCTTCCTCCGTTTGGCGTAGAATGACAAAGAGCATTGTAGCGCTAGTCTTCTACGTCGCTGTGTCATCAAAATTCTGTCTTGAGAAGAGCTAAACTCAGATTTGACAGGTTTCTAAAACCTGGTAAATCTCGCTTGACACAGATCAAGGGATCATATTCACTTCAATAGCCTGTTAAGCGTTGTTATCAAGACTAAGATTTTTTAACAATGCCTTTGTCACAATTTATTCAAACATCCGACTAAAAACTGTACTTCTGCTTTTTTATTATAATTTCTCACAAAGCCAAGTTGACAATCCCCTTTAATAGATGCATCGGCAGATCCTGCGAAACCGTCGTTACAATTGACAGAAACTTTAGCATAAATCAATTTCTCGTCATTAAATTTCACCTCACTCACCTTAAAATCTATTTTCTTAGTCAAAAGAAAATTTCTATAATAGTCAATAGAGTCCTGATTCCACAATTCATTTAATCGGACATCTATAAATTCATCTTTACCCTCATGAATACTTGATTTCTTACATCCTAATAAAAGAATAATAGAAACTAGTACAATTATAAATTTTGTCATAACAGATACTTTAAGTTAAAAATGAATTGCCTTCCCCCAACCAATCGATTTGTTGTCACTTTGTAATTTGTTTGAAAATCTATTGATGGTATACCTGCATTATCTAATATATTAAAAATTACGAGATTAAAGGATAATGGTCCTTTTGGATCATACAGTAACTCAGTACTCAATAATGAAAATCGCGTCCTACTATAATCAGTGACTTTATAAGACATCCTCATTATGAGATTGTTTAAAATTTTAATCTTTGTACCAAGAGACAAATTCCAATTAAAAAATGAAACAGGCTCTGAACTGTTAATAGAATATCCATTATGAAAAATCTGATAGTCCAAGAAGTAGTTGATTTTAGACCTTAAACTACTCTTCCATTTTAACTTCAAATTTTTTGATTGATTTCTGTTTAGGATACTGAATTTTTCTGCATAAGTGAGATAATCAAAAAATGAATAAGCGACTTCTATATCCAATTTATGTGATAACCTACGAAAGTATGCGTCAAATTTAAGGCTAAGAGTATAACGGTCATTTGAAGTTGGAAGCAAAACAAAATCTTTTAATATTAAATTATCTTTAAAAATATAATTTGGACCAATGAGTTGGTCTATACTATTGTAATCAACACTAAGTGACAAACTCTGCATCTTCCTTACAAAGTCTCTACTGAGCGATAAACTAACATTCTTATTGTCTGCCATTATAACCTCATCATAATTATAATTATAAAAAGTAGTTTCATTCAATGGCATTGGAAAAGGAGAAAAGAAAATCGAACTTTGATATATTGTCTTTCTACTCGCATTAAAATTAATGCCATTTAAACCATTCTTATAAATACTAAAAATTGAGAAATTGAGATTATTTATTTGATTTCCATCCATAGGCCTATCTGAAAAACTATTGCCTATTATAAATTTCAGCTGTAAGCTTTCAGACATATAAGTATTATTAAAACTTATCTCATTTATACTCCCAAACAATTGATGATTAAATACATCGAAAGCAGTCTGATCAATGCTCGAATTCATGACATTCTGGTAGCTTCGGTTTTCTATTGAAATAGTGCTCACCATATTCCTTATTGGTTTTACAACATATTGCAATATTATAGATTGAATACCATATTTCTTATCATTATACAATCCTAATTCATCATATGAATAGAGAACATCATCAATAAAATAATCAAAGGCTTGATCATCACTTAAGCGTGTATTTTCAGAAAGATTATTTATTCTCTTGCTCCAATTAAATACAAGTCCTTGATTCTCTGACACTCTTGCTGCCATAGATATTAAGAATTGATGATTCACTACTTTATTGTTAAGCGATTTTGAGAATAGATTATTACTCGGATTATTTAATGCCAATAAATCATTGGCTTTGGTTATTGATATATCAAAATCACACAGAAGCTGAACCGATTCACCCAAGAGTCCATCATAGGAAAATAAATTATGCAATGTCTTATCCCTACTGAAGCCATCTCTTTTTATGATATAATTAGGCTGCAGAGTATCTAATGATATCCAATCTTGTTGTGTTCGATAATCTGAAGTATGGTCACTCAAGGTAGTATTAATGCTTAGCTTATGGTGATCACTAATTTTAAATAGGCTATTTTGATTTATATTATAAGTCTTAGAAGGGTTGATATATCCGAAATTATCGAAATAGGTATAGTAGCGAGATCGTCCTAAAGAGTTCTGTACAATTTTATTTTGACTCAATGGCAAACTAATTAATAAGCTTGAGTTTCGGTTTTGATGATTGTGTATATTTGTATTGGCTAATACTCCGTTGGTAATAAAACCGTTTACTAAGAATTTAATTTTTTTATTTATTCCTATCAATACTAACTCAGATTGCGTTGATAACTTTTGGTCAAAGCCTATTGCTGCATTGCCGGATATCTTATTTTTATAGAGGCTATCAGTCTCTATGTTTATCGCATAATTATTAGATTTTTCAAAAGTCCTAAGAATAAGATTCTCAGAGTAATTGCCTATGATTTCTATATTTTTGGCTATGTTCTGAGAGACATATCTTGTGAGTGAACTATAATCTTCTCCTGTTAGATTGTCACCATCCAATAACACTGATTTGACTCTATTATTATTGTAATAAATATCCCCGTTCTTGCGATCCACTTGCATTCCTGGCAAGTTATCAATAAGGTCTTCTAATCTATCATTGATTGAGTCGCGATATGTTTTTGCTTCAAACTTCTTTTCTACTTTAGAGCCAAACAATTCACGCTTAGCGACAACTTCTATATCTGTTAACTTAAATTGTAAGCTTGTATCTACTGACGGAATTAAGAATATACTTAGATTAGATTCCAAAGGCAGATTGTCTTCTGTCAAGTAACCTATTTTTGCAGCTTTAAGTTTAACATTTGATATGGAATCAACTTTCATTTCAAATGAACCATTTATATCCGAAATATAAAATGAAAGTATTTTTTCTGTTTGCGCTTGCGATAAACTTATGATAGCTCCAGATATAGGCTTATCATTATATATGTCTTTTAATACTCCAGATATAATATGCTGAGAAAATCCACTTATATATATTTGACAAAATATGCCTAATAGAAATATTCTTAATATTCTATTTTTCATAGATCAATTCCAGTGGATAATAATCTACGGCTTCAATTTTAAAATCATCTACCGTCTCAGATTCTGCAATTGATGCATTAATCCAATGTTCTGACATAGTTGCATAAGCATTCCTAAATTCTGACAACTTTACCACTTTGCCTTTTTTGATAGAAAACTTAGTGTTCTCTTTTTTATCTGACTCATATGAACTGATAATCTCTGTCGCTTTGAAACTGTACCTTCCAGAATCATCCTTAGCTTCGATAATGAGGCCAGGCAAATTATAAAATTTCCATGGTCCATCAGAAATAGGTATCTCTGGAGCATACCATATTTCATAATTTCTACCTCTAAATAAAGAAGTCGCCATGAAGCATTGATAACCTTCTATTACCTTAGATTCATCATGTAACTCCCATTCAATTACTGGCAAAGCTTCCTCCGAAATAAAAATATCAGACATTACAATCTCACGCATAGAAATGGTTTTTGTTTTATAATCTTTGAATATTTGATTACCATACTTGTCTAGTGATAACACATCTTGACCTCCATTCTCGGAGATAATCTCACCCGGATAGCTACCTACATTAGACACATACAACGACCAATGTTCACCTACATATAGAGCAGCTGTGGTTTTCATACTTATCAGTCTAGGGGTTTGTACTATCTCATAGATTACTTTTGTCAGCTTATCTGACTGAGCTTCACATAAATGGCTAAAGAAAAATAGGAATAGTAAGATTCGCATAATTAATTTCTTTTATTTGTTGAAATGCTGAGTTGAAGAAGTACATTCTTCAACTCAGCAAAAATTTAACTCTTATACTCTATCAGAAATACCCAAATGTTCAAATCTTCTATTGACCTTCCCTTTTAAATCCATACTAGCACTACCCATTATTCTGAAAAATTTATCCCTTAGCTTACTAACTTCGGTACTATTATTTTTTTGAATATCATCAACTATCTCACAGATAATTAAGTACACATTCTTACTAACCTCATCACCATATTCATACAGAAAGTAGCAAAATCTGTTGCTTTAATATACTCTTTTTTTGACATATGCATTCCGATTGATGCTTCAATATTTGGTTTATTCTGAGTGCACTTGCATTTGAAAAATCCACATTCACAGCTGCATTCACCTGCACCAGTACAATGCATAATGCCGCATTTAGCTTCACAATCGTCATCCAAAGCTGACTTTACATATTAGGAAACGAAATTTCGTTGGTATTCTAAATAATTCATTTTTAAAGTTTTTGCTCCTTCAGTTACGAAGAAAATAACTCCTACTTCCATCTTTATATAGCGCATGGTTCAGAATATTCTTGCGCCTGATATTATTTAAATATGAGAAGTCATATATTTGTACCCTCACTTAGCGGTGATAGTGGAAGGTTCCATCTGATACATCAGTATGTGGACTCTCTATTTTTTTATATCATATTTATATCTGTGCCATATGGCATATGATATCCAATAAAACTTAGGGTTGCTTTATGAAGTGAGGCTTGTTAATTGTTCTTGACTAATGAATCAATTAAGAAAGCTGTGAGGCTTGTTAAAATTGTTCTTGACTAATGAAACAATTAAATAGGCTCTTGGTAAATATACCCCCCCACGCCTACTTATCCAAATATTTTAATTCATATAATTATTGATCATAGGATGATCTGTCTTAGTCGACCTTTCAAGGGACCATATTCCTTTTGATGTTTAATCAGATTATGTATTAGTAATGATTAAACCTTCGGCGTATAATGATGAAGAGCATTGTAGCATAAGTCTTCTACGTCGCTGTGTCATCAAGATTCTGTCTTGATAAATACCCGAAAGCTAAACTCAGATTTGCCAAGTTTCTAAAACCTGATAAATCTTGCTTGACACAGATCAACTAATCCTAAAGGCTTTCCGTCGGTACGCCACCCAAAAACACATCCGTTGCTGTTGGTGTTCCCGCAGACAGCTATCAGGACACAATCAAATCAACTTAAACTTAATAGGCAGGGTAAACTGGACATTGACGGCTCGTCCTCGTTGCTTTCCAGGAGTCCATCTTTCCTTCATATTATTCATCATTCGTACAACACGTTCGGCTTCTAGACCACATTGCATTCCTACATCTCTTACGATCTTGATATCCGATACCATACCTTCCTTATCAACTACAAATCTTACAATCACCGTACCCTCATTTCTATATTCTTTATCCATCTGAGGATACTTAATATTCTTATAGATAAATGCCATCAGGTTTTGCTCTGCACAAGCACGCTTTTCTTTTCTTGTGCCTACCGTGTCTTCACAACCTGGAAATCGTGGCATCTGCTCAGGTATGAGTACAATCTCGTCTTCATCGAGTCTATCTACAATCTGCGGAGCCACCGCCTTAGTACTCTGCATCATAGAATCTACATCATAATTATCTGTGGATGTATCAGCTATATCTGTAAAGTCTTCTACAACTAATTTTTCCTTAAGAATCTTTACAGGAATTATCTTAGCTGTGGGTGTAGGGATTTTGATTTCTTGCTTTTCCTCAGGTGGTGGCGGTAAAGTTATCTCTTTAGGCTTCTGCCATGTTTGTGGGATAATTACAGGCTCATCAGGAAAAACATTATTCATAACATAGTCGTAAGGCTGATGCTTTATCGAAAGATTAATCATCGCATAAAAAATAGATAATCCTGATATGATACCTAATAGATAATGCGGCATAGAGAAATCTACTGATCGACTGAGGATATGATCCCAATTCTTACTCAATAATACATACAAAGATATCGCAACAGAAATAGCTAAGGTGATGTATGAGACTTCTGCAATGTTAAGTGAGAATATATATATGGTCATAGCTAACAGTTTTAGTTAACTATAAGATGACTCTGTAGAGAAGTTTTGGTGTATTGACTGTAATCAATAGCAATGACAATTAAAATATCAATAAGCTGCATTCGTTAAAAGAAAAGCAAAACATAAGCACTTAATAGTAGTAGGCATATTCAGAAATATTGTAATTATTTATACGCTGTAATTAACTGAATATTGAATATAACGAGATAACTTATATACTTTATTTGTCACAAATTTTGGTCAAAAATTTCGCCAATTATTCCGCTTTTTCCTTCACCCCGAGCTTACGTTCTGGGCTAAAATCGTTTGATACCTATGGCGTTACTCGCTTAATTCTGAATATGCCAAATTACAAAGAGACAATCTATGAATCGCATGATCAAGGAGACGGTCTCCCGACCGATCTCCGAATCTCCAAGAGTTATAACATTTAAACATCAGAATGTCGGAAATATTATAATAGAATTAGCCAATTTTTGCGTTAAAAAAAAGAGACCAGCAAAATGAATTAATGATCTCTTGTTTATTATTTGGATAAAAAAATTATCTCTTACTCTAATTTGAATTGTATCGGAAGAGTAAATAAAACTTTTACCGGTCTTCCTCTCTGCTTACCTGGTATCCACTTCTGTGGCATGCTATTCATACTCTCTACAACCTTAAGTGCTGCTTCTCCGCAACCTGCTCCGATATCTCTTACGATCTTAGCATCTTTTACAGCACCCGTTTCACTTACCACGAATTGGATATATACTTTACCATCTATACCATTTTCTTTGGCGATAGCTGGATACTTTAGATTCTTATATACATACTGTATCAGTTTGTTTTCAGCACAAGCTTTGATCTCTTCTTTAGATCCTGCGTCTTCACAACCCGGGAATCTAGGCATGTCTTCCACAACCTTAAATATCTCAGGCTCCGCTGGTGGCGGTGGTGGTGGCGGTGGTGGTGGTGGCGGTGCTTCCTCTTCTACAACCGGTTCTGGCTCTACGACATCTTCTTCATCGACATCCTGATCTATGAATTCTGGTTCTTCTTCTTCTTCGATTTCTTCTTCTGGCACTTCCTCGATTACTGGAGGCGGTGGAGGCGGAGGCGGTGGTGGCGGTTCTGCTGTTCTTGGTGGCTCAATCTCTAATTCTTCATCGATATCTAATGAATATTGAGAAGTATCGATTACAGAATCAAAAGTCGTCCAGCTAAAAGCAAATAATGTACCTGCTAATGCTAAGACTAAGCCGAACAGAAATACAGGACCAGAAAATTTGAAAGCATTCACATCAGGATACTTATTTCTTGAATCCAGAGGCGAAGACCACTGGTGGTCTCTATACTTGTCTGTGAGTCCATCTCCAGATTTCTTAAACTTGGATCTCAAAACGATAATCGTAGCTATAGTTGCTATAACTAATCCGAAAATCAGAAGAAAGACCATTTTACCATCTAAGGTTATATCTCCCATATTATAAAAAATTAAATTGTAAGTCTATAAATAAATGCTCCAATCAAAGAGCCAATAATATTAGCAATAATATCATAATAATCAAAATAGCGACCTAAGTCTAATGCCCCTTGTAAGTACTCTATGAGCGATCCGTATAAGCTACAGACTACTATAGATAGTAATATATAACTCATCTTAGTCTTCCCGATCGATCTACATAAGAGGTAAGACATCACGAGATAGAAGATGATATGTACTATTTTATCATAATCTATAAAACTTTCAAGATCAGGACCATTAATAGGCATTAGTGAGCCTAGTGTCACTAAGCTTGTCCATACTATGAGTGCTATTATTGCTTTCAAAATCAGACATCTCTTGTACTAAGATGCAGTAGTTATAAGTTATGGTGTATACCTAAGAAATTAATGCAGAATATTCTTCAGAATTAATTAATTCTTCTATTTCTGCGGTATCAGATATGCTCATTTTGACTATCCACCCTTCACCGTAAGGGTCAGAGTTGACAAGATCTGGTTGGTCGCCATCGTCTTCATTAAGCTTACTATTGAATTCTAATATCTCACCTGACATAGGCATGAATAGGTCAGAAGTTGTCTTAACAGCTTCTATAGTACCGAAAACCTCGTTCTTAGCGATTGTCTCTCCTACTGTCTCTATCTCAACATATACAATCTCACCTAACTCACTCTGAGCAAAATCTGTAATACCTATATATGCAACATCACCTTCGATACGTATCCACTCGTGCTCCGCTGTATATTTCAAATTGTCTAAAACCTTCATATTGTTACGCTTTATTTAGTTGTTCTTTTAACCATTTAGAATTAACTGACTTAGGTCGTTCTAGTGGTAGACCAAGAGCTCTCGACCAACATGATGCTGCAAGAACACCTAAGGATCTTGATACGCCAAATAGCACTGTATAGAAAGTATATTGATCTAATCCATAATTTACTAAAATAGCGCCTGAATGCGCATCCACATTAGGCCAAGGATTTTTTACTTTTCCAAGCGCAGTCAATATAGGGGGTACGACCTCAAAAAGCTGCCATACAATTTTTACAAAATCATTATCCTTGATATATTCTTCAGCGAATACTCTTTGTGCAGTAAATCGCGGATCTGGTTCTCTTAATACAGCGTGACCGTATCCTGGGATAACTTTACCTTTTGCGATAGTATCATTTATATACTGAATGACTTGCTCGTTAGATGGCTTAGTTGTCCCTAACTGCTCCGTCATTTCTACTATCCACTTGATCACTTCTTGATTAGCTAATCCGTGTAGTGGACCAGCAAGCGATGCCATGGCTCCTCCAAATGATAGATACACATCTGCTAATGTGGAGTTCACTAAGTGTGCAGTATGTGCCGAAGCATTACCACCCTCATGATCTGCATGTATTGTAAGGTATAACCTCATGAGACTCTTAAAGTCCTCGCCAGGCACACCTAACATCTGAGCAAAATTACCTGCCCAATCTAGTGACTCATCAGCTGCAATATGATCATCGTTATGATAGATCTTACGGTATATAAATGCGGCTAATCTCGGAAGCCTTGCTATAAGATTCATAGCATCTTCATATGTCGCATCCCAGTAGTCATTCTTAGACATACCTTCTGCATATTTCTTAGTGAATATACTATCCACTTGCATTGCATTTATACCTATGATAAACATAGTCATAGGGTGTATATTAGCATCTAAGCTTTCAAGAGTGTTATAGACAGATTTAGGTATCTCTGCACGTTTCTCCCACTCATTACTTAGCCATTCTACATCTTCTTGAGTAGGTACCTCATCTACTAACATTAACCAGAAGAGGCCTTCAGGAAGTGGCTCCTTACCACCCTTAGCTTTCTTAGGTAATAATTCCTTAAGCTCAGGAATAGAATATCCTCTGAATCTGATACCAACTTCTGGATCAAGTACTGAGGTCTCCCATAGCATACTTTTGATTCCTCGCATTCCACCTACAATCTGTGAGAGATTGACATCATCCATGACAAGATTGCCATGTTCTTTTTTTAAGGCTTTTATTTCTGTTTTTAGAGCTGACGATTTCTCGTAAAATTTTTGTTTTAATCTATCCATTTTAATAGTAGGGAGCTTTGTATAATTTGCAGTTTAGTAAATATTTATTTTTTGTCTTTTGTAGACTTTTCTATCTTTTGACTTTCTGGAAGTACTAAAGCTCTCGCCTTTATATCTTCTGCCATCTTATGTTGTATCGTAAGGATGTCTTTTTGATCTTCATTTAAGATCGCTTTGAATGATGTTTCGTATTCTTTATCAGCTAAGGCAATAGCTTCGGGATCTCTGCTTTTGTCTTTTCTGGAAGTAGCCGCCTTATAGGCTTTTACCTTAGTTTTTAATATTTCTTTGTAAGCAGCTGCCTGCGTAGCATCCATTTTGTAAAGACTTATATTCTTAGCTGCAGCTCTGTCAATATTATAATCTACTGTCTGAGCTGATAGTGAGAATGATAGTATACAGAAACTCAATAATATTACATATTTCATTTTTTCTAATTTATTTGGTGTAAAATTGTTGTAGGTAATAGAAAGCCTAAATTACAACATTTATGACTACAAAATAGAGTAAAAGTCATCCATTTAGCCACTTTGTTTGAGACATTAAACCGTATTTATTGATTCTAATACAAGAAATATTAATCTCAGAAGAGATCGTCACGGAACATTTCGCTTGTCACCTCAGCAGATGTAAGGGAGCATGCTGTGTAGAAGGTGATTATGGAGCACCTATAGAGCAATCCGAGTTATCAATAATGAAAGGCATATTAGAGAAAGTCAAACCCTATCTTACCCAAGACTCTATCGACAAGATAACTAAAGATGGCTTCTACACACTTAACTCTGAGACGAATAGACATGAGACAGCTCTTATGCCAGATGGCGCATGTGTATTTATGGGTAGAGATGAGATAGGTATTACTTATTGCGGTATCGAGAAAGCCTATAATGATAATAAAACAGAATGGAAGAAACCCATAAGTTGTCATCTATACCCTATAAGAGCTGTACATAATGTATCTACAGGGTTCAAGTCTCTAAACTATGACAGATGGAATATCTGCAGTAGCGCTTGCTCCAATGGTGATAAGCATCAAATTAAGATATACGAATTTGTAAAAGATGCACTCATCAGAAAATACGGAGAAGAATTCTACATAGAATTATCAGCCGCAGCTGAGCATTACAATAAAAGCAAGTAAAGCCTCTGATGACGTAGCTAAGATTAGATAAGACTAATCATTACGCTCTATCCAGCCAGATTTAGATTCTGATTTCTGTGCTGGCTTTTCATTCATGCTATCTCTGACCTCTGATTCTATGTTGGCCTTAGCATTATTGAATTCCTTAATACCCTTACCAAGACCTTTCATCAATTCTGGCAGCTTCTTACCACCGAATAGTAAAAGAACTATAAAAGCGATGACCATCAATTCCGATGGGCCCGGCATTCCGAATAATTGAATGAGATTCATATTGAATTATTTGTTACAAATGTAAGACATATATCAATACACTATGGTTTAAATTCGACCAATCCATATTTGTATCTTAGCAGATTATCTCAATATATAATATGTTACCCTTAAAACAACAGAAGAGGTCTAAGCAAAACCCCAACCTCTTCTGAATTATGTATCTTGTATTATATTGTATTAGACAGGGTAGAAAAATTGCTCAGATACAATCTTACCGTCTTTTACTTTGAAGACAGCTATTTCAGAATCTTTTTTTCTATCCTGACCTTTCATAGTGATATCCATATTCATTGTCGCTGAAAAATGATCGCCAGCTACAATAGGGCCTTCGATCTCAACGCCATGGAATTCTTGTACCATTTCGTTCCAGTTTTTGCCTTTAGCCTCGATAGCTGCTCTACCTTCTACTCTCTCAGGAAACCCTTGAGCGCCTTCCATTTCTATACTTACAGCATTATCACTATATAACTCAGATTGAGCAAGATCCCATCTTCCGGTTGTACAGTATTCTTTCCATTTGTTAGCAATCTCTTGTGTTGTCATTTTTTTTAAAAATTTATAAGTTTAAAAATAATATTCAATTAGTTCCATGCATCAAGTATCCCTCCCATTATGGCAAAACATACCAGCCAGAAAAAACTGTTAATTAATATGTTTTTAAATGTTGACTTATGAAATAGTCCCAAACATACAATAACGGGAATAATAAAAGTAATGGCAATCATTGCAGCATGCAATGCTCCATGACCAAAAGTATGGTGACTTGCAAGAATAAGCTCTCCACTACCATTAACATCCTTATGTACAAGCTCAGTAGTTATCTTGAGAAAAAAAGAAATTATTGCTGAACACAATAAAGCAGATCCATAGACTACTGCTTCATTTTTATGTTTCATATCTTCTTCTGTCTTAGACATAGAATTACGCCACACCTTTCCGAATAATGGACCATAAAATATTGCTCCTATAATGTTAGGTACGAGAGCCGCTACTAGAACTGCTAAGAAATTAATTTCGGGAAATACCATAGTGAGAATTGTTTTATGATTATCTAATTAATTGAATGCATAAATACAGAACTATGTTAAGAACTTAGAGTATTGCGGGACCATTTGTCCATCTAAGTGGTCAAAGGGAAGGTATTATTGCAAATGGGAAGAAACCATATTGCGATTGGGCTGTAACTATATCAATAGATTTCTATCAAAACTTCTCGAAACAGGAACTTCACGATCAGTATATTTCATAATAAGAATTAATGATCTCGCATTGCCGTCTATCTTGTCGACATTAGATTTGTTAACTAAATAAGATTTGTGGCACCTTATTATCAACTCATCATCCATCTGAATCTCTAATTCTTTAAGGCTAATTCTTACCATCTCAGAAGCAACAGTTCCATTATTAAAATAATGGATATGGGAATAATTATTTTTTGCTTGCGCAAATAAAAAATCTTGTAGATCGATCCTAAGAAAATCCGAGGAGGTATCTTTACCCTTAATTGCTACAACCTTAGATTGATCTAAGTACTCAACCATATTTTGCTCCAGCTGAGACGCCTCGGATACATTTCTCGTAATAGCAAATTTTTCAGAAATATATGATATCAATAAAATCGGCAAAACACCTACGCTGAAGGTAATGTATATGAATTTCAGTAAACTGTGATGAGGCGCTATACTAGCACCGACAGTGCTATTGTACAAATAATTAAAAACAGCAATAGTAAAAGTCAAAGCTAACATCAGCAAAATATGTCGCTTTAAGGTCCAGCTCTCTGAGTCAAAAAAAACAGGAAATAACTTCGGTACTACAATGTAATACATGAGCATACTGATCACCGCATTCATAGCAAATCCTAACGTATAAAAGCTTACATCACCTTTAACTTCATCTAACTGAAACGGCTGGAAAACCATTAGAAAAACAAAACATACTAAGCCTATAAATAGGGATAATGATACCTTGATTTTTCGGTCTACTAAAAGCGGATATGGTTTGTCTAGCCACTGCATTATTATAGGCTAAATTAGGTATAATTAAGATGTATTGAATTATGCCAAAAAAAAATACGGCCAATATGAAGCATATTGCACCGTACTATATTTTTTCTTAGAAGAAAAACTATTAGTCTATTATGATAATTTTCTTTTTGACACTTACATCTTCTTTCTGAATCTCTACAAAGTATAATCCAGAAGACAGATTCTTAGTAGATATATCTAAGCTTGGTCGATCGATATCATAAGACTCTACTCGAGATCCTGATGCATCTATGATAGTCGCCGTACCACCATCAAATGCTAAAGGCGTCTCTAGTGTAAATTCTCCGTTGCGGCTTACGGGATTAGGATATACTTCTACAGCACTCAAGTCATATTCTTCGATTTTCTCCATTTTCTCGAAGCCTTCCATCTGTATCTCTGATGCCATCTTTCCGATCTGCTTAAGATCCATCTTCCCAGATAATGAGAACACACCAAATTTTTCATCCTCATGACCTATCCCTACAAGCTCATGTACGACCCCGTCAGATTCATTGATATACAGAGAGAAGTTAACACCCTTAGATCTTATAACTATTAATTCTTCAAAGACATTTCTCAGTTGTGATAATCCAGCCTTATACTCCATATCTGCAGTGGATAATTGCTCAAATCCTATAGCTGTAAATCCCGTTATCGTAGAAAAGAAATCTGCAGCTTCCTTTACATCTTTATCTTCATTATCCTGAAAGTGAGCAGCAAATCCGAATAACTTTCCATCTACAGATATCTCGGTACCGTTATCCTTTCCTTTCAGGTGATTAAAGTGATCATCAATAATATTCTGAGCTAATAATAGTTGCGCCGAGAAAATTAAGACTACTAATAAGATTATATTTTTCATTTTGTGCTTTTTATACTTTTTAAAAAAAATTGAATCAGTACACGTGACAAATGAATGACGGCAGCAACATGTAATTGTTACAGAACTCTTAATTTTATCTATGAACTAAATGATTAATCCTACAGACTATAGTAGAATCTTAGACTAAAATAGTAGTAGCCCTACAGGCTACAATATTGACTTATTAATAGATTGGGGTGTTACCCCAATCTATAGAATTATAGCCTTACAGGCTATTAACATACAAAAGATTATAGAAATTTGAACCACATAATCTATAACGATCTAATACTTGAAAAGCATACTCTTTAAAATCTGAGATATCAACGCAAGCATGACGCAAGCAATCTAATGTCTGAAACCCATAACCTATTTTACTTGGGGTATCACTCCTATTACAACGACAGCAACCTATTGCTTGAAAAACATACATACCACAACTTAACATACCTCAAACATCACAAAAAGCTAAAAATGCCTGAAGGCCATACACTCCTCAACTTGGGATATCACTCCTATTACAATGACAGCAACCTATTGCTTGAAAAACATACACACCACAACTTAACATACCTCAAACATCACAAAAAGCTAAAAATGCCTGAAGGGCATACACTTCACAACTTGGGGTATCACTCCTATTACAACGACAGCAACCTATTGCTTGAAAAACATACATACCACAACTTAACATACCTCAAACATCACAAAAAATTAAAAATGCCTGAAGGGCATACACTCCACAACTTGGGGTATCACTCCTATTACAACGACAGCAACCTATTGCTTGAAAAACATACATACCATAACTTAACATACCTCAAACATCACAAAAAGCTAAAATGCCTGAAGGGCATACACTCCACAACTTGGGGTATCACTCCTATTACAACGACAGCAACCTATTGCTTGAAAAACATACACACCAAAACTTAACATACCTCAAACATCACAAAAAGCTAAAAATGCCTGAAGGGCATACACTCCACAACTTGGGGTATCACTCCTATTACAACGACAGCAACCTATTGCTTGAAAAACATACACACCACAACTTAACATACCTCAAACATCACAAAAAGTAAAAAATGCCTGAAGGGCATACACTCCACAACTTGGGGTATCACTCCTATTACAACGACAGCAACCTATTGCTTGAAAAACATACACACCACAACTTAACATACCTCAAACATCACAAAAAGTAAAAAATGCCTGAAGGGCATACACTCCACAACTTGGGGTATCACCCCAAGTAAAAAACAAATCATACTTGTAGCCTGTAGGGCTACCACTATACCACATTCCAATAATTCAAGACCAAAAAAATTCTCTCGAATATTTATCTACATTATATTTTATCATAAGCTGTTCAACCTCGGCCTTTAAGCTTACTTTCTTATGATGCTCTTTCTGGTTTTTTATATAGTTGATAACTTTATTTACTTGTGACTGACTTACTGAAAAAGCGCCATAACCAATCTGCCAAGAAAAATCATTATAGCCTTTTGATTTCATCCATTTCGAGGAATCTTTTTTTATGATTTGCATAATTTCAGAAATGCTGTAATTTTTAGATAGTAGAAATAAAATATGGATATGGTCAGGCATTGAATTTATCTGAAGAGAAGGGCTTTCTAAATTCTTCAGTATTCCAATGATATAAGCATGTAGTTCTTTTTCTATTTTTTCACCAATTAGTGGACGTCTTCCTTTAGTTCCGAAAACTGCGTGTATATAAATTCTTGATAGTGATTGCCCCATAAATCAAATTTGTAGGAAATTACAAAAACGTTTTTAATTACACCATTCCATTTTATAAATGAGAAGAATAGTAGCCCTTCAGGCTACCAAGGTTATAACCTTTATACTTGGGGTTACATCCCAAGTTAGGGAAGTATAGCCTTTCAGGCTATATGCATTACACATCATACTTCTAAATGAATCAACCTTGTTAATTACCAAATTATTTGAAATTGCCTGAAAGGCAATAATTCTATAACTTGGCGGCATCGCCCCAAGTCTAGTGGTAACTCTAATCGTAGCCTGAAGGGCTACTACTCCCATACCTTCAATAAGTCGCTGTTCGCTACTTCAGCTCTTCCTTAAGAAAGCGGGCAGTGTGACTTTTCTTAACTTTGACCAAGTCTTCAGGGACACCTGAGAATATAACTTCTCCGCCGCCTGTACCACCTTCTGGGCCTATGTCTACGATATAGTCCGCGACCTTAATCACATCCATATTATGTTCTATAACCACGACGGTATTACCTTTATCTACTAGCTTATTCAGGACCTTGAGTAGGTGCTTGATATCTTCAAAGTGCAGACCAGTAGTCGGTTCATCTAATATATAGATGGTATTACCAGTGTCTCTCTTAGATAATTCTTCGGCTAATTTTACACGTTGAGCTTCGCCACCAGAAAGGCTAGTCGCTTGTTGACCTAAAGTTATATAACCGAGACCGACATCTTGAAGTGTCTTAAGTTTTCTGTAGATTTTAGGTACGGGCTTAAAGAATTCTACAGCTTCGTCGACATTCATTTCGAGAACATCAGAGATGCTCTTTCCTTTATACATTATCTCTAATGTCTCTCTCTGATAGCGCTTACCTAAGCACTCCTCGCATTCGACATAGACATCAGGAAGAAAATTCATTTCTATTAACTTCATACCTCCTCCCTCGCAGGTATTACATCTCCCCTCTTTTACATTAAATGAAAACCGCCCTGGCTTGTAGCCTCTAATTTTAGATTCTGGAAGATCTGCGAATATCTTTCTGATATCTGTAAATAAACCAATGTACGTCGCTGGATTGGATCGTGGTGTTCTTCCTATCGGACTCTGATCTATTTCTATAACCTTATCTACATTATCTATTCCTTTGAATGATTTATATGGCAGTGGCCTTTTGATACTCTTATAAAAGTGTTGCCTCAGAATATGATAAAGCGTCTCATTAATTAATGTCGACTTACCACTTCCTGATACGCCAGTTATACATGTAAATGTACCAAGGTTTATAGTCAGGTCTACATCCTTAAGATTATTGCCAGATGCTTTCTTGAGAACCATTTTTTTACCATTGCCCTTTCTTCTTTCCGTAGGTACTTCTATACGCATAGAGTTATTAAGGTAAGACGCTGTCGTTCCTTTAGCTTTCGCAAATGAGGATGGCTTACCTTCATCTACAATCTCACCACCTAACTTACCTGCACCCGGACCTAAGTCTATGAGGTAGTCAGAAGCGAGCATAATATCTTTATCGTGTTCTACCACTACAACAGTATTACCTATTTCTGTCAGATCTCTAAGCGCATTGATGAGTCTCTGGTTGTCACGCTGATGTAAGCCTATACTTGGCTCATCCATTATATATGTGATACCTGTAAGCTGAGACCCTATCTGTGTCGCTAATCTTGTACGTTGTGATTCTCCACCTGACAATGTTCTGGTCGGTCTATTAAGACATAGATAATTTAACCCTACATCTAAGAGAAACTGTAACCGCATTCTGATCTCCTTTAAGATATCTTTGGCGATTGTATTTTGCTTTTTATCGAGATGCTTTTCTATCGTACTGAACCACTCAGATAACTTATCCAGATCCATTCTGCCCAGCTCTCCGATATGCTTCTCACCTAATTTGAAATTTCTCGACTCTTCCTTGAGTCTATAGCCATTACAATCTGGACATTCTATGATAAACATAAAGTCTTCTGCCCATCTTCTTATCTTCTCAGAAGTGGATGTCTGCTTCCATCTCTTGAGCATATTGACCAGACCTTCTTGACCTAAGTTATATACGAAGTCATGCTTAGAATTATCTAACTTAGAATCATAGACACCTTCTCCACCATTGAGAATAATATCCATGGCCTTCTTCGATATATCTTTAATCGGTGTGGAGAAAGTGAACTTATGTTTCTTAGATAATTGTCGCAATTGCTTGAAGGTGTAGTTGTCTCTTACTTCTCCGAACGGTACGATACCACCCGCATTAATAGTCGATGTGTCATCAGGAATGACCTTATCCATATCCACTTCATGGGTCTCTCCTAAGCCTTTGCATTTAGGACAGGTTCCATAAGGTGAGTTAAAAGAGAAGGTATTAGGAGAGGGTTCTTCATATGAGATCCCAGTCTCAGGACACATAAGTCGTTTACTATATGGTCTTACCTCATTCTTATCATTATCGAGCACTTGTATAAAATCAGGACTTTGCTTGAATGCTATAGCGAGAGATTCCGCCAACCTATCTCTTTTGTCTTTAGTAATCTTAATACGATCTATGACAATTTCTATATCATGGACTTTATATCTATCTACTTGTAGTCCTGGAACAAGATCTTTGACCTCGCCATCTACTCTCACCTTGGTATAACCTTTCTTACGCGTCTGCTCGAAGAGGTCCCTATAGTGACCCTTTCGAGATCGGATGACAGGAGCCAGTATAGATACTTTCTTATTCTTAAAGTTATCTAAGATGTGATCTATAATCTGTACCTCAGTATACTGGACCATCTTCTTCCCAGTATTATAACTGTAGGCTTCTCCGATACGAGCATAGAGTAATCTCAAGAAATCATATATCTCTGTCGTCGTACCCACAGTACTACGTGGATTCCAAGATGTCGTCTTCTGCTCTATAGATATTACAGGACTTAGACCTTTTATCTTCTCTACATCAGGTCTCTCCATCTTACCTAAGAACTGACGAGCATATGAAGAGAATGTCTCCATATATCGCCGCTGACCTTCCGCATATAAAGTATCAAATGCCAGCGAAGACTTACCACTACCACTGAGACCAGTAATCACTACCAGTTGATTCTTAGGGATATTGATATCTATGTCCTTGAGATTATTTTCTCTTGCTCCGTATATTTCTATGTATTGGTCTTTGATGACGATTCTATTGATATAATGATTAAAAACTTACGAATATAACATAAGCGGATATAAAAGGTTATTAGAGCCAACTTGTTTGTTATAAATTATAATTTAAAATAGGATATAGCTAAATTAGAGATTGTTGTTTTTCTACAAGTTATAAGATATAAAAATGAAACACCTGCCATGGTTTATTATCTTTTCTCTGACTTCATTACTTGTAGTATCTTGTAATGAAAATCGGTCAAACAATATCAACCCATTAGAAGATTGTGAATTCCATCAAAACCTTAAATCTATTAATCTTTCAAATTACTATACCTTAGAAGAGATAGAGAAAAATAAAAATAAAGAAATATCAACGCCAAGCTATGAGGTCCAAAAAGCGATATTTGAAAATTTAAAAACAACAGATTATTTTGGAAAAGGCAAAGAATTTATCTCTGATAATTTCGGTAAGATTCGTTAGAATTGGTCTTACTTCAATATTAATACTCCAACTTATTATGTCGTATTTATACCAGTCTATAAAGAAAGTAATTTAACAGCAATCATCTGCTATTCTAATGTAGGAGACAATAGTCAGATAAATTTGAAATCCATTTACCAAATTAGTCAAGAAACTAAAAACTTCTCAAGTATTGAGGTTGAAGACTTTACAGGTGTGTATATCAATTCTTACCAAACTTTTTTCGAAATTCAATACAATGAAAAAAGTCCAGAACTTAATGACTGGCTTAGGAGATGGCATAAGGCAAAATGATTACGTTATAATTATAACTTCAATGCCATTAGAATGAAACTTAACAAGTGTATAGGATCGATGTCAGAGACATCGACCATCGAGGGATAATATCGATGAAAACTTCATTTCTAATCCTTTAGCAAATTTACATTTATCAGCTACCAATAACGTTGGACCATTCAATGACTATTTTAATATAAGTGGAGCTGAAGCAGCCACATGGCCTGATGGAGATGGTACTAATGTTCATATTGTATTTAATCCTGAAAATTGTGCTGGTATAAGATCAACGCAAAATATTATAGCGGAATTAATTCACGAATCTATTCATGCGAGAATGCTTAATGATTGTTGGCCAGAAGATATATCCTACAGTAGTTATAAACTTGGATTTTTGGAGTGTGCAGAAATATATTATCTAAATGATACAGATAATATAACTGAAGAAGCCCATCATAATATAATGGCAAATAGATTCATTACGGACATAGCAAAAGGAATTGCAGCATACTATGGATATACTGATTGGGAGGATTTTGAGTATCTTGCATGGAATGGATTAAAACAATATCCTGAGTATGCAAATGAAACTTGGTTTCAAGATGAATTAAATAATGCAAAAGAAAGATACGATTAAATATCACCTAATCTTAACGATCCTTATACTGAGTAACTTTTTTTGTTTTACTAGTCCTAAACAAGTGAAACAGGATGATATTAAAGTTGAAATTATTTGTAACCACATAAAGAATAAGCTAATTGAAGAATTTGGTTTTATTGATGGTATAACAAAAGTTAATTTAGTAATTGAAGAAAACATCAATCTTGACTTTATATTTGGAATCAAAAATTGTCTGAAAACATCATTTCTAAAAGATAAAAGAATTGTCGTATCAGAAGCTAAAAATTGCAAAATCGATAAAAACAATTATTGCATAACACTTCAAAATATGTTAAACCATAATGATTATATTTCTTTTGATTATATTCTGGGGAACCAGTCAGAAAGTATACTATTTAGATTAGAATACAATAAAGGAAAGAATAAGATTTCTTTAGACAAATTCGATGCAATCATTGTAAAATAAACCCGATGGACGAAGTTTAATTAACTCTATAACTTCGATCTGATCTACCCCTGTTGTTCGTTACGACTTACAGTCGTATACGAAACTTAAGTATCGGCTACCGTACCTTATGTTAAGTGAACGACTACAAGTCCTCATTAACAAGGGTTTGGTATAGTGCCAATAGTGTAACAATTGGTAAAGATAATGTTTCTGTAGAAGTTTGATTTTTATGATTATCTTAGGGTAATCATTATATCAATAAATATCCTTAACTATGTTAAGAACAATAATCTTAACCTTGCTTTATTATTCAATAGTGAACATCGCTCATGCACAACTCGTCTCCTTATCTCCATCAGATTATGAGATGATATATAAAACTGAGGATAGGTACTTTTTTAAGATTGATCTATATAACCCAACAGAAAATGATATTGAATTTAATTGGACATTAGATTATAATTTTGAATTGACTGCAGGCTTATCATACTTCAATACTGATCTTGAAATTGAATATTTTCCTGGCTTGTTATCTATTTGTAATAGCAATGTTATAAACATACTGACTCCGATGGACACAATGCCCATATATGTGGGATTCAGAACAATAGAAATCCTACCTGATGTACTAGCCAATGGCCCTGAATTAAATTACTATCTACAATCACCAGATTGTGACACCACATATCTTCATTATAATTTCAAGATAGTAGATCGCAGTGTAGCGGTTGTCGATCAATTAGGTGGTGACTTCAATTTATATCCTAATCCTGCTACTGATAAGATATTTCTGGATATGCCCAATGATGAAAAAGTCAGAATATTGATCTATAATAATATCGGGCAATCTGTACTCAGCAAGAACATAGATAATCCTCAATCAACAAAAAGTATAGATATATCATCCTTACCTGCTGGTCATTATAACATGATATGTATTCCATCGTCTCAAACTAAAGACGGTATCTTGATTAATCGGTTTGTGAAAGTGGAATAGTATTAAAAAAATGCCTCTGTAGTAAGATTAAGACTTTTTTCATTAATTCATGGACAGAAATAAAATTTTCCATTATTCACTAATAAATTTACCACTTATGAATCATTCAATTTTGCTTGTTGAATTACAAAAGATAGATGGTTCAAAGACGAAAATGGTAATACTATGAATGAAAATATCAGTAGAATAGAAATTAGAGAATGTAGTAAGAATGGAATTCCTAATTGTGGGAAAGGTGGAAGTACTAAATATTCATGCTCTCCCAGAAATTGTTCAAATTCATGAAAACACTAAAAACCATAGTCCTACTCATCGTAATTACAATTACAGCCCCTGATGCAATATCTCAAAGAGCAGGCATATATAAGGACATACAGTTTGACAGCCTTTATACATTATGGTCATACACAAGCTATGACCCCACTATTGTTGGTCATGAAATTGACAGTGGTCAGCAAGTCCTGAAAGAGATAATTGTAGACCAAAAACTTAAAGCAATACAAATCGGGGCTCTTGATGCGGGTGTGTACAATATCATTTTCTACAATGGAAATAATATACATACAGAACAACTTATAGTCCTATAAAAACAAAAACTATGATAAATAAAATTGCAACATTTAGCATTATTATTTTATTTGTAAATATTTCTTCAGGTCAGATCGTATCATTAGTCCCATTAGAATACGAGATACAGGACTTAAATAAAGATTTGCATATATATGATTTAGATATAACAAATCTCAACTCAGACACAATGCTTTTTGACTGGACACTTGACTATAGCTTTACTCCTACAGAAGATTTTAGGGTTGAGGTATGGGATTTTAATATAGCTTGGCTAACCAGTTTTGTAACTTCATGCGAAAGCTCCCTGCCTAATAAATTTAGTCCTCATGACACTATGAGTATAAAATTATTGATCAAAGCTAAGAACATACCGACTGAGATTCTTATGCAGAACCCAGAAATCAATTTCAAGTTATCCCCAAGCGGTGATTGTAGTACAACCTTGATTAACTATGTTTTTAGAATAGTGGATCGTACAGTCTCTATAATTGATCAGTCCGATCTTCAATTAAATGTGTATCCCAATCCTGCCTCTGATATCATTAATATAGATATTCCTGAAGATGGCAAAGGACAAGTTATCATCTACAATAATCTGGGGCAAGTTGTAATGGAAAAGAAAATTACAAGTGTAAGCGATACAGAAAATCTAAATATCTCGAGTTTGCAGAGTGGGCAATATCGATTGTTATATATTCCTGAGAAGAGTGATTCTAAGTCTGTTTATTACAGTGGGTTTGTGAAAATGTAAAGAGGGTCTGATTGAAGACTATTAAAATATCGCTCCTAAAAACAATAATGGGATGAACCATAAAATGGTCATCCCTTTATAATTTCTTTTAAAGCTTATTGATTAATAATACGACTCAGAGTCATTATTCATAGATCCAAGACCATCAGGTGTGCCCCAGAAAAACTTATGACTTCCTCTCCACCAAGTTCTTGAACATAATACTTGAGAGGAAATTGCAGTTATTGAAGAATATTTATTTCTATTTTTCTTTTTTATTCGAGGATTCGCAGCAGGTGTCCAAACTGTTTTTCCACTTTGATTGGTATCATGATGACAAAAATTAAGTGGACCAATTTTCTCTATTTGATTATCAGAAAATCTTTCTAAATATTCAATAACTGCAGGATCATCCTCATCCTTATTTACAAGATCGAGTTCTTGTATTACTTTTAATTCATTATTAAGAAAATCAAATTTCTCTTGAGCTTCTAAAAATTTCTCTTTATCCAAGCTCTTAAGATAAGATAATACTTCTTTTTGTGTATTAAAGAACACTTCTTCTTGACCTTCAATATTTATACCATAGGATTCGATCTCGTCTGAGAGATTAGCAGAACTATTATCAGAATTATCCTTACTACATGACGAAATGAAAATCATACTGATTAAAATGGTAGTGAAAAAATAAATTGTCTTTTCCATTGTTAAGATTTTTTTGTTATTAATTTAATTACATCTATAGTAGTCAAATAACAAAAAGGTAAACAGCAGATTTTTATAATCAACTCACAGTAATTGATTTCTCCTAAAAGACTGACGTATATGAATCAAGCAAATAATCCCTATAAGTCAAAAAAAATCAATATTTTGCTTTCCCCAAGTATTATAGATCAATTCTTTTCTATAAGATCTCAGGAATCGTAATAAATGAAAATAATTCCGAAAAAAGGTTTTAAAGGCTTAATAGAAAACTGGCAAAGCGACTTACTCGCAGCATTAAGTGTAGCACTGATAGCTTTACCATTATCTCTGGGCATAGCATTAGCGGCGGGAGCTCCGGCGATGGCAGGGATACTATCTGCTATAGTAGGTGGTGTAGTGACGACGCTGTATCGAGGTGGCCATATTTCAGTTAATGGCCCTGCTAAAGGTGTCATCGCAGTGATCTTATTAGGTATAGGAATAATGGATGATGGCTCAGGACAAGCTTTTAATTATGTCTTAGCGGCTATCGTCGTCTCTGGAGCTATACAAGTTTTGTTAGGTTTATTGAAACTTGGAAGATTGGCGGACATATTTCACTCTTCCGTTATACATGGCTTATTAGCGGCGATTGGAATAATAATCTTTGCTAAGCAAATCCATGTTGCACTAGGCACACATTCTGACAGTCCCAGTATCATCCAGAATCTTATTGATGCAGTTACTTATCTTCCTAAAGCAAATCCCTTTGTTGTTATCATATCATTGGCGGGGTTGATCTTACTTTTATTTTCGTCTAAAATCAATTACAGATTTTTCCATTTTCTTCCGACACCGATGTGGGTCATCGCTTTATCGATTCCTTTTGCATATGCATTTAATTTCTTTGATCAGCATAGCTATTCGTTTTTTGGTAAAGTATACGAGGTAGGACCAAGTCTTCTATTAGATATCCCTGATAATATTATGGAATCTATAATGCATCCTAATTTTAGTAAGATAGGAACTATAGAATTCTGGACTACAGTAGTTTCGTTACTTATGATCACAAGCATAGAATCACTCGCTATCGCTAAAGCCATAGACAAAATAGATCCTTACAAAAGAAAAACAGATCTCAACAAGGATCTTACTGGCATAGGCCTAAGTACAATGGTGGCAGGTATGATAGGAGGCCTACCGATTATCGCAGTTATCATAAGAAGTACCGTCAATGTCCATAATGGTGCTAAGACTAAATGGTCGAATATGTACCAGGGACTTTTACTATTGTTATTCATTGTTGTTCTGAGTCCTATTATGCAGAAAGTACCATTATGTGCTTTTGCTATACTGCTGGTATACACTGGATTTAAATTGGCCTCACCTGCTGTATTCAAGCAAATCTTTAATCATGGAATAGAACAATTAATATTTTTTGTTGCCACAATGGTATTGACCCTTTATACCAATCTATTGATAGGATTATTTGGAGGATTATTACTGGCACTTATCAGTCATATGCTATTAGCTCGGGTATCTATACCGAGATATTTTAAGATGATATTTGACTCAGGATCTAATCTTATGATGAAACCCGGTGGGACTTACGATCTCAAAATCAGAGGTATCGCCAACTTTTTGGGGCTATTAAAAATCAACAAACTGGTTGCTCAAATTCCATCGGGAGCCGATGCTACGATTGATCTTTCAGAAACCCGACTCGTAGGAACGACAGTCTTAGAGGATCTATATGATTTTCAGATAATCCACCAAAACTCAGGAGGACATATTGATATTACAGGTTTAGAAAATCATATATCCTCGACAAATAATAAATTTGCAACTAAAATAAAAACCGATTTCGTAGAACCTCTTAATCGCCGACAGAATCTATTAAAAGAAATGGCAGAAAGTTATGGTTGGGATTTTCAAGTCGAGCCTTCAGAAGATTTAGAATACTATAAGTCCTTTTATTTTTTTAAAACTCGACCTGTAGAAGCAGAGTCTAATTGCATATCAGATCAAGACGAAGACATGCACATGAAACTCATCGATATCACTGTAGAAGAAGGTGCAGATATTTTTCCAGATGAATATGAGACTACTGTTGGATTATTAAAACTCCCTTTTTCTATACCTAAGTTTACAATACAAAAAAAGGAATTCTTAGATAAGGTTCTTCCTATTGTGGAATATCATAATATAGATTACACTATCTATGATAATCCTCCTAAAAACTATATTGTAAAAGTTGAAGATACAGAAGCGATGCAACGTTTTCTTACAGACAAACTAAAAGTTCTAATCGAAATCAGCGGCTTGCATCATCTTGAAAGTAATGGAGAAGCTATCTTAATTTTCGGAAAAAATTTAGCACTTGCCCAAGTAAAAGATTATATCAACATGATACAATTTGTAGAAAACTTCAAAACGATAAGGCAAGGAAAAGTTATTTAGAACAACTGCTTTAGAAGTATCTATAAAGTTATTGTAACATGCTTATATATAACTGCAGATCTAGACTTTTCTTAGAAGAAACTTGCTATATGCTTATAACTGTAAGAATCAGCTTTTATAGGATTTTTATTGTTTCAGAAAGTTAATAAGTAGAGTGTTCACATCTTTCTTGTGAGTTATATTAAGCCCGTGAGGTCCTCCTTTTATAACTTCATAACTGTTATTAGGAATTAGCTTTGCAGCTTGGTTACCTGCGGTTTTGATAGGTACGATATTGTCTGCATCACCATGTATTATTAATGTAGGCACCGTGACATTCTTACATTCTGATCGAAAATCTGTTTCTGCCCACGCTCTAGCACACTCTATGGTAGCCCTCGGAGATGCATATGCTGCAATGGAAAAATCATAATCTAATTTCCCTTGGCTTACATTATTGTCTTTAGCGTTGTAGAAATTTTGGAAAAATTCTGGCAAGAATCCCGGACGATCTGCCTCCAGGGCATCCATGATTCCTTCAAGGTCTGATTGTGGCACGCCTTCCTCGTTATCTTCTTTCTTGGCGACAAGCGGAATTATGGAGCTCATAAGTACCGCCTTAGAAATCCTGTCGTCTCCATAATCAGTAAAGTATCTTACTACTTCTCCACCACCCATAGAAAATCCTACGAGTGTAACATCCTTAAGATTCAATTGCGTTATAATCTCTCTTAGATCCGCGGCTAAGCTACTGTAGTCAAAATCACCCCAAGGTGCTGAAGAAATACCGAACCCCCTCCTATCGTAAGCGATACATCTAAATCCAGCCTCTACAATCGCCCACACTTGCTGTTCCCAAGCTCTGTGGCTCATCGGCCACCCGTGTATTAGTATAACTGGCTTACCTGATCCATAATCTTTAAAGTGAATATCTACATCTTCACTTTTATTCTTATTTGTTATAAATGGCATATTATCTGTTTTGAGTATAGTAGTGCACATCGTGCTTAAATGTTCGGTCTGTCCACAATATTGATTGATATTTGGCTCAAAGTGTAGAGTCGTATTCTAACAGACTAACTAAAAGTTCTAATCGAAATCAGCGGCTTACATCATCTTGAAAGTGAAGCTATCTTAATTTTCGGAAAAAATTTAGAACTTGCCCAAGTAGAAGATTATATCAATATGATACAATTTGTAAAAAACTCTAAAACGATAAGAAAGGGAAAGTTTAGTTAGATTAATAGAAAACCACAAGAAATCAATACACTTACTCCAATTTAATAAACTTCAAGGCCTGATCCTCACCACTATCACTGTCCAATCTAAGAAAGTACATTCCCGCAGGTAATTCTGATACATTTATCCTCGTCGTGATCTCATGTCCTAATCGCTTTCGCATGAGTAATTGTCCTTTTACATTATATATGCCCAATGATCCAGAATCTTTCTTGCTTAATTGTACATCTATGAAGTCTTGAGATGGATTAGGATATATGACCATAGGGTCAACACCGACAGATGATATCTCATCACTTAGAACTAAGTCTGCATCATAAGTCAAATTACTAAGAATAAGCTCATCAGTAATTGCACCTACACCTATCATTTCTCCCTTTGAGTTAATTGCTTTGACATTAAAAAACCTGACACTTAAAGTATCTTTTCCATCAGGATTATTAGTAGCCAGGCTGTCTCTAAGAAAATAACCACTCTCGTAAAAGGTAAATCCTTCGGTCTGATCGACTCCGTCATAGTTACTCATTATCATAGGCAGAGGCCTGTCAACCAAATAATAGCCATTACCTACATCCTGAGTATATCGAGAATGACTTCCATACTGGAATACTTTCGCATAATCAACATCAGAACTATTTCCAATAGAATAAACTAAATGAGAGTCTATCTGCATCTCGAAAGAAATACCATGTATCGGATCTGACAATAGTTCATCATTTTCTCCCAGAGATATCGACACATTCAACCATCTATCAAAAAAATCAATCTGCGTCATATCTATAGAATCTACTTCAAACCGAGCTATCAGATTGACATCCTCGATATTTAAGGCTTCTTCATATGCTTTAGAGTAATCTGGCAAGCTGTACCCAAAATTATTAAGATCATAACTAAAGTCAGAACTGTCTATCCTTCCATCACCATCTACATCAGCAAACTTGTAATTGATTTCACCCAGTTCATCATCCCAGTCTTCTGCTTCATATGGATACCATCGTATAGATTCTACAGATCGCTCTGGACCAGAATCAGATTCTTGTCCCACAAAAGCACCACTAAGGATTATATCACAACCATCGACGACACCGTTACAGTCAATATCTCCTGGCCAGACGCAGCTTACTACACATGTATCTACGTCACAAGCTAAGCTGCTATTAATCATATCTGAGTACTCGGACTTGAGCACGTTGATATAATCCGCATATGTCTCGAACATGGTCTCGTCATCATATGCAGTACTGAATTTTATATGATCTACAAAATCAATAATACCTTCTTGACCTGGCATGAGAATATTATTATATAACTTAGTGAGAGTATTATGAGATCCAAAAGCTGGCTCATTAACAGAAGCCCATGAGCTCGTATCATTAGGTAATCCAGTGAATATAAAATCTGTCTCCAGTGCTACTCCTGTAGAATCATATCCACTTCCACCTTCGGTAAGCGGTGCACCTATGCCCCAGTGATTATTTAAAAATTGATAAAAGTATAAATCTATTTTAGGATCTGATGGCACATTCGGATGAGGAATATCATATGGCCTACCAACCGGCATAAAGCTCAACATTTCTTGATTAAGGTATACCGTAGACCTAATAGCATAAGCATTATTAAGGACAGGAATATGAGTACCACAATCCATCTCGTGATTAGAATATATGAAAGTACTATTATGCTCAGGCGAGCATCCGATATGATCGTTAAAACTACATCCTAAAACAATGTCTTGCCACACGCCTATTTTAAAATTCGGGTACACTGTTTCTCCTTTATAAATGTATTTCAACCTTGTAAATACAGATTGATCTAATTCTATCGCTTTTGGACAACGAGAAATATACTTTGTTTGATGTATCTCGATGGGAAATTTATTGCTACGAGAATAACTATGGACATCATTACCATTGTATACAGAAAAATTGAATTGGTACGCAGAGAAATCAGGTTTTTCAGATAGAGCTATAGGGTAATCACCGTCAAGTGGGTTATAATTTCCATCTGCATTATTATCATAAAATGCAGCCATATCATAGTCCACAGTAAATTGGCCCAGATACGGATTATTTTTAGCTGGCCATTCTAATAGATCTTTTGGTATTAGATCTTCTGCCAATGTTCCGTCTTCATGCATAGATTTATGCTGTATGACTTCGTTCTCGGATATTGTCCAGACACGATTATAGAATTGGCACAGAGCAGCTTTTTCATCATCACTATTAGTGTCTATAATAGGACCCGGATAATAATCAGAATTATTATTATGATTATATTCTGCAATGGTTACATTGAGATTTCCAAGCTGATCATAGCCTCCCATCCAGAGGCCACTTACAGTATTAGAAGAGAATAACGGAATATCTGGATGATTATAATAGGACTCTTTGACATACGCTCCACCACTAATACTTCCAATAAATTCTTTTGATGATCGTCGATAATCATTCTCTAATGGAACTTGCGATTCAAGTCTTACTGATGGACACTGTGCAGTACAATGACTAGTTATAAATATTATAATAAATACTGTAGTTAAAAGTTTGTAGCTCATTGTTCTAAAGTTGATTCTATTCTAAATTAATAATTAAAAGCAATTCCTACACTTAGCGCAGTGAGCTTTTGAGACAATTATATTGATTAGATTAGATATTATGCATTTATTGTCCTGAGATACATTACATGACTACACTTAAAGCACTTATTGATTTAGAGGAATAGTCCATGTTGCAATCTCATCGTTTATTGAATTCTGTGTCTTCAAACAGATTATTCACGTAACTGTACAGCGGGAACTATTGGTGTCTCTGCCAACGTACCTTGTAATTATCTGTCCCGCAATGACATAATTGGCTTTTCATAAAACCTGTATAACAACGTCGATCCAACTATGACAATCAACCAAAACACCATATACTTCACCACGGCATCAACTCCATCGACAGGTGCAAAATTGTCTCTTATAACTTCAGCAACTAATGCCAAATTTATAAGATACATAGAGTAAGAAATTTTACTAATATGTGTTATTGATCGACCAATAAAACCATCTAATGCTTTAAAGGAATTCATCAAGGGGAGCAATAGCATAAATGAAATCGATGATAGACTTAAGAAAAAAACTTGACGGTAATAACTTCCATATGCGCTTTTAAAATTTAAAAGAAAAATTAGCAATAATATTCCTGAAAAGAAATAAATCCACTTATTGGAATTCCAAACGCTATTTTTATAATAATAAATCCAAGAGGCAAGTAATCCATAACCTATACTGTCTAATCTACAAAGCACAGTCTTACGCAAGATGAAGTTAAAATGATAGGAATCTCCATCGTCAATAAATAAATACATCCTATAAAACAAAGATCCAATTATCATCAATAAAGCAGTATAGAAAAAAGCTCTTTTAGGAGAAAAGATTTTTAAAAAAAATAATATAAATATCGGTGAAAAAATGTAGAACCATTCTTCAACTGAGAGACTCCAAGATTCCCAAAAAAATCCGTAAAAAGGCGAATTGAAATTATGGGTGAAAGTAAGAAAATGAAAATTAAATTGTTCTATATCCTCATTGATTATTCCATATTTTACAACAAGGTAATTAAGTAACAATATTAAATAGTAATTAGGTAATGTTCGGAACCATCTTCTTTTCCAAAAATTCAATAATTGAGTTGATGTAAAATCTGATTGATTTATAGATTTCAATATTATACCTCCAATGAGAAATCCACTTAAAACAAAAAACAAATCTACACCATCATACATTTTTATAAAAGGAAATCCTGCAAACATACTTTTTGATAGTAAAAACGACCCGTGACCAAGTACGACTTGGATAATTGCAAATGCTCGTAATAAGTCCAAGCCAAAAATCCTTTTCTTTTCTAACATTGCATATTCGTTGAAATTACTTCCATCGGTTTGTTAATTTTCTGGATTGAGTAAAATTACTATTCATCTACTCTTCCAACAACCCATCCACAATAATCTTCAGCTTAGGCACTGCCCGATTAGCCATATCTATGACATCCTCTAAGGTTGTAGGTGTAATCTCCTCAGGTGGATAACAAATATTAGTAGTAACAGAAAGCACTGCTACTTCCATCTCACAATGATTAGCCACTATGACTTCTGGGACTGTAGACATACCTACTGCATCACCACCTATGATATGAAGATATTTATATTCTGCTGGTGTCTCAAGTGATGGGCCTGGGAAGCCGACATAGACACCTTCATTGAGCTGTAGATTTGGGATAGATTTAATAACGTCTCTAAGTCGAGAACTATAGGCATCTGACATATCAGGAAACCGAATTCCAAATCGATAATCATTAGCACCGCGAAGAGGATTTTCTGAAAACAGATTGATATGATCTCGGACAAGCATGATATCACCTGCTTTATAATCAGGATTAAGTCCACCTGAGGCATTGGTCATCATAACGGTTTTTACACCTAATTGATGAAGTATTCTTATAGGAAAAGTGACTTCCTGGACAGTAAAGCCCTCATAATAATGTAATCTGCCTTTTACAATATAAAAATACCTGTCTCCGTGCTGCGCTAATATAAGCTCACCTTTATGAAAAGTCGGTGCATTTAGATGTGGTATATCTGTGAAGCTTATAGAAGCCATAATCTTATAATGATCAGTAATACCATCAAGTCCTGAGCCTGTTACTAATGCTATATCTGCCTGATGAGAAAAGATACTTTGGATGTAATCTGCTGCCTCCTGTGATTCCTCGTATATTATCATAATGTTATCAACAACTGTGAGTATTAAGTAATTTGTAAGATCACCATAAATTTCTTACTTTTACGCTGTATTTGGAGAAAGAGGGAGCAAAAGTTCCCTCTTTTCTTTTGTAGGATGTATTTGATTCTATCTACTAATAATTTAATGCCGTGTCAGATAAGCTTATAGAAACTATTAACTCCATTGCAACTGATCGATTTAAAGAAGAAGATCTGAGTCATTGTTTTATCGTGGATATCATATTAAGTGGCAAAAAACTGGAAGTATATATCGATGGAGATGAGGGCATTAGCTTTAGAAATTGCCAAAGATTAAGTAGAACTATAGAGGAGTATCTTGATGAAAATCAGACACTTGGCGAGAGTTATACACTTAATGTATCATCACCCGGAGTCGATAGACCTTTGAAATTATACAGACAGTATCCTAAGCACATCGGTAGAAATCTGGAAGTGCATACAACTGAAGAAGAGATCATCATAGGAAAGCTGATATCTGTCTCAGAAGAAGAGTTGACGGTAGAAACGCCGAAAACCAAAAAAGTAGAAGCTAAAGAGCATATTATAAAATTTGATTTAATCAAAAATTCGAAAGTTCTAATTTCATTTTAAAAAACTAAAAGATGGGAAACAATGAATCTTGTTGAGTCGTTTGCGGAATTTAAAGCAGGGAAGAATATTGATCGTCCTACGATGGTCAGAGTATTAGAAGATGTATTCCGTACGCTGATAAAGAAAAAATATGGGTCAGATGAAAATTTTGATATTATCGTCAATACCCAGAATGGTGACTTAGAGATGTGGAGAGTAAGGGAGATCGTTCCTGATGGAGAAGTCACTGATGAGATGAGTCAAATATCTTATTCTGAAGCTATAGCAACGGAAGAAGATTATGAGGTCGGAGAAGAATGTTACGAGCAGTTAGGTCTTGAAGATTTTGGCCGTAGAGCCATACTTGCTGCTAGACAGACACTGATATCTCGTATCATGGAGCTTGAGAAAGATGAAGTATTTAAGAGATATTCTGACAGAGTCGGAGATCTTATAACTGGAGAAGTGGCACAAGTTCTTAAGAGAGAGATCCTCATCTTAGATGATGCAACAGGCAGTGAGCTTGTAATGCCGCGTACTGAGATGATCAGAGGAGATTTTGCCCGTAAGGGAGATATGCTCAAAGGCGTGATAAAGAAAGTAGAGATGAAGAACAACAATCCAGTTGTGATCATGTCTCGTACTGACAGTAAGTTCCTCGAGAAATTAATGGAACAAGAAGTACCAGAGATAGAAGATGGACTGATTGTAGTCAAGAAAATAGTAAGAATACCTGGCGAAAGAGCTAAGGTAGCAGTCGAATCTTACGATGACAGAATAGATCCAGTAGGTGCCTGTGTAGGTATGAAAGGTTCAAGAATTCATGGTATCGTAAGAGAATTGAATAATGAGAATATTGACATCGTTAATTTCACGACGAATATCAATCTATATATACAAAGGTCATTAACGCCAGCTAAAGTATCTAACATTAGCATAGATGATGAGAAAGGAACAGCTTCAGTATTCTTGAAGCCAGATCAAGTCTCATTAGCTATCGGTAAAGGTGGATCTAACATTAAGCTTGCAAGTAAGCTTACAGGATTGGAGATAGATGTATATAGAGAAGATGATGACCCGAGCTTAGAGGATGTCGATCTTGACGAATTTGCAGATGAAATAGAAGAGTGGGTTATTGATTCGTTCAAAAGTATCGGATGTGATACGGCGAGAAGTGTACTTGACTTGAGTAAAGATGAACTACTCAGACGTACAGATCTCGAAGAAGAAACGATCACTGACGTTCTCAAGGTATTAGAATCTGAATTTGCTAAGGATTAATAAAAATATAAACTGCCGGTAGGCAATAACTTAAGATTACATGACGAGACGCTTAGTAAAAGTAGCGAAAGAACTTAACGTAGGAACGACGACAATCGTAGACTTCTTGGTATCCAAGGGTCACGAGTTAGAAAATAAGCCTACGTCCAAAGTAACTGAAGACATGTATATTGTGTTATTACAAGAGTTCAGTAATTCTATAGCTGTCAAGGAGAAAGCTGACAAGCTGGTTATAGGTCAACGTAGTCAAGAAGTGGAGGAAGTAAAGGCACCTATTTTCGAACCTAAAAAAGAAATACCTAAAGAGGAGCCTAAGCCAGTAGTAGAAGAGAAAGCACCAGAACCAGAAGTCATTAAAGAACCAGAGGTCGTTGCAGAACCTACAGTAGTAGAAGAGAAAGAGGAAGAAAAAAAGGAAGATGTCATCAAAGCTACAGCTGCTAAATCAGAACTAAAAGTTGTAGGCAAAATCGATCTTTCTCCACCTAAGAAAAAGAAGAAAGTCGGAGCTGAGAAAGTAGAGAAAGTAGCCGAGAAAGCTAAAAAGTCCGAAGCACCTAAGAAGGAGAAAACTGCAAAGCCTGAAGTCGTCAAAGATGAAGAGCCAACTCCTAAAGCTGCACCACCTAACGAACTTGTAAGAGCAGCAACACCACAACTGCAAGGACTTAAGATCCAGGGTAAGATCGACATGAAAAAGTTCGAGAAGCCTAAGAAGGATGATAAAACTAAAGGCAATTCCGCATCTTCTAGTAAGCCTGGAGACAGAAGAAAAAGAACACGTAAGAAAGTTACTGCACAAAGTATACAAAGAAGAGACAACCGTAAAGGTGGCACACCTAATAAAAAAGGTAGAAACTCTGACGAAATAAAAACAGTATCTAAAAAAGAAATAGAAGAAAAAATCAAAGCAACCATGGCCAGAATTTCTGGTGGTGGTAAGAAGAAGAGACAAAAGATACGTAGAGGAAATAGAGAAGATAAGAGAGAAAGAGAATTAGCTGCAGAAATAATGGAGAGCATGGATAATGAGAAGCTCCAGCTAACAGAATTTGTTTCTGCTTCTGAGCTAGCGTCTCTTATGAATGTTACAGTCGCAGAGATTATCACTAAGTGTATGAACTTAGGTGTTATTATTTCTATTAATCAGCGATTAGATGCTGAGATAATAGAACTTGTAGCTAATGAGTTTGACCATGAAGTAGAATTTATATCTGCTGAGTCGCAAGTAGAGACAGAAGAGATAGAAGAAGATGATGAAGCAGATTTAGTACATAGAGCACCTATCGTTACTGTGATGGGACACGTGGATCATGGTAAGACATCACTCCTCGATTACATACGAGAGGCCAATGTAGCTGATGGTGAAGCTGGTGGTATTACGCAACACGTCGGCGCATATTCTGTACCTGTCGGTGAGGATAAGAAAGTTACATTCTTAGATACTCCAGGTCACGAGGCATTTACAGCCATGAGAGCCAGAGGAGCCAAGGCAACGGATATCGTTGTAGTAATAATCGCCGCTGACGATCAGATAATGCCTCAGACACGAGAAGCAATATCACATGCACAAGCTGCAGGTGTCCCTATAGTATTCGCAATAAATAAAATAGATAAAGACGGCGCTAACCCTGATAACATTAAGCAAGGTCTATCAGGTATGAATATTCTTGTAGAAGAATGGGGTGGAAAATTCCAATCACAAGAGATATCTGCCAAGACAGGTCTCAATATAGATTTACTTCTAGAAAAAATAATGTTAGAAGCTGAGATGCTTGAGCTAAAAGCTAATCCAGATAGACTATCATTAGGGACGGTAGTAGAAGCATCTCTAGAAAAAGGAAAAGGTTACGTAACCAAGTTACTTGTACAGAATGGTACACTTAAGATTGGTGATCCGATAGTCGCAGGTTCTTATTCAGGTAAAGTCAAAGCCATGTTCAATGACAAAGGCAAGAAAATCAAAGCGGCAGGACCTTCTACTCCAATTGCAATATTAGGATTAGATGGAGCACCACAAGCCGGTGAGAAATTTAGAGTCTACGAAAAAGAACAAGAAGCAAAAGCTATTGCCACCAAGAGATCTCAGATCGAAAGAGAACAAACAAATAGAGCAAGCAAGCGTATAAGTCTTGATGAGATAGGTAGAAGGCTTGCACTCGGTACATTTAAGGAATTAAATCTTATTGTCAAGGGTGATGTTGATGGTAGTATAGAAGCACTTTCAGATTCTCTAATAAAGTTATCACAGGAAACTGTACAAGTTAATGTTATACATAAAGCTGTAGGTCCCATCGCAGAGTCAGATGTCTTACTCGCAACAGCATCAGATGCAATTATCATCGGATTCCAAGTAAGACCATCTGCCGGAGCAAGAAATCTTGCAGAAAAAGAAGGCGTTCAGATTAAGACATACTCCATTATCTATGAGGTAATTGACGAGATCAAGAAAGCCATCGAAGGCATGCTTGATACCATTAAGGAAGAGAAGATTCTTGGTAACATTGAGATCAAAGAAACTTATAAGATCAGTAAAATCGGAACTATCGCTGGTTGCTTAGTAACTGAAGGAAAAGTTACAAGAGATTCCAAGATCAGACTTGTAAGAGATGGTATCGTTGTCTACCCTACTAAAGAAGGAGCTATAGCAGAATTAGGTTCTCTAAAGAGGTACAAGGATGATGTCAAAGAAGTGAGAGCAGGTATGGAATGTGGATTGACTGTCAAAAACTACAATGATCTTAAAGTCGGAGATATTATAGAATCTTACGAAATTGTAGAGACTAAGAGAACATTAGATTAAAGTAAATTATATACTTCTAAAGAAAAACTGTAAGAGGTTGAGGGATTCCTTCAGCCTCTTTTTTTATAGCTCATACTCGAATAATAAAATGGCTGAAGACTCTTTCAAAAACAAACAAAAACTTAAGTTATATCTCGATGACATTGTTGATCAAGTTAATAGAGTTGACTTCATCAAAGATGATCCCATATCGATACCCAGATCCTACACTCAAAAACAGGATATAGAAATATCAGCCTTTTGGGTTGCTATGTTATCATGGGGCAAACGGACAACTATCATCAATAAATCGAATGAGCTCTTCTCTTTAATGGATAATGCACCCTACGATTTCATTATTAATCATAAAGAGAAAGATCGTCATATATTTAAAGACTTCAAGCATCGGACTTTTCAATATACTGACACACTGCATTTCTTAGAATTTCTACAATGGTATTATAGGACTCATGAGTCGCTGGAATCAGCTTTTGATTTTTCTAATGATGCCAGTGCTGCTTTATCTGGATTCCATGATTTATTCTTTCATCAAGTGACGGCACCACAGAGGACTAAGAAGCATGTCGCTACTCCACAAAGAAAATCAAGCTGCAAACGGCTAAATATGTTCTTAAGGTGGATGGTGAGAAGTGATGATAGGGGTGTAGACTTTGGCATATGGGACAACATCCCTACTGCAAAATTAATGATCCCTCTCGACGTACATGTCGAGAGAGTTTCGAGACAATTAAAATTACTCGATAGAAAACAACGCGACTGGAAGGCAGTTGTAGAACTCACTGATAATCTAAGAAAGCTAGATCCTATCGATCCAGTAAGATATGATTATGCTCTATTTGGAGCAGGAGTACTTGGCCTAATTTAATAACTTACGTATTCTGATACTAGATATTTTCTTTACATCACCAACAGACTCAAGATGAAAGAAAACTCTTAATCCATCTCCGCCACTATTGGTTACTTCAGCTATAAAATATTTTGCATCATTCTCTTCTGACGTGCCTTTATGTACACTTGACCATTTTATAGGATTAAATGCATCCAACTTTGCTCTTACTGCTTTAATAGCTCCAGCAGAGGACTCTAAAGATTTCTTTCTGTCGATTTCAAGATTTACCTTGTCATTCGTATACTGACTGAGAGATTCATAATCTTGATTATTAAGTATCTTCATGTAATCCTGACCATAGACAGAAGACATTGAAATCAGTACTAAGCTTAATATTATATAAATTAAATTTTTCATTTTTCGAAGTTTTGTGACTTGAGTCTATTTATCCAATCCTAGATTATGAGAATCAACTAAATAAACGCAACTTATTCTACAAACGTTTGATTCAAAGCTATAAATTAATGTTAACAATTACATACTTTTACTAAAGGATAGATATGTAACTTATTGATTATGTTGATATTACATAAACAATAGTTCTGCTTGTCATTAATTCTTAAGTACTTTCAACACCTACAAAATAGCAATAAATGCACCACAAAGCTTTCTTAATAATACTAGATGGATGGGGAATCGGGACTAATAAGAGTTCAGATGCCATATATAATGCAAATACTCCCTATGTAGATAGCCTATACAAACATCCAAATTCGACTTTAGTGACATACGGTAGTGAAGTAGGACTTCCTGATGGTCAGATGGGAAATTCTGAAGTTGGCCATCTCAATATAGGTGCCGGAAGAATTGTCTTTCAAGATTTTGCAAGAATTAATAATGAAATTAAAAGTGGAGATTTTGGTAGAAACCCTGCTTTAGTAAACGCTCTAAAAAAAGCAAAGCAAAACAATAGCAAGGTGCACCTCATGGGTCTGCTTTCTGATGGTGGAGTACACTCACATACAAGTCACCTGAGAGCTATCTGCGATGCAACTGTAGAACATAGTATCGACAATGTATGCATACATGCATTTATGGATGGAAGAGACACCGATCCCCACGGAGGCATTAATAACGTAAGAGAAATCTCAGCATATCTATCAGATAAAAATAACATTAAGCTATCTACAATTATTGGTCGATATTATGCAATGGATCGTGATAACAGATGGGAACGCATCAAAAAATGCTACGACCTAATAGTAAATGGAAAAGCAACAATAACCACCAACAATCCCACAGAAGTTATACAATCCTATTATGATAATGGCATCACAGATGAATTCATGGAGCCCATTATGATAGACAATGGGGATAAGGAACAAACCATTGCAGAAGGGGATCTTGTAATATTCTTCAACTTCAGAACAGATAGACCGAGGCAGCTAACTAAAGTGCTTAGCCAAGAGGATATCACTGAATTTGGAATGAAAAAATTAAATATTAATTTTTTCACAATGACAAAGTATGATTCTACATTCCTGAATATAACTGTCATGTATGAGAAAGAGAATATCAATATGACCATAGGAGAGGTCATCGAAAATAATAATCTAAAGCAACTAAGAATAGCTGAAACTGAAAAATATCCACATGTCACATTTTTTCTGTCAGGTGGAAGAGAAGAAGAATTTAGAAATGAAAAAAGAATAGTTGTAAATTCTCCAAAGGTTGCAACCTATGATCTGCAACCAGAAATGTCAGCTTACGAAGTCACTAACAAAGTCCATAATAGTATTCTGCAAGATCAACCAGATCTTATAATACTTAACTATGCTAATGCAGATATGGTCGGGCATACTGGCAATTTTAGAGCAGCCATGGATGCAGTAGAGGATTTAGATTCTTGCTTAGAAGCGCTTATGCCTATAGCTACTAAAGCTGGGTATAGAACTGTCGTCATTGCTGATCATGGAAATTCTGATTATATGATTAATGATGACGGATCTCCTAATACTGCTCATACGACTAATCTAGTGCCTATCATTGTAATAGATCCACTTAATGAGGTTACACAAGTGCAGAATGGTAGATTAGCAGATGTAGCTCCTACCCTATTAACATTAATGAAAGTGCAAATCCCTAAAGAGATGACCGGAGAATCTCTTATCTAAAATACGTAATATTGATATTACCTTTATTTCATATATAACATTCTGAATAATAATGTTTAGTAAATAATTATTGCAATAATTGACATAATGTCAAAATAAACACTAACTTAGAACTAATAAACACCTATAATTATGAAATTCTTTGTCGCAATACTCGTATTCTTTACTTTAGTTCTAATGCTGGCTTATGTTATGTATAAGAAAAATGTTGACGCATAGTTAGAAGTCCTCTTAACTAACATTTGTCCCTTAGCAATGAGACCCGTACTCTTTGATGGGTAGTCCTGTGTTCTCTATGAATTTCAAGCAACACTTTAATTAATAACAAAGCTAGTTTTGATTTAAATTCTTATTGAGATTCTTCAATCATAGTATCCAATACTACCCCGACAGCCTAATTACTTATCAGATATTGAAGTTATCTGATAAAGAAACAATCCAAATTCTCTTATCGACTATGCTGAATATCGTATTGAAAATTCAATCCAATTCTTCTAAAAGCGGATTCTAATACCATTTAAATTTTAAGGTGTCGGAAAAGATTATAGAAGAGAATTTGTTAAGATCAAGGCAAAAAACGCAGTCATAGCCGTAGCTATGATGAGTATTTTTAACGCAGAGATTGACTAATTCTATTATAATATAACCGACATTCTAATATTTAAATGGTATAATATATAGTCGACAACTTATTTTCAATGAGTCATTCGACAGAATTCAATAAATCGAATCGCTGTTTTGGAGTGGACGCATCGTTAGTATATCTGATCTCATAGGATCACTTGTTATCTGCTGGATTTTTGAAAATCAATTCTTTTAAAGTTGGTTCTATTTCACTTATTATTGTTTGAACTGCTGTACTGTCCGCCTTTCCTCCACTAAATACTTTAACTATTTTACCCTCTTTGTCCGCTATAAATGTCGTTGGGAATCCCCATACATTATTGAAACTATTTCTTATTATTACTTCATCAGGATCATTAATGTGTTTGAAGTTCCATTCATTAAGCTCTAAGAACTCATTAAGATATTTATCTGAATTTCTATTGCTATAAAGTTAGCCTTCTCTTGGTATCTATTAGCAAGTTGATTAAGGCCTGGTACCTCAGCTTCACAAGGTGGACAACCAACAAACCACAAATTAATTACTGTTGGTTTTCCTTTGAGTGAATGCGCATTAATTGAGTCATTTAAAGTTGTGACAGGTTTGAAGTTTGGCAAATTGAAACCTTCTAAACATTTTGATCGCGGGTAGATTCCAGTTCCTCCATTATCTTCAAATATCTTTTTACAATAGGAATATCCCATTTCATAAGTTAGAATTTGTTCTGAATGACATCCTACTAATAGGGCGATGAGTACTAATAGTTGATTATATATTTTCATTTTATAACATTCTTGCCGATTACATTCAAGTATCTGTAAGCATTTTCATACATGACATTAGGACATAAAAAAAGGGCAAAACACTTGAAGTGGATTGCCCTTATTATTTATTTAAATAGAGTTGTTACTCTATAGTAATTCGTTTTACATCTAAGATATTAGAATTTTCATCAACCATTCTTACGAGGTAGATTCCTTTATCTAAATAAGATACATTATGAGATTCACCTTTATAGTGTGATGTTTCTATGACTTTCTTACCTATAATATTAGATACCACGATCTCACTTACATCAGTATCATTAGTAATCTGAAAATAATCAGTACTTGGATTAGGATACACTCTGAGTCCAGATGCATCATTTTCTAAATCTTCAGAAGATGTCGAACCAGTTGCCGAAATATTCATTGGTATCTCCAAGTCGATAACATTACCATCACAATCTCCGGTTACGTTAAACTTAATATCAGCTGATGACACATTTTCATCAGCCATAAGGTATATCTTAAATTCAAAAGATGCTCCAGCAGCTAATTCGTTAGGATTCCCACATGGGCAAGACTCTAATCCATCGATATAACATTGGTTGATATCACATATTGCATAGGTCCAATCATCAATGCTATTACCTCTATCAACCGTCCACCAGAACTCCTTCATTTCAGAACCAGTGTTAATTATAGTAAATTTATACTCTGCTCTTGGCACATCTATATCTGAAGTAAATTCAAGAGGATCAGGGCTATAGCTTAACTGCCCAAACATTGTGAATCCGATTAAAATAAATAACGAAGTAAGTATATTTTTCTTCATGGTAGTTTCATTTCCTCAAATATACAATTTTAACACAATAAGTATGTATTAAGAATGCGTTAATGTCGGCAAAATTTCTATACACAACAATTGTAACTACTTAATTATAGCCAATTTAAGTGTATTTACTTGATTTTCTTTCTGAATCCTCACCATATACGTCCCCATAGCTATATTCTCTATGTTTAAGACCATATTATTATCGCCAGTTGAAAGTATTTTAACTTCATAATTATGTACCACTCGACCTGTCATATCAAGTAACTCGACATTTATAGGAGCTGTAGAGTTTGCCTGAATAGATAGCGTAACATCTTGATTACCAGCAGGATTAGGATAAAGAGCTACATTATCTATAAGATCAATATTCTCTACTGAAGATACCGTCTCCTGACACGAATCATGATCAGGTCGGAATACTTCATTGAATATATCTTGATTATCAAAACCTTCATAAGAACTAATGATAGTAGAAAATGCAGGATTCTCTTGATTAGGACATACTTGCACTACAAATGGAAGATTCTCTTCTGTAGAAAGTCCATGGTTTTGAGCAAAGTGTACATATAATCTCTCATTATAAGGCAAATATTCCATCATGGGGAAAGTTACACTCCATCCAAGATTGTTTAATACTGTATTATCATCTTGAGGGTTAAGCGTAATACCAATAACCTCAAGGCCATCATTACCTGCACCCTGAGAGAGATAGTATTGATTAAGCTTATTAACTGCATCCTCACAATCATCACAATCTGATGTGAAAAAATAATATACAATTGTCTTGCCCTGGCTAGTAAGGTTAAATGTATTTACATTTCTACCCTTACTGTCATTAGATACATATCCTGGAGTGGCAGGCATCCCATCATAATTAACTGAAAGCTTATTATTCTGTGCATCTTGATCAGACTGACCATTGATAGAGACGATATCTAAGTCCATTATCTGTCCATTTCCTACAGGAATATCAATAGCATTAGATTCAAATATCATATCCTCACCAGAATCCAAGTTACCAGTAATAGTTTCTTCTATTTTTTGGCCATTAAGAGTGTAAGACACGACAAGGTTTTGAATTCTCTTACTACCGAAATTAAGAAGTCGTGCTTTTAAATTTTTTGTTTCAGCAAGTGTAATATTTACATCTTGAGCTTCTACATAATTAACTCCTAAGTCGAGAGATTTAATGAATACATCTCTCTCATAAGGTATTCTTACAAATATGTTGTCTATGATGAGTAAGAACTTATCATTAGATATGTTTCTAAAGGCAATATATATTTCCTGTCCTGCATATTCATTTAACACAACTGATCGCGTCGTTAACTCAGATTCTTGCTTATCAACTTTAAAAAGTATTTCAGTAAAATCTGCTGGATCATCACCAGTCGTACTTACTCTTACTTCGTAAGAATCCTGAAAGTCATCATCAAGAGACATTGCATCCCATGTCAACAATGCACCTACAGGTATATTTATCTTTGGTGTAATCAACCAATCATCAGATGTTCCACTCGGACTGTAGAAAGAACCCGAGACGGCAGCGCCGCTGCTATATTGTTCAAATCTTCTATCTGACAATGAAGACCATGTCCCTGAGAATTCGCTTACATTAATATGTGGGCTATTACCGTCCATGTCTACGACCTTCATCCCGTTAAGGTCATTATCAAAAGTATTAGAGTATAGAATTTGTGCACTTAAGTCAACACAGAATAGAGCACATAACAACTGGATAAAAATAAATTTTCCCATCTCGTAAAATAGATTTAGATTTTTAATAAAATAGGTATCTGGAAGATAATAGAGCTTTAGCTTACATTATGTGTAACTTAGGCTCTATAGGAAGGGCATCATACTAAAGACAAAAATTATGCTATCACACCCTTATTGGTATTAGTAAAGCCAAAGCAAGGAGTATTACTTATAAAATGTCAAATAGTTGACAGTCTTAATCTTAACTCGACCGATAATTAAAGATATTTTTCGAAAACTTAAAACCATATTTTGAAAATAGTCATAATAGGAAATGGGATTAGCGGCATATCTGCCGCTAGATGGACAAGGAAACTTAGCGACCACAGCATTACAGTTATCTCATCAGAAACAGAATACTTTTTCTCAAGGACAGCCTTAATGTATATATACATGGGACATATGAGGAAAGTCGATACACAGCCTTACGAACCTTACTTCTGGGAGAAAAACAGAATCGACCTTGTGCAAGATCATGTTGTCAAAGTAGATTTTAATAAGAAATCCTTGAATCTAAAGTCTGGAAAATCAATCAGCTATGACAAGCTGATTCTTTCTCTTGGCTCTAAGTCTAATATGTTCGGATGGCCAGGTCAGGATTTAGATGCCGTTGGTGGACTGTACTCTATGCAAGACTTAGAACAGATGGAAGCATACAGTCCTGAACTTAAAAGAGCAGTCATCGTTGGTGGAGGTCTGATTGGTATCGAGATGGCCGAGATGTTCAGGTCTCGAGATATACCTGTAACCATACTTGTGAGAGAAGAAAGCTACTGGAGTAACATTCTTCCTAAAGAAGAGTCAGCAATGGTCACCAGGCATATTAACGATCATCACATAGATCTTCGATTAGGTGTAAATTTAGAAGAGATCGTAGATGATGGCAATGGGAAAGCTTGTGCCGTTATTGTAAAAGAAACTGGCGAAAGAATAGAATGTGGTTACGTCGGATTGACTGCAGGTGTAAGTCCTAATGTCGCTTTTTTAAAAGATACTGAACTCATTATCGATAAAGGTATCACCGTCAATAGTAATTTAGAAACTAATATTGCTGATGTGTATGCAATAGGAGATTGTGCTCAGATCTCAGAGCCTAAGCAAGGAAGAAGACCTATAGAAGCTATATGGTACACCGGTCGCATGATGGGAGAAGTCGCTGCATATAATGCTTGTGGTAAGCCCGTAACTTACGACCCCGGAATATGGTTTAATTCAGCCAAGTTCTTAGACATAGAGTATCAAGTCTACGGAGATGTACTCGCTAATCCACCAGAGCATCACGCAACTTTCTATTGGGAGCATCCCGACGGAGACAAGGCCATAAGATTAGTCTATGATATAAATGATAAAACGATACTTGGATTCAATGTCATGGGCATCCGATTCCGCCACGAAGTATGTGAGAAATGGCTCAAAGAAAAAACACCACTCGAAACTGTTATTCAAGACTTGTCACTGGCTAATTTTGATCCAGAGTTCTACAAGCAATATGAGCAAAATCTTCTTGATGCATACAACAGCCAACATGGTACATCACTGAAGTTGAAGAAGAAAAGAAAATTAGATCAAGTCATTCAATTCTTAAAAGCTTAACAAGATGAACACAATACAAAAATTAGGAATTGGATTATTTCTCCTATCGATAATAATATTTACTGCGGTACTTGGATTGAATACCTATACTCTTAGTGAGAGTGCCTTAGACCACATCTCTAATGACACTCATAGAAATACGATTATCAAACAAGCTAAGGATAGTGGTGTCTTAGGAAAAGAATACAACAGCAACATCGCTTTCATATCTGACTTCAAGTCAATATTAAAAAGTAGTCAAGCAAGATTAGAGGAATCTTATAAAGCAAATCCTCCCGAGGATGTGGGTGAATGGGATTATAAGTTAGGCGATTGGATGATGAAAGACTATACTATCAATAGTCTTAAAGCTACAGGCGATGGCCTCGTAAGTAATAACCCTCTCTTGTTTCTCTTCCTCACATTTGGATTAGGAATCATAGGAGGACTCTTATTTATCATTCCAAAATATAAAGCTTTACCAGGGATTAAGAATGATAACATATACCATTCTTCATTGACAAGGGGGCTGAGATTTACACCTCGTGTAGGTATTCTTCTTGCGGTTATTATCGGTATGTTAGTTTATGGATTTAAGTATATGGGAGGTGTCATATTCTGGCCATTAGTAACAGCTATTGTAGCTATATTAATTACATTACTTGTCTTCTCACATGAAAAGAAAAAAGAGACAGGACCACCAAGGTCAGCGTCTGTTCCTGTAACTGGATGGATAGGATTCTTTGCCGGATTCTACTTGATAGGTTTTTATATTTTATTATACTGGATGCCAGAATACATTACTAACTGGACAACCATAGTAGATCCTGTAAGTAATATGCTGAGTGGCAAAGATGCAAGCCAATGGTTCTTATACGGACTCATGTATACTGTCATCGTATTAGTCATGGGACTAAGAATGATGTCTAAGTATAGACATAATAAATATCAGAGAGTACGTACGGCTTCCGTTATGTTCTTTCAGACAGGTATTGCATTCCTACTTCCAGAGATACTTACAAGATTAAATTATCCTTACTATGATTTTAAAAATATATGGCCATTAAATTATACTTTCTTTTTTGATTGGAATATTAATAATCTGATAGAAAGTGGAGGCTTAGGGATTTTTATGCTTGTATGGGGTATCGTCCTTATCGTACTCGGTGTACCGATTATAACTTACTTCTACGGAAAGCGATGGTACTGCTCTTGGGTATGTGGTTGTGGTGGTCTCGCCGAGACAATGGGAGATCCATTCAGACAATTATCTGATAAAAGTATACGAGCTTGGCAATACGAAAGATATATCATACATGGCGTTTTAGTATTTGCAGTTGTGATGACTGCTTTGGTCTTGTATCATTTTTTTACGGGGAGTACGCGGATACTATTTCTTGATAGCGGTAATGTGAGACAATGGTATGGCTTCTTGATAGGATCTGCATTTGCAGGTGTTATAGGAACAGGTTTCTACCCTCTTATGGGTAATCGGACTTGGTGTCGATTCGGCTGTCCGCTAGCGGGATACTTGGGTCTTGTACAGAAATTCAAATCACGATTCCGTATCACTACTAATGGTGGACAATGTATCTCATGTGGTAACTGTTCTACACATTGTGAGATGGGCATAGATGTCAGACATTATGCTCAGCGTGGACAAAATATTGTAAGATCTTCTTGTGTGGGTTGCGGTGTATGTGCAGCAGTATGTCCAAGAGGTGTACTACGTCTTGAGAATGGATCATCTGATATCGGAGAACGTGTAGATGAAATCAAGAATGTGCATATTAAGGATCTTATAAATGCAGAGTAATACTTCGCAACATAAGCTATAACGTTTTACTTATGTTTGTAAAATAAAAAAAAGCGCCTCACTTCTTTAAGTGGAACGCTTTTTTAAAATACCTTTAATAACACCCTTTGATATATAGACAGAATTAAAGCACCTTACCCTCACTGCATTTATTACATATTATATTATGAATGTATACTGCACTCATTATAAGAGGATTGGTTTGAAAAGTAATTTTTAAAAATTATCTTTTCAGAATTGATCATACTTACATCATTAGAAAATTTTATCATCAATATACCGGATCACATAGCTAACAGAAAGATCATCCATATAGACATGGACGCTTTCTATGCTTCTGTAGAACAAAGAGATAATCCATCTCTCAGAGGAAAACCTATCGCCGTAGGTGGTGGATCTAACAGAGGTGTGACAACAACTGCAAGCTACGAGGCCAGAAAGTTTGGTGTCAGATCAGCAATGCCTGGGTATAAAGCAAAGCAGTTATGTCCATCAATAATATTTGTCAAACCTCGCTTCAGTGCATACAAAGAAGTTTCTAATCAAGTCCGTAATATATTTATAGATTACACTGACCTTATAGAACCCTTATCTCTTGACGAAGCCTTCCTAGATGTCAGTAACAACAAAAAGAAAATGCCATACGCTATGGATGTCGCTCAAGAGATCATGTCAAGAGTCAAAGAAGAAGTCGGCATAACATGTTCTGCTGGTGTATCCTATTGTAAGTTCTTAGCTAAGGTTGCTTCTGATTATAAAAAGCCGAATGGCATGACCGTAATCAGACCATCACAAGCAGAAGCATTCTTAGAAGGACTACCTGTAGAAAAGTTCTTTGGCGTAGGTAAAGTCACAGAACGTAAAATGAATCAAATGAACATCTACACCGGTGCCGATCTAAAGAAATTTTCTAAGATTGAGTTGGCACAAAATTTTGGGAAAGCAGGCACCTTCTATTACAATATCGTCCGTGGCTGGGATGATCGTCCCGTCAATAATAATCGTGTAAGAAAATCTATAGGTATCGAAAGTACATTCAGAAATAACATATCTTCTAAACAAGAAATCGAATCAACTATAAATGAACTCGCAGAAAAATTCTATCTAAGATTACAGAAGAACAATAACTACGGTAGGACCATAACACTTAAATTAAAGTCTTCGGAATTTAGAGTCATTACCCGTAGCCGATCTATGAGTCATTATATCAAAGACAAAAATGAAATCCTTTCTATAGCTCTGCAATTATTCGAAGAGAATGAAAAAGCTGTGGACAAAATTAGATTGATAGGATTGACCGCTTCTAATCTTGAAAATGAGAATAATGATGAAGGTAACGCTCAGTTGAGTATTGAATGGTAAAAAGTATCCAAATAACAGTTTTAATTCTATAAAAAGGGTCAGTGACTCTATATTCTATTATAGGTTTTATCTGCGTTTAAACTATAAGACTCCTCTCAGATTATATTACATGTCTAATTTATCTCATTTTTTCTTTAACGAATATTGAGGTATCTCAACAAGATTATTGCTAAATCCATTTTTTATCAACAACTTACTCAAACCTATCGGAGAACTTAAATTCTCATAATATGTATGCTCACTAAAACTGATTTCGTATTTCTCAATTTTGCATTTATTCTCACTATCTGAAACAAATGATACCTCAAAAAAATCTGACATACACCTCGCAAATGAATTTTCAGAACCTTTTATAGAAAGCTGACCTTCTACTGGCTTGCTATCACTATAGACGCTTTTCATATTACTTATCTCTAAATAATCTATATCTATCGCTATACGGGGAATAGGTAATTTTATTCTCTCAAGATTGAGAAAGCTTATCAACTCATTTATGATTTTTTGATAATTTATCTGATTTTGTAAAGTTTTAATATCGAAATTTCTTTTATAGCTTACAGAAATAAAAACATTATCAGAATCATTAACAATATAATACTCGTTTAAATAAAATGAGCAATAATTTAATAACTCTTTAAGTGAACAATATGCTACAAGTATTGGTGGTGAAGTATTAATATACCCGTTCTCTAGGTCAGAGTCAATGACTTCAATTTCGATAGTATCCATATTTGAATTTTGACTGAACACATTTACACCAAAACATACTATACTTATTAAAAGTAAAAGGCTACTTTTCAAAATATTAATTTTCTAAAAAGATAATTCGTTTAGCTTTAAATTCTTGTTAGAATAATGTTATACGGATTTAATACTGCTAAACAAATTTAACAATCTATTAGTTCCAACATTGATCTTCACCGAACCAATCAGAAGAAACTGAAGTAGGGGTAATGCCCAATTCTTCGAATCCAAGGCTAATTTCTGATTCATTATAATCTTCATTAGTTGCACCAGCATTTACATTATATGTACTACTTACAATCTCACTGACTTCATTCTTAATAGATAGATTATATGCCGTAGAAAATAAATCACCAATTTTATCACAATCCAAGTTTCTAAAATTTGGCCTGGACAATGCACCTACTGCAAGTACCACTTGCTGCTGAGCTTCACTTATAGCTCTAGCGGCTGCTTGTGCCGCCATAGCACCATTTATTGAATAATCGGTACCACCAACGTTGAAATTTGTAAGTACATATGTTTCAACATCAAAATCACATTCTTTTACTGAAGCCGGAATTGGTGGTGGACCTGGAAAACTTGTTGATGAGAAATTAAATTCAACTCCTTCCAATTGCGAGACTTGATAATCTCCAAAATCTTCAAATTCAAAAGATTCACAACTTATTCTATCATCTTCACAAGTAGTAGAAATTACAGGATTTTCACTAATTAAATTACAAATTTCTTCATCAGTATTACATTCCTTTAGGTTGTTATAAATATTTAGCGAAATTCCATCATATTCACTCAAAGTTTCTATAACTTCTTCACTACCAATATTGCCACCTATTGGCAGCGAACCCTGTTGATTTTCCCAATTTTCTCCATCATTATATCCTGAACAAATAGAATTAATTATATTATTTAATATCTCATTTTTATCATCACATGGGAATTCTAAATTTTCAAACTCTCGAATCAATCTAATAGCCTCGAAACTCATTTCATTTTTACAGTCATCGGGAAGTATGTCAAAAATGTTATTAGTACTATTACCTCCGCCAGAACTAGAACTAACAGGAGAACCTCCGCCAGAACTCGGTGCACACGGTAAAATCACCGCAATGGTTTGAGTTCCAGTTCTAACTCTCCAATATCCCCAATTATCATATCCAGAGCTGTATAATGGAATATCAACAAGCATTCCTGTAAGCCTACTCTCCAATCTATGCTTATTCGATTCTTGCCAACCAGAAATATATGCTAATAAGAATTCATTAAATTCATTATTGCAAATTATTTGAAAATCAAGCAACTTAAATAGATATAGAATATCGGAATCATTCAAGCTAAAATCACTATCTAATGAAATCTTATTGCGAAATTCTTCCACGTCAATGAAATCAAAGTGAGAATGATCGAAGTCATTAGTGAATCTGAGTACTCCAATAATTTGTTTCTCTTTTACTATCGGAGTGTGTAAAATATATTCTGAGGAATTTTTTGCATCAATTACTGACCAAGCCCATAAAACTTTAGCTTGAGTGTTGTCTAAATACTGATTTAAGTCATTAAAATAAGTGAAATTCAAAAGTTCACTTTTTACCTCAAACAATAAACTATCGTTTGGCTGCCATTTCTTTTTAGAACTTTCATAATTATCGTTTGATTTTAAAATTATTGACTCAGTACCAATAATCCCAATACTATTTTCAGAGCCGTCATCATAACTTGAACAACTCATTAGATTTAATACAAAAAATAGTGTACTTAACTTGAGAAGGTTGATTAAATTCATTTATACTTTTTTAATTCCAAAAAAAGGAAAATTTCAATGTAATTTACAAATTCTTTAGTAATTAGCATTAACCTGTGGTTTAGCCCCTTATTAACCTGCCTATCTTTTATAATCTAAATACTGTGCTTACATTGCAGTAGAATAAAACAATAACAAATTGGAAGGTATCAACACATCATTATTAGACGCATTTATCAATGCAGCATTGAGAGAAGACGTTAAGGATGGAGATCATACATCACTGGCATGTATAGATCCGCAAACTCAAGACACCGCTAAGCTGCTTTGCAAAGCAGATGGAGTTATCGCAGGTGTTGATTTTGCAGAGTATGTATTTAAGAAATTAGATCCGAATTGTACATTCAATAGGATGATAGATGATGGTAATCAGATTAAGTTTGGTGATATCGCATTCGAGATTACAACTGGATCACAGACATTACTTAAAGGAGAACGCCTCGTCCTCAATACTATGCAACGCTTAAGTGGTGTCTCTACGATGTCACATAAGTTCGCTGAGATAGTTTCCGATCTTCCTGTTACAATATTAGATACACGTAAGACGACACCGCTTATGCGATTCCTCGAGAAGTGGGCTGTAAGAATCGGTGGATGTAGTAATTATCGTGATGGTCTCTATGACTGGATTATGATTAAGGACAACCATATCGATGCATGCGGAAGTATCACTAAAGCAATACAAAAAGTCAAACAGTACCTCGATGAAAAAAATAAAGATCTCGGCATCACTGTAGAAGTTAGAAATCTTGAGGAACTCAATGAAGTCCTGGAAGAAGGTGGCATAACGAGAATTATGCTCGATAATTTTGAATTGGAGACATTACGTAGAGCTGTAGGCATCATCAATAAAAGATTCCAAGCAGAAGCATCTGGTGGCGTTAATCTGACTACAGTAAGAGCAATAGCGGAGACTGGCGTAGACTATATTTCTGTAGGTGCATTAACGCATTCAGCTGGTAGTCTGGATTTGAGTTTGAAGATTAAGAAGTAGTTTTCATAATAAATTCTATTATCAATAAATATGGCTAACACCTATAGAAGCGTCTATCTACAGATTGTTTTTGCAGTAAAAAACAGGGAAGCCTTATTAGACAAGTCGTGGAGGTCAGAATTATTTAAGTACATAGCAGGTATTATAAATAAAAGAGGGCATTATTCATTAGCTGTAAATGGTGTTCAAGACCATATCCATATATTTTTAGATTATAATGGAAAAGAACTTATCCAAGACTTAGTCAGAGAAATCAAAAAAGCTTCTAATAGCTATATCAAAGACAATGATCTCAGCCCACATCGTTTTGAATGACAAGCTGGTTATGGTGTTTTTTTCTCATGGTTACAGAGAAAAACCTATAATTATTAAATATGTAATGAATCAGGAAGAACATCATGCGAAGAAAACTTTCCGTCAAGAATATTTATCTTTCTTAAAGTCTTATGACATAGAATTTAAGAACGAATATTTATTCAAATTTGATTTGTAGATAATATGACCGCCTACAGGGTCAGAATAAAAACTCGAAACTCATAACTATCGTAAATTGACCTCTATGAGGTCATTAATTTAAACCCCTTATACCGTGTGAATCTGTTTTTTTATTCAATGGAAACCAAATTTTTTGACTGAGACCGCAGAGCTGTCTTAGTATGTTAGAAAATAATAATATAATTTCCGACCACGGAGTGGTCGCAGTATAGTTCTCCTCATACCCTATTGCTTAAATCATACACCTTCAGAAACGAAAAAAGTCATGCCTTGGTTAGGGACATGACTTTTAAAATTTTGAACTGTGTAATGAAACTTTATCCTGGATAACTCCTTATTAAAAAAAACAATAGAGTTAAAGAGAATACTGCTACAATCCAGAAACGTAAATCTTTAAGAAGGTTTTGTTCTTCGTTATGGATCATCGTAACATCGAATTTTGGTTATTAAAGTATGAGTTTTGGGGCAATAACATTTTATACCCTACTCTTCTTATGCCAAAATTGATACCATATGATTAATTCCTAATATGATATGTTCTGTTCTGTAACTGTGATTAATAAGTGATAACTATATTAATAAATATCCTATCCATAAGTGACTGATTACAAAGTAAAATCGAATATCACGTATAAGAAATATGATCAATCTGAGAATAATTAGCATCTAAAAAATACCGTAAAACTTTAGAAACAATTTGGCCTGTTGCACAATAAAAAATTTATTGTTTGAGCAATCTTTTTTTGATATTCTTAATTAGCGAAGGTCCAGAGTACACCATACCTGAGTAGACCTGCACCAAATCAGCTCCTGCATCCATCATAGCTATAGCATGCTCCGGTTCAGTGATTCCTCCTACACCGATGATCGGCAAGGTTGGATTTTCTGACCTGATATACTTTACGATATCTAACGATTTGTGACGAAGCGGTAAGCCACTGAGTCCACCATTCCCAATAGACTCTACCTCATTGATATTAGTATCAAGATTACTGCGGTCTATAGTTGTATTGGTAGCAATAATGCCATCTAATTTTACTTCTTTGACAATGTCTAAGACATCATCTAATTGGCCTTGACTGAGGTCTGGAGCTATCTTAAGTAAGACAGGCTTCTTGGTTTCTTTAGATGATCTTAGATGCATGACATGTGAGAGTAACTGTGTGAGAGGCTCCTTATCTTGTAGTGCTCTGAGGTCAGGTGTATTAGGTGAACTCACATTGACAACAAAGTAATCAACATGAGGGTATAATTTCTCAAAACAAATTTCGTAATCAGAGGTCGCTTCTGCATTAGGTGTGACTTTATTCTTGCCTATATTACCACCTATTATAACTTTGGTTTTTTTTCTATTTTTTAACCTACTTACCATGGCATCGACGCCTTCATTATTGAAGCCCATTCTGTTGATGAGGCCTTGATCTTTAGGTAATCGAAACATACGTGGCTGTGGATTTCCATCTTGAGGTACAGGTGTCACCGTTCCTATTTCTATAAATCCAAAACCTAAATGACTCATGACATCGTAGTACTTTCCATCTTTGTCAAAACCCGCTGCTAATCCCACGGGATTAGGAAAAAGGATACCGAAGACTTCCTTGGACAGGGAGCTATCTTCCAGTTTAAATCTACTTTTTATAAGACTACTCAGTATGGGAATAGACAATACATTTCTAAATGTGCTTACCGTTAAGTGATGTGCTCTCTCAGGATCAAACCTAAATGCCAGGGGCTTAATAAAATTCTTGTATAACAAACTTATTTGATTTCTGCTTTGAGCTTATCTGCATCTCGGACAAGCAATCGCTTTCTGTTAAATGTGATAATCTCATCTGTTCTTAATTCATTAAGGACTGTCGTAACTGTCTGTCTCGATGTCGCTGTAAGGTTAGCGATTTCTTGGTGTGTTATAAAGCTTCTTACGACCCACTCATAACCTACTCTCTGACCATTCTTCTCTACGAGATCCACAAGGTACTCGACTATACGTGATCGAGAATCTTTAAATACCAATGATTCCAATCGATTCTCCATTTCTATCACCTTACTTCCCATCATCTTCATAAAGAACATACTTAATGAGCTGTGATCTTTGATGAGGTTCTTCATCTCGTCAGCACTTATTGCACAAAGCTTTGTATCTTCTACAGCGATAGCATAGTCACGCCTCTTATCTTCACCTATCATCGCTAACTCTCCAAAAACCTCTCCCTTAGATAGTATTGCTTTGGTTATTTCTTTTCCATTATCAGCATAAGAACCTATCTTAATTCTTCCTTCGTTGACAAAGTAGATCTTATCACTTTCTTCATCAGGAAGGTATATGTAATCATCTTTTTTGAACTCTTTGATATGGTTATTGGATACCTTTGAGTCCATCTTACTTGAACAAAAAATGTTACCTACATCAATGTTCTCAAGAAACCAAAGCGCTTTGTCACTCATAAAATTAAGATTAGATCTGTTAGTTATTTATCACCTTAAGCTTAAAGGTATCTACGAATTTAAGAAAATGGGGGTTCTTCTTTGATAACAAATCATACTTGTCAGAAGTTGTTAGGTGTTTTGGCTTTTTAGGAGGAATATAGTCTGGAAATGTCTCTTCTGAGACTTGGTACGAGATTTTATCGTAGCTCTCAGAGTAGGTTTCATGTATGATCTCTATTAAAGCTGTCTCCTGTCTTATAAAGTCTAAGTAGATCTGAATAGGTGCTAGTACTTGTATATCAGATCCATTAAGTACTACCTTGATATTACTTAGGGCTGACTTTACTGATGGTGACGATGTCTTTTTTTCGTACGCATCGAATATCTCTTGGACACCTTTCAGGTCAAAAACCGTATCCTGTACTTTCTTATTTTTCTTATTCAAGCCTCCTTTCATGAATACATCAAGGCTTGTACTCAGCGATGGCGTTTTGATAACTGATGGACTTGATTCCGTTGTTGCTCCAGCTTTAGTACTTAATTTTTCATTACTCTCTTTCTTTGCAACTTCATTCTTAGGTACGGGTATTGGTTTGGCTTCTGCAGCTTTCTGAGGCGCAGAGCTTTTTAGTGTAGGACTTGCTACACTTGACTCATTTATAGCGTTTGTTTTAACCTTACTTTCTTCTTTTCTTAGAAGCGGGGCAGATGATTTGTTATCAGCAGAAGCAGATCCTATGCTGTCGTCGTCAGTTTTTTTTTTATTTATTATCCTGTTGAGATAACACATCTTACTAAGCGCAATTTCTACTGTCAATCTCTTGTTCTGGGATCTCGGTAGATTTATATCCGTATCGTTAAGGACATTTAGTGCTGAGAGCAAAAAAGAACTGCTTGTTAGAGATGCTTGGTTTTCATATCGAGACTTGAGACTATCGGCGATGTCTAATATATCTGCAGTCCTCACATCTTTGACCATAAGCAAATTTCTCAGATGTGTCATCAATCCAAGCACAAATTGCTCAGACTCGAATCCCTGTCTTATGATATCATTATTAATCAACATGACCTCAGTCATATCTTCTTTGATAGCAGCATCGACGATCTTAAAGAAATACTCATAATCTAATACATTAAGATTCTCTGCAACGTCTTTATAGGTTATATCTCCCTCGACACTGCTTATGACTTTATCATAGATCGATAAGCCATCTCTCATGGCACCATCTGCTTTCTGTGCTATAAGATGTAATGCATCGTCTGCTATATTTTTATTTTCTTTTTTGGCAATCTCTTGTAGCTGTATGACGATGTCTTTAATCTGAATTCTTTTGAAATCAAAAATCTGACATCGCGATAATATCGTCGGTATAATCTTATGCTTCTCAGTAGTAGCTAATATAAACTTAGCATATGGAGGCGGCTCTTCTAATGTCTTCAGAAATGCATTAAAGGCTGCCTGAGATAACATATGGACCTCATCTATAATATAGATCTTATATGCACCTTGCTGAGGTTGGAATCTGACTTGCTCATTAAGTGCACGTATGTGTTCCACACTATTATTAGAAGCCGCGTCCAATTCGAAGATATTAAATGAAGCATTCTCCATGAAGGCCTTACATGCATTACATTCTCCACACGACTTATAGCCGTCTTGCAGATTCTCACAATTAAGGACCTTGGCTAAGATTCTGGCACTGGTCGTCTTACCTACCCCTCGTGGACCAGCAAATAGGAAAGCATGCGCCAGCTGATCATTCTCTAATGCACGCTTAAGTGTCTGCGCTACATGGTCTTGACCGATGACCTCATCAAAATTCTGTGGACGATATTTTCTTGCTGATACTACGAAACTCATAACTGTGCCGAAGATAGGATGTCTCTATCAATTAAATGCAATGAAACAAATAAAAACTGCCAATCGCTATTTCGTGTTGAGGGCGTCTTTAAATTTTAGGACTTGTTTCTTAATTTTATTGTTAATGTAGACAGAAGAAAGCGCTTTCTTTATATGCATCTGGGCTTCATCCTTATACCCTAACTTAGACAATACTTTAGCTCGAGAAAGCCGATTCTCAGGCAGATCAACATATGCTGCTGACAACTCGGACCATTCTAATGCTTGCTCAAGCAAGGCTGTATCATCATAGAACTCGGCATAATTATCTACTACAATCTGAAGCTTATAAGCCATCTTAAACGAAAACTTTTGCGTGTCTATCAATTTTGACCTGGGATGAGTAGGCACATTTGAAGCACCATTCAGCACCTTCTCTTTCATGCCTTGTCGCATCTCATCACGCTGCCTACACATAGCTGGGTTATACGGAATTATTTCTTTTTTAATCATCTCAGCAGCTAGTGGATGGTATGCCTCCTTATAACGATGTCTGCTGTAGAATTCTAACAACTTATTTCTATTCTCGTAGGCTGCATTCTGAACTCTATTTTTACTATTGACTTTTGTATCAAAAACAATATTAACATCGGCAGTCTCTTCCATAAGTTCTCTATCCTTATATTTTAATGCATCAGCAAAAAGCAAATCTATCTTAGACTTAATCTTAGATCTACCTTTAAAAATAGAGCGTCTATCCTCCGACGATAATTTAGTATGAGAGGGGTAATGCCTTACGGCAAATTTCAAGTGCTCTATATTATAAAGATTATCTACCACGATTCCATATTCACTAATTGCAACACTATCTTGCTTCTGATAGATATCAAATAGCAGATTATACATTTCTTCTTTTTGAGCAAACTGAAATCCATTAAAATCATTCATGGCATCTACCAATTTTTTCTTAATAGGTTGACCATTGTTTCTAAGTTCATAAAGCAATTCTGAGTAGTCCGCATACGCAAATTTCAATACAGAATCCGATAGGTCTAATAAGCCATCTTTATTCTGAAGCCCTGTACGACGCTTCATTACATTACCAGTATGATCTATGTATAAAAGTGTAGGGTACCCCTTTACACCATATTGTCTCGCTAATGCAGAATACTTATAGCTATCAGCATCCCATTTCATATTAATAAAGTGGGTATTCATATATAACCCTACTGCAGTATCTTGAAATGTTGTCGCATCCATTTTCTTACAAGGACCACACCACTGCGTATAGACATCAACGAATATCGGCTTAGATTCAGCTTTGGAGAGTTGTAGTGCATCCTCCCACTTAAGCTTTACGAAATCTATCTGAGCAGAAGCCACATTAAGAGAACTACTGAACATCACTATAACCGCAAGAATCTTTATAATCTTAAACATCTAAACAAAATTATGATGTATAAAAATAATTATAAAATAGATGCCTTTACCTCATTCAGTAATTTTACAATTAATAGTCAAAAACTACAGTTTTCTCAATCTATATTTAATACCTAATGAAATCGAGGCATAACCATCCCATTTTCTGCATACAAAACAAATTCTTTTGGTTAGCACATGCAAGCAAAAGGCCTATATGATAAAAATCAATTTATATGAAATGATAGCTATATTAACTATACCAAAAAAAAATCTAAAACGAAAATCTATTGCTAAGCTTTATCATACTTGTATCTTCGCATAAAGTATTAGATAGAACATGAAGATAGCCATAGCACAGATTAACTACCTCATAGGAGATTTTGAAGGTAACTTAAAGACGATACTCAGCAGAGTCACAGAAGCCAAAGAGAAAGGCGCTGACATCGTCGTATTCGGTGAGTTGGCCACATGCGGATATCCGCCGAGAGATTTTTTAGAATTTAAGGATTTTGTAGAGCAGACACAGACGATTCTTGAGCCTATCAAAGAAGCCTCCAAAGATATAGCGATCGTTATTGGGTCCCCTACTCCCAATCCTGTACCTGAAGGCAAAGACTTGTATAACTCAGTCTACTTTTTTGCAGATGGTGAGATACAACACATACAACACAAAGCACTGCTACCGACCTATGATGTCTTCGATGAGTATCGATACTTTGAGCCTGGAACAAAGTTCAGCACATTAGAATACAAGGGCTATCGTATAGCTCTAACGGTATGTGAGGATATATGGAATATAGGCAACGAAAATCCATTGTACAAAATTTGTCCACTTGATATTCTTATCGAAGAAAAACCAGACTTCATCATCAATGTATCTGCATCACCATTCTCATATAATCATGCTGAAGAAAGGCTCTTCATATGCAAAGAGAATGTAGCTCGATATAAGATTCCATTATTCTACAGTAATAATGTAGGAGCACAGACAGAATTGATTTTTGATGGAGGCTCAGTCGTCATGTCGCCTAATGGTGTTGTACATCGTGAGATGCCATACTTTGAGGAGACCTTAGAAGTCTTTGATCTTGATGCAGTCATGGCTGGGCAAATACACAGCGAACAAGAAAAAAATAATATTCTCGAAATCCATGATGCCATCGTCTGCGGTATCAAAGACTATTTTAAAAAATTAGGTTTTACTAAAGCTATACTTGGTCTATCAGGCGGTATTGACTCTGCCGTAACGGCGGTACTTGCACAGCGTGCCTTAGGAAAAGAAAACGTAAGAGTCTTACTGATGCCATCACAATTCTCATCTGATCACTCTGTCAATGACGCTAAAGCACTGGCAGAGAATCTTGGCATTCAATATGACATCATCAAGATTAAAGATACATTCGAAAGCTTCATGGGTAAGTTGGCTCCACATTTTGAGGGTCTTCCTTTTAATGTCACTGAGGAGAATATCCAAGCACGTGTCAGAGGTACGCTACTCATGGCTTTCTCTAACAAGTTTGGTAATATTCTACTCAATACTTCTAACAAATCAGAAATGGCAGTAGGCTACGGCACCTTATACGGAGATCTTGCTGGAGGTATATCCGTATTGGGTGATGTATACAAAACTCAAGTTTTTGCACTTGCCAGATTTATAAATAAAGATGGAGAAGTCATTCCAGAAAACTCTATCACCAAGCCACCTTCCGCAGAACTGAGACCTGATCAGAAAGATTCTGACAGCCTTCCAGATTACGGGATCTTAGACGAGATTTTGTTTGAATACATAGAGAACAGAAAAGGTCCAAAAGAAATTATCGCCATGGGGCATGACAAAGCACTTGTAGAAAGAATCTTGCGTATGGTCAATAGAAATGAATTTAAAAGATATCAGACTGCACCGACACTAAGAGTCTCATCTAAAGCATTTGGGATGGGAAGGCGGATGCCTATTGTGGGAAAATATTTGGGGTAGTTACTAGTTTTTTTTTTACGAGTTACGAGTTGAGGGATGAGCGATTTATTGATCAAAAGTTCACACCTATATTAACAGAGAACCTCTTCGAATATATTGATGTGCATTCATCATTATTTAATCCTGTTATATCAGATGATAGTCCTTGTCCACCAAGCAAGAATGGATCATTAAAATTATCCTTGAACGAGCAATGACGAAAATCAGTTAAATCTGACAAACTCGATAGTACTACAAAGAATTGAATTTCCTTTATTGGTATAATAACTCCTGTAGACTTATTAGCAGAAGCAACATGATCATTATTACCTTGCGAGTCCCATCTATTTGAATAGGTAAACCGAGTTGAGAATACCATCTTTTATTTTCTCCATAATGCCACGATACTAAAAAAGGTACATCCAAATATTGAATCTTCTCACCGAAAAAACTACCGAAATAATCTAAGGTTAGGCCACTTTTTAGGCTCCAATTTCTATTCAAAAAATATTCAGCTTGCAAAGCTATTCTAAGTCCTCTGTTATCATGAATAATTCCGTTAGAAGAATTAGAGAAAACTATATTATCGTTAAAAACTTAGATTGGTATAACCCGCAAATACTCCCCATACCAAATCTCCTGACTTATGCTGATTAGGCATGTTGAGACTCAGTGTGTCTTGAGCTAAAAAATGAATTGCTAAAAATAAAAATATGGGCGTAAGGAATATTTTCAAATCTATATTTATTAAAAGGTTTCAGATTTATAGCTAATACTTATAGAATGAAGTTATCCTAAATATTTGAAAGCTAATAAATGATAAAAAAGTAATAATAAAATTTTAGAGCATAGTATAAGCTTAAGTTTGTATGTTTATTTAAAATTGCCTCTAGTAGATAAACTAACATCATGAAGAAAATACTCACCCTCCTTTTTATTGGCTGCTATACACTATCTAATGCTCAGATAATTACTGAGATAATGTACAACCCTCCTGAAGACGGTGTTGATTCCTTGGAGTACCTTGAGATATATAACGATACTGATTTGGCAATAGATTTTACTGGGTATTCTATGTTGGGTGTGAGTTATACATTTGACACAATACCTGATTTAGCGCCTGATGAATATTTGGTAGTATGTAAGGATAGCGTTGCCTTGTTTAATAATTTTGGAGTCTCAGCGTATCAATGGAATACAGGTGCTCTCAGCAATACGGGAGAACAAGTTGGTATTATCAATACTCTAGGTGACACGATATTTAAGATGGTCTATTCTTCAGAGACACCTTGGCCTATCAATGCAAATGGTGGTGGAGCTTCTATAGAATTATGTGATATTAACAAAGATCCTGATGAAGCTACAAGCTGGAATCTATCGCAAGGCTTTTCAATTAATGTTATTCTTAACAACAGACGTCTCGTAGGATCTCCAAGCTTACCTAATGATGCAGCTTGCCAAATTAGAGACTATAGAGATATTGCCATTACAGAAATACTATATGAATCGCCCGCATGGGACACAGATCTCCAATACTTAGAATTGTACAACTATGGTGAGGAAACAATTAATCTTAGTAACTGGAGTTTTGGTGGAGACATCAACTTACCAAATCTTCCAAATTCTCAGATCTCACCAGGCGCTTATTATCTAATCGGAAGCAATCCAATCGGGCTATTAGATTTTGGTATTGCTATGACTGGTTGGGGAAGTATAAATGAAATATCACTTGACCCAGTGCTGATATTAATTAACCCAAACGGTGATACAATTGTTAGTCTCGACATAGATGAAGATCGCGGTTTTCAAAATCCCGACCCAGGCCAAGCATTAGAATTATGTGATCCTGAGATGGATAATAATACATCTCTTAATTGGGTCATCTCTGATAATGATATTACTGATGGGACTGATATATTATCCGGAACGCCAGGCATGAATAACACTTGTAGCATGATCGGGACAAGCTCTACCTCTAATATTGAAATAGATAATGCGACCTCTATATATCCTAATCCAACTTATTCAGATATTAATATTATAAGTACCTATGATATTGACTACATCGAGATATATGATCAGATGGGGAGAATGATGACTAAGGCAATAGCACTTAGTATCATAAACGTAGAGAATCTACCTACGGGTTCTTATTATGCAAAGATTTATTTCGGAGAACACTATGCAATTAAGGTATTTGTAAAAATGTAAGACCTATTTATTGCAAGAAAAAAATAAACACCACGGAAAACGAGTTGCTGTCAGAAAGCTTCTCTTAGTATGATCTTATTCTTTCTTACTGCGTTATAGATTTTTGTATTACATAAAAAGCACAACGGTATAAATCCATTATGAAATCAGATCTACTGCTCAAGCAAGAAGAAAAGTGGAATGTTGTCACCCATGGCATAGGTGTAATACTAAGTATTATAGGACTTGTTCTCTTAATGAGATTAGCTTGGGATCACAGTAACTTATGGGGATTTAAGGCTGCAGTTTGTTTTGGTGCATCTATGCTTACAGTCTACTTATCATCGACAATATATCATATCTCTAAATATAAGAAACACCCACTACAGAATTTCTTCAGGACGATAGATCACATTGCCATATTTTATCTAATTGCTGGTACATACTCACCTTTTCTTATATTAATCTTAGGAGATGGGAATGGTAAGATTATCTTATATATCGTATGGGCGATTGCAGCATTCGGCACTTTTTACAAGTTGACATTAGGTCAGCGATTCCCTAAGTTTTCTTTATTGCTATACATAGCTATGGGATGGTTGATTGTATTTGATATCAGGGCATTTAATGCGTTAGCCCCATCTCATATACTTACATTTATTCTATCCGGAGGAGCTGCTTATATGGTAGGGACTTATTTCTATGCGAAAAATAAGATGCCCTACAATCATGTTATCTGGCATCTATGTGTACTTGCTGGCAGTGCTTTCCATTTTATGGCAGTATGGAAGTTGTATAGCGTTTAATCGTTTATCTGCTCTATAGTTATAAAATATACGATTCTACTTCTTCACATCATCTACATATATTATTAGATCATTGTTTGGCCTCTTATTATACTTCCGTAGGCTAAGATTATGTGTAATAATGTGAAATTTGAGATATTTTTTTATTTTTAATGTTGTAATTAATTTTTCTTTTGATAAAAAGATCGAATTTATATATCTCAGAATATAAATATTGCAGAATATATTTCTATTATTTACATCAAAGCGAAATTTATATTTACACTTATTAATAACAAAACTAATTTTACAATGGATCTTACAAGTGTTTTAATCTGGATTGTCTTAGGAGCAATTGCCGGCTTTATTGCTAACGCCATCAAACCCAATGGTTTTGGGACTATTGGTACCATATTAGTAGGTATTATTGGCTCATTTTTAGGAGGGTATCTCGGTGGTGTTTTGGGAGTTTCTGAAGCTACTACTGGTGGTATCTCTATTGCGAGTATTGTTACTGCGGTTGTAGGTGCTTTAGTGTTTTCATTCTTACTTGGATTTATTAAGAAGGCCACTTAAATAGAAAAATCTAACTTATTAACTAACTAAATTTAAAACAATGTTAAGTACAATTATTGGTTTAGCCTCAGGTGCATTAGGTGGTAATCTTGCAGGTGGCATCCTTAAGAACGCTTCTATGGGACCGTTATGGAATTCTGTAGCGGTATACTTGGAGGCGGACTTGGAGCTTCTGTTATAGGTATGATTTCTCCAGATCTTGGCGCAGCTGCTGCTAGCGAAAGTATGGACGTAACAAGTATTCTCAGTTCTGTAGGTGGCGGCGTTGCGGGAGGCGGAATCTTAATGACAATTATTGGATTTATCAAAAAAGCAATAGGCAAAGCCTAATAAATGAAGTGATTTAAAAACATAATGTTAATTCCTATGCAACTCATTGAAGCACATCTCTTCATAAAATTTAATCCCCATAGCTATGGTTATGAAAATGAAATTTTATATCGACCTGCACTCCTAGCAGTTACATATCATTTTAACCTACGTTTTTAATTCACTTCAATATATCAAAACGAAAACCAAAACGAAATGGAGCTAATTACATATTGGCTCCATTTTTCTTGCTTAAAATTTTTTATTTACTCTCATCTACTGGCGCTAACTTAATCTGCAAGCCATCTATAGATTCTGATATTTTAATCTGACAAGTCAATCTACTGTTGTCTTCTACGAAGAATGCTTGATCCAGCATATCCTCTTCGTCATCAGAGGCTTCTTTTAATTCATGATCAGACTCTATGTAACAGTGACATGAAGCACATAAGGCCATACCTCCACAAGTACCGTCTACTGGGAGCTCATGTGCTTTGAGAACTTCCATAACATTGAGACTCATATCTGTAGGCGCCTCTAAGATGTGCTGCACATCCTCACGATCCGTTACATTTATTTTTATAATGTTATCCAATATCCTTTTCTTAATTACTTTTCTGAGAAGCCTTTTACACCTGTTACTGTCGTATACTTAAAACTTAACTTCTGATCTGGGTATATATACTTAAATGCAGACTGTACCATCATCGTACCCTCATGAAAACCACATAAGATTAATTTTAGTTTCCCCTCATAGGTATTGATATCACCTATCGCATAGATGCCTTCTACATCAGTACTGTAATCTAAGGTATTGACTTTTACTGCACTTCTATCTATGCCTAATCCCCAATGTGCAATAGGACCTAATTTTGGCGTCAATCCAAATAATGGAATGAAGTAATCTACATCAACAGGAGACTCTCCATCTGCTTTTGACTTGATGATAACTTCACGAAGATTTTCGTCACCATTGACTCCTATAGCCTGCGCTTCAGTTATGAGATTTATCTTTCCACTTTGAGCCAATTTCATGACTTTCTCTACGCTATCAAGTGCTCCTCGAAAAGAAGTCCTTCTATGTATTAATGTCACCTCCTTAGCAATATCTGCAAGTTCAATCGTCCAATCTAGTGCTGAATCCCCTCCCCCGGCAATCAATATTTTCTTATTTCTAAATTTCTCAGGATCACGGACCATATAATCTACACCCTTATCTTCATAATCTGACAAGCCCTCTATAGGTGGCTTACGTGGTTCAAAACTTCCAAGTCCTCCAGCGATAGCCACCACAGGAGCTTGGATCTGCGTACCCTTGTTAGTTGTAAGTGTGTATTGCTTGTCTCCAGTCTTCTCTATTTTCTCAGCTCTCTCTCCTAATGTAAAAGTCGGACCGAAAGGCTTAATCTGTTCCATCAAGTTATCTACAAGATCTCCCGCTAATATACTTGGATAACCAGGTATATCATATATCGGCTTCTTAGGATATATCTCTGACAATTGTCCACCCACCTGAGGAAGCGCATCCACTAAGTGACACTTCAGCTTAAGCAAGCCAGCCTCAAACACCGTAAACAGTCCGCAAGGACCAGCTCCGATTAATAGTATATCCGTTTTTATCATATGGCTGCAAAAGTATTTTTAATTATCTATAATTCTAAATAATGAAACAGTACAACTATAACATAGTTGCCTAAAATACTACGATAGACAATACGATGCGTAACATATCCTAAGTAAATCAGCTAAAACTTGACGATTTTCTTAGTCAGATTTCCTTGAGGAGTGATAACTTGTAAGAGATATGATCCAGCTATAATACTTTCTGTATTTATAACTGCTTGATTAGATTCAGATAAAATAGCTCTTCCATCTATACCTATAATTCTTAGTAGCAAGATGTCAGAGTCAGCTTCTACTTCTATGATTGTACTAAATGGATCTGGAAATACTGTGATGCTATCATCTTCCAATTGATCATCAACACTATCTGCAAGCGGACTATAATCACAATTAGGATGTGCAGGAGCGAATGTATTTGGTGTTTCGTAATTAAGCATATCATTGCTGTAACAAATTAACTCACCATTACATCCATTAGCTACGGTATTAAAATAAAATCCTGAAAACGATTCTGATGAGCTACCTATCCCCTCTATAACTTGATCAGTTATGTAAAAAAAGTCTGAATCTAAACTAACAATATTTTGAATTTTCAAATTTTGACCATCGATTACAGTTTCAGATACTTCAGTTACAAATTCAATCAATTCTCTTGCTGTCGTATCAGAATCTTCATAGAAAGTGGCAGAGAAAGCACCTCTATTGAAAGGATCAAATCTGATAATAGTATCTCCTACTTCTGCTGCAAAATCGAACAATAAAAGAAAGCTACTGTCTTGCTGAAAATAAATCTGATCGCCATCTTCCCAAACTATAAGACTATCACCAGTATATCTCAATACGGTATCCAGATTAGTAGAGTGATATGCTCTTATAAGAGAACAATCTTTGTCATCTATAATCAGTTCTTTCTCTACTACATAATTGAAGTGACTCCCTGCACAACCTATCTCAGAAGAATGAAATTCAGAAGTCCGCTCGTAGTTCCACTCTGCACCGAGAGGCGCAAATGACTTTTGTGACAAACAAATGAAAGGAGTAAGGATAAGAAAAAAGCTTAGTTGTTTCATATAATGTATGGATTTACTAATGATTTATAATTCTAAAGCTACCATTTATAATCAGAAAAATAAACCTCTACAAGTACGTACACCGACAATCAGATCAGAAAACTAAGCACATCAAATTATATCACAACAGATTCATTATACTATGATAATTCATATGAATTGGTATATTGAGTTACGAATTTTTATAATCTTAAGAACTACATGCTCGTAAAAACATATGCTGCCGCAGTACAAGGCGTAGAAGCGCAGACAATAACCGTAGAAGTGAATGCAGGAGGTACCGTAGCTGCTGGTAAGCAAATGTTCTTCATGGTAGGATTACCCGACAAAGCCGTTACTGAAGGCTTCATGAGAATAGAAGCCGCTACCAAAAATGTAGGCTACAATATGCCTCGCATGAAAATGGTGGTCAATCTTGCTCCGGCAAATCTTAAGAAAGAAGGTTCTGCCTATGACCTACCGATCGCTCTCGGTATTCTTGCTGCAACTAAGCAGGTCATGGATAAGGCAATGGAAGATTATATGATTATAGGCGAGCTTGCATTGGACGGAAGTCTGAGACCTATCAAAGGAGCATTACCTATCGCCATATTGGCAAGACAGAAAAAAATGAAGGGATTGATCTTACCTATCCAAAATGCAAGAGAGGCCGCCATCGTAAGTGACTTACATGTATATGGTGTAAAAAATCTTCTCGAAGCCATATCAATACTCGAAGGAGAAGAAAAAATCAAAAGATACGAATATGACACACGAGAAGCATTCTATGATACTGAAGATGTGTACAAAGTAGATTTCTCTGATGTAAAAGGTCAAGAAAATATCAAGCGATCACTGGAGATCGCCGCTGCAGGTGGCCATAACGCCATCCTTATAGGTCCTCCAGGTGCCGGTAAGACAATGCTCGCTCGACGGCTCCCCACTATCCTACCACCCTTAGATCTACACGAAGCTCTGGAGACAACTAAGATACATTCTGTTGCAGGACTACTCGGTACTGAAGCATCACTGGTTACTACACGTCCATTCAGATCACCGCATCATACGATCAGTGACGTAGCGCTTGTAGGCGGAGGGTCTAATCCTAATCCCGGCGAGATATCTATGGCCCATAATGGTGTTCTTTTTTTAGATGAATTACCAGAATTTAAACGACAAGTATTAGAGGTACTGCGACAACCGATGGAAGAAAGAAGGGTCACCATATCGCGTGCTCGTATATCTGTAGAATACCCCGCCAGTTTTATGCTCGTCGCATCTATGAACCCATGCCCATGTGGCTTCTATAATCATCCTGACAAAGACTGCATGTGTGGCCCTGGCATTGTAAAAAAATATCTAAATAAAATATCTGGCCCATTACTAGATAGAATAGATCTACATGTAGAAGTGACACCTGTCTCCTATGACGAACTTGCAGAATTTAAACCTGCCGATGTATCAAGTGAAGAAATAAGAGAGAGAGTCATCGAAGCCAGAAAAATTCAAACTGAAAGATTTAAAGCCTACAAAGATATCCATGCTAATGCTCAGATGCCAAGCCGCATGGTCAGAGAAGTCTGTGAGATCACTACCGCAGGACAGACATTACTTAAGACTGCTATGAATAAGCTTCAGCTTTCTGCCAGAGCCTATGATCGTATTCTTAAAGTCGCAAGGACATCAGCTGACTTATCTGCTTCTCCTGATATCAAGATAGAGCATCTTGCAGAAGCGATTCAGTACAGAAGTCTGGATCGCGAGGGGTGGGCTGGATAAGCACTTATTAATAGCACATTATAACTACATTGATTTTATTTAATTCTTTAAAAAATTATTTGCTACTATAACAATAAATGAAAAGTCCAATACCAAATATTATCAATTACACTCAGAATTTGAAAATTAGTGTTTCTGAAAAATTGATATTAAATTGTCAAAGTACTTTTCTTCTACTGATTGTGAGTCTATTGAATATTAATATAGCAATAGGTCAATGTGATCCCAGCGAAATAGATCCATGTGAGATTGGGACAAATAGTATAGTACAAGCATCATATCACGCTCAGATAATTAAAACCTCAAGTGGGTATTCTGTTACAGGCCAAAAATTAGCCCCAAACGGATTTGGCGATCAAGGAGTACTATCAAATATCCCAAGTGACGACTACCCTATGCCTACAGATGTACTTCCAGTATATGGAGCTTTGGGAGGTAGAACTCAAGCAGTTTTTCTTGGCAATGATGGTAATATTTATGCAGTCGGTACTCAAGATTTAATGATAGATAGGTCTAATACTTCTGGCACAGCTTGGAGTGTTACAAGTCTTAGTCTACCTCCAGGCATAACTGTATGTGATGTCAACAAATGGGAAGGTACCGCTGGAAGTAGAAACTTTGCTGGTAATGCTACAGGTCGACCAGATGGATTCTTAGTGTTTTCTACTTTCTCAGGGGATCTCTATATTACTGGGGATGGCGCAACTGACATACAAGCAGGTGCATCTAATACCGATTGGACACAAGTGATTTTACCTGCAGGTATTACAGTAGCTGATTTTGCCGTTGGGTATCGTACATTACTTGTACTTGGTAACGATGGTAATCTTTATGCCTCGGGACGTACAACATATTTTGGTGATGGTACAAATGCGAACTCAACAGCTATTACAATATTAACAAATCAGCCCAATATTAGCTTTGATGGAATAACGCAAATAGAAGCAGGATATAATTCTTATTTGGTATTAGATGGAGACGGTACAATTCATGTCCTGGGAGAAAATTCAGAAGGTGGCTTAGGAACAAGTAACACCAATGATGTTAACACTTGGTCAAAAGTTGGCGCTAATTGCCCTTCTGGCATATTAATGAATGTTGCGGTTATAAGTACATTATCGACTCATGATTATCGGACTGCATCTTCTGCCATATTAGTCGATGGAACAATAAGATCTTGGGGCACAAATGATAATCAATCAATTACATCAGGTAATGATAGAATAATTACCTGCCCCATTACACCTACTGGTTCTAATGCTGGTGCAATTGCCATTTCGAATGGAGGTCATATTACACCTTATGTTAATATTGATATCGAAATATGTAACATAGGTCACAACGATGATGGTGCATTTGGTGATGGCAATGCAAATGGTGATGACTATGGCGATTATACCTGTTTTGCTATCCCAGGAGATCATGATATTTGCGGTACTAAAGAAGCAGATCTTGAATTAAAAAAATCAGTAGATAATATTAATCCTTGTATCGGTGATAATGTAATTTTTACTGTAGTTGTTAATAATAATGGTCCAGATATATCTACAGGATCTACGGTGAGAGATAGATTATTATCGGGATATACCTTTATAAGTGATGATACAGGTGGAGCATATAATAATCTAACAGGCATTTGGACTTTAGGTCCTATACCGGTCGAAGATTCCTTAGTAATGAATATCACTGCAACCGTTAATCCTACAGGCAACTATTTTAATTATGCACAAATATTCTCTGACAGTGAAGTAGATGAAGATTCTACTCCCGGTGATGACAGTGTAGGAGAAGATGATGATGCTACCGTATTAGTATCTCCATTAACACCCTCTGCAACTTGCATTGCTTTAAGTCCAATCCAACTTAATGATTGTTCTAATTTAATTTCTTCCATCTATGATTCTGGAAATTCTGAAGCAGAATTAGAAGATGTTTTTATGGATATTATTAATTGTAATTCTACAGATATTAGACATAATGACTCCGAAGCAGGAGACATCTGCGCATCTTCTGGCTTGACCATAACTCGGACCTATTGGCTTACGGAAGATGGTGTTGATATAATCAGTTGTAGTCGAGAATTTATACTAGTACAGGATACCCAAGGACCTGCTATCGATTGTCCTGATGATGATGCTACTTTAACTTGTGGACAATCACTACCAATAGCAGAAACTATATTATCTGGCACTGATAATTGTGATGATGCCACTGTCTTCAATGTCACCAATGTGGCAGACGAAAACTTGCCTTTAGATTATTGCATTTCTACAAATAGAAATGTACTTAGAACTTATACCGTAAGTGATGATTGTGGTAATACGAGTACATGTATTCAAACGTTTTCATTTCTACCTGACACTCAAGGACCTGCTATCGATTGTCCTGATGATGATGCTACGTTAATTTGTGGACAATCACTACCAATTGAAGAAACTATGTTATCTGGCACTGATAATTGTGACAACGTCACTACTTTCAGTGTCGTTGATATATTGGACGAAAGTTTAATTTTAGATTGCTGTGTATCTACAGATGATACTATCGAAAGAACCTATACCGTAAGTGATGATTGTGGTAATACGAGCACATGTATTCAAACGTTTTCACTTAGTGATATTGATATACAATCCCAAGACACCTTGATTTGTGCTGACGCTTTTATACTCCATAATGGAACAATGTATATGGTGGGGGATACTTACATTGATACTTTGAATACAATCGATTGCTCAATGGTCGTAGTGTATCGCATAGTCGCTTATGATATTCCATATACTGAATCTTTTCTCCCTATAGATACTAGTCTATGTTGGTTAGATTCATTAATCATAGATCTTTCTTATCTCGATGGTGATTTCCTGTGGAGTGATGCAAGTACTACCTCCAGAAAAGTCATCAATAAATCTGATACATATTCGGTGACAATGACAGACATTTTTGGATGCTCCCACTCTGACAGCATAACAGTTGCTATCGAAGAAAACGAAGTCACCTTAGACACCTTAGTATGCGATTATTATATCTCTGGGCTGGATACGATAATGTCGTCAGTAACCTTTATCGATACTTTAGCTGGCATCAATGGTAATTGTCCTCAGAGACTTATTGTCAATGTAGATGTTGAATACACTCCTATTCCCGACACAACAAAAGTAATGTTGGAATTTGGAGAAACTTACCTTTGGCATGATAGCTTGTTGACTTTACCTGGCTTATATGTTCATCTCATTGATGATTTCAATATTTGCCCTCGTTATGAGTTTCTATTATTGGAAGTAGGCGTCGAAATACCCTTACAAATCTATACGCCTAATGTACTTTTCATAAATGACGATAGTCAGTCATTTTACTTTGGAATTCCGAATACAAGAGATGATGTAATGATTAATCTATTTCATGTATATGACAGATGGGGTAATCTTATATATCAATCAGATAGCCCTATCTCTATGTTGGATTTCGTGTGGCATCCTAAAGATTGTTGTGATGACATAGTACAAGGAGTCTATGTATTCTCATGCAACTACACAGTAGACGGCACTTCGAATACCAAGGTAGGAGATATCACTATGTTAGATTAGAGGCTTAATCTATTTCAGAATAGCAATAAAGATCTTATACCATTTTAATATTAGAATGTCGGTTATATTATAATAGAATTAGTCAATCTCTGCGTTAAAAATACTCATCATAGCTACGGCTATGACTGCGTTTTTTGCCTTAATCTTAACAAATTCTCTTCTATAATCTTTTCCGACACCTTAAAATTTAAATGGTATTATAGCTATTTATTACTCTTTATACCCTATCTATTTCTCCACACCTATTGTATTTCTAATAATTTCATTACATATTTGTCTGATATATCGACTTATTAATGTCGATATTATCAACATGGTCTTTTCTGACTGTGCTTATTCTCGAGGAGAGGTCAGGAGACCTTCCACTCGATTTATCAAGTTGTTGACTTATAGCATTGCGCATTTAATAAATTACTTCCGTCGTAGACGGTTTCATTTTTACAAACTGATAGGCATCCATCTTAATTGTCATACATATTACTCCCTTAAGTATGGGACATTATCGCCTCAGCAGCTCGTCGCAGCCGCTGCTGAGCAGGGCTTAAAGTCACTTGTATTGACAGACATCAATAACACGTCATGTGGGTATCAATTTATAAAAGCTTGTGAGCAGCATGACATCAAGCCTATCCTCGGTATAGAATTCCGTACAGCACAGAAGGCAACCAACGAGGCTAATCAAGTCAGCGTATTCAGCATTAAGAATTCTAAGTTGGCCTACGTCGGAATAGCCCGCAACAAGGAAGGCTGGCGAGAGCTCTGTGCTCACCTCACTCGATACTCGATGTCTAATGAGCCTATCCCAGAAGAAGCGCCACGCTTCGAGCATGCCTATGTTATCTATAGAAAATTACCTAAACCGATAGACCAACTCCGACCTAATGAATACATCGGCGTACGTCCTGGAGAAGTGAATCACCTCTACTCATCATACCTAAAGCAACATCAAGAAAAACTTGTCGTATTTGCACCTATAACATTCATAGATACGGACGGCTATAAGACACATAAGTTGCTTAGATGTATAGATCTCAATATTATCATAGGCAAGTTAGAAGATGCGCATTGTGCTAAAGCCTCAGAACAAATTTATACTGCAAAAGCACTCAAGGAAATCTTCTCTCAGTATCCACAGATCATAAAAAATACTGAACACATCATCGCTAATTGCGAAATTAAGATGCATAATACGCCATTGAATAATAGACAGACATTTACTGGCAGCACCTCAGGAGATATGAAGCTCCTCACTAAGCTGGCTATAAGCGGGTGTACACGTCGCTATGGGGATCGCAATAAGCCTGCAATGAGCCGTACACTTAAGGAGCTTAAGGTTATTGATAACTTGGGCTTCGCTGCATACTTTTTGATCACATGGGATATCATCAGGTATGCGCATTCCGTAGGCTATCATCATGTCGGTAGAGGCAGTGGAGCTAATTCTATCGTTGCTTATAATATACTTATTACAGATGTAGATCCTATGGACTTAGATCTCTACTTTGAGCGATTCATTAATCCGCATCGGAGTTCTCCACCAGATTTTGATATCGACTTCTCATGGGATGAGCGTGATGATGTTACCGACTACGTATTCAAGCGATACGGTAAGGAGCATACTGCCCTACTCGCCACCTACAGTACATTCAAAGGTAAGTCTATCATCCGAGAGCTGGGTAAAGTCGTCGGCTTACCTAAGGCAGATATTGACATCATCGTAAATGAACCGATGGCTACAGAAAAACACCATCCATTTGCCAAGCATATATTCAAGTATGGAAGACTCATCGAGGGATTCCCTAACCACCTCTCCATACATGCCGGCGGTATACTCATCAGCGAAGAACCACTCAATTATCATACGGCACTACAGATGATGCCTAAGGGATTTGCGATTACACACTTTGATATGTACGGTGCTGAGGATCTCCACTTTCATAAATACGACATCTTGAGTCAGCGTGGGCTCGGACATATCAAAGATGCCGTCACACTTATCGCTCGCAATCAAGGTCGTGCCGTAGATATCCGTGATGTAGAGAAGATCAAGCAGGATATAAAAGTCAAGCAACAGCTTAAGACCGGCCAGTGCATCGGGTGCTTCTATATAGAATCGCCAGCCATGAGAGGGCTCCTTACTAAGTTGCGATGTGACGACTACATACACTTAGTCGCGGCAAGTTCTATCATAAGGCCTGGTGTCTCTAAGTCAGGAATGATGAGAGAATACATACATAGATTCCACCATCCAGAATCCTACACCTACATTCATCCCGTGTTCGAAGAACATCTCGGGGAGACTTATGGCGTGATGGTCTATCAAGAAGATGTAATGAAGATCGTACATCACTTCTCAGGACTTGGCTTGGATGAATCAGATGTACTTAGACGTATCATGACGGGTAAGAAAAAAAGCTCTGATACTTTCCTTAAGCTACAGAAAAAGTATTTTGAAAATTGTAAAGCTCGCGGTTATCCTAATGAGCTGAGTCATGAAGTATGGCGACAGATAGAAAGCTTTAGTGGCTATTCCTTCTGTAAGGCCCACTCAGCAAGTTTTGCGGTAGAATCATTTCAGAGTCTATATCTCAAAACTTACTACCCCAAAGAATTTATGGTCGCTGTAATTAATAACTTTGGAGGATTCTATAGTACAGAACTGTATGTACACGAAGCTCGCATGTGTGGTGCAAAGATACAAGCTCCATGTGTCAATTATAGCACATACCTGACGACCATCTATGGCGATGACATCTACATAGGATTCGTCCATATATCGCAGGTAGAAAAACAGATCGCTACTAAGATCATTAATGAACGAGATGACAATGGGCTGTATAGTGGTCTAGATGACTTTGTCAACCGTGTAGATATCAGCAAGGATCAGCTTGAGTTGCTTATACGTGTAGGTGCATTCCGATTTTCTGATAAGAACAAATATGAGCTCATGTGGGAAAAGAATGCCGTACACAATCCAGAAGTTAAGTACAATGGCACAGGCCATCTATTCGGTATAGAGTCAGAGGAATACGATATACCCATATTAGAAGAGACTATACATGAACAAGCTTTTGATGAGATAGAATTATTAGGGTTTCCACTTTGTTCGCCATTTGATCTGTTAGAAACTAAGGATAGAGGTGATATTCTGACGCGACATATGAAAGACTATATGGACAGAACAGTCAGAATGGTCGGTTACTTTGTAACAAGAAAAAATGTAACAACATCTAACCGTAAGTTGATGAACTTTGGTACATGGACAGATATGGAGGGTAAGTTTTTTGATACAACACATTTCCCTAATGCATTAGCGCAATTTCCTTTCAAAGGAAAAGGCTGTTATCTGATAACAGGAAAGATCGTAGAAGATTTTGAATTTCCAAGTCTTGATGTTATCAAAATGGAAAAGTTACCTTATGTAAAAGATGAGCGATATTAAAGATAATTTGGACTCATAATTGTATTATTTAAGTAATCCTTTCCGAGGCACTAATTCATACATAAAAGAAAGAATAGGTATCAAATCTAAATTTGTTACTACTTTAGGATATCAATATAAATGTCTGATCAACTAATCAAAAAATCAGCAGGCACTATCGGCCTTAAGCAAAATCCAGAAGGTGGAACCACATCTACTTTACAATATCAAAAAAAGAAACTTAGCGAGTAACAAAAAAAGTTTTTGTTATCTGAACCTGTTCATACCTTTTCTCATTAATTATTAAAAGAATACAATGAAGTATCTGACAATCCTGTACATTATTTTAGTCACTACTGTGTGTCAAGCTCAAAGCATACCCCAATCAAGTGAATATGAGAAGCATGGTATCGTATGGAGTGTCGGCTTATTCAAAGCTTGGCTTGTAGACACCCATGTAGAATTTAATAAGGTCGGTGATAGGGTAACACCCATATTTGTCGAAGAAAAAAAATCTGGATTTGCACTTCAATCTCACTATATGTATAAACCCACTAAATGGTTTGGAATAGGAGCTCACGCAGGGTTAGGGTTAGACGTAAGTAGCTTTATAGAAGCACCTGTTGTACTATTCGGCTTAAGCATTTCTGTAGGCAAAGATCATCAGTGCATAATAGACTTTGGGTTGGCAGATGGAAAAAGAAGAATTGTACCAGATGTGGTAAGAAATGATCTAATGAATTCCAACTTAACGCAAATCCCCACCATATACAATCAGACAGAATTTAATACAGGATACTATATGGGTGTGAGTTATAGAATATTCTAAAATCAGATAGCAGCAATTATCGCATTACTGAAAATTTTATAGCTTCTGATTCTGAATTTTGATTTAGAGATAGTAGGTAGATTCCGTTATCTAAATGAGTGATATCAATCACTTTTCCATCTCCCGATCTACCAGTATCGACCACACTTCCTTTAGTATCCATGATTACATATTCAAACGAGCTTAAGGCACTATCGATATGTAACATGTCAGAAGCAGGGTTAGGATATAAGCTAACGTTATCAGCTCGATCAATCGACTCTTCTACACTTGTCAGTTGCCAGAGCACATCAGGTAATACGACTTGGTTAGCATTGAGGACTTCTCTTGATAAGATATCACCTTCACTGTATTTATTAATCATACATACAATTCTGATATGAGCAGGTCTATAATCGTCAGGAACAATATAAGTGTAATTATGTGAGTAATCGACTCCTATCTGAGGGTCAGTAGGAATAACATCCTTAGTCCCCCATGTATCATCCAGAATAGCTCTGACGACATTAGAGTGTACGTAATCCCATATGATGTCACCACGACCTTCTAAGGGGTGTCCAGCAACTTCGTTATAGTAACTATTCTGAGAAGAACCTATAACATTATCCTCTACTATCATCGCAGTAATCCTATAATCTCCAGCAGCAACATCTGCCCTGAATACCGCATTGATATCAAAACTCAATTCTCTACTGGCCTCATCATATTCTACTTCTGTGACATCTACCACAGCCGCAGTGGCCTCATCGAGTTGCTCTGTAATCCTATTTTCCCAATCGATCGATCTTATAAATAAATAATTATCTACAGGAATCCTATCTATCATTCCAAGTGGATTACCTGGCACAAATACATCATCCCATAACTGCGCCGTCTGATCATTAGTCAGTGGATTATCAAACCAGCCATTATCCTTATAGTGACTCACCCATATTACATTATCATACTTATCAACGATATCTTCCAGTACTAATGATGCATCAGGGCAATGACCACATGATGTATTGGTGAATTTCTCTATGAGAACAGTTTTCTGTGCTGATGCATTATAGCTACTAAAAAAAATAGTTAACACAATTATGTAGAATTTCCTATATGATAGATCCATAGTCATAACAAAATTTTATGAATCGAAAGTTACAGAATAATAATTACCTCTGCTCACTAAATAATTATTCGTGTCAGATGGCGACAGATACTTTATAAGGATTATAGAGTATAGCACAATAAGTTAAAGACCAAGCAAAAAAAATCTTCTCCGACTTCTTGACGAATAGACGTACTATTATGATGTGGCTAATGATAGTATAGAATGTATCCAGCATTAACTTCCCTACCGCTAAAGTAAATAGGGAGCATTTTTTTTATTGATAGTAAGTTTTTGATAAGCTATTGCCATATAAATGGCAATAGCTTATTATTAAACACTACTCTCTATAATAGCATTGTCAGCTCCACACATTGAGATAGTTCTTTTTTGTTTTGATGATAATATAATCTATTACCTCAATAAGAAAACATTATAACTCCCAACACTAAGCAACTTCTCTTGCACCAAACTATCAAATCCAATCTGGCCCTCTACCTTCCTGGAATCAGAGTATAAATACTTGACATTTTGATTCTTTGATAAATCTTTAATCCATTCTATAGGTAGATAATCATTTCTAAAAACATATCCTGACTTATCAATAGCATAAGGTAAAATATAGTTAGAATAATCATTGACCATGATACATTTTTTATCATTAGGGACTGCATTCTTAAGTTGAGTTTTATGGACGAATAGATCATCATTAAAATAAGCTTTATCTATTTGCCAAAAATCTTTAACCTTAGCGTATGCCCATACCGGACTTGTAAGAAGTAAAAAGTAAGCCAGGTATCTCTTAAATTTAGAAATTGTTTTTATGTTATTAAAAAGATATAAAATCCCTATTGTAAAAATGGGTAAGAAGGGATAGAAATAGTAATCGTGTCCCTTCCCTATCTGTTGTAACACAAACATAAAGTAAAAAACATAAGTAACGAATGCACTAATCCAATACCATGAATGCGAACGTTTGTACACTCGATTTTTTAGTAATAAAATAACACTTAGTATCAGCAATCCTACCTGAGGATATCCTAAGACTATCATAGGTATATTATTTTGGAGTTGCTTCAATAGAAAAATGAAATACTCAGCCGTATCAAAATTTTCAGAAAAGATTCCTTGAGCAATATCATTACCACCCCACTCAGGCACTGCTGTGAGATACCAACTAATCACAGGAATTAATATCAACCCAAAAGCTATAAACGTAATGACCTTATATCTAAGAGTTGTACCTTTCTTAAAAAAATACACTAATGGCATAATACCAAAAAGTATAAATGGCAGCTTACTTAATGCACTAAAACACAAAAACAATGCAGAAATAATTATAGCTGTAGCGTCACCTCTATTAACACCTTTAAAAAAGAAATACAAAAAATACAGACTAAGCATCAATGCAAAATTGTCTGGCATCACATTAATAGACTGATACAAATAGACAGGAAAAAAAGACAATACAAACAAACTTAATAAAGCTATCCCTCTACTCTTAAAAATCTCAAAGGCCAGCAACCACATTCCATATAGACTCAAGAAGTATATAAACAACATGGAAAACCTCAAAATCAAATGATGCTCACCACACACTCTCTGAATTCCTGCAATCAACCACTGCATGACTGGAAACTCATAGCGCTTAATATTATCATCGCCAACGTTGTAATGTCCTACACGAGGATTAAAAATATTAAAATCGTTTCTCGTAAAATTTCTGATATTCAGACAGGTCTGTGATTGCCTCCAAGAATGTAAACCTTGCACATCTGAATGGAATGCATCTCTCTTGCAAAAGAGTGAAACAAAAACAATAGCAAGCGCTATGATATAATAATGAGACGTCTTAATTGTGATTACTTTTTATTGTATAAATATACGATAAGAAGTCTTAGTCTGATGAGTGTATTGGATAAAGGTAGTCCACCTTTATCATCGATTATAAAGACTTATTATTATATATTCAAGACTGAGCTTAAATCTTTAGATGTATTGCTGATAGCTAATCACATAGTTATATACAGTATCTGTCACAGCGAAAAGACTATCACATACCCACTTACTCAATAGTTAAGGCAAACCAAAATACCTCCCTACCCCTCCCATAAATTATTACTTTTGCATCATCATATAATTAACATAGAAAAGTAGCAGACGTATGGATTTCAAACAACTTATATCACATTGCAAAGAATACGGATTTATATTTCCATCATCCGAGATCTATGATGGGCTCTCGGCAGCTTATGATTATGGTCCCTTAGGTATAGAGCTTAAGAATAATATCAAGCAATATTGGTGGAAGAGTATGGTACAGATGCATAAGAATATTGTAGGTCTCGATGCAGCTATATTCATGCATCCTAAGACATGGAAGGCATCAGGTCACGTAGATGCATTCAATGATCCGATGATCGACAATAAGGATTCTAACAAAAGATATAGAGCCGATACACTCATAGAAGGGTATGCAGAAAAGATAGAAGCTAAAATCCAAAAAGATGTTACTAAGGCAGCTAAGAAATTTGGTGAAGAATTCGATGAGAAGCAATTCCGTGAGACCAATGGCAGAATAATAGACAGGCAGAAGAAAATAGACTATGCTATCAATACCATGAACCAGCATCTTAAGGATGAAAACATGGAGGGGCTTAAGGGCCTCATAGAAGAACTTGAAATAGCTGATCCTGAAGGGGGCTCACGTAACTGGACCGATGTACGTCAGTTTAATCTAATGTTCCATACTCAGTTAGGAGCTATCGCTGGTGAGGAAGGTAAAATATATCTTAGGCCAGAGACAGCTCAAGGTATATTTGTCAACTTTCTTAATGTACAGAAATCTACGCGTCAGAAGTTACCATTCGGAATAGCACAGATAGGTAAGGCCTTCCGGAACGAGATCGTCGCTCGACAGTTTATATTCCGTATGCGAGAATTTGAGCAGATGGAAATGCAGTTTTTCGTTAAGCCTAGAGAAGAAATGAAATGGTTCGATTATTGGAAGCAGACAAGACTTAACTGGCACAAAGCATTAGGTACGCCTGATGAGAACTTAAGATTCCACGATCATGATAATCTTGCACATTATGCTAATGCCGCTGTAGATATAGAATTTAAATTTCCATTTGGATTCAGAGAATTAGAAGGCATACATTCTCGTACCGATTTTGACCTTAGATCTCACCAAGAGTTATCAGGTAAGAAATTACAATACTTCGATCCTATTGCCAATGAAAATTATGTGCCTTATGTCGTAGAGACATCTATCGGATGTGATCGGATGTTCTTATCACAGATGGGGCAAGCACTCAGAGAAGAGACTGTCCCTGATGCCTCTGGTAAAGACTCGACACGTACTGTCTTAAAGTTACACCCTGCTATAGCACCAGTCAAAGCAGCAGTACTTCCACTGCTTAAGAATAAAGAAGAACTCGTCAAAGCATCTACGGATGTATTCGATAAGTTAAAAGCTCACGTCATCTGTCAGTATGATGAAAAAGATGCAATAGGTAGACGATACAGAAGACAAGACGCTATAGGTACGCCGTATTCTATTACGATTGACTTTGATACATTAGAGAATGATACTGTAACGATACGTGATAGAGATACATTAGAGCAGAAGAGAATTAAGATCGATGAAGTCGCTAAAGTTGTCTCTGATAATTGCAGCATCAATCACATCTTATAAATAATTCTATATTGCAGATGGCACACCCTAAGATAGATCCGAGTAAGAAAACCATCATCTTTGATTTTGGCAATGTTCTTATAGACTTAGATTTCGATCTGTGCTTCGACACATTCGAGGAAGTCACGGGTATCAGATGGGACAGAGACAACTTGCCACCTGAGATCACTTCTGCCATACATAAGTATGACAGGGGTCACATCTCTGACGAGGCATTCTTATGGGCCTTTCAGCAGCATAGCAGTAATTCTGATCCCAGAGATCTAATAAGAGCATGGAATAGTCTTATAGGTGAAGTATCTGAAGATAGATTCAAAATGTTAGAATCTCTTAAGCCTGATTACAATCTCGCTATATTGAGTAATATCAATAACCTACATCTTAGAAAAATACATCTATACCTTAAGAAGGAACATCAGATTACTGATTTTGAAGACAGGTATTTTGATCACGTTTTTTATTCTCATATCATAGGTATGCGTAAACCAGATGATGAGATATATCAGCATGTGACGTCAACGCTTGCCGTTAAGAATTCTGATATATTATTCATCGATGATCTGTCTGAAAATATAGATGCTGCCAATTCCTATGGGTGGCATGGTCAGGTGCATCAACCTGAAGATGAAATAGTAAGAAATATTTATGGATATCTATCTGAGGCATTTTAGTTATAAAGAGAAAACGATCATTCAAATATTCTTTGGAGGATCGTTAATATTCAATGAATAATTTATTCATAGATCATTTTAAAAATATATAGCCTTAATTTAGGGGTCGAATACTCGTATCTTTTGAATATTCAACTAACAGGAGCTACGAATACTACTCTAAGGTTTTCCCTTTTTTTGTAAGTGAATATATGTTTGTTCCATCGTTTCTTTTATACATTTTCAATAGATCATTATTCTTTAAAAAATCCACCTTATCCCTAATTTCATGTTTTTCGAGACCAGTGGATTTCGTTAATCCATCAATAGTTCTAAAAACAAAATTTCCATTTTTTATAGTTTCTAATAGAGTATTAATACTCTCATCTACAGCTTTACCTTTCAGCATATCAATCTTTGTTTCTCTTTCAACTACCTCATCCAAATCATCTGAGTTAGTTTCTACGAGAGTTTCTACTTTCTCCATATTTGATGCAACCTCTTCTCTAATTCTTTCAGTTTTATTTTCTAATTCTTGTATAACTTTTTTAGATATAGCTTGCAAAAACCTATCAGAAAAATACGATGCAGTAAGACAAAATCCTGCAAAAACAAAATATTTATATCCTGCCCCCTGATTAGAAACGTCTTTTAATAAATCACTTGAAACCATGTTTAAAAACAATGGTACAGTTGCAGAAGCTACCAAACCAGTTAAAATGCTTTTCCTAAGACTAAAACTTCTGTATTCAATGTTTTCTTCTGTACTATGGAAATTAGCGTATCCACCAATTATCCCACTAAGAAGTATTATTAAGCTTGTAATTATCATAATTATATATTTTTTGATTAATCTAAGGGTGAAACTGTAACACCAATTTTAGGTATCTTCTTAACATCCAAAACGACTTTTGCAATACCAAATCCCTTCCTAAGAGTTTTGGTCTTGAGAATTTCTTTACCATCCTTAATTAGTCTTTCCTTTATTACAGTTTTCCTCGGAACGGATAAGTTCAATATGAGATCTCCCTCTTTTAATTCGTTATTAATAGGAAAATCTATACTACCAATTACGGTAATTCGATCTTTAGGTTTTGCTAAATCAAATAGAGAACTAACAATAGATTTTGACATCGCCATAACTATTGTCGTTCCAACTCCACCAGTTATTAAACCAGCTCCAGCTATTACGCCAGTCTTTATTGCCTCTTGAATAACAGAATCTACTTTCCCTAATTTCTCAATTGCAGTCAAACTCATTCTAATTGCCGAATCACCTTGAATTGATTCTTTAAATAAGAGTTTGTCAGAATAATTAATCGTAGACAACGAATACTTCTTTCCCTTTTTAAGTGGCAACTTTTTGATTGTTTCAAGCGATTTAGTCCCTTCTCTTGGATATACTAAGGTTGTCGAGAGCAAGTTCTGACCTTTAACTTTTTCCTTCATACCGTTTTCAAGAGCGATTACGCTTTTTAATGAAATTTGATAGATGTAATTCATAATGTATTTATTTTTTAATTAGATAAATAAAAAGCGTCAATTTACCTCAGAGGTGTAATAAATAAATCAACAATAAAACAGTCTCACCACTGCACTTTCACCCATTAATGCTAATCCTTTAGGCAGGTAACCCTTTCCCAATAACTTTTTTTACTTATAACACAATATGAAGTTGTACTGGTGAGCTTATGGTGTGTTTTTCTTTATTCTTGTGCAGGCGATCGACAGCCCTGTGTGGATATGGAGCAAAATTGTATATCAGTGAGTTAAATAAGATTCTTAAAATAAAGATTCATCTTTACTATATCAGTTACCTTAGGTAGTACTCTTCTTATTCTTAAAGACGTTCATATAAGCCTGTCCAGAATATACATTTTCTGTTCCAGTTAGACTTATCAAGCTATACTTCTTAAACTTCAACTCCTGTTCATCAGCAGATAAAAATGAATATCTACCTATTTCATCGTTACCACTAATGACTTTATTGAATTGTATGATTTTAAATGTTGGGTAAATTAAAGTAGCCAATTCCCATATAGTTTTTCCCATCCCTTTAGTCTTTAAGCTTTTTCGAATATGATCTTTATATATACTGACAGCTTTAAAATCTTTATTCAAGTTTGAGATTACAATTATGCTATCTGGTTTCGAAATTCTTTGAATTTCTGATATTACAAAATCCCATTCCGTATCATGTAAAGTGTACATCCCCCCAAAATTAGGACAGTAGATTAGATTAATTTCAAAACACTAAATTTACTGTAATGGCAAGAAGAAAATTAACTGCTAAGTTTAAAGCAAAAGTTGTTTTAGAGGCTCTAAAGGAGAGAATGACTAACCAAGAGTTAGCTAATAAATTCAAGATACATCCCCAACAAATAAGTACCTG
>Ga0209187_1000138_pt1 | contig 157367 bp, 136 predicted proteins | sample BantaG_FD_187430 | JGI IMG/M metagenome (GOLD analysis project Ga0209187, IMG submission 187430) | Marine algal microbial communities from Bantry Bay, Ireland - BantryBay_4 metaG (SPAdes) (version 2) | ecosystem: Host-associated > Algae > Red algae > Unclassified | place: Bantry Bay, Ireland...
TGGACCCGGCACCGGCCGACATCATCCTCGTGCACGGGGCACTCGACCGGGGGATGGCATTTCGCAAGGTTGCCCAGCAGCTGCATCAGTACAACGTCACCATGTACGACCGGCGGGGCTACGGCGCCTCGGTCGATCTTGCGCCCACCACCGATATGGACGTGCATATCGCCGATCTCCTCGGCCTTATGGCTGATGGGCCCACGGTGGTCATCGGCCACTCATTTGGCGGGCTGATCTCGCTCTGCGCGGCAGCAAAACATCCGGACCGCTTTGCCGCGCTGGGGATCTATGAAGCCCCGATGCCGGGGGCGAAGTTGGGCGAGGATGGCGGCGCACCCCCCAGCGACGCCGATGACCTCGTCCGGTGGTTCTACGGCCGCCAGGGTGACGACGCCTTCGACCAGGTGCCCGAACGAGCGCAGGCCGCGCTCTTTGCCGAAGGTCCAGGCCTGGCCGCCGACCTCACCGTGATCGCCAACCTGGCCGAGCCGCTGGACCCAACCACCATCGCCACGCCGACGGTCGTTGGCTACGGCTCCGAATCAGCCGCTCGCCATATCACTCGCAGCGAAGCTCTGGTGGAGCAACTCCCCACTGCGCAGGTATTTGTGGCCGAAGGCGCCAAGCACCCATGCCACCGCACTCATCCCGGTGAGTTCGCCACGTTCATCAAGACCACGCTGGAGCTCGTCTGATGTTTCCGGGAACCCACGCCCAGACCACGCCCGACAAGGCGGCCATCATCATGGCCGGCTCCGGTGAGGCGATCTCCTATCGGCAGCTCGATGAGCGCTCCAACCGGCTGGCCAACCACTGGTGGTCGCTCGGCTTACGACCCGGCGATCACGTGGCCCTGATGATGGAGAACCACCCCCGGTTCTTTGAAGTGGTGTGGGCCGCACTCCGGTCAGGCTTGTACTTCACCGCCATCAGCCGCTACCTGTCTGCGCCTGAAGCTGCTTACATCATCAATGACTCCGGGGCCCGCAGTCTGGTGGCGTCCGCGATGATGGAAGACCGCGTTCGGGAGATGATCCCGGAAGCCCCGAAGTGCACATCGGTTCTGGTGATCGACGGCGCGTCCGGCCAGTTCGAGGACTACGAAGCCACGATGGCCGCGCATCCCACGTCGCCGTTGTCGAGCCAGCCCAAGGGCGAGGCGATGCTTTATTCTTCGGGTACCACCGGCCGCCCCAAAGGCATCAAGCGGCCACTCTCGGGCCAGCACATGGATGACCCGGAGCAGTCCGGCCTGTTCCTCCTTCAGATGTTCTTCATGGGCATGACCGCTGACACGGTCTTCCTGTCGCCGGCGCCGCTGTACCACGCGGCCCCGTGCCTCTGGGGCGTCGGCGTGCACCAGTTGGGCGGGACGCTGATCATCATGGAGAAGTTCAGCGAGACCGACTACCTGCAGCTGGTGGAAACCCATGGCGTGACCCACAGCCAGCTGGTGCCGACCATGTTCATCCGCATGCTCAAGCTGCCCGCCGACGTGCGGGAGCGGTTTGATGTATCGAGCCTGCAGAAGGTCGTACATGCCGCGGCGCCGTGCCCGGTGCCCGTCAAGCAGCAGATGATCGACTGGTGGGGTCCGATCGTTGAGGAGTACTACGCGGGAACCGAGGGCGCCGGGATGACCTGGATCAGTGCGACGGACTGGCTTGACCATCCGGGATCGGTGGGCAAACCGATTGTGGGTATCACCCACGTCTGCGACGACGACGGCTCTGAGCTCAACCCCCACGAATCCGGCACCATCTACTTCGAACAACCCGAAGCCACCTTTGAGTACCACAACGATCCGGAGAAGACCCGGTCGACCCAGCACCCCGAGCACACCAACTGGTCAGCACTGGGCGACGTCGGTTACCTGAACGAAGACGGCTTTCTGTTCCTGACCGATCGCAAGGCGTTCATGATCATCAGCGGCGGTGTGAACATCTATCCGCAGGAGATCGAGGACGCGCTGGTCATGCATCCCAAGGTGGCTGATGTTGCGGTGTTCGGTCTGCCGGATCCGGACATGGGCGAGTTTGTGCAGGCGGTTGTCCAACCAGCAGCCGGGGTGGAAGCCACAACCGAACTGGCGGACGAGCTGCGAGAGTTCACCCGGGACACCATTGCCCACTACAAAGTCCCGCGGGTGCTTGATTTCGTCGAGGAACTCCCCCGGCACCCCACCGGCAAGCTCTACAAACGACTGCTCAGGGACGAGTACATCGCGGCGATCAACGCCGCCGAACCCCAAGGGACCTGACATGTGGTCAGCTGACTCTCTCCGGAAGTATCCATCCCCATCACGCCGGTCGGCGGTGCTCGCCACCGGCGGCGTGGTGGCAACCAGCCAACCGCTGGCCGCCCAGGCCGGGATCGGCGTGCTGGTCGACGGCGGCTCTGCGGTCGACGCATCGATTGCCACCGCCGCAGCGCTGACGGTCCTTGAGCCATGTTCCAACGGGCTCGGCAGTGACGCATTTGCGTTGGTCCACGACGGCCAACAGCTCCACGGCATCAACGGTTCCGGCCGATGGCCCATGGCCAATGAGGCCCAGCAGTATCGCGATGCAGGCGAGACGAAGGTTCCGGCGTGGGGATGGGCGGGCGTGACCGTGCCCGGAGCGGTGGACATGTGGGCCGAACTGCATGCCCGGTTTGGCAAACTGCCGCTGGATCGGCTGCTGGCGCCGGCCATTCACTATGCCGAAAACGGCTTCCCCCTGTCGCCGGTCGTCGCCATGCAGTGGGAGCATGCGCATCGTCGCTACTCCGGTATGGGCATTGAGGGTCTTCAGGATTGGGTGCCGGTGTTCTCCCCCGGCGGGACTCCTCCCGATGTTGGCGACGTCTGGGCCAGCCCCGGCCACGCCCGCGGCCTCCGAGCCCTGGCTGAGCGTGGACTGCGTGACTTCTACGAAGGCGAGATCGCCGACGCAGTCGCCAGCTACGCCGCCCGCACCGGAGGCACGCTGTCCGCCGACGATCTGGCAAGTCATCGCAGCGAATGGGTGGACCCCATCTGCGTTCCCTATCGGGACTATGAGGTCTGGGAGATCCCACCCAACGGTCAGGGAATCGCAGCGCTGCTGGCCCTGGGCATCGTGTCAAACACCGACGCCGCAAAGCACACCCAGATGAACCCCGCCCGTTGGCACCTGGATATCGAGGCGATGAAGCTGGCCTTCGCCGACTCCGACCGGTATGTCGGCGACCAGCACCACGCGGACGTGCCCGTCGCCGAGCTTCTGGACCCGGCCTACCTTGCCCGTCGGGCCGCGCTCATCACCGGCACCGCAAGCAACCCGGTCCACGGCGAGCCGGCCAGCGGTGGCACCGTCTACCTCTGCGCGGCCGACGCCAACGGACAAATGGTCAGCTTCATCCAGTCGAATTACCACGGTTTCGGCAGCGGCGTGGTCGTCCCCAGCCACGGCATCTCACTCCAGAATCGCGGGGCCGGGTTCACGCTTGAGGAAGGCCATCCGAACGAAGCCGCGCCGGGCAAGCGGCCGCGCCACACGATCATCCCCGGGTTCCTCACTCGGGGCGGCAAGCCAATCGGACCCTTCGGCGTGATGGGGGGCGAGATGCAACCGCAAGGGCACCTCCAAATACTGAGCGGCATGATCGATCACGGCCTGAATCCTCAGGCCACCCTTGATACGCCGCGGTGGCAGGTTGATCGAAGCGACACGCCGGGCCGCACCTGGCGCGTGCGGGTGGAACCGGAGACGCCGCCCCAGATCATTTCCGGCCTTGAAGCCCGCGGCCACGACGTGGTGGTCGATCCAATCCGACTCTCGATGGGACGCGGCCAGGTCATCTGGCGCCACGACAGCGGCGTCTACGCCGCCGGATCCGAACCCCGCGCCGACGGCTCCGCTTTGGGAATCTGAGCGCCAAACATTTGGCGCTTCAGCGAACGGTGACACTGACCTCGAGGTCGTAGTCACCGCCCATCCCGTCATAGGACTCGACCACGATCAGGTAGAAGTCGGCCTCCGCCGCGCCAATGGTGATCTGACTGTCGATCTCGTTGGGCAGGTTGGCGTCGGCTGGCGCGTCATCGTTCTGGTCGAGATACGAAAAGTTTGCGTCCAACAGCGTGATGAGCGGGTCAGGCGCCACGTCCTCACCCGACAGCACCGAGATGGTCACGTCAGCAATGTCGTCGGGACCGACAACCTCTGGATCAAGGTCCAACACAATCCCGTAGATGTCGGCGGTGAAGTCGCCCAATTGGTTGTACGCACTGACAACGCCGGGCTCGGTCACCACGATGTCGCCGCGCTCCACCTCCACCCACGCAGGTTCGTCCGCGTCGAACGGTTCCGGCGTTGAGGATGGCGGCGGCGTTGGGAACGGCGGCGGGGTGGGGAGCGCCTCAACAACGTCCGGGTTGTCACCGCCACCGGCGATCGATTCGACAGGTCCGGCAAAGTCATCGAGCGTCAGGCCGTCGGCCGCAGCCTGGTAGTTGCTGATCTGTTTGTTGAAATCTTCCCGACTGACTTCAGCCAGGCTGCGGGAGATGAAGTCCATCGTCGACAACGTTGGCGAGACGTACCACTTTCCATCGGTGCGGTGCGCGGTGACCGAGATTCCGGACAGGCCCTCTTCCCATTGGCCAAGGGCGTCATTTATGAGCTGAGCCACGTCAACATCGGCCTCGTCCTCGTCCGGGTCAAGGCAGCCGCTCTCGACTTCGTCGCCGAAAGTGACCTCATAGGGTCGGCACGGTTCGGTAAAGGAGATTTGGCCGTTGACCGGTTCACCGGAAACGGTGCCGCTGAACTCGGCGGAATCTGCTGACGGGGAAATCGAGCCGGTGACGTTGACCGTTTCCTGATCGATCAAAAGGTCGACGTTCACCTGCCGACCAGAGATTTCAACCGCTCCGGCTCCCGTTATGTCATCGGAGGAGATCTCTCCTTCCGCAGAGGCCCGAGCCGGTTGCCAGGACACTTCGAAGAAACCGTCGGGAAAAGTCACGTTGACGGTGAAGGAGGTAATACGAACTTCGGCATCGTCGCCGTCGGTGGAGGTGTCAAAGGTGAGGTCGGTCACGGTGACGTCCACATCGCCGAGGTCTTGGTTGGCCCGCGCCTCCAGGTCATCCAGGAAGAGGGGCGAGTAGCGATACAGCGCCGCGGCTTCTTCGGGATCGAGGTGGCCGATGATCTGGCGAACATCGGCGGCGACCATGGCCTGGATCATCTGTTCCACGGCGTCAGCGGGCGTATCGGCACCGAGCGCCGCTGGTGCTTCGCTGGCCGCCGGCAGCGGTTCGCCCAGTGCCACGCGGCCGGATTCGGCGATCGAATGCCACATGGAGAAGTACCAGCGACCATTGCGTTCAATCAAGACGAAAGCGTCGCCGCTGTCCTCGATGGGTTCATCGGCCTGGGCGTCCTCAATATCGCCGCCCAGCACGTCCCGGATGTCGTCACCCCAAGGCAGCTGGGCAGCCACAACTTCTGACGACGCGTTGCCGCCGGTGAAATAGACGGCCTTCAGATCAGTACTGTCGCCGATGGGTTCAATGCGCCAGGTGACGTCGGTCAGCTCAATGTCGACGCCCTCGACGTCAGCTGCATCCAGAGACTCATCAAAGACCCCCAGGCGCTGAAGCTCAGGGAGAATGTCGGTCAGCACCGGCTCCACGATTGTGCGGCGTTCCCCCGGTTCGAGCAGCTCGCCAATAGTGATGACGTCCTCGCCGTTGATGGCCGCAATCATCTCCGTGACGGCTTCATCGGGGGTCGCCGCCCCGCCGCTGGCACCAAATGCCTGCACCGCAAAGAACGCTCCACCGCCAACGAGGGCGACGACTCCCACCATCGCCGCCAACCACGCCAACTTGCCGGACCCGCCGCCGGACGAGCCAGTGTCCGAAGCCGAAACCTCCGGTGGCCGCGTCGTTGACAGCGGCGGGTCCGACACGTCGGGTGCCGGTTCGGGTTCGTCGGTGGGGGTCTGCGGCGGATAGCCAAAGACCGGTCGATCCTGGTTGTCGCCAACGGTGGGTGGTTGATCGGGATACGGGGATTTCGACGTGTGCGGATCGCCCGGACTGAAGTCGCTCAAGGTATGCCGTTTCCGCTGGTCAACCAGCCTCGCCAGAGCGGGCAGACCCCCCGCAACTCACCCATTCAATCGGCCGCTGGTACTTGGGTCAACTGCCTATCTGGGTGAACCGGCCGTACGGGATTTCAGACTCCAATCGACGAGCACGGCAACCGCCGCCAGTGAAGCCAGGATCGCAAACCCTGCGCTCAACCAGGCGCCCCAGACCACCGTGGTTGGTGCCACCAGGGCCAGCACGCCAATGACCAAACCAATCACCGGTCCCAACGGAAGAAGAAGGCTGGCCATCAGTCGGGGCCGTTGCGCCGCAAGCGCAACCATTGCCGCCGCAACCAACATCGGGAGGACCAGCCAGAGCAGCACGACGATCACTCTGGTGGTACCGGCGATGACGCCGAGCGCCCCCGCGCTGCCAATCAGGTCAATGGACGACCGGCTGCGAGTGCCAAACCGCACCCAGGGAAACACAAGACACACCACGCTGGCGGTCCCGGCGATCAACGCACCCAATCTCAACGCGACGTTTGACGCAGCTGGGGTCTTGGACACCGAGAGAGCCTAGAACTGTTGCTGTGCGGCCACGCCCTCGACCTCGATTTCGATGCTTCCTGTACGCTCGGATCCGTCGTCTTTGGGGATTGGCGTGAGTAAAGCTGATGAAGAACATGCCTGCTCGTACCGACCGCCGGCAAACCACGGTCAATGGCATGAGTGAGAATTGGGCATGAGTGAGAATTGGGCATGAGTGAGAATTGGGCATGAGCGAGAATCGGGATGAGAGCTCCCAACCGCATGGTTGACCACGACAGCGACGCCGACGATTCCGCTCGTCAGAAGCTTGGCGACGACCGGCTGCTGAGCTTGTTGTTCGATACGGCGGTGATCGCCGATCCGGCCCCCACCTACAAGCTGATCCGTGAGGAAATGCCGTACTTCCAGAGCTCGCTCGGTCCGGTGGTGCTGAGCCGTTTCGAAGACTGCCGGGCGCTGCTTCGCAACGATGACTTCGGCAAGAACCGGGATGGGACCGGTTTTACGATGGCCGACATCGACGACGCCGAACGCGCAGAACTCAGCCAGCTCGTTCGTGCACGACGGGAGAGCGGCGTCTCGTCCATGCTGTTTCTCAACCCACCCGACCACACGCGTATGCGCGGTCTGGTCAGCCGAGCCTTCACCCCCCGAACGGTCGAGAAGATGCGCGGGAGCATCAGCAGTCTCAGCGACGAGAGTGTGGAGCGCATGGCCGAAGGAGGCGGCGGCGACGCCATCGACATCCTGGGTTGGGTTCCCGTGAATGTCATTGGCGAATTGGTTGGCATTCCCCGGGCCGACTGGGCCTGGTTCCGCCCAACAGTCACGACCGCAGTGGAGTCGCTGGAACTGAACGCCAACCTGGCAACCTCCAAAGCCGCCTTCGCGGCGTTCGATGAGATGAATGAGTACTTCAAGGCGCTGGTGGCAGAGCGGAGAGCCGACCCCACCGACGACCTGATAAGCGCGCTGATCGAAGTGGAAGAGTCTGGAGACCGGCTGAGCGAAGCCGAACTGATCAGCACCATCACCCTGTTGTTCTCCGCCGGCATGGAGACCACCCAGAATCTGATTGGGAATGGCCTGGGCTGCCTTTTCGACAACCCCGCCCAACTTGACCGACTGTGGGATAACCCGGAGCTGGCGGCCAGTGCGGTGGAAGAGACGCTCCGCTTCGATTCGCCGGTCCAGGTCGACGGCCGTAACGCAATGATCGACGGCGCAGAATTGCTCGGCCGGCATCTGCCCGAGGCCCAAGCGGTCATCACGCTGCTGGGAGCCGCCAACCGTGACCCCGAACAGTTCACCGATCCGGACACCTTCGACATTGGTCGCAACGAGGGGCCGCCCCTCAGCTTTGCGTCGGGTATCCACTACTGCCTGGGAGCCAACCTCGCCCGGGTCGAAGGCGCCGAAGTCTTCCGTGCGCTGATCAAGCGGTTTGCGAGTATCGAGCCGGCCGGCGATCGGGTGCAACGCGGCCGCCTGACGCTGCGAGGTTACGAATCGGTACCCATGAAGGTCACACCGCGCTGACTTCGTAGGCTGGAGCCATGTCTGAAAGCCTGCACCTGCAACCCCACCCATCCTTTGGCGGCCGCCCCGGACCCGTCCTCATCGTGGTGGCCGACGGCGTGGGCTGCGCCGAAGATGTCCCGAGCAACGCGGTGGCGCAGGCCCACACCCCGATCATCGATGCCCTGTGCTCACAACCATTGATGACCGAACTCGCCGCGCACGGCACCGCGGTTGGTTTGCCCTCTGACGGCGACATGGGCAACAGCGAAGTGGGCCACAACGCCATCGGGGCGGGACGCGTCTTTGACCAGGGAGCAAAGCTGGTCAATCGGGCCATTGCTGATGCCACGATTTTCGACTCTCCGGTCTGGCTCCAAGCCGTGGAGGCCGGGCGGACTGGCACGCTGCACCTGCTGGGGCTGCACTCTGACGGCAACGTGCATTCACATCTGGACCACCTGCATGCCCTGATGCGCAACGCGGCCGACCAGGGCGTGACCAGCATTGCCCTCCACCTCCTTCAGGACGGCAGAGACGTGGCGGCGCGATCGGCACTGACCTACCTCAGCCAGACCGACGCCGTCATCAACGAGCTGATGGCCCAGGACTCCAACCGCAACATTCGTATTGCGTCCGGGGGCGGACGCATGACCATCACCATGGATCGCTACGAAGCAGACTGGGACATGGTCAAGCGCGGCTATGACTGCCACGCCCATGGCATTGGTCCGGCGTTCGGGTCGGCCACCGAAGCCATCGAGTCGATGTACGCCAGCACCGACGTCGGTGACCAGAATCTGGATCCCTTTGTCGTGGTCGGCGAGGATGGCCAGCCGGTGGGTCCAGTGAGCGACGGTGACGCGGTGCTGCTGTTCAACTTTCGGGGCGACCGAGCCATCGAGATCAGCCGCGCGTTCGAAGAAGACGACTTCGCAGTCTTTGATCGCGGAGCCGCACCCAAGGTCTTCTTCGCCGGGTTGTTGCAGTACGACGGCGACGCCTTCATCCCAAAGAACTATCTGGTGAATCCGCCGGAGATCGACCGGGTCATGGGTGAGTTCCTCTGCGCCGAAGGTATCCACAGTTTTGCGGTCAGCGAGACGCAGAAGTTTGGCCACGTCACCTACTTCTGGAACGGCAACCGGTCGGGATATCTCAACGAGGATCTGGAGACCTACGTGGAGATTCCTTCGGACAATGTGGCGTTCAACAAAACCCCGGGCATGAAGTTGCGGGAGATCACCGCCGCCACCATCGAACTGATGGAATCTGGTCGGTACCAGTTTGGTCGAATCAACTTTCCCAATGGCGACATGGTCGGCCACACCGGCGACCTGGACGCCACGATCGAGGCGATGCAGATTCAGGACGAATGCGTGGGTCTGCTGATGGCGTGTATCGAGCGCCTGGGCGGTGTCCTCATCTACACCGCGGACCACGGCAACGCCGACATCATGTTCACCGAGAAGAACGGCGTCCGCACCCCGAAGACATCCCACACGCTGAGTGCGGTTCCATTCGCCATTCATGACCCGGGCCATCAGGACGACTACCAGATGGCATCGCTCGACGGACCCGGACTGGCCAACGTTGCGGCCACCACCATTGAGCTGCTGGGCTTCACTCCCCCCGCCGACTACGAACCTTCACTTCTTCGCTGGATGTGAGCCCGGTGTAAACCCAAACGGTGCGGTAAGCGTCCATGTGGTAGCGCAGATGGACACCCAAAAAGGAGTACAGCGCATGGCGGATGCACTGACGACGGGACGCGGCCACCCTTGGGAATTCGACCCGGGACCACCCCGAAACCGGAAATGGCCTCGGCTGTTTGCCGAGACCCCCAACTATCGCGGCATTGGGGCCGCGTTGAGCGGCGAAGAAGAACATCGGTGGCACTTCGGGCCGATGTTTTATCGCGGTCGACTGCAGGACAACGCAGTCAAAGTGCTGATCCTGGGGCAGGAAGGGGCCCAGGACGAATCGCTGTCCCACCGATCCTTCACCGGTGGCACCGGCGGCCGAATGCAGCATGTGCTGCACCACTTGGGAATCACCGAGTCCTACCTGTTTCTCAACACCTTCGTTTATCCAATCTTCGGGCAGTACAACGGACTGCTTCCCGTCATTGCCCAGGACCCTGCGTCGCCCGTGGCCATCCACCGCGGCCGACTCTTGGACTATGCGCTCCAACGAAATGACATTCGGCTGATCATCGCGGTGGGGCGAGCAGCCAAGGAATCGGTGTCCACGCTGGTGCAGCGGCATGGCGGCCAGGCCGACCCCGCCAAACTGCATCTGGCCGACGCGCATGTGCTGGGCCCAAACGTCAGGACTGTCGGCGTCCTTCACCCCGGCGGCGCGTCACGGCGAGCCCAGCGGGACAAGATCATCAACGATTTCACATCCATGATCTCCCAGGTGGCCACGTGGGAGTCAGCGTCACCGGGCTGGTTGCCAACCGATGAAGACGGCACCCGCAAACCAGCCGCCGACTTCGAGTACAAGGCCGATCCGATTCCGTTTCGGGACTTCCCCTACGGCACCAACTGGCGCCTGGGACGCGGTGGCACCTCCAGCAACCGCTTTAAGAACCAGGAGTGGATTCAGCTCTTTGGCGCCGACGGGCAATACGCCGACTTCGATGTTCTGTACCCGGACCAGGACGGAACCGCCGTTCCCGACGCCACCTATGAACAGGACCCCGGCGACCTTCCCTATGAACCGGCCAGAGAGGAGTTTGCCGACTTTGATCCCGGCCCCAAACCCACCATGGCCCGACTCCTTCAGGGCGGTGCCCACCGACTCCAGTGGCCCGACTTCACCGAGCTGGGACTTCGCGCTGACCCGTCGCTGGGCCACGGCCCCATCTACCGAGGCCGGCCCGATGACGCGTCGGTCCTGGTGATTGCCGACCAGCAGTCCCACGACGACCTCTTCACCGGTCGGGCGCTGTGCGGAAATGTGGGCCAGCACCTGCAGGCGTTTCTGCGGGCGGCGGGAATCACTGAGCGATACGCGATTCTCCGCACCCTCCCGATCGACACCCTCAGTGAAGACCCGCTCGTAGTGGACGCCGCAATCGATGACCCGCAGGTCCGTGCCATCCTGCGCGAAGCGATCAACCGAGTGGCCCCGCAGGTCATCATCACGTTGGGCGACGGCGCGGCGCGAGTCGCCGCTGATGAACGACCGGGAACCACCCCCGTCATCAACCTGCCGGACTTCCCACGATCGCGGGTGAGCGCCAAGTGGAAACCGGCGCTCACCATGCTGCGAGATCTTGACCTCGACCGCGATGTTGCCAGCCCCACCTTCACGTACGGCGGTGAACGCGAACCCATCCCACGCGGTGACCTTCCCTATGGGACCTTGCGTTGGCAGGGATCCCACGGCGACCGGGCCCAACAAGGCGTTGTGGGCGATGCCCCGAGCCCCAGCTACTTCCGGCTCCGGATGCCCACCTGGGTCATGACGCTGCCGCCCAATGACCTGACCAGCGAGGAACACTCAGCCGTTGAAACTCTGCGAGGTGCACGGTGACAACCGATACGACCAGCACCCAACGGCCGGGCAAGTGGATTCTGCAGGGTCACATCGTCCCACTGGCCGCCGACGCCGAGCAGAACACCTTTGCCGGGCGCGTCTGGATTGAAGGCGAGAGCATCGTCGCCGTGACGCAATCGGCCACCGGCGCCAACGCTCCGGACGGATTTGACGACGCACCACTGGTGGACTGCGGCATCGATTATGTCTTCCCCGGGCTGATCGATCTGCACTCTCACATTGCCTACAACGCGCTGCCGCTCTGGACTCACCCGGCCCAGACCGAGCCCTTTCTGCACCACGACATCTGGCCGGGACGCAGCAGCTATGGACCGAAGGTCAGTTGGCCGGCCTGGGTGCTGGCCAAAGGAGCACCGGAGTCATTGATGACCTACGTGCAGGCTCGGGCACTGGCGGGCGGTACCACCACCATTCAAGGCTGGCCGTCCATCAATCGCCGACCGGCCAACCAGCTGGTGCGCAATGCCGACGACCAGAGCTTCGATGGTCTCCCGGACCCCGTGGTCACGTCCACGCTGACGTTGGCCGAAGCGGACCTTCGCAGCAAAGCCCAGCGCCTGGCGCAGGGCAAAGGGTTCATCTATCACTGCAGCGAGGGGCTGGACACCAGCATCGTCACCCGGGAATTCGACCATCTCCGCAACACCAACTGCCTGCGAGAGGGACTGATTGGGATTCACATGACCTCGCTCCAGCCGCACCACTTCACGCAGTGGTCCCTCCAGGCTCGCACCGAAGGTGATGCGGGGCCGGGGTCGCTTGTCTGGTCGCCGTTCTCCAATCTGTGGCTCTACGGCGAAACCACCAAAGTGCCGGCGGCCATCGACGCCGGCGTCACCATCTGCCTGGGCACTGACTGGGGCCCCTCGGGAACCAAGAATTTGCTGGGCGAACTCAAGGTGGCCCGCATCGTGTGCGACAGCAATTCGGCCGCCGACCCCGGTTGGAACCTGAGCAACTTCGATCTGGTCAAGATGGTCACTGCCAACCCGGGCGACACGCTCAGCCGACTATGGCCGCGAACCGTTGGCCGGCTGCAGCCCCAGAGCCTGGCCGACATCGTGGTGGTGTCCAACAACAACGCGGACCCGTGGGCCAACCTGGTGGCCGCGCGGGAAGAAGACATCCAACTGGTCGCTGTTGGTGGGGATCCCCGATACGGCCAGCAGACACTGCTGGAAGCGGCGGGCAAGGAGAACCTTTCGGCCGTGACCGTTGGCAAGCAACGTCGCCGCATCGCAGTCACCGAACCGGCCGACAAGGACCTGCCGGTGACCGAGCGACGGAAGTGGTTCCTGAGCCGCGCATTACGCAACCTGGCCGAAGTACAGAACGATCCAATCCAGGCCGTGGCCGCCCCGGTGGCCATGGCGGGCGCCACCGGTCCGGTGAACGGCGAACCGACCCATGACTGGCTTCTGATCGAACCAGACATGCCGGGCGGACCAGGCTTGCAGGCCGGACCCCCACCGGCTGGTGTTGTGGTGGAATTCGAGCCGGTGCCCAGCATGACCCATGACAAGAAATGGCTGCGGTCACTCACCGACCGTGCCTTCCACGGCGGGCTGCTCGACCAGATGGCCCGCTACTACCCGGCGTAACCCCAGAACATGTGATGCCAACCGAACGCACTCACCAGCAGTGGCTTGAGCACCACCTGGTTGCTGATCCCACCGACGCGCCCGACGACGTTGCGGCCATGTCCCCCCAACAACGACGAGACATCGTGGAAGCGTTCCGCCTGTTGTTGGAAGGTCTTTACTGTCATCTTCCGCAGAAGCAGGCCAGCTACGGGTTTGACCCGCTGCAACGCTTGAAATTGCTGGCCGAACAAGCCGGCAACACAAACTTGGGCGATGTCGCCTTCCATCGGGAGATGGCGCACATTGTCACGAGTCTGCGAGATGCGCACACGCGCTACCTGGTCCAACGACGCGACACCCCCGAGGTGGCGCTCCTGCCGTTGCTGGTCGAACGGTATGTGGATGACGACGGTCAGCATCGGTTCATCGCCTCCCACGTTCTGGCTTTGGACGCCGCGCAGAAGCAGGCGTTTACCAAAGTCGGCTTCGGTCCTGATGTCGACATCCTCCATTGGAACGGTCGACCAATCGAGCGCGCCGTCGATCTGTACGCTGAGTACGAGACAGGCGGCCGTCCCGATGCCCGTCGAGCCCGGGCTCTGGAATCGCTCACCATTCGGCCACTCAAGTTCGGTCTCATCCCCGACGAAACCTGGGTCAACATTTCCTTTCGCGGCCACAAGGGCGAACAGGAAATCCGGCTGACGTGGAAGTACGCGTTGTTACCGCCCGAAGACGCTCTGCCTGACGGGTCAGCCGGAGCGGCGCTGGCCTTCAACCCGGTGGCCGACAGCGCGCGCCAGGTGAAGAAGATGTTGTATGCCGCCAACGTGTGGGTGGCCGAACAGAATGCGGCCTGCGCCCGCAGTGAGCACCTCCTGCCAACCACAGGTGGGGCGCCCGCGGCGGGGCGGACCACCGCAACCGAAGCCCTTCGCCGCCAGCCGCCCGAGGAACGCAGTGCCGTACAAATCAACGTCGAGGACCACTGGGCGGCGGACAAGACCGGAGTTTTGACTGGCGACTTCGGACCGCAGGTGTACGCCCGCGAGGTGAATCACGACGGCCGTCGTTATGGCTATCTGCGCATTCACAGTTTTCAGGTGGCCAACGACCTGGCCTTCGTTGCTGAGGTGGCGGAAATGATCAGCCATCTCAGTCCCAACGGACTGATCATTGATCTTCGCAGCAATCCGGGCGGCAGCGTTTGGGCGGCCGAAGGCCTACTGCAGCTCTTCACGCCCAACACCATCGAGCCCACCCGATTCACCATGCTGGCTACTGACATGACCCGGGCGATGGCGGTGGCTCCGCAGAACCGGGGCATCACGCCGTGGGCGGAAAGCCTGCGCTCGGCGGTGGCCAGCGGCGGGACCCATTCGCGGTCCGAGCCGCTGACTCGACCAGCCCGCTGCAACAATCTGGGCCAGCGGTTTGGCGGACCCGTGGTTGCCATCGTGGACGCCAACACCTATTCGGCCGGCGACCTGTTTGCTGCGGGATTCGTGGACAACGGCATCGGCAAACTGATCTGCACCGATGAGGCCACCGGCGGCGGCGGTGCCAACGTCTGGATGCCGAGTGATGTGACCAGAGCTCTGAGCGGTACCGGTATAAAACTGCCGGACATGGTGGGCGCATCGTTCACCATTTCTGCCCGACGGGCCGAACGGATCGGCGCCCAGGATGCCGGCATCGAGGATGCGGGCGTAACCAGCGTGTTTCGCCGGCCGCTCACCCGCCGGGACCTGACCGACAAAAATCGCGATCTACTGGACTACGCGTGCCGTCACCTCGCAACCGAGACCCGCTCGTCGTTGCAGTACAGACTGCTCGCCGATGACGACAGCGCCAGCCGGCTGGAGATCACGGCCGCCGGATTGACCCGACTCAGCCTCACCTATGACCGGACCGTGGTGGGCACCATCAATGTCGACCTGGCACCGATCGATGCCCCGATGGTCGAAACAATGGTGCTACCTGACGACTGGACCCAGCACCGGGTGGAAATTCTTGGTCATGTGCACAACGACGTGCGGCAGCGGCGACTCATTCCGCCGAGCACCGTCCGATGGAGCGATTTTCCACGGTGCGTTTGAGCTTTGCAGAAGGTCGCGGGTTGTAGAACGATGGCCGTTGGCAACTGACGGTGGTGGTTGTCTGGCGCAAAGTGTTTCGCCAGGAGAGGGAAGAAATGAAGGCTGCTGATCGGGGCACAACCACGGGCATGGCCTTGGAAGAGCGCTTGTCGCTGGCCGTCGAGCGCGGCGAACTTTCTCTGGTGTACCAGCCGATTGTGCGCGCATCGGATGCGGAGGTCATAGGCGTTGAGGCGCTGGCCCGCCTGCAAATTCCCGAGCTGGCCGATGTTATGCCAGACGTCTTTCTGCCGATGCTGTTCCTTGCGGGGCAGGCTGACGCGATCACCGAAGTAACCGTCCGGACGGCGTTGCGGGACTTGGATGCGCTCTCCGCGCACTTCGGTACGTCTGATCTTGGGCTGTCGATAAACCTGTCTCCGCCGCAGCTTCGTAACGGACGAGCGTTGGTTGCGTGCATCGAGCTGGAACTGAAGCGAGCGGGCGTGAAGCCTGGTCGGATCACCTTCGAGATCGTGGAGGATCTTGCGGTGCCGAACCGCAGCCTTGTGGCTGGGACGTTGGCGACGCTTCGCCGGCTCGGCGTCAAGCTTGCGCTCGATGACTTCGGTACCGGGCGGAGCTCGCATGAGCATCTCCTCGACCTCCATGTCGACACGATCAAGATCGACCAGCGTTTCGTCTCTACGGTCAGCTCCAACGATGTTGCGCGTGCGTCGACTGATGCTCTTGTCGGCCTGGGAGTCGCACTTGGTCTGCAGGTGGTGGCCGAAGGGGTGCGGTCCGAGGGCGACGTCGCCTGGTTGGCGGAGATTGGTTGCCATGCCGTGCAAGGTTGGGCGGTAGGCATGCCGGTCGCGGTGGACGATGGTGTTGCGACAGTTGCGAAGCCTGCGCCGCGCGGTAAGCAAACTCTCGACGCTCGCACCGACGGTCGACTCACCGCCATCGAGCGGCAGTTGCTGTCCGGCGTGCGTCTCTCCGAGACCGAAGCCGAAGCCGTCCTCGACTTTCTGGATGCGGACGCCAACCACCCGGTTGACGGAAGCGATCGATCTGGGTGGTTGCGTTCATGGCTTGTGCACGTCGCCGGCGGCGGATCGGCGGCGGTCAGCGACCACGTGATGAACGCAAAGCGATCGCTTCGCACTGGGGAATTCGGCCATGCCGGTTTGGAGTTCTCGCGCGCCGCGGTCGCCGCGTGCCACTCGAATCAAGTGATGGCAACGCTGGGGAACGTAACCGAGACATGCTCTCTGCTCGTCGAGGACGGATGGGAGGCCGCAGACAGATTCCGCGTTCTGTACAACCTGTCGTGGATCTATGCCGACGTCACCCGCACCACAGAAGGCATCGAACTCCACACCAGGGTGTTTGAGGCGGCCATTGGCCACCTGCCGGACCACCTGACTGCAGCAAGCGGATTCACCGCAGCCCTGTTGGCTATCGAACTGCTCGAACGCGGGGAGGCCGAACCGGACCACCTCGCCTCGGCTCACCCGGAGAGGGTGTTGGGTCTGCTTCGGGAGGCATCCAAGACCGTAGATCCCGAAGATCCATTGTTGTGGCGGTGGCCGGCAGACTCACTTGAGATCCGGTGGCAACTGCTCGATGGCGCGTCCCCAGAGGATATTGTACCCAGAGGGGCGAAGACCCCTCCCGGGTTGGAGCGAGAGCCGGTGGCGGCGGCCTTTTGGGACTGCACCGAGTCCGAGTACCGGGCCAAAGGTGGCGATGCCGCAGGTGCTGTCTCAGCGAGCAGGCGGGCGATCGACGTGTTTGCGACGAGCGGGTTCTTCAAGTACCGAATTCTTCATGCGTGGGAACGGCAGGCGTCGATCCTGGTGGCAGCTGGCGAGTACAAAGGTGCCGCGCTCGCCCAGGCCGAGGTGTTGGCAACGTTGCGACAGGACAACTTCGACAAGAACTCGCAGATGATGGGGGCGATGCTCGACTTCGATCTCAAGGCCACGCTTGCGGCCGAGCTTGCGAGGACGACCGCCGTATTCACCGCGTGCCGCGCCGGCGGTTCACGTGGCGAGGAGTGACCCCCCAGTCCCCGCCCATTCGTGAAGGCGTGGAATCTTCGCGCCTCAAGATTCAGGTGGGCGGGGTGGAGTTGGCCACCATGTCCGCCAGCTGCTGCATGACGTCGACGCTCAGATTCCCTGCTGCTCGGGCGGCGACCGTCCCATCAGCATTGACCGCAACCCAGTAGGGAAAGCCGGGCATGCCATAGTTGGCGGCGATGGTGTTGTCCGGATCCGGCAGGCCCGGCAGCAATGGGCCATCAGCGGCAAACCAATCTTCGGGCGGGTAGTTGTCCCGGTCAGGACTGATCGACGTCGCAACGCCAACGACTTCGACCCCGGCCGGAACAGCACCGGACGCAATCCAGTCGTTCACCACCGGCATCTCGTCCTGGCAATGCGGGCACCAGTGCGCCAGAAACGCAATGACCTGCGGTGCGCCTTCGGCCCCCAGGACGATGGTCTCGCCGTCGTAGCCGGTGCCTTCAATTCTCGGCGCCGCCATGCCGACGGCCGGGTCGGTTTCGCTTCGGTCCAAGGTTGGAAGCGCCACGATCGCGTTGGGATCACCCGCAGATTCGAACGTCACATCAGTTGCCGCCGCGGTGTTGGCGGTGTCGGTGGTGTCGCCGGACGAGGAGCAGCTGGCGGCGAGCAACGCCAGGACCGCCAACGCAACAATCATGAGTCGGGCTCGTGAGACAAAGTTGATCATGTCTGCAGGGTAGCGAAACGATCTGGGGCCGTATCGGCAGGGTCAGCGGTCGGGATCCGACTGATAGCAGCGGTCGGTCACGCGGTCGCCATCTTCGTCCAGCCCGACCGGATGGGAGGGGACGCATCCCGGACTGATCATTCCGACGGCTTCGCCGGGATCGAGCAGGATCGACTCACGGTCATTGACCGCTGCCCAACCGACACGGTCGTCGGCTGGTTCGGCCCCGGCAATACCCAGGTCGGCAATCTGGTCATGCAACGCTCGCCACACTTCGGCGGGCAGTGAACCGCCGGTGACGTGGCATCAACGGTCTTCATACTGCTACTACGCCGCAGCCGGCCGCTTCGTTTCAGCCGATTCCAGCTTCTCCATTTTGGGAGAGCCGATTTCATCCAGCACTAGTGTCGGGTCATGACCGCTGCTGAACAAAACCCGGGACCGCTCGATGGGATTACCGTGCTGGATTGCACGTTGTTGATCCAAGGTCCGTGGGCGGGCCAGACCTTGGGGGACCTGGGCGCCAACGTGATCAAGGTCGAAGTGCCGGGCCGCGGCGACCAGGGTCGATGGCTTCCCATTGACTACCCCCGGGATATGCGAACCCCGTTTGCCGAAGCCGCAAATCGGGGCAAACGAAGCATCACCCTGGACCTGCGAGTCCCGGCGGGACGTGACACCTTCCTGGAGATGGCGAAGCAGAGTGACATCGTAATCACCAACTTTGTCCCGCAAACCATGGAGCGATGGGGCCTGGGCTACGACGATCTGGCGGCGGTGAACGATCAGATCATCATGGGCAGCGGCAGCGGCTACGGCCCGCTGGGACCCGACGCCGAACGGCCGGGCGCCGACATCGGTGGCCAGGCCCAGGGTGGAGTGGTTGCCGCCATCCATGATGCCAGCGGCCGGGCCGCCCCAATTCCGTTCACCATCGCCGACCACGTGGGCGCGCTCAACCTCACCATCGGGATTCTGGCGGCTCTCAACGAACGCAACACCAGCGGCCGAGGCCAGCGAGTCGAGGTGTCGTTGTACGGCTCCATCATCGCCGCCCAGGCCCCGATGTTCACGACCTATTTTCTGCGGGGCGAACCGCTCACCACCTCGGTGCCGGGACATCCGCTGGTCCGGGGGCTCTACGGCATTTTCCCCACCGCCGATGGCCACCTGGCGCTGGTCGGGGTTCCCGGCGCAGATTCGAAGCAACGTTTCTACCCGGCGATCGGACGAGCAGACCTGTTGGAAGTCGAGCGGTTCAACGAACCAGTGATGCAGCCCGAGGTGCAGGTTGAGCTCATGGACCTCATGAATGATGTGTTCGCCTCCCGACCGACTGCGGAGTGGGCCGACATCCTGCGGGCGGCAGACATCCGGTATGCGCCGGTTCAGACCTACGAACAGATTGCCAACGATCCGGGGGCCTGGGAGAACGGCTATTTGCAGGCGGTCAACCACTATGAGCACGGCGAGATCACCGCCGTTGGAACCCCGTTTCGGTTCTCCCGGACGCCGTCTCGACCGGGCGCGACCACCCCGCCGCTTGGCGCCAACACCGAAGAGGTCCTGTTGGAGTTTGGCTTTGGCTGGGACCAGATCGCCGACCTGCAAGCCGCCGGTGCCCTGTGACGGTGACCAGCAAAGTGGTTGCGATTCACCGCTGAATGAAGTCTCGGAATGGAAACCATGGTCCAATGGTTGACCAGACAATGACTGCGGCCAACACTGTTACAACACCGCAGTTATAAGCACCACAGTTATACACACCGCATGTTGAACGCCGCGCAGTGAACACCGGTGACAACACATGCATCTATCAACAAAGGCAAGGGAACCATGGATTTCAACGACACCGCCAACTCGAATGGCTCAAAGATATGAAGGTCGCCGGCTTCGGCATGGGCACCATAGTGACAGGCCTTGGCCTTCTCCTGTGGTCGCCAATCATCGGCGGCTACAACTGGATCGGCTTCATCTTGACTCTGGTCGGCCTCGTCGGGTTTGGCGGCTTCGCCAAAGGCAAGTGGTACTAGGCCTGAGCCAACGTCTCCACTGACTCCAGCCAAAACCACCAAGAACCCCGTGCAACTCAACCTCGAGAGGCACGGGGTCCTTGACGTCGGGCGCTCTGGCTACATCGGGCGTTTTGAATCATTGGTGATTTGCCGTTACCCCCGCAATGCCCAAAACTTGCCCCCGGTGGTATCGCCAGCCGCGTTCCTGGCGCTGTAGCCTTGGAGGGGATGAGGGCATTCGGCCGCTGGGAACCCGCCGGGTCCTTTCAACTGACGTGATAGGTCAAGACGCTCTGGATGCGGCGCGCCGCGGCGAAGCCGAAGGTCTGGAGTTCCTTTTTCACGAACTCGCCACTCCCCTGGCCACCTTCGCTGATCGCCGAGGGGCGACCGATCCTGAGGGGCTGGCCAACGCGACGCTGTTCAGAGCGTTCAATGCCCTGGCCGGGTTTGATGGCGAATACCCGCAGTTCTGCAGCTACGTCTATCGCACCGCCCGCAACCTACTCATCGACGAGTACCGCAGGAAAACACGCCGTCCCGAGGTCGTCGACCTTGCCGCCGCCGGGCCCTCGATCAGTCTTTCCCAGACCGAAGATGAGGTTGCCGGGCAAGATTGGCTCAATCAGATGCTGGCCCAACTCACCGTCGACCAACGAGACGTAATCCTGCTGCGGGTCATCGGCGATCAATCACTGCAACACACCGCCGATGTGCTCGGCAAACCGGTGTCGGCGGTCAAAGCACTACAACGACGGGCCCTGCGACGGCTTCACACCCTGACCGAGGAAGAAGGTCACACATGCACTCACTAGAGCCTGAACAAAACTGTCCGCTGCTCGACAATGAGGCCGATCAGCTACTCGACGGAACACTGGACATCAGCACCGTTGGGACCGATCGCCGAGCCCACGTTTCGACCACCCGGTCCGTCCTCGACGAGATGAAGACCCCCACCAGCGAGGTTGCGCCGGATGCGCAGATGCTCGAACTGTTCGCGAGTGCCAGGAAGTCCCAGCGCACCGCACCGGTCGTGCCACTGTGGGATGCGCCTGAGACGCCCGAGGTTCCTCCGGTACCGAACAAGCCAACGCCCGTCGTTGAACTGTTGCCGTTGGAGGACGACACGACCGATACGGCGAGCGCCTGGACCGGGGCCACCGTCTGGCCGCGCCTGCTGGTGGCCGCCGCCATTCTCCTCCCGCTGTTGCTGCTTGGTCTTCGATTTGTTGGAAGCAACGACTCACCAACCATCATCGAGCCGGTTTCGCAGCCCAGCGAAGGTTGGTCACCGGTGCCGACCGCACGACCAACCGCAGCTCCGGAGGCGCCACCGATCCGTGAACGTTCCGCCCCGCTGTCCATCGATTTGACTCCGCTGCCGGTCAGCGAGGTCACCCGTGAGTCGGCCAACCCGTTCAACCGCCGGTCCGAACTATTGGTTGAACCCAACCCCGAGGAAGTCGCCATCCCGGCCACCGGAGTCCAAAGTGATCGCAGTGGCGTCGAAGTCGTTGACGGAATCGCCGACCGGCGCGGCACGGCGCCGAGTGAGACCGCCGACCTTGGGGCCGATGCCAGCGAAGCCGAAGAGCTATCGGTTCCAACGCTGACAAGCGCAACTGCGCCGTCCTCCACTCCGGTGCCAACCCCGCCTGCCACTGTTGAGCCATTACGCACCAGGACGTCGACCGAAGGGGACCGACCTTCGTCGTCCAGCACATCAAACGCGCTCACGGATCCCACGCCAACCCGGGCCACAACGCCAACACAAACGCCAACACCACGACCAACCTCGACGCCCCGGCCAACAGCGACGCCAGCCTTGCGTGCCACACCTCGCGCGACGGCGACGTCAACGGCCCGAACCCCGGGTATGCGCGAAACCTTCACCACCCGACCGTCCAGCACCCCCCGAGCAACCGTGCGACCCTCCAGCACCCCCCGAGCAACCGTGCGACCCGCTCCAACACCTCCCCCGTCGATGACCACGGTCCCCCGAGCCACTCCCCGTTCAACCTCGACCCCGCGACCCACCGCTACCCCGCGCCCAACCTCCACCCCAACCCCGCCAGTCCGTCAAACGCCTACTCCGCGGTCCACAACGGTTCGACCAAGCTCGACGCCGCAACCAGCCATCGCCATTGCGTCCACGTCCACGCCTCGCCCTCGTCCGACGTTGCGGCCCACCATCACCCCGGCTCCGTCCGCAATCCCCACGCCTACTCCCAGACCGCAACCGTCAGCGACGCCTCGGGCCACCAGTGCGCCTCGACCAACCAGCCTCCCGGCGCCCAGCAGCACACCACGAGCCACCGCTCTACCGACCCTGCGACCGAGCAGTACGCCACGTCCCACGAGCACGCCGCTCCCAACGGCGACGCCAACCACACGACCCACCAGCACCCCACGACCAACGGCCACGCCAACCGCACGACCCACCAGCACCCCACGACCCACCAGCACCCCACGACCAACGGCCACGCCAACCGCACGACCCACCAGCACCCCACGACCAACGGCCACGCCACGACCCACCAGCACCCCACGACCAACGGCCACGCCACGACCCACCAGCACCCCACGACCAACGGCCGCGCCAACCGCACCACTATTGGACACGCCACGACCAACGGCCGCGCCAACCACACCACCATTGGACACGCCATTTCCGTCGTTTCAGAATGAGCAGGTGATCCCGCCAGACGGAACTCTGGCGTATCGGCAGTTCGACGGCTCGATGCTCTATGTGATGCCGGACGGGTCGAGCATTCGCCGGCTCCTCGCGGGTGTCCAGGAGTACTTTGATCCCGAGGGCAACCTGTTGTTCACGCTTTCGGCTATGGACGTGGAGCTTCGCACGTCCGGGTTCCCGACCAACCCTCTTCTTTCGATACCGGTCGCCCCCGTCTGGGGGGATCCGTTTGGCGCCCTGGACCGCAGCCTGGACGCTTTCGACGCGTCCAACTGACCGGCCCGATCGATTCGATTGGCTACCAGATCTGATCGACGTAGGTATCGGTGCCGACCACGGTTGGATAGAAGGGCCCCGCCCAGCGCACGGTGGCCTTGCCTGAGGCGTCAACCGCGGCAACATAGGCCTGTACATCAGCCCATGACGATTCCGGCTTTTCGTCCACAAACATCAGTTGCATCTGCCGGGCTTCGGTGCCCGGCAGCGTCCCGAGGTCCATGGGAGCCTCCCCTTCGCGAAGCTCAGGTTTCCACGACGACGCAATGGCAATGGACGAGTCCGCGACAAGTGCAGGGAGCGCCACCATGTCGAGGTACTCGTTGAGTTCTTCTTCGGTAGTGCCATCGGTCCGATCGAGCGCCACCGAGATCAGGCCGTCGTAGCGATGGTCCAACGCCAGCTCCAGCGGAACACCGTCGGGGTCGCGGTACACCGCACGTGGTCTATCGGCCAGGATCGTGTGCGCGTGCACCCGTTCGTTGAATCCGCGACCGTCGCTGTAGAGCTTGTAGACCTGCTTGCGGGCCCAGTCGAAGTGGTCGTCGTGGTGTCCGGCCTCCACCCAGTAGATCGAGACCCATGAGCCTTTGTCCACCGGGTCGCATACTTCGCCGGTCCCATCGGAATACCGCAGGTCTTTCAGCGGCCGAGTCGACACCCACCTACTCCCGGCAAAGAGCCACGGACCGGTCAGGCAGCCACCGTAGTAGTGGTCTCGTTCGTACCACCGGTTGTACGCCACCTCGCTGCCCAGGGTTGGGTCCACCAGCGTGAACAACATGCTGCCAACTTTCACGGGATAATCGTCCATCGCCGCACGTTAGTCCTGCTCCCATCGTCCGCTTCCCAGAGCCGCTCTCCGCAGATAGCCTCGGGGCTGTGATTCCAGGACAAAGTGCCCTCGACCGGGTGCGCACCGGTCTGACCTTCGACGACGTTCTTCTCGTCCCCCGCCGATCTTCGATCCGTAGCCGCCAGGACGTTTCACTGCGGACAAAACTGTCCCGCAATGTCGAGATTGATCTGCCAATCATCGCCGCCAACATGGACACGGTTTGTGAGCTGACCATGGCGTTGGCCATGGCTCGACTGGGGGGCGTCGGTGTGATCCACCGATTCCTTCCCACTGCGGCTCAGGCCGACATGGTCGAAGCGGTCAAACACGAAAACCCGTCCCATGTGGTGGCCGCCGCTGTGGGTACCGACCACGATGCCATCGAGCGATCCCGAGCACTGGTGGCGGCCGGCGTGGATGCCCTCGTTCTCGACATCGCCCACGGTCACGCTGAACACGCCATCGACAGTCTCAAAGCACTGAAGGACGCCTTCCCCGACACCGACGTGATCGCCGGCAACGTGGCCACCCGCCCGGGTGCGGAAGATCTGTATGAGGCCGGGGCTGACGCCATCAAGGTGGGCGTTGGACCTGGTGGCGTATGCACCACGCGTGTCGTGGCCGGCGTGGGCGTGCCCCAGCTCACCGCCATCGCCGACTCCTACGGCCTGCCGGTACCCATCATTGCTGACGGCGGTATCAAGACCTCAGGCGACATTGCCAAAGCCATAGGTGCGGGAGCCAGCACGGTGATGATTGGGTCCATGTTCGCCGGCACCAAAGAGAGCCCGGGCGAGGTTGAGCAGGGTCCCGCCGGTCTGGTGAAACGAGTTCGCGGTATGGCCAGCTTCGAAGCCATTGAAGCCCGCGCCGAACGATCAAACGAAGAAATCGACGACGAGTACTTTGAGCAGCGGGCACCCGAAGGGGTGGCTGGCACGGTTCCGTACCGGGGCGAAGTCTCCAAGCTGGTGACCAAACTGGTCGCCGGGCTCAAGAGCGGCATGAGCTACAGCAACGCCCGCACCATTGCGGAGTTCTGGGAAAAAGCGGAGTTCGTGCGCATCACCCCGGTGGGCCTTCGCGAGAATCTTCCTCACGCCACCCTCGACTGACAGACCAAGGACTCCCGATGACCGACTTCATCTTCACCGACCTGTTGCCTTTGGGCGAAGACACCACCACCGAGTACCGCAAGCTGGACGTCGACGGTGTGGCCAGCTTCGACGCCAATGGACAGACGTTTCTGACCGTCAGTCCTGAGACCATCACTGCGCTGACTGCGGAGGCCATGCGCGACATCGCTCACCTGCTGCGACCCGGTCACCTGGCTCAGCTGCGCAAGATCCTTGATGATCCCGAGGCCACCCCCAACGACCATTTCGTGGCATTGGAACTTTTGAAGAACGCCAACATCGCAGCCGCGGGCATTCTCCCCGGCTGCCAGGACACCGGCACCGCGATCATCAAAGGCAAGAAGGGTCAGTATGTCCTGACTGAAGGCCGCGACAAGGAAGCGATCGCCCGCGGCGTCTTCGACACCTATCAGCAGTCAAACCTGCGCTACTCCCAGATGGCTCCGATTGACATGTTCACCGAGAAGAACACCGCCAACAATCTGCCCGCGGAAATCAAAATCGAAGCCACCGACGGCGACGAGTACCGGTTCATGTTCATGGCCAAAGGCGGCGGCTCAGCCAACAAGAGCTACCTCTACCAGAAGACCAAGGCGCTGCTGAATCCTGAGAGCCTGGCCGAGTTCATCGACATTGAGGTCCGCAAGCTTGGCACCGCGGCCTGCCCGCCGTACCACCTCGGTTTGGCCATTGGTGGAACCTCAGCCGAGTACGCGGTGGAGACGGCGAAGCTTGCCTCCACCCGCTACCTGGACACCCTGCCCACCAGTGGTTCCGAGACGGGACACGGCTACCGGGACCTGGAGTGGGAAGAGAAAATCCTCAAGATGACGCAGGAGTTTGGGATCGGGGCCCAGTTCGGCGGCAAGTACTTCTGTCATGACGTGCGGGTGATCCGCCTGCCCCGCCACGGCGCCTCGTGCCCGGTTGGTATTGCGGTCTCGTGTTCCGCCGACCGTCAGGTGCTGGCCAAAATCAACGCTCAGGGCGTATGGCTGGAGAAGCTGGAGACCGACCCGGCCAAGTACCTGCCCGAGGCAACCGACGATGACCTGTCGACCGCGGTGATCGACGTGGACCTCAGCAGGCCGATGGATGAGATTCGGGCGCAGTTGTCCCAGTACCCGGTCAAGACCCGTCTCAGCTTGAGCGGCACCATCGTGGTCGGCCGCGACATTGCCCACGCCCGGATCAAAGAACGTCTGGATGCGGGCGAGCCGATGCCCGACTACCTCAAAGACCACCCCATCTACTACGCCGGTCCGGCCAAGACCCCCAAGGGCTATGCCTCTGGGTCCTTCGGTCCAACGACCGCCAGTCGCATGGACCCCTATGTCGACCAGTTCCAGGCCGCGGGCGGATCACTGGTCATGCTGGCCAAAGGCAACCGGTCCCAACAGGTGACCGACGCGTGTGCAGCGCACGGCGGGTTCTACCTGGGGTCGATCGGTGGGCCGGCCGCCCGCCTGGCCAAAGACTCCATCCGCAGTATCGAAATGCTCGAGTATCCCGAGCTTGGCATGGAAGCCATCCGCAAGATCGAGGTCGAGAACTTCCCGGCCTTCATTGTGGTGGACGACAAGGGCAATGACTTCTTCCGCGAAGTCAGCACCCCGGTGTCACTGCGGAGCTGAATCCGCAACGTTCTGCGCCATCAGATCTCCCAGCCGATTGCCCGCCCGCTGATACTCGTCGGCGATGCGGCGCTGATCGGCGGCGTCTTTGTTCTGGCTGAGCTTGTATTTGACTTCCACCAGATCGGCTCGAAGTTCCACGCCGACGATCCCGCGGAGCATCGTGTTGATGTAGTGGGTTGGCGCGTCCTCGATACCCCACGGTGTCACCCTGTCCGCTTCGTGTCGGTTGGTCAGCTCATGGAGAAAGCTCAACAACCATTCCGGTTCGGGGTGAAGCGTCAGGAGGCCCGTGATGTGCGCGACCGCATAGTTCCAAGTGGGTACGACCTTGCCGGAAATTGACTTCTCGTCATAGTTGGCTGGCGACACGTACCCTTCCGGCCCGTCGAAGATCATCAGCGCCGCCGTGTCGCCCGCCGACTTTGCCTGGGGATTGGCCGCCGCCAGATGACCCCGAATCACCACCGGAAGGTTGGCCACCGCCACCCCGTTGGTCGGTGCCACATCAACCAGAACCGGCAGCCGAGTTGCCGTGGGCACGCCGTCGATCACCGTTACCAGTTGCGCGGAATCCTGGGAGCCAAGAAAGGCTCGGACAATCGTTGGGTCGTCGATGCGATTGATTCCGGGGTTGTACATGAGCGACGAGCGTAGACGGTCGTCACCGCTTGCATTCTGGCATTGTGAAGGCGGCATTGAAGGCGACGTTGAACACTTGCGAACGGCACGTTTCGAACGTCGAGCATTGGTCTCGCAGGGCCCGCCACTGGGGTTACGGTCACAATCGGCCAAAGTCTGTAGTGAGCAATTCACCCCGGACGCTTGGAGAGCTTCCCCTCTTTGGCATACGTTTTCTCTCTATTCATCGGTCGCAGACCCCAGTCTGTCCCCTGTATGGAGAGTGAGCGGAAATCGAAGAGCTGCCAAGCGTCACTCTGGCGCCAACAACTGAACCATCATCGGACGCGGGACCAGCCGTCGAGCACCCGCTGTCAGTAACGCGCCTGTACGTCACCAGCACCCCCACGCGGCTGCAGCCCGAGCTGACGCCGAAACCAACACCGCCACCGTCGGTCGATTCCGAAGAAGAGGACTTTGCCCGGCTCCTTGCTGATGCGGTCAGCGGCGACAACCGGGCGGTCGACAACCTGGTGGACGAGTTCATTGGTCCCATCACCAGTTTCCTTCGTGGACGCGGCGCCGAAGACCCCGAAGAAATGGCCAACTGGGTGCTCTACCAGGGGCTTCACAACCATCACCCCAGTCGCGGCACCTCCCGCCCATCATTCCGCTCCATGTTGTACACAATTGCGCGGCGGCGATTGGTCGATGAGAATCGCCATCGGTCGGCCCGTCCCGATGCCATCCCCATCGGCGACGACAGCATGCAGATGCTTGCCGACCTCCCCGCCTCAACCTTCGATAACCGGCTGGCCGAAACCGCCTTCGTCCGGGACCTGCTTGGAGACCTGAGCCCGGGCCAGCGGGAAGTCATTGAGCTTCGCTTTCTTGAGGACCTCTCCATCGAAGACACCGCACTGAAGACGGGCAAGGACAAGAACGCCGTCAAGCAGATTCAGCACCGGGCCATCCGCTCCCTTCGCCGTGCGCTGGGCGTGGTTGCGGCGCTGGTACTGGTGTGGCTGGCGGCCCGGGCCCTTGAACCACCCGAAGAGATCCCGGTCTTCAGCGATACCAGCGAAGACGCCATGTCGGCGCCCATTGAGGATGCGGCGGTCACCCCCCAGGGCGATGCTGACACCAACGCTGGCGATGAGAGCACTGCACGCCGGCCGGACCTCGACGGTGATTCGCCCGAAGCTGACTGGCCGGATACGGCGTCGAACACCACGCGTGATGCAGATGAAGAAGTTGCCGTCAATGTTGTGCCGGTGCCCGCCCGGGCGACGTTGGACCTCAGCTTTGTAGAGAGCACCGGTCAGACACTGGTGGAAGAGCAAGTGGCCTCGCCCCCCGCCGACAAAGGACAAGTCGCCTCGCCCCCCGCCGACAAAGGAACCGCCTCGACAGACAATTGGCCGATCGCAGGCGCCGCGCCGCTTCAGCCCACCGAGCCCACCGAGCCCACGGAACCCACTGAGCCCACCGAACCCACGGAACCCACCGAGCCCGCTGCCCCAGCGGCAGCGGTCGCCGCCGCGCCCTCATCGACTCTGACCCCATCCTCCACCGCGACACCGGCGCCATTATCAACCCCGGTTCCCGCAACAAAGAGCAGCGCGCGGCCAGCGCCTGCTGATCCTGTGCCGTCGCTGCCGGTGGCTCCCACGCCAGCACCGACCCTGATACCGGCTTCGCCGACAACGACAACAACCGCAGAATCGGTCCCAACTTCCTCACCAGCACCGCCCAGTCCGGCGGCAACCGCCCGGCCGCGAACCCAACCAACGGCCACGCCGGAACCCACCGTCGAAGGCACGCCGCAGCCGGCGGCCACCCCGACCCCACAACCCAAGGACGACGACGGGCCCCGGTTCATCGTGGCGGGTGCGGTGGACGACCATTTCGAAGTGACGATTGACATCGTCGTCCAGGGCGATGTGGCCCCCGAGCCCACCGCCGTCGCCGATTTGGTGGCTGACACCTTTGGCGAAATTGCGGGTGCCGGTGGTGGCCGGCCCATCGCACCGGTGTCAACCCCCATCCCGACCGCTCCGCCGGAGGTGTTTACCGCTCGCGTCGACGCCTGCGGGCTTTCCGATACCCACTTCATGGTGCAGATGGGTGATGAGAACTCATTCGCCGCCGAATACGTGGTGTACAACCGCAGCCAGGGAGTTGTGGCCAAACTGCTTCGGGCCTTCGCAGCAGACAGCATTGCCAACAGCGGTCGCTATCAGCTGAGCTGGGCGTTCGCCGACAACGGCATCGTCAACCCGGACGAAGTCGCCCTCGTTGCTGCCCAGAATCCGGGGGAGACCATTTCGTACCCCGTTCGGTGCGAGGCGATCGGGCCAAACGGGACCAGCTTCAACACCGACTGAGCTGACTTTTTCGGTCTTTGCCAAAAGATCGCTGATCACGGCGTAACCCGCACCACCCGGGCTGCGAGTTCATGGTCATGGAGCGCATTTCTCCCGACATGGTCGGTTCTGTCTTCACCGGTTCACGGTCGTTGGCGCAATTGGCTGTTGTGTTGCTTCTGGTTGCCGGCTTCCTCGTGGCTGGTCGGATGCGCCAGTCACGAGTCCAAGCCTTCGATCCACTCCAGGATCGGTTCGCACTCAATTTCGCCCGAGACTCTTTCGCCCAAGAAAGATCCCACCTTGTGATGGGGGCCGAATCGCCGCCCGCTTCGGTCCCCATCAGAGGGTGGTTTCAGAACGGCCCCTGCAGCCCGTACGGCTTGTAGGAACCCAGGATCAACTGCTCAAGCACGCCAATCCCCACCCGGTCGCCCCAGGTCACCCGCACCAGGTGTTGGACGTGTTGGTTCTCAAAAGCCCGGTCGTCAACGTCATCCAGTGACCAGGACTCAAACGCCATCTCCTGCTCCCCTTTCCATTGACCATGACCCCACTCAGGGTGGGTGTAACCAATGCCCTTCATGCGGTAGGTGAAGAGCTTTTCCAGAGCAATCTCATGGCGATCGCCAGCCACCAGTCCAGGCGCCCCACCCATTGCTTCCATGGCCAATGAGCCTGACGCCACCAAACGGCTGTCGGTCTCGAAGTTGAGATCGTGGGTCAGGTTCCGCAGGTGCTGGACCGTTGGATCTTCAATGCCAGGAAGGTCGTCGGGTGAGTCGTAGGTGGGGACGATGGCCCCCACGCTGAACAAGGTGCGGCCGTGATGGTCTTCAAAGAGCTGGTAGTGCGTGCAGTAGTCGTCGAAGTGGACGGGGGCCCACAGGAAAAAGATGCCACCCTCGTACGACGACGCCGGGTCGGGGGGCGCAACTCGCCGGTCGCCACCAGCCAGACCGCGGGTTCCCCATGAGCGATCTTTGGTTCCCCACGTGGTCTCGGAGTTGATCGCCTGTCGCTGCCCGTCGAAGTCCACCCATCCCGACCATCGGCCGAACTGGGTGAACCGGGTTGTGTCCATGACCTTCTTGATGCCCCGACTCAGGTGGTGCCGCGGTTCTTCGAGCGCAGACGTCCGAGCGGAGAACGTCAAGTCACAGGTGAAGCCGGTGTCGTTGCCCTCGGCCTCAACAACCACCCGACACACTCGCATCGGCTCAACAATCTCCAGGCGGAACGGCCCGATGGTCATCTGCCGTTGAGGATCAGCCCGCGCACTGACGTGAAAGGCATGCTGGTGGCCATCGATCACCATGCTGACCCCGGCGTCCTGGATGCCGAGGTGCGGATAGACCGCCGTGCCTATGCCGAGGTAGAAGTCACCGTCCCGGTCGTACCCGTTGAACCAATAGCGCTCGTAGAAGTCGTTGTCGCCGGTGGCCGGCGTCAGCACCGGGTCAGGAGTCTGGTGAATCGGGAAATCGTCAAAGGCGCTCAGCATTGGCGAATTCTAGGTGCGGCGGCACCAGCGTCGTGACCAGAGACACACGTGGCGCGGGTCACAATCGCCAAAGGTACAGAGACCAAATCCGTAGCGTGAAAGCAGTCCGAAAAAGGAGAAAATCAGTGTTTGATTTCCCATCCCGCAACAAGGTTTCCCGCAACAAGGTTTCCATGGCACTCGTCAACGCAGTTGGCGCGTACTTCAACGAGCACGAGCTCAAGACCATTGACCGACTGGGCACCGCCGTCGACCTGACCGACGGCACCACCCTCACCCAACAGGGCCGACCCGGTCGTGAAACCATGCTGATCCTGTCCGGATCGGCAGAGGTTCAGCGTGACGGCACGACGGTGGCATCGGTTGCTGCCGGCGACATCATTGGCGAGCGCGCCGTTCTGACCGGCGAGCCGCGCAACGCAACCCTCGTCGCCACCAGCGACGTTCGTATCGTGGTCTTCAACCCGCGTGAGTTCAAACAGCTCCTGGCGGAGTGCCCACGGCTCGACGCCTCGGTGGACGCGCTCCAGGACAAGCGGGTCGCCACCGCCTGACTTCGTGGTCCTGATTGCGCCGCTTTCACACGATCGCAAAACGTGGTCAATGTCGCTGGGATAGCTTCGTAACCCTCGCACCCAATCCTCCCCGGGTGCTGGACAAGCGGAGGTATCCCAGTGGCCATCAATGTGGACGCGGTTGGGCTTGAAAGTCCGCCACATGAGACGTCATGGACGTCGAAAGACTCGCTGCTGTACGCCCTGGGGGTAGGCGCCGGGGCCCGCGACCCCACCGGCTTTGAGCTGGCCTTCACCACCGAAAACAGCTTGGAAGTGACCCAACAGGCGCTGCCAACCATGTCCGTGGTTCTGGGGGCGAGCGGTCCGGACTCACCATTGTCCGCGCTGGGCGACGTGAACTACGCGCTGATGCTCCACGGGTCCCAGAGCATCACCTTGCACCAGCCGCTGCCCGCGGCTGGGGCGGTGCGTTCCACCATGCGCATTGCCGAGATCTGGGACAAAGGCAAAGCGGCGATCGTCGTGCTGGAGACCAACGCCAACAACGTCTCAGACGGTCAGCCGATGTTCACCAATCGCTCCACGCTGTTCTTCCGTGGCGAAGGCGGCTGGGGTGGCCAATCCGGGCCGAAGAACGTGGTGACCATTCCTGATCGAAGCCCCGACACCAGCATCAGTTGGGACACGCGATCCGATCAGGCATTGCTTTACCGGCTGAACGGCGACCGCAATCCGTTGCACTCTGATCCCGTCTTTGCTGCCGGCGCCGGATTTGACCGGCCGATTCTCCATGGCCTCTGCACCTTTGGCTTCACCGGCCGGGCGTTGCTGCACGGCGCATGCGAGAGCGATCCCGACCGCTTCGGCCATATGGATGCTCGATTCACATCACCGGTGATGCCTGGTGAGACCCTCGAGGTCCACCTGTGGACCGAGGACGATCAGGTTCTGTTCCAAACCACCGTTGGCGATCGAACCGTCCTTGACGCCGGGGTCTTCCGCCACCGCTGAGCAGGGTCGGGCAAAACGCGAAGAAACCGCACCGGTGGGCGAATCCAGTGCGGCTTCCTGCCGGGGGGCGAAAGTCAGATCAGGCCGACTGACCAGCACCAGCCCCGAAGTTGAAGGCCACGCCGGCGGTTGCATCGGCGTCGCCGCCGCGAGGGCCGTGGCGATGACCGCGGCGGCCGTCACGGTCGCCTTCGGTGCGAACTCGGTTGATCTTCTCTTCGATCTTCTCCTCGATCATGGCTCGACGCTCATCAGCCTCTTCGGCGGTCAGGCGACCAGCTTCGACCTTGGCGTCGATCTTGTCGTTCATCTGCGCTTCAAACAGGTCCGTCACCGTGCCGATGTCAACCCCGTTGGCCGCAGCCACATTGGCGATCGACTCGCCATTGCCAAGTGACTCACGCAGGTCTTCGCTGGTGGTTCCAAGCGCCTCGGCAAGCGCCGCCTTGCGTTCCTGGCGGGCCTCGCGGCGTTCTTCCCGGTCGCTGGACTGGGTGTCGGGTGTGGTGACTTCGGCGTCCGGGGTCGCTTCCTGGGCCGAAGCGAGACTCGGGGCGACAAGGGCGCTGGCGCCCAGAGCGGCGAGTCCGACGACGCCGGCCGCAATCCTGCGGCCGATCTTACGGTTTGGGGTTTGGGGGTTTGGGGTGTTCATTGTGATTGTTTCTCCTTGGTGATCCCCCCGACTTGGAGGGTGTGCTCCTGCACAACAACCACTCTGGAGGTCCCTGCTGAAGCGAACCTGATCCCAACCCAAACGGTTCGCAATATCCCGTAAAGGAAAAAGTAAGAGCGCACTGGGATCCACTGCGGCGACGTGCCAGACTGAGCGCCGTTCTCAAAATCACGAGGGGATCACTGGCGTGAACAGGACATCCGCAGTAACACCTGCATCCGCAGTAACACCTGCATCCGCAGTAACACCTGCATCCGCAGTCTCGATCATCGACATGGCCGAAGGCGAGCATCGCTTCGTTCGCGCAGACGGACCCGCCAAGGTCACCGGTACCGGGCGCTACGTGGCCGACCTGACGATGACCGGCATGGCGATAGCCAAGTTCCGATACGCCGGGGTCGCCCGGGCTCGGATCACCCGCCTGGACACCCAACCGGCCAGATCCATGCCCGGCGTACTGGCGGTAATCACCGCTGATGATGTCCCGGACGTGATGTTCCATCCCACGTTGGCGGACCGTCGGCTGTTTGCCAAAGACGAGGTGCGCTTCGAAGGTGAGGTCGTGGCTGCGGTTGCCGCCGTCACCGAGGAGATTGCCGAAGCCGCCGCCGCCGCCATCGTCTTCGAGTACGACGAGCTCCCACCGATCCTCGACATGGAGGCCGCCATGGCGCCCGGCTCTCCCCTGGTCCATGAAGACTGGGCCAGCTATTCCACCGCAGCTCCCGACGACACGCCCCGGGACCGCAACGTCGCCACCCACTCCGAGATTTCCAAGGGCGATGTGGACGCCGGTATGGCAGCCGCTGACATCATCATCAAAGGACGGTTTGTCGCCGACGCCAGCCATGCCACCCCGATCGAACCTCGCGGCATTGTGGCCCAGTGGGAGGGCGACAACGTCACGGTATGGACGTCGACCCAGGTGCCCTTCGACGCCCGCGACGGGGTGTGCGCAACCTTGGAATTGCCCACCAACAAGGTCCGGGTCATCGTGCCGCACCTGGGCGGCGGCTTCGGCGGCAAATGTGGCTTCCATTTCGAGGCCCATGTGGCGGCCCTCTCCCGAGCCGCAGGCCGACCAGTGAAGCTGGTCTTCACGCGAGAGGAAGAGTTTCTGGCCCCGGACCGGCGGCGCGAAGCAATGATCATGGATATCGAAACCGGGGTGAAAGCCGACGGCACCATCGTGGCCCGCCGAGCTTGGGTCGCTGTGGAGAACGGCGCCTACACCGCCGATGCCACCTTCTTCCCGCAGATGGCGTCCATGCACGTGACCGGCCCCTACCAGATCCCTCATCTGGAGGTGAAGGCCGACCTCATCTACACCAACCGTCAACCATCCGGCTCGGTGCGTGCTCCCACCGCGCCGCAGGGTTGTTGGGCCTGTGAAACCCACACCGATGAGATTGCTGCGGCCTTGAACATGGACCCGGTGGCCTTTCGGCAGATGAACATCATCGATACCGGCCAGGTTGGTCCGCTCGGCCAGATCTACGAGAACATTGGCGTGCGGGACTGTCTGACCCAGGCCGCCGAGATGATCGACTGGACGCGGGACCTTCCCGAGAACGAGGCGATCGGCCTGGCGTTGAGCTGGTGGCCGAGTTTTCCCGGCGCCTCTGGTTCGTTCGTGAAATTGGACAGCGACGGCAAAGGTCAGATCGTGACCGGCGCACTGGAATGCGGAACCGGTTCGGTCATGACCTTGCGCAATCTGGCCGCCGGAGAGCTGGGCATGGAGCCCGAGGACTTCGAGATCGTTTCTCAGGACACCGCAGTGACGCCGTGGGACACCGGCGCCACCGGCTCTCAAACCCTTATCAACAACGGTCGGGCCGTGGTGGAAGCCGCCGCCGACATTGCCAATCAACTCCGGGACCTGGCGGCCGACAAACTCGAAGCGGCCGCCGCGGACATCATCTTTGAAGCCGGCCGCGCGCAGGTGGCGGGTTCTCCGGCCAAGAGCGTCAGCATCGTTGAGCTGGCAGGCGAAGCCGCAGGCGGCGAACTGCTCATTGGTCGCGGCTCGGGCAAACCGCCCGCCTACCCCGAGATTGCGGGTCTGAGCTGCGTTGGCGACCAGGGCTGCGCGGCCTGGGCTGGTCCACAGTTCGCCTGCCATGCCGTGCATATCCGGTTGGACCGGGACACGGGCGTGGTTCGGGTCCTCGAGGTGGCGTGCGCGCATGACTCCGGAACGATCATCAATCCCATGGGTGCGCTCGGCCAGGTGGAAGGCGGCGTCCTCATGGGTATCGGCCAGGCCCTCACCGAAGGAACCCGATACAGCGACCAGGGTCGGCAGGAAAACGCCGCCCTGCTGGAGTACAAGCTGCAGACCTTTGCCGATGCACCCTCCATCGCCACCCGCTTCGTCCAGCCGGACCTGGACGGCGTTTCCCAGGTTGGACCCCATGGCGCCAAAGGCATTGCCGAAGCACCCAATGTGCCCACTGCGGCCGCCATCTCCAATGCGCTGGCCAAACTTCTGGACGGCCCATTGCGCCAGTTGCCCATGACCGCCGAGCGAGTCTGGGAGGCCCAACGATGACCGGTTCCTCTTTCACGATTGCCACCGATATTCATGCGGCCCTCTCGGCGCTGGCCGATGGGGCGCGACCCATTGCCGGCGGCACCGATCTGGTGGTTGGCGCCCGGCAGGGCAAAGCGCCGTTGCCGCAGGCGATCGTCGCAATTGATCGGATCCCGGAACTGGCGGCCATTGACCGAAACGATGATGGGTCGCTCCGCATCGGATCCACGGTGACCCACGCCCAGCTCATGGCGTCGGTGGACATCGTCGATCACTACACCGCGGTGGCCGATGGCGCGGCGCTGGTCGGTTCGCCGGCCACCCGCCATGTTGGGACCTTGGGCGGCAACGTCATGAACGGCTCCCCGGCCATGGACACCGGCGGATCACCACTCGTTGTTCTGGACGCTGAGGTCGAACTGCAGAACCTCAACGGGTCTCGCAGAGTCACCTTGGATGATCTCTGGGTGGGGCCGGGCCGTACCAGCGCCGCCGCGGACGAGCTGTGTGTTGGCATCCACCTTCCGGTTCGCGCCCCTCGTTCGGGGAGCGCCTATGTGCGTCTTGAATACCGTCGGGCCATGGAGATTGCGGTGGTCGGCGCTGCGGCCAGCGTGACCTTGGACGGTGACAAGGTGGCCGAAGCAAAGATTGCGCTCACCGCGGTGGCCCCAACCATCATGCTGGTGCAGGGGATCGAAGCCATCAACGGCTATGAAGCTCTGAACGACGGCGTACTGAACGCGGTGGCCGAAGCCGCAGCAGAACAGGCCAGCCCCATCAGCGACCTGCGAGCCAGCGACACCTATCGACGCCACACCGTTGGCGTGATGGCCCGCCGGGCCTTTGAAGCCGCCGCTCGCCGAGCCGCCGGCGACAGTATTGCCGTTCCGGTCAACCGGGCACTCGGAATTGGAGCAAGCGCATGAACAACGCAACGAAACACGTGGTGAGCCTCACCGTCAACGGTCGGACCTTCCCGCTGGAGCTTCGCCACGGCGCCACCCTCCTGGACGCCATCCGCAACGACGTTGGCCTCACCGGCACCAAGCAGGGATGCGACGACTGCGAATGCGGCGCATGCATGGTTCTGGTGGACGGACAACCGGTCAATTCGTGCTCGTACCTGGCTGCGCAGGCCCAGGATCGGGAGGTGACCACGGTCGAAGGTCTGGTGACTGACGGCGAGCTTCACGCCATCCAGAAGAACCTGTTGGAAGCCGGCGGCGTCCAGTGCGGATTCTGCACTCCGGGCATGATCATGAGCACCCATGCGCTGCTGAGCACGACGCCGGATCCCACCGATGAAGACATCCGGATTGGCCTCTCCGGAAACCTGTGCCGATGCACCGGCTACGGCCGCATCATGGAAGCGGTGCGGGCCACCGCCGTGGAACTGCGTTCCAGCTAAGCCCGGGGCGCTCTTGGCAAACCGAGGACGCGCTCACCGAGGATGTTGCGCATGATGTCTGATGTGCCACCCATGATCGTGTACCCGGGCGCGTAGCTCAGCCCTTTCACCACGTCGTCCCACAAGGTCGCGTCTTCGGCAAGGACCTGGCTGACGAAGTTGGCCACCCGGGTCTGGTGCTCGGTGCAGAAGGCTTTGGTGGCCGCACTGAAGTTGGCGGGCGCCTGCTTGAGCACCTCCCGGTACACCAGTAGCCGGCCGAGCCGATAGGAGGTCTCCAGCGCAGCAATCTCCTGCCGGACCAGGGGATCCTGTTTGTTGGCCCGCTCCAGCGCCATCTCATAGAGTGCCCGGTTGGAAACCAGACGATCAATGCCGCCGCGCTCGTGACCCAGTTGCACCATGGTCTGTTTGAACGCATCACCTTCGACCCCAACCAGATTGACCGCGGGCACCCGCACGTCGGTGAAGTACACCTCGCAGAAGTGCCGATTGGTGGTCATGTCTTTAATGGGTCGCACTTCGATGCCTGGGGTGCTCATGGGCACAATGATCTCGGAGATCCCCTTGTGCGGTGGGCCGTCGGCGGTCGTGCGACAGATGAGATAACAGAAGTCGGCGACCTCGGCGAAACTGGTCCAGATCTTCTGGCCGTTGATGACAAACTCGTCGCCGTCGCGGACCGCCGAGGTGGACAATGACGCCAGGTCAGACCCCGAGTCCGGTTCGCTCATCCCAATGCACCAGGTGCTCTCACCCGAGAGCATCCCGGGCAGAAACTCCTGCTGTTGGTCCGGGGTCCCATAGGCAATGAGCGTGGGACCCATCTGTCGGTCGGCAAACCACATGGCGGCGATTGGGGCCCCAGCGCCAATCATCTCTTCGGCGACGATGACCCGCTCAATGGCCGGGCGGTTGTGACCGCCATGCTCGACCGGCCAGCCCATACCGATCCAACCTTCGGTCGCCATGACCTGGGCAAACTCTTTGCTGAATCCGTTGATCCAACTGTCGTTCCAGCGACCGTACCGGGCAACGCCGTCCGCGGCGACGGTGCGGGCCCGAGCTTGGAGGGCCTGGTGTTCAGAACTCAGCTGAAAATCAATCACCGGTACGTTCTACTCGCTGTCCCGACATCCGACGAACCCCAGCGGGGGCTCAGCGGCCCGTCCAGGTGGGCGGACGCTTTTCGATGAACGCCCGTGGACCTTCAGCAAAGTCTTCGGTATCCAGCAGGCTCAGGAAAGCTCGGCCACTTTCCTGGTAGAGCTCGGCTTCGGTCAGGTCAAAGGCCTGATTGAGCACCCGCAGGCTGGCTTGCACCGCCAACGGCGCGTTGGCTTCGATGCGGGCGGCAAGGGCGAGGGCTTCGGCCATGACCTGATCGGCGGGAACCACCTTGTTGACCATCCCCAGCGCCAGCGCTTCTTCCGGTGTCATTGGGTCACCGGTCAGTGCCAGCTCCGCCGCGCGGGCTTTGCCCAGCACCCGCGGGAGGCGCCACAAGGCGCCGGCGGCGGCCACCAGCGACCGCTTCACCTCAGGCACGCCAATCTTGATGCCTTCGGCAACGATGGCCATGTCGCAGGCGAGGAGGATTTCGCAACCGCCCGCAAGCGCGTGACCGGTCACTGCGGCAATGAGCGGCTTGGTCCGCTCTCGAACCACGATGCCGCCAAAGCCCCCCTTCCTGGTGGACAGCGCTGCCCCGTTGCCTTTGGCCACCTCTTTGAGATCTGCGCCGGCACAGAAGGCGGGGCCTTCGCCCATGATGATGCCGACCCACGCATCCCTGTCAGCTTCGAAAGAGTCAAGCGCAGCCTCCATTTGCTGGGCGACGGCCGGGCTGACGGCGTTGCGGGCTTCGGGGCGGTCGATGGTGAGGATCACAATGTGGCCCTTCTTCTCATACCGGACCACCGGCTTCTCGTCTTCGCTCATGGCAGTCAGCTCCTTACCAGTCGGCCCGGACGAGCGCCGGTGAACGCATCGTTTTCGCGGGTGACTTCGCCCGCAACAATGGTTGCCACATAGCCTTCGGCCGCTTGCAGCAACCGAGTGCCTCCCGCGGGCAGGTCGGCCACCAGTCGGGGTTCGCGCAGTTGGAGGTTCTCGAAGTCGATGATGTTCAGATCAGCCCGCAGGCCCACCTCGACCCGACCCCGGTCGGTGAACTCAAACAGCGCTGCGGTATCTGAGGTCATCTTCTGAACCACCGACTCCAGCGCCATCCTGGGGCCGCGGCTTCGATCTCGAGCCCAGTGCGTCAACATCCACGTTGGCGTGGAGGCATCGCAGATGAAGTTGGCGTGCGCTCCGCCATCGGCGAGGCCCAGCACCGCCGCGGGATGGTTCAGCATCTCGTAGAGCGCATCGCCGTTGCCGTCCGCATAGCCGAGCAGTGGCATCATCATCAAAGCATGACCGTCGCGCTCCAGGAGTTGGTCGTAGTACTCCTCAATGGGGTCCCGGCCGGCGGCGGCCGCAATGGCGGCCAACGATCGCTCCGGTGGTGGTTCGTAGTCCACCGGGTCACCGAGCGGAAAGTACAGATGGTAGGCCTCGGCGAAGTAGGCCGACAGGGCATCCGCTTCGCCAAGTTTGCCGACCGCGTCCACCGCGTCAGCAATGAGCCCGGACCGTAGCTCCGGGTCCGCCATGGCCGCCGCCTGCTCCTCGATCGAGAGCGCGAGCAGTGGTGCAAACCGGGGCAACGCTTTGAAGCGATGCCGGGTGGACAGTCCAACCAACATGCCGAACGGCCGACCAGCAACCTGCGGGATGACCTGATGTCCAGCGGCGACGGCGTCGGCCGACAGCTGCAGCAGCTCTCGCCAATCTTCTGACGCCATGGCGTTCTGGAGCAGCAGCCAGGTGACCGGCCGCTCAATCTCCTGAGCCAATCGACAGATCCAGTCCATCTCCTTGCGGGGGGCATCCAGGTCTTCGCCAGCAACGCCGGCGGCGGCCACTTCAAAGAGCCCCCGACCAGCTCGCTTGACGGCCCGCCCCAATCCAAACAGCTCGTCCTCAGCCGCGAAGGTGCCGGGCACTGGATCGCCGCTGAGGGCGGTGTGCACGATGGTTCGACTCGTGGAGAATCCCATGGCGCCGGCTTCCACTGCCTCCTGCACAATGGCGGCCATTTGGGCAATCTCGTCCGAGGATGCCGGTTCGTTGGCTGCGCCTCGCTCCCCCATGACGTAGGCGCGCACCGGGCCGTGCGCAATCAGTGCGGCCACATCCGCGGTGAATTGCCGGCGGTCCAACGCGTCCAGATACTCGGGGAACGATTCCCAGTCCCAGCTGATGCCTTCGCTGAGCGCGGCGCCCGGGATGTCTTCCACGCCCTCCATGAGCTCAATGAGGAACTGGTGATCGTCGGGGCGCGCCGGAGCAAACCCCACGCCGCAGTTACCCATCACCAGTGTGGTCACGCCATGGGGGGTGCTTGGTTCCAGCTCCTCGTCCCACGTTGCCTGACCGTCGTAGTGCGTATGGATGTCCACAAACCCCGGGGTGACCAGAAGACCGGACGCGTCGATCTCGCGTTTGCCAGCGGCGATGCTGTCGTCGGGTCCAACGGCGGTGATCACCGAGCCGTCCACCGCAATGCTCATACCGTCTTGCGGGGCGGCGCCCGTTCCGTCCACCAGCCGTCCATTGCGAATCACCAGGTCATGCATGATTCAATGCTGCCATGGATCTCTCGCCGTCAACGCACGCACCGCGTTGGCTCGACCATTTGGAGATGAACCCGGGCCCACCAACCCACCGCATGGGAGTGCGCCGCCTTGACCTTGCCAACTGGTTGGACGTTGACGAGCTTCGACCGGCCGAACTGGCCCACAAGGAACACCTGGTCGCCACGATGCCGGAGTCGGTCCTGGCCTGGATGGATGACCTGGACGGGCATGCGGTGGTGGAGGACGCGCAGGAACTTCTGGTGGCGATTGTGGACCATCTGGCCACACACCACGACATCGCAACAGACATCGCAACAGACATCACGACAAACAACCCGACAGGGGTGGGCGATCGCCATCCGCTCGACACCGCCGGCCGACTGGTGCAGGAGGATCTGGCCCTCCTGCGGACGCGGGACGACGGCACCACGATCCTGACCGGCGGTTCCGTCTGCTTTCCTTCGGGCTGGTTCCTCCAGGACAAACTGGGGAAGCCACTCACCGACATTCACCAACCGATACCGCAGTACGAGCAGGAACTGGCGCACCGAGTGGACACCTACTTTGCGCGCATCACTCCCGACCGGCCCGGTTGGCGGCGCAACTGGTTTGTCTATGACAACCCCGCGTTGTTTCAGCCCGAAGATCCCGTTGCCACCGACCCGGCCCGGCGCAGGTTCTTCATCCGAAGCGAACGCCAGACCATGCGGCGCCTGCCCCAGACCGGAGCCCTCGTGTTCACCATCCGGACCCAACAGTGCACACTGTCGGCGTTGGCCGAACGTCCCGATGTTGCGGCGCGAATGGCGACCTACTTCCGCTCAGCACCGCCGGCCACGCTGGCTACCAAAGGAGTGGAGCGCTATGCGGTGGATCTGCTCAACGAGCTTGATCAGCTCAGCCGCCCCAATCCGCCGACCTCGACCCCATAATTGGCCCATGGATCTGATCAGCGAGCGCGGTCTCTTTGAGCGCACGCGCCGCCGTCTCACTCGAAGCGGCGACGCCGCGCTTCGCCGACTCACCCACAAGTGGTCACCGGACCTCCCCGACAAGGACGCAGAACGATTGGCCGACGAAATTCGCGCCTGCGTTTCGCCAACCGTCGGCGAGATGACGGCCCGCCGGGGAGCGTTGGAGATCGGTGACCGGTACCGGTGCCTGAACGACGAAGGCCGCACCCGATTCTTCGACCTTCTGGCCAGCGACTTCGGGGTGGACCGTCATGCGTTGGACACCGCCGTCGCCGCTCGACAGAAAATCCTCGCTGGCACGCCGGTGGATTCGGCGGCGCTGTTGACCGCCGAGCGGGACATGCGCCGGGCGCTGCGCTCACCCCGCGCCTTGTTGTTCGGCCGGTTCAACGGCCTGGAAGAGGGCGTCAAGTTTCTGGTGGATCTTCGCTCAGACCTGCGGGACCTTCGCAGGAACGCCAACGTGTGGACGCCCGAGTTCAAGGAGATGGATGCCGAGCTGCACGACATTCTGAGCGGCTGGTTCGACGTGGGAAACCTGGAGCTGCGACAAATCTCCTGGGACACGCCTGCGTCCATTCTGGAGAAGCTCATCCAGTACGAGTCGGTCCACGAGATCACCTCGTGGGACGATCTCCGAAATCGTCTGGACCCGGACCGCCGGTGTTACGCGTTCTTCCATCCGGGGATGCCGGATGAGCCGCTGATCTTTGTGGAGGTGGCGCTCACCAAAGGCATCGCCGGCAACCTGGGCGAGCTTCTTGATGTCCACGCACCCGAATACGACATTGCGGATGCCGACACCGCCATCTTCTACTCCATCTCCAACTGCCAGGCCGGACTGGCGGGCGTGAACCTCGGTGACCTCCTGATCAAGCGAGTGGTGGGCGCCCTCACCGCCGAACTGCCCCAGCTCACGACCTTCAGCACTTTGTCGCCCATCACCGGTTTCCGGCCCTGGCTCTCGACCAAACTGCAGGAACGGGACCCCGGCCTGTTCACATCCGAAGAGACCTTTGCGCTGCGCACAGCACTGGGGACCACCGACGTGTTCGGGACCCTGGACCAGGTGCTGGACCGACCGGATTGGCACTGGGAGAAACCATTGGCCGAAGCGCTCCATGATCCGCTGCTCCGACTCAGCGCCCGGTATGTCACCCAGGAGAAGCGCGGCCAGCGGGCGTTGGATCGGGTGGCCAATTTCCACCTGTCCAATGGCGCCCGGGTTGAACGTCTGAACTGGAAGGCCAACCTCTCACCGGTTGGCCTCAGCCGGTCGGCGGGGATCATGGCCAACTATCGGTACGTCATCCGGCACATCCCGGAGAACCACACCCGGTACGTCACCGACGGCCAAATTCACATCTCCAGCGACATCGAAGCCCTGCTCAGTCCGTGAGCCGCGCCGCGAGAAGCCGACGCGGCCCGGCGGGGCTAACGCTTCTGCCAGGAACCGAGCGTCTGCTCCCAGTCTGCGAGTTGAAAGGGTGGGCTCGGTAGATCCTTTGCCTCGTTGATCGCCCGGGTGAGCAGATCAATCGCCTCGTCGGTATGACCCGCCTGCCAATACGACCCCGCCAAATTCGCCCGCGCCCTCAACGTGTCCGGATGCCGATCCCCCAACACCTCCACCACTCGAACCACCGTTGCTTCGGCCGACTCGAAATCCCATGCGGCGTGCTGCCAACGGAGCAGCTGCTGAAGCGCCTGCGGCGAAGTGCTGGTGGCATGCACCATTTCACTGGCGCGTTCCTCCCAGCGGTCCATGTCCTCATGCGGGACCGAGCCGTACTCCGTCCGAGCCCAACCGTGCACATCAAGTCGCACGTCGTTCAGTTCACTCGACCGGGATTCCAGCGCTCGCCGTACCGTGGTGGGCAGCGTCATGACCGGATCAGCATCCCCGCCCTGAAACGCAGCTATGGCGTCATCGATACGCCCAAGCAACTGCACGCGGGGTGCGCCCGAAGACTCGATCAAACCCGTGAGTTGCCGCGCCGTGGACGTTGCCCCGTCGGTTCGCAACTGATCGAAAGCAGCCACGCGGTATGTCTCCGCCGAAGCCACCCCAAGATCCGCCTGCGCCAATTCCCCACTGTCGAACCAATGCTTAATGAAGTCGACAACAGCTTGGATGGGTGTCTCTGCCCGGGCGTCCTTCGCCTGCAGCATGGAGCGCACCAGCGGCTCGGTCAGTTCGTGGTAGCGAAGCCGCTTGTCCAGGCCTTCTGCAAACGGGCTCTCCACATGATGCACCCATCCGGAATCCCGCAGGGAAGAAAGCGCGGCCGCGGTCGTTCGTTCGGCGAGTTCAATCGCTGCGGCGATCTCCTTCACGTTCATCGGATGGTCCGCCCGACCGAGGAGTGCCACGATTCGGCGCTGCTGGGCCGAAAGGCGTTCCAGCTGTTGTTGGTAATAGGGCGTGAAGTTGTCAACCAGTTCCAGAAACGCAGGCACCAGCTCGTCAAGATCCCGAGCACCGACGGCCTGACCAAACATGGACCACATGCGCGGTTGCCCGCCCGCCAGATGTTGCACCGCCTGAAGCCGGTTCGCAATCAACTCTTCAGAGAGACCGGCAAGATCGTTTGACAATGACAACTCGGCCAGTCGTTCAAGCATGCGTTGCGCATCTTCGACGCCCAACGGCTCAAGCCGCTCGGTGGTGAAGAAGCTGTAGAACGGGCTGTCCTGGCCGGTGAAATCGCGGGAGAGCGCCGTGGTGGTGGCTACGAAGAGCAGACTCCGGGTGTTCTCCATGAACTGGCGCAGCCGTTGTTGGCCTTCGCGTTCCAGGACGGTCAGCACCTGGTCAAAGTTCTCGACCAGAACGATGATTGGCCCATGCGCGGCCGCGTGGTCAGCAATCGCCGCCTCCCGTTCGACCGTCGACGAAGCTGTGGTTTCAACCAGCGCCGCGTTGTCAGCTGCTTCGATTACCGATCGAAGAAAGTCCCCGTAGCCCAGCAACGTCATCCATGCTTCTTCCGACAGCCAGGACAAGGTGATCCCACTGGATTCCGTCCGACTGTGGATCAGCGTTATCAGATGGGTCTTTCCTGCGCCCCGAGGACCGACAACCAGCGTGTGGTTTCGACTGCGGCTGGTCTGAGCCTGATGAATGCGAGCGGCAACGTCGTCCAGCAACCGAAGTCGCTGCTCCCCAACGGTGATGGACTCAAGAAGTTCCGGCGCCGTTTGAGAGGGTGTGAACTTTGAGATTCGAACACTCATCCGAGGTTCCTCTTGGTTCGCCAGACGCGGGCGAGGATGGGATAGCGCCAGCGCGCCCGGCCCTCCTCGGTGATCAGATAATGATCATCGACCACCATTCCCAGCACCGTGCGAACAACTTCGGTCGTAGCCCCGCAGGCCTCTGCCGCATGGGCTACGAGCTTGTCAACCTTGTAGGGCTTCTTTCGCCCGGCCGATCGATCCAGCAGCGCCCGGGCAATTGGGAGTTCGTCATCGAAGTAGTAGGTGGCGAGCCGACTGACAAAGTGCTCGAAGGCCCGGGACTCATCCTGATCGTGGATGTAGCGATCAATGGCGGCTTCAACGTCGGACTGATCGAATGCGTCCCTGGCTGGCTGCTTTCGGAGGTCTTCGATGATGGCGTGGATCAGAATCGGAATCCCATCGACGGCTTCGATGAGGGCAACATGAGCCTCGTCGACCAAAGCAATGTCCTCGCCCAAAGCCAGGCAGCGCGACAAGTGGTCCGCGTGAGCAAGGGAGAGGGCGCCGACGGGAACGTTCTTGCAGTCTCCGCTCACGACCGAAGATGTGCAGTCCGTCCATCGGATGGCATGGTGCATGCCGATGGAACCGGTGAGAATCCACCGCACTGCCGGGCAGTCCTTTCGAAGCATCTGAAGTGTTTGCAATAGTTGCGTTGCATCGCCCGATCCAGCGACGGGATTGCGGGCGATGTTCAAAATGGCCTCGGTGAACTCGTCCACCGCCAACACGAGCAGTTCGCCTTCGCCAAGCGCGTCATCGATGGCGCTGACCATTTCCGTCAGCAGCTCGCGCTTGGTCTTGTGCTGGTGGCGGCCTCGAACGCCAACCGCAAACGGGACGCCATCGACTTCGGTCATCACCCGGGCTGACTCGACCAGGTTGGTGACACCTTTGCGAAGCCGACGACCCAGCGACTGGTGCCCGTGGAGAACCGACGCCAGATGGTAGAAGAATCCATCAATCGTCTTGACCGGTTGCACGCTGGTCAGGACCACCTTCGTCTTGTCCGTTGATGCCGCTTCCAGCAACTGCAACGCAGCGCTCTTACCGATCCGGCGTGGATCGTTGATGGAGAGATTCATACCTCGATCGAGGTACTCGAACATGAGTTTCACCGTCGCTTCACGTCCGATGATCTCGTGATCAGCGAGTTGCCCGCCGATGTTGACCGTCAGCGGAACCAGTTGTACAGGTTTCATACTGTAGATTTATACAGCATGTGTGCTGTATATGTCCACAGCCTTCTTGCTGTGCAAATGAACGAGCTGGGCAAATGAACGAGCTGGGCCAATGAGCGAGGCGAACGTATCCCCGCTGTCCCGACGGATTTCGCCGATGGGCTAGCTTGAAGCCCAACGCAGGGGGATTCGTATGGCCACGCTCGACATTGATGTTCTGTCACACGATGTGTATCTGGAGGGGGTTCCGCACGAACTCTTTGCGACTCTGCGCCGGGAAGCTCCCGTGTACAAACATCCGATTCCCCACGATCTCAACAAGCACGTAAGCGCAGAATCTCCGGACTTTCTCTGGATCCTGAGCCGCCATGCTGACGTTCGATCCGCCAACCGGGACCATGAGCTGTTCTCTTCTGAGGCCATGGGGGTGCAGATATGGGACGACCCGGGATCGGAGCGGGCGCCAACCATGATCTCCATCGATCCACCCAAACACACGCGCCTTCGTCGGCTGATCAACCGCGGCTTCACCCCCCGCATGATCGGACTGTTCGCCGAGCATTTCGCCGACATCACCCAGAAGATCATCGACGAGGTGATCAACCAGGAATCCTTCGACTTCGTCACCGAAGTGGCCGCCGAACTGCCCCTGATTGCGATCTCGGAATTGTTGGGTGTGCCACTGGAAGATCGCCGCAACATCTTTGACTGGACCAACGCCATGATCGGCGCCAGCGACCCCGAGTACGGCGAAGGCGACGAATCCACCCTGGCCGCAATGGCCGTCTACCAGTACGCCACCAAGCTGGCCGACCAACGCCGGGCCAACCCCCAGGACGACATCATCACCAAGCTCATCACCGAAGTGGACGGTGACGCGCTGGGACCCCACGAGTTTGAGCTGTTCGTGCTGATCCTGTCGGTGGCGGGGAGCGAAACCACCCGCAACGCCATTACCCACGGGCTGATGGCGCTCCTGGAGAACCCCGATCAGATGGACCTGCTTCGATCAGACCTAGATACGCACCTGCCAACTGCAGTGGACGAAATGATCCGCTGGGCCAGCCCGGTGAATTCGTTCCGGCGCACCGCCACCGCCGACGTCGAGATGCACGGCCAACTCATTCGTAAAGGAGACGGTGTCCTCCTCATATACGCCTCGGCCAATCGGGATGAGGACGTCTTTGACGATCCCTTCACCTTCGACATCACCCGCTCCCCCAACGACCACGTGGCCTTCGGCGGGGGCGGCGCCCACTACTGCCTGGGCGCCAACCTCGCTCGCTTGGAGATCGGGACGATGTTCCGGGCCCTGCTCGAACGCACCTCATCGATCGAGGCCACCGGACCCGCCGAACGACTCCGAAGCAACCTCATCAACGGCATCAAGCACCTGCCGGTGTCGGTAACGCCCCACAGCAAATGACTCTCTCCCCACGATGAAATGGCCCGCCGACAACCAACCGTCGAGCAACCACCCCATCTACACCCGCGGCAACGTGGGCGAAGTATTTCCCGACGTCGTCCTGCCGCTCGAGTGGGAGTTGGGCGGCCCACCAAGCGAAGAAGGCTGGCGGCGCGGCGCCGAGGCCGTTGGCTTCCTGACCCCCGACGATTATGGCACTGACGCGTTTGTCCTCAACGGCGTCTTCGGCGGCTACGCGTACTTCAACGTGAGCCTCATGCGCCTTCTTGGGGTGCGGGCGCCGGGGATGACCGTGGAGCTGATCGACCAGCAGTTTCTGGGCGACGCCGAAGACATTGCGCCCTATGAACCCGCGGCCGGTGACCGCAACATTGGGGCCAGCGCGCGGGTGGTCCGCACCATTGGCCGGACGCTCACCGCCACGCGGGCGAAACTTCTGGAACCGATGCGTCGACAGGTGGCCATCTGTCGATCGTTGGCTCCCGGCGCCGATGGAACCGAAGAGCAGCAATGGCAGTTCCTCCGCCAGCGATTTCCAAGCTATTGGTCGTTCATGATTGAAGCCCACGTCGTGAACACCATGCAGGCAACGATTGCGGCCGGCGCACTCACCGACTTTTGCGAAAAGAACCTGGGCGATCCGGCGCTGGCAGTCGCTCTCACCACCGGCTTGGGGGACGTGATCTCGGCCCAACCGGCGGCCGAAATGTGGCGGCTGGCCAACGAGACCAGCGACGCCGATTTCGACGCGGCGTTTGCCGAGTTCCTGCAGCGCTTTGGCCATCGAGGTCCCAACGAGTTCAGCATCGCGGCACGCGACTGGGGCGCTCATCCGGAGGTGGCTGTCGCCATGATCGACACCATGCGAGGCATCGATCCTGAACGCTCACCGGCCCAGCAACAACAGCGGATGGCTGACGAACAGAAAGCCGTGGCCACCAAAGTCCGAAACCAGGTGGGCCGCCGGGCACCGGTGCTTGACCGGCTCATTGGCAGCACCGCCATGTGGTCGCGAGCTCGTGAAGAGTCCAAGGACCTTGTCATCCAGCTGACTGATGTGAGTCGTATCGCCAGCCGATCTCTCTTTTCCTCGGTTCGGGAGCGGGGCGGTTGCCCCGAGCTTCTGGGCCCGGTCCTGCTGACAATGAAGGAGATGGAGACCTATATGGCGGACCCCGGTTCCATGCTTCCCACCATCCAGTCCCGCACCGCAGATCACGCGGTCCTCTCAGATCTCGAGCCGCCGTTTTCCTTTGATGCTCGTCAGCACAACGGCTCGTTTCCGCCGGTTGAAACGTGGGCCAAACGCGCGGTTGTTGGGTCCGCTGCCGCTCACACCGGCGACCAACTGGCCGGGATTGCGGGAGCACCCGGAACCTACGAGGGGATCGCCCGGGTGGTCACCGACCCGGGCGACCCGACCGCACTTGAACCCGGCGACATCCTGGTGGCGCCGCTGACCGACCCATCGTGGACGCCACTGTTCGTCGCTGCGGGCGCAGTGGTGGTGGAGGTCGGGGCCGCCATGAGCCATGCGGTCATCGTGTCCCGAGAGTTGGGGCTGCCGTGCGTGGTGGGCGTGGAACGAGCAACCTTGAAGATTGTGGACGGGACCCGGATTCGGGTGGACGGCCACACCGGGACCGTCACCATCCTCTGAGGCGAGTCTCAGCTCTTTTGGATCTCGCCGCAGCGCACTCGGTTGCCGTCGGGATCTTCCAAGCTGAGTTCCCGGCCCCATGGGGCTTGTTCAATCGGGGCTGCGTATTCGGCCGCAATCTCATCCATGTTGGCCAGATAGAAATAGACAAGCCCCTTCCGGGGCGCATCGCCTTTGTGCTCGGACAGGTGCAAGTGCACGGTGCCGCGTTCCAGAAACATGTAGGCCGGCAGATGCGACTCAAATCGATGCACGCCCGTGGCCACAAACCCCATGCGTTGGTACCAGGCCAACGCCTTGTTCGCGTCTTTGACCCGCAGCACCGGCACCAGCTCTTCGTCGTTCATTTCACGCCTCCCGGCCACTACTAGTGTTGTTTCAGAACGTTAGGGCAGGACTCCGAGGGAACCCATGAAAAACAACATTGGCCACTTTCTGGCCAAGCAGGCCATGCTCAATCCAACTCGGGAGGCGTTGTTTGACGTCACCACTGGTGAACGCTTCACCTATGCGGAGCTGAATGCCCGAACCAACCGCTTTGCCAACGCCGCGGGCGCCGCCGGTATCAGCAAGGGGGACCGTGTGGCCACGTTGCTGATGAACGGCCACGAATTTGCCGAACTCTTCTTTGGCAATGCGAAAATTGGCGCGGTCACCGTTGCGCTCAATTGGCGCCTGGTTCCTGATGAGCTGGCATTCATCCTGACCGATGCCGGCGCGGAGACGCTGATCTTCGGTACACCGTTCAACGATGCGGTCAGTGAGCTGCACCAGCGGGGCGCCGACGCCACGGCGATCACCCGATGGATCCACGTGGGCGATGCTGACGAACGGCCCGAATTTGCCGAGAGCTTTGCGGACATGATGGCCGCCGCCGCGGAGACCGAACCCCAGATCGTTGGCGAAGACGACGACCAGCTTTTCATCATGTACACCTCCGGCACCACCGGTCTGCCGAAAGGCGCGGTGCACACGCACTCGACCACCATGTGGGCGATGATCACCGGCGCCGCCACCGCGGAGATGCGCAAAGGCGACCGCTACCTGATCTGCCTGCCGCTGTTCCACGTGGGCGCCCTGAACCCGCTGCTGACCACCATGTACATCGGTGGAACCGCCATCATTATGAGCGAGTTTGATCCGGTGAAGATCTGGGAGTTGTTCGGATCTGAGAAGGTTGACTGCACCCTCGCCGTGCCCGCCATGTTGCAGTTCATGCTGCTGACCTGGGACAAGGAAAACCACGACACGTCCGCGCTTCGGTGGATCATGAGCGGCGCATCTCCGGTGCCAGCCAATTTGATTGAAACCTACGCCGGGATGGGCATTGAGATTCACCAGGTGTACGGCCTGACCGAGACCGGTGGTCCGGCGTGCCTCATTGGGCCCGACGATGCCATTCGCCGCGCCGGCTCCACCGGCAGGGCGTTCTTCCACACCGACGTGAAGGTGGTTGGCGAGGACGGAGCGGAAACGGCGCCCAACGAGCCGGGCGAAGTGCTGGTCCGGGGGCCGCACCTCATGACCGGGTACTGGAACCGGCCCGAAGCCACCGCAGAGACCATTGTTGACGGCTGGTTGAAGACCGGCGATATTGCCATTGTCGATGACGAAGGATTCGTCTACATCCAGGATCGGGTCAAGGACATGATCATTTCCGGCGGCGAGAACGTGTACCCCGCTGAGATAGAGAACGTCATTGTGGGTTTGGACGGCGTGAAGGAGACCGCAGTCATCGGTATTCCGTCACCGAAGTGGGGCGAGTCGCCGCTGGCGGTGGTGGTCAAGGCCGATGACGCATTGACGGCGGAGCACGTCTTGTCGGTCTGCCAGGAAAAGCTGGCGAAGTTCAAACAGCCGGTGAAGGTGGAGTTCATCGACGCCATCCCTCGCAATCCCACCGGCAAGCCCCTCAAGCGCATACTGCGTGAACAATTCCCTCAATAAACAGGGGCCCTGCATAGACAGGGCCCAGAACAAAGGATCGTGAATGACTGACATGACTGACATGACTGAAGGCTGGATGTTCTCGGATCAGGAGGCCATCGATTGGCAACCCCTGGGCGAAGGCGTTGCAATGAAGACGCTCGGCGCGGCCAATGGCCGGGTCATGGCCGTGTTCAAATTCGACGCCGGATACGCGGGCGGCAGCCACAACCACACCGACGCGGAGTTTGGCTATGTATTGGAGGGCGAGATCATTTCCAACGGCGTGACCATGGCCGCCGGTCATGCCTATGCCGCTCAGATGGGCACGACCCACGAAGAATTCCGCACCGACGTCGGCGCAACACTGGTCTCGGTCTTCCCTCAGCCCGGGGGCTGAGCCGAGCTCATACGAGCACCGCCTCGGGGACGTTGCTGGTTGCTTCGGATCCGGGACCAAAGGCAACCGACCACCCGGCCGAGTCGGCGGCGAAGGCGTGACCGATGACGGACTGGTCATCGCTGACCACCCAATGTCGGGCACCAGCGTCGTCGAGCACGGCCAGCACCGCTCGCTCTGGTGAACCGTCACGGTTGTAGCGAACCGTCCATGACTCAACCGTTCCGCCGGTGGCCGTGCCATCCGGCATGGGGCGGGCCGGCAAGGCATCAACCTGATCCTGGAGCCGAGAGATCTGGTATCCCGATGCTGGCGGCTCAGAACCGAGTACCGCAAATGAGTGCTTGGTGAAGTAGCCACCATTGCCGGAGAGAAACGCCCGGCCGCTCCGGGCACGAAGGCGTCCAACCGCGGTGACCAGCGGGTGCATGCAGTAGCTGTTCATCGGCCCGCCGTTGAAGGTGAGTCCGCCGGTGATGGTGAATTCGCGTTCGGGGTCGAAACCAAGTTCTTTGTGCGCCACCTGCACCGCCACCGGGAAACAGGAGTAGAGGTCAACGATGTCGATGTCGTCGAAGTCGACATCAGCCAACTCCAACGCTTTGGCGCCGGCCAGGCGCATGGCGGGCGACTCATCAAGAGCCCATCGGGTCTGAGTCAGCCAGTGATCCGCCGCCCCGGTACCCACCTGTGGGAACACCCACCGGTCGCGAGGCACGCCGGCGGCGGCGGCCACCTCGGCCGAACACACGATGACGGCGGCGGCCTGATCCACGTTCACGTTGGCCGTCATCAGCTTGGGATACGGATCGGCGATCATCCGATTGCCAGCGTCAGCAGTGGCAATCTCGGTGGCGGTGCGAGCATCCTGAAGAACGGCGTGCGGATTTTGCGAAGCCACCTGGCTGGCTTTGGACCACAGCGCCGAGACCCGCGCCATGTGATCGGCACGACTCTCCTGTCGACGGAGCCGGTTGGCGGTCTCCGCCATGGCATAGAAAGACGGTGGACCTGCAACGGCCGCTCGTTCCACGTCGGTGGTGAAGTCCACGTCCTTGCCAAAGAACTGTTGGGGCGCCGCATCCTCCCGCTCGGGGAGATACGTGGTCGTTCGGCCCGCCGCCCGGTCACGCCGACGGGTCTTCATGGTTTCGGCCGCGCAGATCACCACGCAGGACGCCGCACCTGCCGCGATGTCGGCGGCACTGCGAGCCAGCAGGTCATAGGCTTCGTTGCCGCCGATGGGAGTCAGACCGGTGGTCGCTCCATCCAACCCAAGTTCGGCCTGAAGCAGTGCGGCGGGATCCTGGTAGGGCCAAATTCCTTTGAGCGGCCGAAGCGCATCGACCCGGGTCCGCAAGTCAGCGCCCGCTCCGGAGTCAGCCAACGCTGCTTCCACAACCCGAACCATCATGGCAATCGGTTCGGCATTACCGTCGGTTTTGGTGAACTGGGCCGCGCCCACAATCACCGGCGTCTGAGGATCAAGGTTGGTCATACCCCGACGGTACCCTTCGCCCCATGCGTTGGCCCTGGCAACCCAAACCCGCGCCAGTTGATGTGGGCTACCTGGCGGACACGATCGATGCGAACGTCGGACTCGCCGCATCAATGAACACCGATCAGGCGACCCGGCTTGTTCAGCTGACCACCGAACTGTTCAACGACAAAGCGTGGGAAGCGGCTGCGGGCTTCGCGCTCACCGACGAGATGATCGTCACGGTGGCCGCCAATGCTGCCATTCCCATTCTGTCGTTGGGGACGTGGGCGTACCGAAACGTCAACGCCATCATTCTGCACCCCACCACAACGACCCACACGGCAGATCGGATGGGGCCAACGGCCGGCGTCCTGTCAGATCACGAGATGCAGGTTGTCGGTCTTGCATCACCAAACTCCGGACCCGTGTCGTTGTCGTGGGACGCGGTGCTGACCGGGAGCAGAAACCCGGACCGGGGTCTCAACGTTGTCATTCACGAGTTCGCTCACAAGATCGACATGACCGACGGCGCCGCGGACGGTGTCCCGCCACTTCGGGGCGCAGCACTCGGCGACTGGGCGGCCATGTTGTCCGACGAGTACGAGCACAGCAAGGTGCAGGAATCCGACGCCGTGCTCCGACCGTACGCCTGGACCAACAAGGCGGAGTTCTTCGCGGTGGCGTCAGAGGCCTTCTACTGCAAACCACGAGCGCTCAAAGAAGCAAAGCCCCGCCTGTACGAATGCCTGGAGGGCTTCTACCAACAGGATCCCGCCGCCTGGACCTGACTGCGCCATAGCGGTCTGGCCGGATTGGCCGGTCAACAGCCGCCACTACTGTGCAACCATGATCGGGTATGACGGCTTCGCCGCCAACTGGCCTTTCGGCTGGCGCCGAAACGCCCCCGGTCAGCGCGCCGCATACACCAGGAGGAAGCCATGATCGGGAACATCCACAAGAAGCTGCCCATCGTGACCGAAGATCCGGTGGCGTTGAGCTCTCGGATCATCGACTCCGGTGAAACCGACGAATCCACCAACCGGGTGACCCAGAACCTCACCGAGGTGGCCGACGGGATTTCCATCGTTGAGTCGTTCTCGCACATCATCACCTTTCAGACCGCCGATGGTCTGGTGTGTTTTGACTCGAGCGGTTCGTTCACCGGCACCAGGGCACTGGACTCGCTTCGGGCGTGGTCCACCGAACGCATCAACTCGCTGGTCTACACCCATGGACACATCGACCACGTGGGCGGCAGCGCGGCGATGGCCGCCGACGCCACTGATCGGGGCTACGCGGCCCCCGAGGTCGTGGGCCACGTTGCCGTCCACCCCCGCCTTGACCGGTACGAGGAGACCAACGGTTGGAATCTGGCCATCAACCGCCGCCAGTTTGGCGGGATATCCCGGACCGCCGGACTCTCGCTTCCCTCCGAAGACCAGTTTGTCCCGCCGGGAACGCTGCGACCCACAACGACCTACCGCCAGACCCACGACCTGACCGTCGGCGGCACCACCTTCGAGCTGCGCCACGACCGGGGCGAAACCGACGATCACACCTGGGCCTGGATCCCCGAGCACAACGCCATCTGCGCCGGCGATCTGGTGCTGTGGGTGTTCCCCAACTGCGGCAACCCGCAGAAGGTCCAGCGTTACCCCAAAGACTGGGCCGCTGCGTTGCGCAAGATGCAGGCCCTCAACGCCGAGTGGCTCTTCGGTGCCCACGGTCTACCCGTGCACGGAAAAGCACGCGTGCACCTGGTGCTTGACGATCTGGCGTCGGCGCTGGAATCGTTGGTGGTGCGGACGCTGGAAATGATGAATGCGGGCGAGTCTTTGGACGCCATCCTCCATGAGGTCACCCTCCCCGATGAGGTGCTGACCAAGCCCTGGATGATGCCCATCTATGACGAACCGGAGTTTGTTGTCCGCAACATCTGGCGGCTCTACGGCGGTTGGTGGGACCAGAATCCATCGCATCTCAAGCCCAGCACCAACGCGGAACTGGGCGCCGAGATTGCGGCCCTGGCGGGCGGCGCCAACGCCCTCGTTGCCCGGGCTCGGGATCTCGCCGACACCGGCGACTTCCGACTGGCCTGCCACCTGATTGAATTTGCCGCTTCGGCTGAACCGGAGTCCCGCGACGTCCACGGCGCTCGGGCCGAGATCTACCAGGCCCGCCGCAACAACGAATTCAGCCTGATGAGCAAAGGCATCTTTGCCGCCGCCGCCAACGAGTCGAAGGCTTTCATCGAAGGGCCAGACCAGCCAACCCGGCGTTGACGGGCGCCGCTACGCGATGTTGGTGCCGCCCTGATTGACGAGCACCGCCAGCTCGGCCGGCTCCCCGGCCGCAAAGACGACTGGCGCCGCGCCCGGAATACCGACGCGGAGTTCAAGCTCGCCCACCAGGTCACCAGGAACTTCCACAGAAAAGGTGCCATCGGACAGGAGTTCGCCGTGAGCGACAACCTTCGGACCAGAACGTACGACGACCGGAGCGGGGCCATAGGCCGCAAACAAATCGGTCACCCCGAGGACCATGAGTTCCCCGCTCACCACCACCGAGCCGACGTTGTCGTAGTGGTCGGCTTCGAAGCCGCCGTTGCCGTCTGCGCCATTGTCCGGTTTCATCGTCCAAACGTAGCCGCGGCCCGTTGAACACCTTGAGCACTAGCCTTGCCGGGTGACCGCTGCTGCCCCATTTGACGCCCCCAAGATCCAGGTAATTTCCACGGAGCCGTGCCAGGTCGGCGAGTGTCCCGTGTGGAGTTCCTCCGAGCAACTCCTCTACTGGGTTGACATCGAAGGCCGACGAATCTTCCAATACGACCCGGCCACCGAACGCATTGTCACCAGGGCCATGCCCGGCCGGCCCGGCGCCATTGCGCTGTCGAGCATGCCCGGGGTTCTGTTGGTGGCCATGGAACATGAACTGGTGTGGTTCAACTGGCAGATGGACAAGATCTCGTCGTTCGTTTCGCTGGAGCCGGCGGCGCTGCCCAACCGACTCAACGATGGGCGCTGCGATCCCGGCGGTCGCTTCATCACCGGGTCCATTTCCGAAACCGAACCCGAACGTACGGCGACCGCCTCGGTCTATCAGGTCACCTCGCGGCCGAAGACCGACCCGATCGTCCGTCAGGTCCAGACCGGCGTCACCGTCACCAACGGCATCGCGTTCGATCGGGAGCGGGGCCGCATGTACTTTGCCGACTCCCCCACTCGTCAGATCATGGTCTGGGACTACGACCTCAGCAGCGGCAACACCAGCAATCAACGTCTCTTCTTTGATTACGGGAAGATTCCGGGAAAGCCCGACGGCGCATGCGTGGACGCAGAAGGTTGCTACTGGAGTGCAGCCGTCAACGGCCATGCCGTTATCCGGATCACCCCGGAGGGCCGTTTGGATCGACGCATCGAGTTGCCAGTCGAACGGCCGTCCATGCCGGCATTTGGCGGCACCGGTCTGACCACGCTGTTTGTGACCTCCATTGGTGCGGACGCCAAGCCCGGTGGAACCGTTCCCGCCGGATCCCTGATTGCGATTGAGACCGATGTTGTTGGCGTGCCCGAGCCGGTCTTTGCCATCGGCTGACTGCGGTCCGGGACTGCTACGACCGAAGGACTACCGAGCTGTGCGTTTGCGGTTCACCAGCACGACCGCCGCAGTCACGAGCGCCAGTCCCAGACTGGCCTGAACAAGACCCGCCGAAGACCCGTGGTTGCCGACCCGAGACGAAATGGCACCGAGGCTCACTTCGTCAACCGAGGCGCACCCGCCAATGCCACAACCCGCGGGCACCGCGACGAGGCTGGAATAGGTGATCTCAAATCGGACAAGTTCGGCGGGTTCACCCACGACCAGCAGGTCGAGCGTGTTACCGGCGCCGGGAGCAACCGCCAGGCCTTCGGGCTGGTTGAAACACCCTCCGGCCGTGGACAGATCGAGCGCGCCCGCAGACGCAACCGCTGACCCGTCGGACAGGTTCACCTCGGTAACAGACTTGCCGTCATCGCTCAGGACATAGGCCTTGGCCGAGTCAGTTGGGTCCATGGCGATGCCGGCGGCATCCAGGTTTGCCAACGCGGCAATCGAACCCTGCAGCGTGAAGGTGGCGGTCATCGTGGCGACGTCATACACAATGCGATAAAGCTGCGCTGGTTCTTCCTTGACGCCATAGAAGACCCACGCGACAGCGGAGGATTCGGCCGGCGCGTACGCAATGCCCTCCAAGCCTTGGTTGCCCGTGCCGTTGCTGATACCGGGCAGGCTTACCGTGGCCACTTCGACCACGGAGCCGCCGACGACCTCCAGGATCGTCATGCCGGACTCGACAGTGTCACCAGGGTTCTTCTCCCAGGCGACGGCAAAGAAGTTGCCGGTTATCCAGGTGACACCTTCGGTGTCATAGCCGGTGAGAACGCCGTTGGGATCCGGGACACCCGATACCGAATTGGTGATGCCGCTTCCGGTCACCTGCAGCAACGTGCCGTTGTCGTTCTCGACAGCCCAGATCTCACCGTTTCCGTCGACGGTGACTCCGGAGAAGTCGTCGCCAATCCCACCGACGTTGGTGTCGCAGGAGCCGCTGACATAGGTCCAGTCATCGGGGTCCGCCGCCGACGCCGGAGAAGCGACGGCCACCAGGACCATCGCCAGCAGCAGCGCTGCGCCAAAGACCGCAACACTGGTGGAACATTTCGCCCGCACATCCATGAGGTGAACCTCGCCCGTTCCTCGTCCATCAACGGCCTGCCAACAGTAGTGGAGACCGAGCCGTCCCGGACCATTCAATTCCGGCATCGTTCGCCAGCCGACACTCAGATGAGGACCTCACCGTCCACACAGGTGACGGCGTTCCCGCCGACCCAGATGTTGCCGTCCACTTCGGTGATGAAGACGCGTCCGTCTCTGTTGATCGCCGAACCCTGCCCGGCAACGTACGGTGCGGCCACATGCCCCGCCCCGGTCAACCACTGCGCCAGACTGGCATTGAGACTCCCGGTCACCGGATCTTCGGTTGGTTGGCCGCCAGAGGCGAAGAAGGCCCGCACCTCCATAGCGACTTCCTGGCCGGCGTCGGCCAGTCCGGCCACTCCCAGCGGGCTTGGACCAACGATGCCAACCCCAGTGGCGTTGCCTGCCGCGAAGTTTGGCTGCAAGCCCCGGACGGTGTCAGCCGAGTCCAGGAGAACGCCGAGCCACCCGGGCCCGTTGTCCACCCATGCGGCGTCAACGATCTTGTTGGCCGGCAGATCCACTACCGCTCGGACCAGGGTCATGTCGTCTTCGCTGACCGGACCCGACCGGGTCATCGGCGGGGCGGCGAAAGCCAGTCTTTCGCCGGTGCGAGAGAGGGTGACGAGCCCCGCTCCGCACTCCTGAACAATCACCCCGTCCCCCTGGGGTACTCCTCCGGCTTCCAGCCAGGCGTGACACGTTCCAATCGTGGGGTGCCCGGCAAAGGGCAGTTCCACATCGGGGGTGAAGATCCGCACCCGGTAATCGGCTGCCTCGTCGTCCGCCTTCATCACAAAGGTCGTTTCGCTGAGGTTGGTCCAGTTGGCAAACCGCTGCATCTGAACACGTGTGAGATCGTCAGCGCCCAGGACGACGGCCACCGGATTCCCGGTGTGGGGTCGAGGGGCGAAGACGTCCACCTGCTTGAATCGGAGCATGGCGAAACCGTACGGGACAATTGACGCCGAGTCGACTGCCGCGCTTCAGTTTGTGATCGCCATGTGGTGCGGTTTCAACCTGCTGGTGGCGGCGCTCGTGGTTCTCCTGCCCCTGCAGCTTGAAGCGCTGGGTTTCGGCGTGGATGCCACCGCCGCCGTCATCGGCGTCGCCGGACTGGGCGGTGTGGTCTCCGCCGACCCCGTGGGCCGCGCCGCTGACCGTTTGGGCCCGGTCCGGCTGGTGCGTATGGGGATCCTGACGATGGCCGCCTGCGTAGCGGGTCTCGGGCTGTTTCGCGGCTTGGCTCTCCTCCTCACCCTCCACGCAATAGTCGGCGTATGCACCTCGGCCATCCGGGTGGGCAGTCAGATGATTGTGCGCAACCGGATTGCCGAAACCAGCCGAGGTCAGGTCCACGCCGTGCAGGGATTGATGAGTCGCATCACACTTCTGATGGTGCCCATTGGCGTCGGCTTCTTGTGGGAGCGGTGGGCTTCCGAATGGAACTTCGCACTACCGGCCGCGCTGTCGGTCGCCTTCCTGGTGGCGGCGGGCGCGTTGACGGTGGATCGTCGACAACCGACCGCCCGGGATCGAAAAAACCTGGTGCCACTTGTCGCCATGCTCAAACCGGCGTCCGGGCTGATCCTGTTTCAGGCGTCGCGGGCGGGACGCATGCTGTTGCTTCCGTTGATTGGGTTGGAGCTGGACCTCTCGGCGTCAAGAATCGGCCTGCTGGTGGGACTCACCGCGGCGGCCGACGTCCTGGTCTCTCCGGTATCGGGACCACTGATGGACCGACGCGGACGGATGGCCACCGTCACTCCGGCGTTTACGTTGATGGCCATCGGGTTTGCGATCCTCAGCACGGCCAGCGACGGCCCCACCGTTGCGGTTGCTGCGGTGGTCATGGGCCTGGGCAACGGGTTGAGCTCCGGACTCCTGTTGACGTTGGGCAGTGACCTGGCCCCGGCCAGCAATGAGGGACGATTCCTTGGTCGCTTCGGAGCGCTGACTGATACCGGCCGCCTGCTCGGTCCCTTTCTGGTGGGGTTGCTGGGCCAAACGCTGGGCCTCAATGCGGCCGCGCTCAGCCTGGCCGTGGTTACCGGATTGGGCTTGGCGCTCGTGGTGATCTTCATCGGTGAAACCCGACCCGACCACCAGGACGCTCCGCGAACTAACAGCAGGCGTGCATAGCGTCGACGATGGCGGCGACCGCCACGTCAACATCGTGTGCGGTGGTGGAGGTGTCCGAGACGCTGATGCGCATCGCCCGCTGACCGTGCCAGGTGGTTCCCCCCATCCAAGCTCGACCATCGGCCTGCACGGCATCGGTCACGGCATCGGTTTTCTCGTCGGTACCGAAAGACACGAGCACCTGATTGATGACCACGGGAGCGAGGATTGTGGCGCCGGCCTCAGCCAGATGCTGGGCAAAGCGCTCGGCGGCAACACAACAACGCTCGATGGCGTCCGCCACCCCGGCCCGTCCTTCGCTGGCGAGGATCGCCCAGGCCGGTATGGCCCGGGCTCGCTGTGACATCTGCAGGCCCATGTTCATCAACACCCGGTCGTCGGTCGCGCCGCTGGCGTAGGCCGCGTTCTGGGCCATGGCCGCGGTGAGGTCTCTTCCATCGGCCACCACCACCACCGCGCTGTCGTAGGGCGCGTTGAGCCACTTGTGCGCATCGGTGGCCCAGCTGTCCGCGCCTTCCACTCCGGCAACGTGGTGCTTGCGGTTGGGGGCCGCATTGGCCCACAGCCCAAAAGCGCCGTCCACGTGCACCCAGGTCTGGGCCCGTTCCTGGGCCGTCAGTCCGTTCAGAATCTGCTCGAATGGGTCGGAGTGGCCGGTGTTGACGTTGCCCGCCTGTAACAACATCAAGGTTGGACCCGTGATGGGCGGTAGCTCCAACGGATCAAGTCGACCCCACTCGTCCGCGGCCACCTCATGGATCTGGGCCGCACCAATCCCGGCGACCCGCAGCGCCTTGTGCATGGTGACGTGCGCCTCCGCCGAAATGACAACCGTGATGAGAGGCGCGCCAAACAGGCCCTGACTTCCAATGTCCCAACCGACGTTGCGAAGCAGTGCGTCTCGGCCGGTCACGATCCCGGTGATGTTGGCGATCGTGGCGCCGGCACAGAACGCAGCGGTCGCGGTTCCCGGCAGCTCGAGCACATCAATCATCCACGCCGCGGCAATCCGATCGATCTCGCTGGCCACCGGCGACATGGCCGGCACTGCCAGATTCTGATCCCACGTGTTGGCCAGAACCGAAGCGCCCAGCGCCACCGGCGTCACGCCGCCGTTGACAAAACCGAAGTACCTCCCGCCGGTCGAACGGACCGCGGCCGCTTGACCAACCTGGTGAAGGATCTGCAGCGCGTTGGCCGCCGGTATCGGCTCGTCAGGCGACGGCTGGCTCAAGAGCTTGAGCACCAGCAATTCTTCTGGATCTGGCGCAACCCTCCCGGCGCGTTCGGTCTCAATGAACTCTCGGGCATACGACGCGGCATCCGCCAGGAGATGAGCCTTTTCTGACGACGTACGGTCCATGGCCGGATCCTACTGAGGCTCACCGCCGTCGGCCCGACCCACCACGGCCGCGTGCCACAATCGTGGCCTATGACCGACCAACCAAAACCGGCCACCACGTTCACCCAACAGGTGAACCGGGCGGCCAGTGCTGCCGTGCTCAACTTCGACGATGCCACCGACTTTGAGTTCGCCCGTCGGGGGTTTGTGACCGCCCATGAGACCGGCCAGGCGTTGCTTGATGATCGGGTGGTCTGGGACGTTGCTCGCCATGACTTCTTTCGAGAGGGCGGCGACCGGAACCCGGCGCCCGACACCGTGCATCCCGGCCTCTGGCGCCAGGGGAAGTTGAATGCGATTCACGGGCTCTTCGAAGTTGCCCCTGACGTCTGGCAGGCGCGGGGCTACGACATCAGCAACATCACATTCATGGCCGGCGACCACGGATGGGTGATCATCGATCCGCTCACCACCCGGGAAACCGCCGCGTTGTGCCTGGACCTTGCCAACCAGACGCTGGGGGAACGTCCGGTGACCGGCATCATCTACACCCACAGCCACGTGGACCACTTCGGTGGCGTGCATGGCGTCACCACCGAAGACGCGGTGGCGGCCGGCGACGTCAGGATCCTGGCACCCGAGGGCTTCCTCCACGAGGCGGTCAGCGAGAACGGCCTGGCCGGACCCATCATGAGCCGCCGCTCCCTCTACCAATTTGGGATGTTGCTGCCGCCCGGCCCCATGGGGCAGGCCGGAGCCGGTCTGGGCCAGGGCATCCCCTTTGGCCGAACCGGTTTGATTGCGCCCACCGAGACCATTACCCACACCGGTCAGGAAGCAATCGTCGACGGCATCCGCATCGTCTTTCAGAACACGCCGGATGCCGAAGCACCGGCGGAGATGAACTTCTTCTTTCCTGACCACGGGCTGTTGTGCATGGCGGAGAACTGCTCGCACAACCTGCACAATCTGTATCCGATTCGGGGCGCCAAGATTCGAGACGCGCTGGCCTGGAGTCGGTACCTCCACGAGGCGTGGCAGATGTGGGGCGACCAGACCCACACCATGTTCGCCAGTCACCACTGGCCGCGGTTTGGACGCGATGACGTCAAAGCCTTCATCGAACTGCAGCGCGACGTCTACCGGTGGATGCATGACCAGACCATCCGGCTGGCCAACCACGGGTACACACCCGACGACATCTCCGCCACGCTGTCCATGCCGGACCAGTTTGGCCAGCAGTCCCACATTCAGGGGTACTACGGCACCGTGTCCCACAACGTGCGGTCAGTTTTTGCCCGCTACCTCGGCTGGTACGACGGCAACCCGTCCAAGCTCCATCCGCACCCGCCCATCGATGCAGGCGAGCGCTATGTGGAAATGATGGGCGGCGCGGCCGAGGTGCTGCAGAAAGCTCGCTCATACTTTGACGATGGCGACTACCGCTGGGTGGCCGAGGTCATGAACCATGTCATCTTCGCCGACCCGGACAATCAGGAGGCCCGCAACCTGTCGGCTGACGCCATGGAACAGATGGGATACCAGGCCGAGTCCGGCACTTGGCGCAACGCCTACCTCACTGCCGCCATGGAGCTGCGGAACGGATCATTCATGTTGGGCCGCGAGCCGCTGGGCCCGGTGGCCGCAGCGATGAGCGGCGACCAGTTCATGGTGTCGATGGGCACGCGGTTCACGCCGGCCAAACTCCCCGCCGACTTCTTTGGGGAGTCGACTGACGCTGGCCGTTTGCGCACCATCCAATGGGTCCTCACCGATGTGGACGAGACCCACCTCATGGGTGTGGGTCCGTCGGCCATCCACCACCACCCGCTGGGCGGTTCGAGTCCCCAATCGGACGTGGACGTCGTGGTATCGGTTGATCGGGCGACGCTGATGAACCTGATCCGCTACCCCGACCAATGTGACGAAGCCGTCGAAGCCCAGATGCTGATCGCCGAAGGCGACGTGAACATCGTGCGTGGGTTCCTGAGGACCATGGACGCCTTCCCCACCCCTCACCTGATCGAACCCCAACCGGAACTGCGACGATGAACCGGGACCATCGAGTTCTGTTGACTGGACTTGGCTGAACCTTCAGGCGAAGAGCGACCGAGCCGACCGGGTCACACCGGTGACCTCGTCGAGGTGCCCTTCGCTGGCCCGATGGATGGCGTCATGGATCGCCTTTGTGAGCGCCAGGTTGTCGCTGGCCGGCCAATTGCCCGGAACCAGGTCCAGGGGGAACGACGGTGACCGCAATGCGATGCGACGCCACGCGTCAATGAGCAGGGTCCGCACGACAAATGCTTCCTCGGGTGTCAGCGTGGGGAGGACGGACAAGACGGGCGCAAACCGTTGCTGGTAGGCCTTGTGCATTTCGCGAAGCCGGCCGTCGGGATCCATCTGCCGGTTGCGTTGTTCCTCGTCCCCCACCGATCCCGATGTCAGCTCACTGCGCATCACGACCGAATAGCCCACGCCCAGCCGCTCAGCCAGCGCCACCAGCGTGGCGGGAGCCACCGTGGGCGAAACGTGGACCAACGACGTCTGCCTGGTCATGCCCAGCCATCCCAGCTCGGCCACAAGTCGGGCCCGGTCCTGTTTGGTGCCAACTGCGGAGTCCACCACCGCCACCGTCCATGCACCGTCCCACCGGTTGGTGGTGCCCGGCGGCGCATAGATGCGGAGGTTGGCATGTCCGAAGGTGGTCACTGCGGAGTCGTGAACGGAGTAGAAGCTGACTCGACCCCGCCGTTCGGAGCTGACCAGCTGTTCCCGGGCCAGGCGGTGAAGCGAGGTACGAACGAGGCGATCGTTCAGGCCAAACGGCGCCACCAGGCGGACGAGCTGTTTCACCGCAATGGGCTGGTCCCGCGGGAGAAGTGAGTCACCAAAGATGGTGGTCAGCAGCGTTCGGCCACTGAAGCCCGGATCGGCGACCGCATCCTTCACCAACCCAACGATGTCGGGCTGCAGCTCCTCTGCCTTCATGTTGAATATGATACACACGTCCTACCCAATCATCAGATTTGTGTATCATGTCGGTCATGAGGACCCTGAACAGCTTTGCCGCCGGCCAGTGGAAGGCGCCGCCGGGCAACGGCGCACAGCTGCTGGACGCATCCACCGGTGAGCCGGTGGCGACCATCAACTCGGACGGCTTGGATTTCAAACACATGGCCAACCACGCCCGCACCGTTGGCAACCCCGCCCTGCGCGCCCTGACTCTGCATGAGCGCGCAGCCATCCTTCGAGATGTGGGGAAACTCCTGCTGTCCGATGCGGTCAAGGAGGAGCTGTACGCCATCTCGGCGTGCACGGGCGCAACCACCGGCGACTCTGCGGTGGACATTGACGGCGGCGCATCCGTACTGCTCACCTACTCCAGCAAGGCCCGGCGAGAGCTGCCAAACGGCCACGTGATCGTGGACGGTCCAACCGAGTCGCTCAGCCGGGACGGCTCCTTTGTTGCCACCCACATTCGCACCCCCAGGCGCGGGGTGTTCGTCCAGATCAACGCGTTCAACTTTCCGGTGTGGGGCATGCTGGAAAAGTTTGCGCCTGCATTTATCGCCGGTGTCCCCTCCATCGTCAAACCCGCCAGTCAGACCGCGTACCTGACTGAAGCAACCGTGCGCATCATGATCGAAAGCGGACTGCTTCCTGAAGGGACTCTGCAACTGATCTGCGGCTCAGTGGGAGATCTACTCGATCATCTCGACGGTCAGGATTCGGTGGGCTTCACCGGTTCGGCCAGCACCGCACAGCTACTTCGCGCTCATCCCAACCTGGTGGCCCGGTCAGTGCCGTTCACGGCGGAGGCTGACTCACTGAACTCCGCGATACTCGCTCCGTCGGCGACTCCCGGAACTTCGGAGTTCGACCTGTTCGTGGCCGAGGTGGCAAACGAGATGACGGTCAAGGCGGGCCAAAAATGCACCGCGATCCGTCGGGCCTTTGTGCCTGCGGGCCTGATGGATGATGCCACCGCCGCCATTGCCGAAGCCCTGGCATCCACCGTGGTTGGCGATCCTCGATCCACCGGCGTGACCATGGGCCCGGTGGCCAGCGCCGACCAGGCCAATGAAGTACGGAGGGCCATCGGCCAGATTGGCACGTCAGCCCGGGTTGTGACCGGCGGCGCGGACCTCGCCAACAACAGCACGGTCAACAACATGATCACCCCCACGTTGCTGCAGGCCACCGACCGTCGGGACCCCCACGTCCACACCACTGAAGCCTTCGGGCCGGTGTCCACGGTGGTGCCCTACGACGACATCGCCGAGGCCATCAACCTGGTGGCACTGGGCGATGGCAGCCTCGTTGCCTCCGTTTTTGGTGGCGACACTGCCGAGGTCCAGACTCTCACCCTGGGCATCGCCGCCCACCACGGCCGCGTCCTCGTCGTTGACGAATCCATGGCCGCCGCCAGCACCGGCCACGGTTCCCCCCTGCCGCACCTGGTCCACGGCGGACCGGGACGAGCCGGCGGCGGCGAAGAGATGGGGGGTGTCCGCGGAATCCATCACCATCAGCAACGCACCGCCGTCCAAGCCAGTCCCGCCATGCTCACCGCGATCACCGGGGAGTACATCGCCGGTGCCCCCACCACCACCCACAAAGGTCACCCCTTCCGCCTCACCTTTGACGATCTGGAGATTGGCGACTCGTTGACCTCTGAATCGCGGGTCGTCACCAACGACGACATCACCCACTTCGCCGACTTCACCGGCGACACGTTCTATGCGCACCTGGACCAGGAAGCCGCCACTCGAAGCCCCATCTTCGGCGGGATCGTGGCGCACGGTTACCTGGTGCTCTCCTTTGCCGCCGGACTCTTTGTGGATCCACCCGAAGGCCCGGTGCTCGCCAACTACGGCATCGACCGTCTGCGATTCACCACTCCCACCAAACCCGACGACGAGATCCATGTGGTCCTGACCTGCAAGCGAAAGACGCAGCTGAACGGTCGGGGGTATGGCGAGGTCGCCTGGGACACCCGGGTGATCAACCAGAACGGCGATGTGGCTGCCGCCTACGACGTGCTCACCATGGTGGCCAACCGGCCGGGCGTGAACGGTGCACCCCAATGAGCGCCACCGCCCCGCCGACCGCTCGCCAGTGGAACGACATGGACGCGTTTGAAGCGTTCCTCAACGACGGCGGCATCGTTGAGGTTGACGACCAGATGCCGGACCAATATCGCTCTGCGGTGTTCGCCTTCATCGAGATGCACGCCAACTCCGAACTGATGGGTGGCCTAACCGAACGCGATTGGATTCCGCGCACCCCCGGGTTGCGTCACAAGATGAGCGTCCTGGCCAAAACCCAGGACGAGATTGGCCACGGGCATCTGCTGTACATGGTGGCCGCTGACATGGGCGTCAAGACTCGGATCGAAATGCTGGAGGACCTCTTCGCCGGCCGGAGCCGATTCCACAATGTCTTCCACTATCAGGCCGTGACCTGGGGCGATCAGGTCGCCATCGCGTTCCTGGTGGACGCTGCCGCGCTCGCCAGTCAGCAGGCCGTGTTCAAGAACTGCAGCTACGGCCCCTACCGCCGCATCCTCAAACGCATCATCAGTGAAGAGGGCTTCCACATGCGCCTGGGCGAAGACCGGATGATGCGCATCGCCCAGGGCACTGACATTCAGAAGGAGATATTTCAGGACGCGCTGAACCGCTGGTTCTGGCCCGCGCTGCAACTCTTCGGCCCCGATTCAAAACCCAACGACCTTCTGCTGCGCTGGCACATCAAATCCGAACGCAATGAGGTTCTCCGTACCAAGTGGGTGCAGAAGTTTGTCCCCATGCTGCAGAGCTACGGCTTCAGCGTGCCCGCACCCGATCTGGCCTTCGACCAGGAGTCCAACACCTGGGATGTGGGACCCATTGACTGGGAACCACTCAAGCGAACACTGGCCCAGGGCGGACCGGACTCGGCTCGGCGAATCAGCGAAGCCAAAGACAATTGGGAGCGGACACAATGGGTCCGTGACGCCATGGAACGATCGGCCATGCAAGCAGACACCGGGGTGTCCGCATGAGCGATCAACTCACCGGCCGAGTGCAGGCCGCCATTGCCAGAGTCGATGATCCGGAGTATCCCGGCATTTCGATTGTTGACCTTGGGTTGCTGGAACAGCTTGATGTGGACCGCAACGGCGCCGTGACCGTCGGCCTGATTCCAACCTTCTCCGGGTGTCCGGCGCTCGCCATGATTCGTGACGACGTCCACCGGGCGATAGCCGCGGTCGCCGGAGTCACCGACGTGAAGGTGGCATGGCTGCCATCTCCGGTTTGGACCGTGGACCGCATAAGCGCCCAGACCCGAGAGACCATGGCCCGCGAGTTCACCGTCGCCGTCCGCATCGGGACCCACGCGCCAGCCTGCCCCCGCTGTGGCGCGCCGACCGAAGAACACTCGATGTTCGGACCCAGTCGGTGCCGGTCGGTCAACCGCTGCACCAGCTGCGCCGAGACCGTCGAAGTCATGCGGAGCTGAACATGCACACCTACGAGGTATTCCTCAAGAAAGACGGTCGGGACGAGTACCGACACGCCGGCGCGCTCGACGCGGCCAACGATGACCTGGCGCTGGTCCTCGCCCGCGAGAGTTACCTTCGCCGCGCGGAAGGCGACCGCCTATGGCTGGTCCGCCGCAGCAATCTGATCATTGGGGACCCCGCCTTCGTTGCGCCGAACGCCAACAAGGCACATCGCCACCATGACGGCGGCGCGGTCGCAGCCCGTCGAAAGTCACTGCGCACCCAGAAGGCCAACGAACAATGACCATCGACGTGAACGACGGCACGCGCGAATGGCTCCTGGCTTTGGCCGACGACAAGCACCTGATGGGCCAACAGCATGCGGAGTGGATTGGGGTCACTCCCTTTCTGGAAGAGGACCTTGCGTTCTGCAGCATTGGCCAGGATGAGCTGGGCCATGCCGCGCTGCTGTACGAATTGCTGGTGGGTGATGATGACGCGGCCATTGATTCGTTGGCCTTCGATCGCGGCGCGGGCGACTACCGGTCGTGTCACCTGGTGGAGATGGCGACCGACAACTGGTCGACGGCCTTTGCCCGGCACTGGTTGTTTGACGCCGCCGACCGGTGCCGCTGGGAGCTGGTGGCTGACTCGGCCCTTGTTCCGCTGGCGGACCTGGCGGCCCGGGTTGAGCGGGAGGAAGTCTTCCATCGTCTGCATGCGGAGCGCATGCTGGACGTCTTGATGAATGATCCCGATGCCGCCCGGCGACTTCAGCGGGCGGTGGCCCAACTTGCCCCGTTGGTCCATGGGCTGTTCGAACCCGCGGCTGGCGAATCGGCCGCCATCGAGGCCGGCGCAGCTACTGGACCATTCGCCGATCAGTGGTCCGGATTTGTGGCCGAGGTCGAAACCCGAGTGGGTCCGGTCGACTGGGGTGATCCGCCGGAGCAACGGGCACGAACCCAGCGGTCGGCGGACTGGCAACCGCTGATGAGTCGCATGCGGGAAGTCATCGATCTGGACGTGTCCGCCACCTGGTAGGAACCATCCAGGCACGCTGGAGAATCAACGGGACAGAAATCACAATGGACGCCAACATGACCACCTATGAACCCATCGAGACCGCTTCGGTGGATGAACTGCGCAATCTGCAATTGGCGCGGATGCAGTGGTCGCTGGCTCATGCCTACGCGCACGTCCCTCATTACCGCGCCGCATTCGATGCGGCCGGGGTCCACCCCCAGGACCTCAAAGACCTCTCCGATTTGGCCAGGTTTCCGTTTCTGATGAAGCAGGACCTGCGCGACAACTATCCCTTTGGCATGTTTGCGGTGCCCCGCAAGCAGGTCGTGCGCGTGCACGCCTCCTCGGGCACGACCGGATCAGCGACGGTGGTGGGCTACACCCAGGCCGATGTGGACATGTGGTCAACAGTCATGGCCCGATCCATCGTTGCTGCTGGCGGTCGGCCGGGCGACATGACCCACGTGGCCTATGGCTATGGACTCTTCACCGGTGGACTGGGAGCGCACTACGGCGCGGAGAAACTCCAATGCACAGTGGTGCCGGTCTCCGGGGGAGCAACCGAGCGTCAGGTTGCCCTCATCAATGACTTCCGGCCGCGCATTATTCTGGTGACCCCCTCCTACTGCCTCAACCTCATTGACGAGATGGAGAGGCAGGGCATTGATCCTGTCGCCACGTCGCTTGAGGTCGGCATCTTCGGCGCCGAACCGTGGACTGACGAACTGCGATCCGAAATTGAAACACGCCTGGGGCTGGACGCCACCGACATCTATGGCCTGAGCGAAGTAATCGGGCCGGGCGTGGCCCAGGAGTGCGTGGAGACCAAGGACGGTCCGACCATATGGGAAGACCACTTCTACCCGGAGGTCATCGATCCCCAGACCGGTGACGTGGTGGCCGATGGCGAACAGGGGGAGCTGGTCTTTACGTCACTGACCAAGCAGGCATTTCCGGTGATTCGCTATCGCACCCGCGATATCACCACCCTGCTCCCGGGCACCGCACGCACCATGCGGCGCATGGCCAGGGTGACGGGCCGGTCCGATGACATGCTCATCATTCGCGGCGTCAATGTGTATCCATCCCAGATCGAAGCCGAGATTCTTCGCATCGCCGGCCTCAGTCCCCACTTCCTTCTCGAAGTCACGCGCGACGCCAACATGGCGATGCTCAACGTCCGGGTGGAGCCCCAACCCGGCGCCACCATCACCGACGAGGTCGAGCGACTTCAAGCGGCGATCAAAGGCAACGTTGGCGTCACCAGCGAGGTCCAGGTGACCGCCATTGGTGACCTGCCGCGGAGCCAGGGCAAAGCCCAACGCGTGGTCAACCGCTAGCAAGGTTCTGCCGGAGGCACGATCAGCCGGCAACCGCGCACTTTGCGGGCCTGGTAGCGCCAGAGCATCGGCCATCCTCACCGCGGGCTCCAGACCGGAGGAGATCCGCGATGGCTCTGGCGATCGGCTGACCGGTTCTGCTCTGGTAGTACGTGAACGCTGGCGACGGGTTCACTTCGAAACAGAACCACTCGCCGGCCGGGGTGCGGCGCAGGTCCACGCCGGCCAGGTGCAAACCCATCCCGGACATCACTTGGCGGCAGGCATCTGCGACGCGGTCCGGAATCGTGGTTGCCGTGAGCGACGCCTGCTCGTATCGGTAGTCGTCGGCCTCGCTACCCACTTCGGTCGGAAAGACCTGGTCGCCAACAATGTGCACCCGAACATCGGTTCCCGGGATCCATTCCTGCACCTGCACTGGGCAGAAGCGAACCGATGCCAGGCGGTCGGGGTCCAGGTCCGGCTGCGATACGGACCGGACCCGACTTCGGTGACCGCTTACTGACTTGACGATGCACCGTTCCCGGGAGGCCACGAAGGTTTCGAATGCGTCCGGACAGGTGGTGACCAGGGTCGGTGGCAGCTGCAGATCGCTGGTGAGGCTGGCAATCCGATGCAGTTGCGCCGGTTTCGAGTGATTGAGGTGCGGACTCAACGGGCGATTGACCACGATCGCATCCACGCTGGACGCCCACTCCAGCAGAGCAGACTCCACGTGGTCCACGTGCCGGGCCACGGTGGGGTTCATGTCGAGGCCCGGAATTGCGGTGGCGTCGTAGGGCCGGGGATACATCGCGGTGATGTCGTTCCGGCCGGGGCTTCGACCATTGAACGTCAGGCGGTCGCCGGCGTCGTCCATCTTCACCTGGTCAGTCCAGCCCTGGTCGATGAAGAGGTGATTGGCGTTGGCTACCTGCAGCTCGCGCTGGACGGCGCGCATCGGCGGGTCTTCCGGCAGTCCCCAGAGAAGAATCATGACCGGACCCCACCCAGCAACTCGGCAATCGCCTGCACTTCGCGACTATCGGCAAGCCTCGGAATGTCACGGCATTCTCCAGTGCGGACGTTGCCATCCACGATCGTGCCCGTCATCCACAGATACCCGGCGGGAGCGGGCAGACCTCGGGCCGCCCTCGCTTCGGCAGCCGGGGAGAGCTCTGACAGATGCCTTGCGACTGACGCGAGCGACTCGCAATTGGTCCTGACCCGGCCATCCCATGTGGCCACCCACGCATCATCGGCGGAACCGGACGAATCGAAGGTCGCGCCCGCCGCCGAAAGTACCCCCCGCCACTGGCTTGGTTGAAGCGAGGCGCCAGCCAACCCGGGCCCCGTCGGCGCGCCAACAACGGCCTTGGCCGGGAACGCACTCAGCCAGTATCGGAGAAGTGCGGTCATCTCGGCGGCGGCGTAGTACCGGTCGTCCTCGTTCTCAAACCACACAAGCTCGGCCGGCCGGATCTGGGGCAGAGTCACCACCACATATTCGACGTCGCGATTCGCAATCGCCTGACGGCCAGCCACGACGGTGCCGTCCAATGGTTGATGAGGGTCGAGGCACCAGCCCGGACGGGACAGATCAGCCGGGCGCATCACAACTGCGCCCGACCCCAGGGCCGACGCCGCCTTATCGAGGGTGGCGTCGGCCCCGGAGCCAACAATGACAATCGTCATCGGTCAGCGTGGACGTCGAACCGAGCGGGCGAGCTCATCGCCCACCGGTGCCCGGTCGAGTCGGTTGATGAATGGCTGTCCAACGTCGTCGATGACGTCGACCGGCAGCCCCAGATTGTCGGGCAGCCGGAAGTCCGGGACCTCGCGCACCCGGATGCTCTTGACCTCTTCCAGGGGCACCTTCTCCAGGAAGCGAGGAATCTTCACGATGTCCTCCAGGATGCGGAACCGCTTGATGTCGAAGCCTTCCAGAATCGACGGCCGCTTGCAGAGCTCGTGGATGGCCGCTTCCACGTTGATGCGGCCGTATCCCATGTTCTCGTTCCAGCTGCCGTTGGGTTTCCCTGGGGCGACGCTGTAGGGGGTTGAACCCACCCGATCAGCGTTGCGTTCGATGAGCTCTCTCACCCGCTGCGGTGACAGCGTGTCGTCGCAGCTCAGTAACAGCGCCGCCAAACCCGCAACCTGCGGGGTGGCCGACGACGTGCCGTTGAATGCCGGTGCGTAGTTGGTGTTGCTGTAGCCTCTGGCGCCAAGGCGGTCCGTGGTCGGGATCAACACACCAGGAGCGACCACCGACATTGCGGACCCGAAGTTCGATCCCCAGCTTTCGCCGTCCGGGCTGGCCGGTGACTTCCGCTCATCGACCTGGTCGCTCGCACCACATGCCATCACCAGAGGGTTGGTGGCCGGATAGGTGATACTGCGCCGGTTGTGATTGTGGGTGGCCACGCACATGACGAGTCCCGCGTCGTACGCTTGCTGGATTGCGGGATCGATCACGGCCGGGTCCCAGGGGTCCCACCCGAAGCTCATGCTGATGACATGGGCACCGTTTGCGATTGCGTAGCGGATCCCGGCTGCCACCTCGGTGTCGGACCAGGAGGCGAAGGCGATCGGCAGAACCGAGCATCCGCCGGCGACGCCGGCGACACCTTCACCGTTCCCGATGATGGCGGCCGCGCAACCAGCGCATGCGGTGCCGTGGCTGTCATTGCCGAGCGCCTGCCCCGTTCCTGACATCGTTCCGAGGTTGATGCCGTTCGCCGAGATCCGAAGATCCGGATGGGCCAGGTCGACCCCATCATCGAGAACGGCGATCACAATGTCGGCCCGACCTCGTTGGTCGTTCCAACCGGTGTGGCCGGGTCCGCCGGCCTGGATCTGGCGCACGTTCCACTGATCGACGTACATCGGGTCCACGGGGACGAATGCGTGGGGCCGGTACACCGGCATCATCTCCAGCCGGACGGCCTTGACCGACGGTGCCGCCTCCACGTCTTTGGCCACGTCGAGACTGGACGAGCTGAGGGGATCTTTGATGGTGCACCACAGTTCGCCACCCAGGTACTTCGATCGTTCTTCGTCCACAATCACGCCCAGCCGCTCCAGGTCGTCGGCCGTGTCGTCGGGGTCGGCCGCAGGGGTGACCATCAGGACGTCAGGGCGAACGCCGAGTTCAACACTTTCGCCGTTGAGTACCCCAACGTAAACCGGGCCCAGCGCCCGCACGCCATCTATGGCGCCGTCGGCGGCGGCGGGGACCGTGAAGTCCTTGCCGTCGGCGGTGCGAGCCCATGCCTGGCCGAGGCCGTCGTTGAGGACCCGTTTGGGGTCGGTTGTCGTTCCCATGGCAAACGGTGTTGCCTCGCTGTCGCTTACCAGACCCAGGCTGCTGAGCACATCCGATGTGGCCGCAGCTGTGGGTCGGTCATCAACCAAGACGACCACCCGATCCCGCTCCAGCCGCAACTCGGTGCCCGAAGGGTGGGCCAATCGCTGAGGAAAGTTCTTCATTCCGCTCTTCTTTCTTCGGTGTGTACGGGTCACCACTTGGTGACGTGGGAGAGACCGAGCCAGGAGAGTTTTGATACATGCTGGTGGAAAATTCTCTCCGGTTCATGTCAGACGCGACGAAGGCCGGGCCGGATCACGTCCCGGCCCGGCCTCTGTTGGCGTGGTCAGTTACCGAGCGCCACCGCAATCTCTGCCGTGACGACGGGTGCCGCGAAGCTGGTCCCGCACCACTCGACGGTGCCGGGGAAGTCCACGAGCAGGTCGGGAGAGGAGCCCGGGTACCGGTACCTGATGTTGGGGTAGGTCGACTCGTGGCAACCAATGCGAGTCGTGGTGATCCAGTCGCCGGTGCTTGAGTAGTCCGGGTCGTCGAAGAGGCCAGGTGGGGCCGGCTCAGCGCCCACTGCGGTGAGCGTGCCTTTCGGCTCGGCCAGCTCGTCAACAAACACGGCGACGAGGTCGGCGTTCGCGCCTGATCGCACCGTGTTGAGCTGTTTGGCAAACCACTCCCGAAACTCTCCATCGGCGAAGGCGGCCGGGAACGCTGGGAGGTCCTGGCCGCTGTTACCGGCGGCCGCAATCAGGTGGTCGCCGTCGTTACGAAGCAGTACCCCTGCCACCACCCGCTGGGTCAACAGCGCGGCGAACTGGGGGTCGTCCGCCGAGATGCTGGAGTCGCACACCGTCGTTCCCATCGACAGGTTGGTGACCATGGCGCCTTCGGAGACGTTGGCACGGGCGCGAAGTGCCGCTGCGGCCAGGTCACTCTCGAACGCAATCAGGGAATCCTGCGGATTCACGCGCCAGTGGACGATGTCGACCCCGGGAGCCAGTGCCCTCAGCAAACCGTCGATGAAGATGCCGTGCCCGGCCACATAGGCGTCCGGAGCGTTATCGGTGACATACCGGTCCACCTCGCGCGCCCCCTCAGGTCCACCCGTGTCCAACACGTGAATGCGGCTTCCGCTCTTGTTTCCCTCTGGCGGTCTCGGTCGCCCAATCGCGTCGCTTTGGGGAAGCATGGGTAGTGAGCCGGGGAACATCATTCGTCCGGGACTTGGCAACACCACGTAGTCCGGTGTTGCCAAGACCCCTTCGCCCGCCAGTGTCTGAGCCACCGCAAGCGGTGTTGTGCTCGCATCGACGGTCCAGAGCGAGATCCCGAGTTCGGCTTGCGATTCGAGCTTCAGCTGTCCTTCCTCGACGGGTACCAGAATCTTGCCCTCGATCAGATCTTGGAGACCGGGTGACCGTGCGCCTGGCTCAAGCTTCGGGTCACCGAGCATCACCAGTCGTTGAACATGATGCGGGCACTGGACGCCCGAGGTTGTCACGTGCCATCGCACATCTTCGCTGGCGTAGTGCGTGCAGTACACGTTGAGCCACGCCGTGCCAAGGTCCAGCATTTGGGTGTTCCCCTGCCCGTCGGAAATTTCCTGATCCCGGACGTCGTCGGCCGGCGCATCACACGGGGGCGTGTCCGAAACTTGATCCGGCGGCGGTGTGTCTTCAATCGCGGACGGGACGGTTACCGTCCCGTCCGCGGTGTCAGTAGTACTTCCGCACGCGGCGGCGAACAGGAGTAGGAGGAGAAGGCTGATTCCGCTCCTCGGAAGCGATTGTTCCCGTCGGGGCAACCCGAACGTCAGGAAGGTGGACGTTTGAATGATGTTGCTCATGGCTACAGAGACCCGCTTCTTCTGTCGGTGATACACGCAATGAGCGCCCCGCCGAGCGAGCTTTCATTGCCTCCCCTATTTGGCATACCCCGACCCATCCGTCAAGCTGGGGCCGTGGTCGGGGAGCGGAATCTCAATCCGGAGGTGACAGAAGAACTGGCGCGAGATCTGGTGCGCCGCGCCGACGGCGACCCGGCAGCAGTGATGGCGGAGGCGACGCAGCTCCTGGCCGAGGTTGACCCGGACGCGGTCCTCAACCGGGACCAGGCACTCGTGGCGTGGGGACTCGGTCTGGCGGCTCGGCACCTACGACACCTCGACCTCTCGCTGCACTGGTTGGAGCGAGCCGCGGCCGCAACCGTTCGGGGTGGTGAGGACCATACCGGTATCGAACTGAGTCGGTCGTCCACGCTCACCTATCAGGGTCATCTGGACGAGGCCCTCACGGTGCTGGCAACGTTGGGACCCCCCGCTGACATGGCGCCGCGGGTCGCGTGTCAGATTGCAACGATCCACGAGTTCCGGGGCGAGCTCCGGCCGGCGCGCGCCGGCTATGAGGCCGCCGTCCTCGACTTCCAGAAACTCGGTGACGTGAAGGGCGAGGCGCACGCGCTGGTGGGTCTCGGGCTCGTGGACGTCGCCGAAGGCCACTCCGCTGCAGCAGTCACCCGATTCGCCACCGCTCGAACGATGTACCGATCACTCGGGGACGACGTTTTGGCTGCCGTTACCGATTCGAATATCGGCTACGCGGCGGCCGAAGCCGACGATCTGGTAACCGCGCTTGATCACTTGGCCGCGGCGGGAGCGCAACTCCGGGCAGCCGGCGAGCCCTTCGCCGAGACGGCCCTCGAACACGCCGTTGCCCTGCTCAAGGCGGGCCTGGCCCAGGAGGCGATTGACGTGATCGCTCAGGTTCTCCCGCATCTGGAAGCGGCCGGCGCGGCCACCGACCGGGCCGAGCTGTTGGTGACGTTGGGGCGAACACTGGCCAACCACGGTCAGCACCAAACCGCGGAGAAGTGCTTTCGCGTGGCCCACCAGCTGTTTGCCAACCAAGGTCGCGAGCGGTGGGTCAACCTGGCCCGACTGGGTGAGCTGGAAAACGACCTGGCAACGGAACGCCGTCCCACCCACGACATTGCCCAGGACGCGCTCGGGCTGGCAGAAACCTTTGGGCCTGAGGATCCCAAACCCCGAACGGCGGCGCTTGTGAGCGCGGCCCGGGCGGCGGCGCGCCATGCGGACGTGGACACATTGACCTCGGTACAGAGTCGCCTTGCCGCGTCGACCTCGCCGAGCCTGCACACGCTGGTCGAGTGCTACCGCTTGCGCGCCGAGCACCGCCCAGCCCGGGTCGTGGACCGCGTCCTCCAGTACCTGCGCGACCCGCCCGAGACGGGTGTCCCCGCCTCGCTCGACATTCGGGCAGCACGCGATCTGGCAGTTGATGAGCTTTTGGACATCGGCTTCCGGGCGGCGATCGAGCTGCACGACGCGGAGGCCGTCGTCGATCTGACCGTCGCGGCCGCTGGTCCCGTCGGCGGCGCTCCCGCGGTACTTCCACAAGAGGATCCGTTGGGGTCCGAGATTCGGAAGGCACTGCGAGCCGATCTCGATTCGTCCGGTTGGCAGGTGATCAGTGAGAGGGTCCGGGCGGGGCGACGCCAGCCCGAGGCATCGACATCGGTTGACCGCAAAGAGCGCAGCAGGACTATCCCCCCAGGAGCGATCATTCTCCTGGCAGCAGGCGACACCATCGCCGCTGTGGAAGCCGGCTCCGGTGGGGCCATGGTCATCGGCCGCCATGATCGCCCAACGGTTGTGCAGGCACTCGACCGGCATCGAACACTGCTGGCCAGTGCCGTCACTGACCCTGATTCGCCGTTGGCGGGGATGGTGCAGGCATCCGCGGAGTCGCTGGGGAGAATCCTGCCGTGGCTTGACCGGGATGATCTTTGTCTGATTACCCACGGTGATCTGGCCCTGGCGCCATGGTCATCGGTGGCGCCATGCCCGGTTCGGTTGGTTTCGCCGGGAGCCGGACGACTGAGGAGACACGTGCCCTCTCACCGGCACGTTGTGGCAGTTGGACCCGATACCAGAACGGCGCGCGACGAAGCCGCAGCCCTGCGAAATCTGCTGGGCTCCGATGCGCAGCTTGAGGTGGTGGAGGCAACCCCCGAAGCCGTGCTGACACGGGCGCCGCGAGCCGAGGTTCTGCATCTGAGCTGCCACGCGGTCCACAACCGGGCGAACCCCTTGTTGTCCAGTTACCGGCTTCACGGCGGTCATCTGCGGGGGTACGAGATCGAACGGATGACCGATGCGCCGCGCATCGTTCTTTCGTCGGCGTGCGCGGCGGGGCGGCAGCAACGCCGTGGGTATCGGGTTGTCCTGGGATTGCCTTCAACCTGGTTGGCTGCCGGTGCGGCATCGGTGGTCGCGCCGTTGTGCCCCATCCCCGACGACCAGCGGACTGTCGATACGTTCACCGCAGTCCACGAACAGATTGCCCGAGGCATTGATGTCTCCGCGGCGGTGCACGCCTCTCGGGATGTGGCCGACGGGATGGTGGCCCGCACACTCCTTACATTTGGGTCGCCACGAACCGAGACACGCTAACGTCGCGGCATGGCGAACACTGCGGAGGTGCGGGACGACGGGACCTTGGTTCGCGCGGCAAAAGCAGGTGACAAAGGGGCATTCACCGAGCTGGTGGAGCGTCACTCCCAGTTCGTCTTCGGCAACGCGCGAGCGGTCGGCGCAGACCGGACAATGGCCGAGGACGTCGTTCAGATTGTCTGGTTCAAACTGGCAAGTCGGCTGGACGCGATTCGCGAGCCGGACCGCATCCGGGCCTGGCTGGCCATCACCACCCGAAACACGGCGCGGACCGAACTTGGCCGCACGGCACGCACCGTCGCCATTGACGATCGCATTCCTGACGCCGCACCGGGTCCGGAGTCTCTGATGAGTACGCGGATCGAGCATGCTGAGTTGTCCCGGTGTATGAAACGGTTGACCGACCAGTGTCGAGAGCTGCTGTTGATGCGATTCGTGGCCGAGATGTCGCTGCAGGAGATCAGCGAAGCGCGTGAGATGCCCATGGGGTCGATTGGGCCCACACAAGGTCGTTGTCTCAAGCAACTTTCCACGTGCCTGAGCCGTTCGGCATGAACGCGTATCAGAGCGGGTTCTTCGCAGTCTCTGTTGATGTGGCGTCGAGAACTGTGAGCGACCGTTGAGCGACTATGAGGATTCCGAAGACCTTCACGACGTGATCCGCCGGCTGAGCGCATGGGCTGCCGTAGAGGAGCAGGTGTCATCCGAAGCTGTCGAAACAGCAAAGATGGCCTTCGACCTTCGACAAGTGGAGGACGAACTTGCGGAGCTTGTTCACACCGACGGTCTGGCCGTTCGTGGCGACGACGCCGAGCCGACAAGTGAACTTCGGTTTGGCGTCCAGGGTCTCGACATTCTGGTGTCGCTGCGTCGTGGGCAACTAGCCGTCGTGGTCGCGCCACCACCCGATGGTCTCGATGTCGAATCAGCGGGCGGTCGTCAACCCGTGGAACTTGATGACGTGGGGGGAGCGACCATCGCGGCGCTGGGTGTTGTTCGCCTGCGAGTTCGGCGCAACGGAAACCCGGACGTGGTTACCGATCCGTTTGTTGTTCCCGGCACCGACTAATCCGATAGCGGTCGGGGCACCGACGCTCGGGCAGTGGGTCGACCTGCGTCGTCGGCTTCTAGACTGATGGGATCGTGAAGAGACCGTCCAAGCTCCTCCTCGCCCTTGAGTTGCGGGCCGTTCCTGAGTTTGCGGCTTTCGCCGCCACCGCGCTGCCGCTGCTGGCCACCATGCCGCAAGAACTCAAGCAGGGCAACGGCTCCCCGGTGCTCGTATTTCCGGGCTTCCTTGCCAATGACGCCGCAACGCTCGCTCTGCGCTGGTTTCTGGGCCAGCTCGGCTACCAGACCTACGGGTGGGGCCAGGGCATCAACCTTGGTCCCACCGATGACGCCCTCAACGGCATCCGGGGCCTGCTCCGGGACGTCCATGAGGCCCACGATGAAAAGGTGGCCATCGTTGGTTGGAGCCTGGGCGGCATCTACGCCCGGGAACAGGCTCGCAGTTATCCGGACCGAATTCGCCAGGTGATCTCGCTGGCCAGTCCGTTCCAAATGGCCGGCACCGAAACATCCTCGGCCCACCCGATTGCCAATCGGGTCAAGGAGTCGTTTTCGGCCGACGTCGCATACCCGCGGGTGCCTGATCATCTTCGGCCGGCAATCACCCTGCCAACGACCGCCGTGTTCACCCGTTCAGACGGCGTTGTCCCGTGGGAGCAGTGTGTGGACACGCCCAGCGAGATGCATCAGAACGTTGAAGTCCTCGGCAGCCATTCCGGCATGGTGCACAACCCGGCCGCGCTGTGGGTCATCGCCGACCGACTGGCCCAGTCCGAAGACACATGGGAACCGTTCGAGCCGCCCGGCCGCTTTGACACCTTCTTCCCCGAAGCCAGCCACGTCGCTCCCGCATTGGCCCAGCTTGACGCGCGCTAGGGCTTGTCGGTGCCGACGATCCACATGGCGTAGTACTGGGCGGCACCACCGTACGCGTGACCGAAGCCCCGCTTGGCGCCATCCACCTGACGGTCCCCGGCTTGACCCATCACCTGCAGTGCCACTTCGGCAAACCGGATCATGCCTGATGCGCCAATGGGATTGGAGCTCAACACCCCGCCCGAGCAGTTGACCGGAAGGTCACCGCGACCATGGGTGGTCGCCCCTTCTTCGACCATCCGCCAACCGGCCCCCGGCTCGGCAAAACCGAGGCTCTCCAGCCACATGGGCTCATACCAACTGAACGGCACGTAGATCTCGGCCACGTCGATCTCGGCCCGCGGGTTGGTGATGCCGGCCTGGGCAAACACATCGGCCGCACAGTCTTCACTTGCCTGCGGCGAGACCACATTGCGGCCACCAAAGTTGCCGGACTCAGACCGCATCGCGGCGCCGTGCACCCATGCCACCGGTCCGGCGTGCGCGTCGCCCACCGACTCGCTGGCCAGCACCATGGCGCACGCACCGTCTGAGGATGGGCATGTCTCAGAGAACCGGATGGGGTCCCAAAGCATGGGCGACTCAACCACCTTGTCGAAGGTCAGCTCCGGGTCCCGAACGTGCGCATAGGGATTCATCAGCGCATGTTGACGATCCTTCAACGCCACCATGCAGCCAATCAGCTCCGGGGCTTCAGTCGCCGCCATGTACCGACGGATGATGGGCGAGAAGTAGCCGCCGGCGCCCGCGTTGATGGACGTGGTGAACGGCGACGGGAGGCTGAGTGCCCACATCGCGTTGGACTCCGACTGCTTCTCAAAGCCGATGGTCAGCACCCGCTCGTGGATACCGCCCTGCACCAGGGACGCGGCAACCAGTGCGGTGGACCCACCAACTGAACCCGCGGTGTGGACCCGCATGACAGGTTTTCCCACACAGCCAATGGCGTCAGCCAACCAGATCTCCGGCATCATGACGCCTTCGAAGAAATCGGGGGCTTTGCCGAGCACCACGGCGTCGATGTCAGACCACGTGCAGTCCGCCATTTCCAACGCCCGCAGCGCGGCTTCTCGAACCAAACCGGCCATCGAGACGTCACCGCGAGCGGACGCGTATTTGGTCTGACCGATGCCAATCACCGCCGTGTTCTTCTTTCCCATCACTCGCCCTCCATGACACAGACCAGATTTTGCTGCAGCACCGGACCGCTGGCCGCATGAGCCACCGCCCGGTCACCATCGCCGGCGGTGATTCGGGCCGCCGCTTCGGCCAATCGAATGAGTCCGGAGGCCATCATGGTGTGCGCGGCCAGCGCGCCACCGGACGGGTTGATGACCGTGTCCTCGCCCAAACCGAGCGCGTCAGCCAGGACAAACTCGGAGGTGGTAAAGGGTGCATGGAGTTCGGCGAAGTCCACCTTGTCGTTGGCGACCCCCGCCTTCTGGGCGGCCAACTCCGCCGACATGGACCGGGTGAGATCCCGTACGCCGAGGGTGTGCGAATCAGTGCGGTGATCAATGCCTCTGATCCACGCGGGTCGATCACTGAGTGATCGGGCGGTGTCCTCAGCCGCCAGCAGCACCACACAACCGCCGTCTGCAGATGCCGGGAGATCTGACGGTCGGAGCGGAGAGGCAACCGGCGCTTCGGCCATGATGTCGGCCGCACTCTTTTGCCGGGTTCGAACCGCATGGGGATTGTCGGCGCCATGTCGACGACTTCGGCTGGCAATCTCGGCCAACTGGTCCATGCTGACCCGTCGGTTCTCCACCATCTGCCGGGCGGCAAGTGCTTCGATGGCGAACGCATCCGGCCAGAGCGGCGCCACGTAGTACGGGTCCATCTGCGTGGCCAGGACGTCGCGAAGCGAACCACCCGATGACTTGGAGTAGCCGTAGATCAGGGCGGTATCGATCTCACCAATCTGCAGCTTGACCCACGCTTCATAGAGCGCCCACGCGCCGTCCATTTCCACGTGGCTCTCGCTGATGGCGGGAACCGGCCCAACACCATCGATGGTCATGACAAACGAGAAGGCCTGACCAGCAATGAAGTCCGAAGATCCTGAACACGTAAATCCGATGTCTCTTTGGGTCAGGCCGGTGGCGTCTTTCACCTGCTGCATCAGCGGCACCATGAATTCGACTTCGGACTCAGACGGAATGGCGCGCTCCTGCCGCTGCGCCGAAGCAACAATGGCAACATCTCTCATAGCGTGCTCCCTTCCCGGCCCATCCGGCGGAGGTCGGCGATGTCCACGTCGGGCTCGCCGGTCGGTTCCCAATGCAGAATGTTGGTGGCACTCTCTTCAAGTTCGTCGTCGGGTTGCCAGACCGCCCGCACCCGCATGCCGACCCGTACCTTTTCCGGTTCTATGCCGGCCACCAGCGCAATGGAGCCAACGTTTGCGCCATCGGGAACCACCCAGGCGGACACGTACGGCGGATCCAGATCCGGCCGGGTCTTGATGGGGATTCGGGTCACGTTGAATGAATCGATGTAGCCCGCGTGGCCAACTTCAACCATCTCGGTCGGCCGCTTGCCGGCCATCGGTGCGACCCCCCGGGGCGGGAAGACCACCTGGCCCGTGTCCGGGCACACATCGGCCAGGATCTTCTTTTCTTTGAGGCCTCGCAGGTACCGGGACATCCCCTCCCCGGGCGTCACTTCGTAGTCAATGGCGATGGGCGTCCTGACCGACTGCACCTGCTCCACATTCGCAACCGCGGCCGGCATGGTTACCGGCTTGATTGCTGACGGCGGAACCGACGGATCATGTTGAAACTCGCCCATCAGTGGTCCCCTCGGCCAGCCATCGGCACGAAGCCGTCTTTCTCGTTCGGCACGAAGCCGGTGATATCGCCAATGTGGCCTTCGCGTTCTTCGCGCCACCGCAGTGACACGCGCATGCCGCTGCTCATCTGATCCTCACTGTCGACCAGCACGCCATGGAGCATTGGCGTATCGGCCCCATCCAGCTGGATCAGCGCCCACGCAAACGGCCGGTCAAACGGTTGCTGCGGCCGCACTTCGGCGTTCCACGTCCAGGTGACAACGGTCCCGGTCTGGCCAACTTCGACCATCTCATGCAACGGGTCCGAGGTGATGGGGTCGTATTCGGTGGGCGGCACCAGCACGGTCCCATCGGCCCGCTTGATGCCCAGGACCATCCCCTCTCGGAGTCCGGTCAGGAACGCTCCGACCACCGGACCAGTTGTTCGGGTGAACGGATACTCGAGCGTCAAAGGCGCTCGCATCACCGTTGGTTGATCAGTCATTTGGTTCCCCCATCACTCGTTCCCGGAGTTCGTATTTCAGGACTTTGCCGCTGGCGTTCAGCGGCAGTTCGCTCACCACTTCGATGCGCCGTGGCACCTTGTAGTTGGCCATCTCGGCCCGACACCAGTTGATCACCTGGTCGGTGTCGATGTCCTCGCCCGGTTGGGGCACCAGGAAGGCACAGCCCACTTCGCCCATACGCTCATCAGCAACACCGATCACCGCCGCCGCCCCCACCTGCGGATGCGTCATGAGGGTGTTCTCAATCTCGGCCGGGTACGCATTGAATCCGCCGACGATGAACATGTCCTTCAGTCGGTCGGTGATGTCGATGTACCCGCGGTCGTCCATGACCCCGATGTCACCGGTATGCAACCAGCCGGCCGCGTCAATTGCGGCCGCGGTCTGATCTGGATCGTCCAGATAGCCGCGCATGATGTTGTACCCGCGGACCACAATCTCTCCCGGTTGGCCTCTGGCCACTTCTTCACCGTTGGTGTCCACGACCAGAACCTCCACATCGTCCAACGCTCGGCCGGACGTGGTGGCAATGGTGTGAGCGTCATCGTCGTGGCGACACATCGTGGCGATGCCATGAGCCTCAGTGAGGCCGTAGCCAGTGACCACCGTCTCAAATCCGAGCACCGAACGCATGTCTTCAATCATCTTCACCGGGATGGCGGCCGCACCGGTCACCGCAAGCCGCAGGTTCGAAAGGTCGAAGCTGGCCAGCTCCGGATGGTTGAGGATCGTCTGGTAGATGGCGGGTGGACCAGGCAGCATCGAGATCCGGTCGGCGTCCACCCGGGCCATCACCTGTGGAACGTCAAAGACCGGATGCGGAAGGTTGGTGGCGCCGTTCATCAGACACGCCAGAATCCCGGCGTTCATCCCAAAGCTGTGAAAGAACGGATTGACTATCAGGTAACGATCTCCCGCTCGCAGCCCCACAACGTCGGCCCATGACTGGTAGGCCCGGCAGGTCGGGCCGTGCATCAACATTGCGCCTTTCGGCGCTCCCGTGGTGCCGGACGTGAACATGATGTGGCAGAGATCCTCCGGGATCACCGCTGCGCTCCGGACCGCTCGATCCGCTTCGGCCACGTCGTCGGCCCGGGCCATGAAATCGGAGAACGCCACACAATCGTCAGGAACGTCACCACGCATCACCACCGTGGTGAGCGAGCCGGCCGATGAAGGTGTCAAAGACTGGGATTGCAACAGCTCGACATAGTTGGTGTGCAGAAAGTCGGTGACGGTGAACAGGAACCGGACCTTCGCCTTCTCCATCACATAGCTGGCTTCGCGGCCTTTGAAGCGCGTGTTGATCGGCACCAGGACGGCGCCCGCCAGGTGTGCGCCCAGAGCGGCAATCGGCCACTCCCAGATATTCGGAGCCCAGACAGCCACCGTGTCACCAGGCTCAACCCCATGGGCCATGAACGCCCGAGCCGCCATCCGAATCTGGTCCCGATACTCGGTGAAGGTCAGCGAAACGTCGCCATCGACCAGGGCTTCACGATCACCAAAGGTCTCGGCCGCCCGGTCGACCAGCGCGGGGATTGTGGCAGCCGGCGCCCCCATCAGCCAGCGACAAGTCCGGAGTCAGCCGACACGATCGACCCGTGCATGTTGGACGCCTCGTCCGATGCCAGGTGCGCAAACAATGCCGCCACCGACTCCACCGTGTCCATGCCCCGCGGAGATGCGGCCCGCATCACCAGGTCAAAGTCCACGCCGTCCTGCAGCTCGATGTCCCTGGTGAGTGCGGTCTGGGTCCCCCCGGGCGCAATGGCGTTGACCCGAATCGGATGCTTCAAATACTCCACGGCCAGCGCCTTGGTCAGCTGAACCACCCCGCCTTTGGAAGCGCAGTAGGGCACCGAATACGCCAAACCTTGAAGCCCGGCGTTGCTGGCAATGTTCACGATGTTGCCTTCGGCGGCAACGATGTGGGGCAACGCGGCCTGGCACAGGAAGAACACACTCTTGAGATTGACGTCGATGTAGCGATCCCACATTTCTTCGGTGATTGAACCAACGGCCTCAATCCTGGGATGGATGCCGGCGATATTGCCCAGCACATCAAGGCGGCCGTTTTCTTCCGCCACCGCATTCACGGTGGCGGTGATGTTGGTTACATCAGTGACGTCGAGCGTTTGTCCGCTGAACGCACCGCCGGCGGAATCGATCATGGCCGCGGTCTCATCCAACCCGGCCTGGTTGACGTCGACGCCAATCACGGTTGCGCCTTCCGCCGCCAGCCGAACGCTTACCGCCCGTCCCATTCCTGACGCGGCACCGGTGAGCAGGGCAACTTTGCCGGTGAATCGTTCCATCCGGGTGACACTAGTTCCGTTCACCTGCGGCACTGTCCTAGCCTTGCCCACATGGACCTGGTTGACTTTCCCAAGATCATCAGCGTGGACGACCATGTGGTCGAGCCACCTCACGTTTGGCAGGATCGACTACCGGAGAAATACAAGGACCAGGGTCCGCGCATCGTGATCGCACCGCAGGGCGAGATGAAACTGGTCGACGGGGCATGGGCCGAGACCCCGGGCACCGGCGACAAGATGGCGGCGTGGTGGCACTACGAAGACCACCGCTACCAGATCAAAGAAATGATCGCCTGCGCCGGTCGACCACCAGCCGAAGTCACCATGCAGGGTGTCACCTACGACGACATTCGGCCCGGGTGCTACGAACCCAAAGCCCGCCTTGATGACATGGACGCCAATCATGTGGAGGCTTCACTGTGCTTCCCCAACTACCCCCGCTTCTGCGGCCAACTCTTCGCCGAGCGCAGAGACATGGAGCTCTCCAAACTTTGCGTGGAAGCATTCAACGATTGGATGGTCGAAGAGTGGTGCGGAGACTCCAACGGCCGACTGATTCCACTGTGCATCGTTCCTCTCTGGGACGTTGAACTGGCGGCGGCCGAGATCCGACGCAACGCGGCTCGGGGCGTCAAAGCCGTGGCGTGGTCAGAACTTCCGGCGTGGCTGGGACTGCCCTCCATCCACTCCGGCTACTGGGATCCGTTCTTCCAGGCGTGCGAAGAAACCGGCACCGTGATCGCCATGCACATTGGCTCCGGCACCAGGACGGTGCGGCCCTCCGATGACTGCCCAACCATCGTGACGGCGGCCATGATTTCGGCAAACTCCGCCGCGTCAATGATCGACTTTCTGTTCTCGGGCGTCCTGCACCGCTACCCCACCTTGCAGTTGATGTACGCCGAGAGCCAGATTGGCTGGATCCCGTACTACCTGGAACGGGCCGACGACAGCTACGACACCCACCTGTGGGCCCAGGGCGAGAACCGCCTGCCGGAGAAGCCCAGCTTCTACTACCACCGCCAGATCTACAGCTGCTTCTTCAAAGACACCGCCGGCATGAAACTGCTGGACGAAGTGGGCGTGGACAACGTGTTGTTCGAGACCGACTACCCCCACTCCGACGGGACGTTCCCGCACTCACGCGAAACCGCTCACCGACTCTTTGGTCACCTGGATGACCACACCATCTGGAAGCTGGCGCGCGGCAACGCGATCAAGCTGCTGGACCTGCCGTTCGAGAACTAACTGACCTCGCCGACCAGTTGCTCAGGCGTCGGGAGATCCGGTCTGCAGTTCGGCGACCACGCCGAAGTGGTCGCTGGCCATCACGCCGTCAACGGGCGTGCTTCCGAAGATACTGGCGCTCACCGGATTGCCCGCCGGCCGACGACGGGGCCAACGAACCAGCACGTAGTCCAGCCGACGATTGGGCCAGGCCGGTCGGTCGAGGAGCGGGTTGCTGGCTGACCAGGTCACTCCCGGTCCCCCACCCACCTGCTCCCACACATCGGACCACACCCGGCCAGCGATATACGGGTCATCACGGCCGGTGAGCTTCTGTATCTCGCGGCTGTCGGGCACGGCGTTGAGGTCGCCGGCGAGCACGGGCGGAAATCCGGAGCGGGACGAAGCCGCTTCGGGATGACGCGATTCGATGTATTCACAGATGGCATGAAACTGCTTTTGGCGCAGCGCCGACGCGTCATATCGGTGAGCCACGTGCGCGGTGTAGATCGGCACCGGACCAAACGGGGCGTGACTGGTTGCCCCAACCAGGGTTCGGTGACCGAAGCCCTCATGTTCAGGGAGCGCAACCGTTGCGGCGTCGCTCAGTTCCCAACGACTGAGGATTCCGTTGCCGAAGTGCCGGTCGGTGTCCAGCTTGGGCGCATCGCCGGATCGGTAGCCACCGCAGTAGTGGAAGCCAAGCTCGGTGGCCAGGCGCTCGATTTGTTCGGGCCAGCTCTCCTGGAGCAGAACCACATCGGCGTCCAGTTCCTGCAACGTCCGGGCGATGGCGTCCTGGCGCGACTCCCAGTCAAGAAACTGCCAGGCGAGATTCCAGGTGGCGATGCGAACCGTCGGTGCGATCACAAATCGGTGGCCGGAAGCGCGATGGCCGCCACCAGCGAGAGCCGCTCTTCGGCACCGCCATTGAGTGCGGTGTGGTAGGCCCGGGTGTCGGTGAAGTACACCGACCCGTCCGCCGGCAGGTGGGTCACGTGATGGTTGATGACAAAGAGCGCGCCGGGATTGGTGACGATGGGAATGTGAATGCGGGGTTCGGGATCCCGATGCCAGGAGTTGCAGTTGTAGCTCGCTTTGCCCAGCAGCCGCGCCCGACCAATGGGCATGCGGGCTCGCAACTCATCGATGACCTCGGCCACATAGGTGTTGTGAAACTCGGGGTAGATCTCGGAGTAGGCGGACTCATCAACCAGCGGGTCATGCGGCTCCTCGGTGTACTCACTGTTTCGCATCCAATAGCGACCCGAAAGGTCTTCCGGACCCGGCGCCTCCTGGCCGGGGCGACGCGTCACGTTGCGGATGTGGAAACCATCACCGATGTCTTCGGCGGTATCCATCACCGCCAGGGCCGCAGCGCGAAGACGGTCGACGTCCACGGTCATGTTCAGCCGACGAATGTGCTCGCTCGGCACGAAGCCAGCCACCGTTGGCGAGCTGGGCGGGTTGGCAAACGCATGCGCCAGTTCGGTGGCGTTCATGGGGGAAGACATCAGGAGCCGCGTTCTAGTAGTACCAGGGGAACGGCGACCAGTCCGGCTTGCGTTTCTCCAGGAACGAATCCCGCCCTTCGGTCGCTTCCTCGGTCATGTAGGCCAGTCGGGTGGCCTCGCCGGCAAAGACCTGCTGACCAACCAGGCCGTCATCCACGAGGTTCATGGCGAACTTGGACATCCGTTGACCCGTTGGACTCTTGCTGCAGATCTCCCGCGCCCACTGCAGCGCTTCGACCTCCAGTTCAGCATGGGGAATCACCGCGTTGACCACCCCCTGCGCCTCCGCTTCCTCCGCGGTGTAGGTGCGGCCGAGGAAGAAGATCTCGCGGGCAATCTTCTGACCAACCTGGCGGGCAAGAAGGGCACTGCCAAATCCACCGTCGAAGCTGGCGACGTCGGTGTCGGTCTGCTTGAAGCGGGCATGCTCCTGACTGGCGATGGTCAGGTCGGACACGACATGCAGCGAGTGACCTCCCCCGGCCGCCCATCCGGGCACAACACAAATCACGACTTTTGGCATGAACCGAATCAGGCGCTGCACCTCAAGAATGTGGAGGCGCCCGCTGCGAGCCGGGTCAATGCTCACCGCCGTTTCCGCGTTGTCCTCGGTGTAGCGATAGCCATCCTTGCCGCGAATGCGCTGATCGCCACCGGAGCAGAACGCCCAGCCACCGTCCTTTTCTGAAGGACCGTTTCCGGTGAGCAGAACTGCACCCACGTCGCTGGTTTGCCGGGCGTGGTCGAGGGCCCGGTAGAGCTCATCCACGGTGTGAGGTCGGAAGGCGTTTCGCACTTCGGGTCGGTCAAAGGCAATCCGCACTGCACCCAGGCCTTTGGCCCGGTGATAGGTGATATCGGTGAAATCGAAGCCGTCCACTGCGTCCCAGACTGAAGGGTCGAAGATCTCTGAGATGCTGCCATCAGGTCGTGTCATGACCCAAGTTCACCACAGCTACTCCAGGTTGGCATAGGCGGTCGAGCGGTCGTCGGTCTGGGTGCCCTGCACTTCGGCCACGCACGCGGCCAGGTCCGTGACGTACTGATCGATCACTGCGGCGTTGCCGTTGCTCACGGTGGCATGAAGATTGTCGGGCGGTTTCTGCCGGTCGTGGTACCAACCACGGGCCAGCAGCGCATCACCCAGCGCAAAGATGTCGACGGCATCGTCATCGGCCGCCATGGCCAGCAAGTGGAACCGGCTGTCGCCCAGGAGCCGGATACCGGGGGTGTCGTGCACGGCGTTTCGCACCTTCTCTGCCGCGCTCAGGACGGTCTGGGTCAGGTCCCGGTACCCGTTGACGCCCAGGTGTTGCATGACCGCCCACGCGGTCGCCATGGGAAGACCCGATCGGGACCCCTGCATATTCGGCGACGCGTAGAAGCCGCCCAGCCAGTCATCAAAAACGAAGGTCTGATACTTCCGCAACTCCCTGGTGCGATGGAGGATCACCGATGCTCCCTTGGGCGCGTAGCCGAGTTTGTGGACATCCGCCGAGATGGTGGTGACGCCGTCGACCCGAAAGTCCCACGGCTCCACGTCATGACCCAACATCTCCACGAACGGAAGGACGAACCCACCCATGCAGGCGTCAACGTGACAGCTGGCCCCCACCGACGCCGCCAGTGCTGCGACCTGAGGAACGTCATCGATCACGCCCTGCGGGTACTGCGGTGCTGAGGCCACAACCAGGGCCGTGTTGGCATTGACCACCGATGCCATGGCGTCCACATCGGCGGTGAAGTCCGCCTTCACGGGCGTCTTCTGAATAACCAGACCGAAATTGTGCGCCGCTTTGTGGAAGGCCGCGTGCGCGGATTCGGCCATCACAATCTCGGGCTCGGTGATGTTGCGTTCGGCGGCCGCCCGCTCCCGAGCGGCAAGAACTGCGCACAGAATCGACTCGGTGCCACCACTGGTCATGAACCCGGCGACGTCTTCGTCGCCATGGAGCAGGCTGGCCGTCCAGCCAACGACCTCCGATTGAATCTGGCGAAGCGACGGAAACGCCAGCGTGTTGAGCGCGTTTTCATGCAGATACAGACGGGCCGCCTGCTCAGCAACCGCGTGTACCGACGGCCCGCCGTCATAGACCATGCCAAACGCTCGACCGCTCTCCCAATCCACATCATTGGTGCGCTTGTTGATCAGGCTGGCGATCACGTCGTCAACGGGTCGACCATTCATCGGTAGCTCGTGGGTCATGCGCTCAGTCTTCCACGCGGCGTTCGCCGTCAACTCAGCGCAGCTGGCAGACTTGGTCCATGACAAAATTGGTTGGAATTGTTGGAAGTCTTCGCATCGGATCGGTGAATCGAATCGTGGCCGAAGCCGCCGTCGACACCACACCGGATGGAGCAACACTCTCGTTGGTGAACCTGGCCGATGTCCCGATGTACAACGGCGATGTTGAAGACGCCGGAGTCCCCCAGTCGGTGCTGGCATTGCATGCGGTTGCGGCCGATGCTGATGGGATCATCTTTTTCAGCCCGGAGTACAACGGGTCGTTCCCCGCGGTGGTCAAGAATGCGATCGACTGGTTCTCCCGGCCACCGCGGTCCTGGGAGGGCACGGCGGTCACCATGGTTTCTGCAACCCCGGGTCCGCGCGGCGGCAAAGGGGTGCGGGATCATTTCAGCGCCATCATGTCCTCCCAGCCAATCCGGTTGTTCGATGACACGCTGGGGATCGCCAGCTACGGCGACAAGATGGTTGACGGCCAGTTGACCGACCCGTTCACCCGCACGGAACTGGAAACCTTCGTGACGAACTTCGCCGCCTTCGCCCAAACCTGACGGCCATCAGAACTGCCGACGAGAGTACGAAGTGGCCGCCATGACGTGGCCGGTCAGAGACCGAAGCTGCCGTCGGTGCGTACCTTCCAGCCGCTGGCCGCAAGGGTGCCGCCGTCCACCGCAATGGTCGACCCGGTGATGAACGAGGCCATGTCCGAGGCCAGAAAAACGATCACGCTGGCACACTCATCGGCCGAACCCATGCGCTGGAGCGGGGTGGGGTGCAGTCCATCAATCATGGCGCTGGCGTCTTCGCTCAGACCGGCGTCACCGGGCGTTGGGATCATGTCCGGCGCAATGCAGTTGACGCGGATGCCCCGGTGGCCCAACTCCAGAGCCATCGACTGGGTGAATTGTTCCACCGCCGCTTTCATGGCGGCGTAGATCGCAAACCCCGGGGCGGCGTGATGCGCCTCCACCGAGGTCACGTTCACAATCGCTCCGCCATCGTTCATGAGCGGCGCGGCATGGCGAACCCCATTGGTAGCGGTGGTGAAGTTCTCGGCCACCAGCACCGCTTCGCCTTTGGGCGAGACCCCTTCATAGAGAGAGTGGAAACCGCCGCCGGCGTTGTTGACCAGAACATCGATGGGCCCGAGGTCGCCATGCACTGCGGCCAGCCATGCGGCGACGCCGTCGCCATCGCGCACATCCAGGGTGGTGGCGTGACACCGACGGCCAAGCGCTTCAATCTGGGCCTGCACCGCCGGCAGCTTGTCGCCCTGCATGTCACAAATCGCCACGTCCGCACCAAACGCAGCCAACGCAATGGCGGTTGCTTCGCCAATCCCCTGCGCGGCGCCGGTGACAACGGCGACCTTGCCGGTGAGCAGAATTGCATCGGGGGTCAAATGGTCCGCCATCAGATCTCATAGCTTTGCGGCCACGCATCGGGCCGGATCATTGCGTCCAGCCCACCATCCACGAAGACCAGGGACCCCACCATGAAATCGGCGGCCGGGCCCAGCATGAAGGTGATCCATTCGGCGATCAGTTCGGCGCTTCCAAACTCGCCAGTGGGCATGGGCAGCCCTTCAATCATCTGACCCGCTTCCGGATCATCGATGCCGGCTTGCAGCAACGGCGTTTGGACCGGACCCGGGGCGATGGCGTTCAACCGAATACCGGCGCCCGCCCACTGGGCGCTCGGCGCCTGTTGACGAACCCACCGGGCAACCGCAGTCTTGCTGGTGGCGTAGGCCACCGCGCTCCCAATCAGTCCTTCGCCACAGAGGTCCCGCGCGGTTGCGTGATCCATGTCCAGCAGCGCCCGGACCGCGGCCTCGGGAACGTTGGGCGTGATGCTGGTGGAGTTGGATGACACCGCCACCACTCGACTCACCTCGTCGCCGGCCGCCAGCTCCTCTCGAAGTCCGGACAGAAACACTTCGGTGCCAAACCAATTGACCTGCAGCGTCAGCTCCGCCGGCACCGGCACGCTTACTCCCGCGCAGGGCACCAGACCGTCAAGTGATCCACCGCAGAACGCTTTGACCTGCGCCAGTGCAGCCGCTCGCCCCTCAGTTGTTGCCAGGTCGGCGACCACCTCGGCGTTCCGAAGATCCACGCCAATGACACGGTGGCCGTCGGCCTCCAACCGAGACCGGGTGGCGGCGCCAATTCCTGACGCTGATCCGGTGAGTACATAGGTCCCCATGAACCCGAAACTACACCGCACATGCGGAGCCCGGCTCTAGAGTCATGCCCATCCACGACTCGACCATTCAGGATTCGGCACCTGACTCGCTGACCCCACCGACCGCCGACCCGGACAAACCGGGGATCTTCCACGGCTGGAAGGTGGTGGGCGGCGGCGCCATCATGCAAGGCCTGCAGGCCGGACTGTTCCTCAACAGTTACGGCAACTACGCCGTCATCCTGGAAGAACAGTTTGGCTGGAGCAAGACGATGCTGTCGAGCGTCTTCTCTTTCAGCCGTTTCGAGAGCGCCATGATGGGTCCGGCCCAAGGGTGGGCCCTGGACCGCTTCGGCACCCGCCCCATCATGCGCACGGGCATCGTGATCATGACCTTGGGATTTCTGGGCTTCAGCCAGATCCAGAACGCGCTGCAGTTCTTCCTCGCCATTGCGGTCATCGCCTTTGGCGCGGCCCTGTCCGGCTTTCTGAGCGTGACCACTGCGGTGGTGCGCTGGTTCGAACGCAAACGCGCCCGCGCCCTGTCCATCTCCTCCATTGGGTTTGCCCTGGGCGGCATGATCGGTCCAGGCGTGGTCTTTGTGCTCGAACGCATTGGATGGCGCTGGACCGTTGGTTTGGCCGGCGCCGTGGTGGGCGTGATCGGTTGGGCCACCACGTCAGTTTTTGGTGGCACCCCCGCCGACCGAGGCGAACACGTGGACGGGGTCCCACCCCAGGATGTGGCCACCGAAGCACCTCGGGCCGAGGGGGTCTCCGATGTGCACCTCACCGCCAACCAGGCCTTGCGCACCCGAGCGTTCTGGATGATTTCGTTTGGGCACGCGTCGGCGCTGCTGGTGGTGAGTGCCTCCATGGCCCACCTGTCCCTCTACCTCACCACCGAGCAGGACTTCAGCCTGCAGAAGGCCAGCATTGTTGGTGGGGTACTTCCGGTTTTTCAGATGTTTGGGATGCTGATTGGCGGCCAACTGGGCGACCGCGTCAACAAACGCCTGATGGCGTCGGTGGCCATGATTGGTCACATGGTTGGTCTGCTCATGTTGACCTTCGCCACCAACGACGTGATGGTGTGGTCCTTTGTCCCGCTCCACGGGCTGGCATGGGGTATCCGGGGGCCGATGATGCAGGCCATCCGCGCGGACTACTTCGGCTCCACGTACTTCGGACAGATCATGGGCTTCTCCGCGCTGATTGTCATGCTCGGCTCGGTCGGCGGACCGCTGCTGGCCGGCATTCTGGCCGACACGACCGGCAGCTATCGGCTGGGTTTCACCATCATTTCGATCATTGCGGGACTTGGCCTCTTTTTCTTCGTCCTGGCCACCCCACCAAAGCCGGTGCATCCGGCCAACCAACCACAGGACTTTTAGAAGACTCAGAAGTCCTGCGGGGCCGTTATCAGGATTTCGTCGCCCACCACCGGACCCGAAACCAATCGATAGGTCAGGCCCAGAATCAGTGCCGCAACGGCTCCGGCATAGAGCACGACCGACAATGACGTCCACTCGATGATCCGCCCGGCAATGACGTTGGCAAACGGGATGGTTCCGCCAAAGGACAGCGCCCACAACGCGGCCACCCGACCTCGGATCGACTCGTCCACATGTTCCTGCCACCGCGTGGCCAACGATGTGGGCACCATGAAGTAGCAGACGCCTACCGCATAGACCACCGCCAATGCGGGCGCAAGGGATCGCAGAGATGCCAGCACGGCCAACGACAGGCTGAAACCAACCAGCGCAAAGCGGATCATCGGCCGGATCGGCACCCGAGCCAACGCCGTACCCACAAGCAGCGCGCCGGTAAGACCGCCGGCTCCGAAGACCGCGTAGAACCAGCCGTACTGCGTGGAGCGGGCATCGACGCCCAGGTTCAGTTCGGCGATCGCTGGCAGCTGACCAATGAATGGCAGGCAGAAGAACACAAACAGCGTCATCAACAGAAGGGGCGACCCGACCTGCCGAGCTCGCCACGCCACCCGGAAGCCGCCGAAGAGGCGGTCACCCAGTGATGCCCGTCGGGCCACCGCGTCGGGAAGCGCAGTGACCCACACCGCAGCCAGGACGATGACGTAGGTGATCCCGTTGATGAAGAAGACTTCGGCGAACCCGAAATTGGCCACCATGAAGCCGCCGATCGCCGGCCCGATCACTCGAGCCGAGTTGACCTGAGTGGAATTGAGCGAGACCGCGGCTTTGATGTTCTCCCGACCAACGAGCGCCGGGAGGATGGAGGTGTAGACCGGTGCCTGGATTCCCTGTCCGAGCCCGATCACAAACACCATGAGCAACAGGACGTTCTTGTCGATCACATCGTCGAGAACCAGCGCGGCAAGGATCAGGGTCCACACCATCTGCCACGTTTGGGTGCTGAGCAGAAGGACCCGCCGGTTGGCGGTGTCAGCCAGGGACCCGCCAACCAGACTGAGCAACGACATGGGGCCCAGTTGAGAGAAGACGAGCAGTCCCAGATACGCGGGAGACTCGGTGAGCTCCCAACCCAGCACGCCAATGGATGTCGTGTGCATCCACCGGCCGGTATTGGATACCAACGTCGCCAGGAAGAGCCGCCGAAAGGCGGGTACCGCCAGCGCGTCGCGAGCGGTCCCCGGCGGTTGCTTTGCGGGCTCGGCCCCCGCAGGAATGACCTCGGTCAGAAGGAGAGGCCCTTGGCAACCACTGGACTCAGCATGGTGATTTCTGGAGCGCCAGCCAGGAACGAACCAAGCGCGTTCATGGCGGCCTTCATCCCATCACCTTTGCCATGCACGCCAAGAGCCGCATCGTCGGTGTACAGCTCATAGAACCAGTAGGTGGTGTCGCTGGACGTGTCCTTGTGCGCGGCGTAAATCTCGAGGCCGGCTTCTTCAGCGGCGGCCTCGGTGAGCGCAACAAGTGCGGCTTCGAAGTCCGCGTTGGCGCCTTCGTTGATGGTCAGCTTTGCAAGGAGTGAGATCTTTGACATGCCTGCAGGCTAGTGGTGCTGAGCGAGGTGCCTTTGCGCCGTTCAGACGCCCGGCAGATCTTTCCAATTGGGCGCCAGGTAGAGCCACCAGAGCGCGGCGTTGGTCACCGCCAGCACGATGCACCAGACCACCCAGGTTCGAATAGGGGGTTTGGGGATGATGGGAACAATGGGTGGGGCGATGGTTACCACGCGGGGTCGTGGCGTGATCGCCTGAGCGATGGTGGCGTCCGCGCTCATGTGAAGAGTTCCCACACCAGGAGGCCGCCGGCTGCCAGGGCAGCAAGCAGCTGCAGGGCAACCAGTGCTTTGCTGATGCGTAACGGCCATGGTGACGGCCCCATGGGCGGTTCTGGGCGCGTCACCTGTACGCGACGCACGGAGAAGTCTGTTCCAGGCATGAGGGCCGAAGCCGGCCCGGCGGTTTCAATCACAGAATTTTCCATTACCAGATCGTCCGGGTCCGCTTTTGCCATTCATCGCGGTAGAAGGCGCCGATCACGGTGTCCACATAGTTGCCGGCCACGTAGCTGTGACCGGCCAGGCGACCTTCAACCATCAGTTCCTGTTCGAAGACGCGGCCGAGCCGGTCCAACATGTCATCGCTCATCTCCAGGTACAACTTGCGCAGGGCGAAGCTGTTGAACACGTGGTCGACGTAGAGTTCCACGCCTTCCAGAGCCCACGATTCGTCCAACGAATCCGGCCGAAGTTTCACATCGAGCCGAGCGTGACCGTTGGCGTAGTCCACGCCCGCCAGCGAGACGATGCCAACAATGGTTTCATCCTCGGTGGACACAATCACAAACTGGCTGACCACGCCGGCCCACAAGCGGTCCGGGAACCGTTCGGGGGCCACCGCAACCGGCGTGCGCCCCGCCATGTCTCGGGCGTTTGGTTGATGCTGAATCCAGTAGAGGAAGCGATAGTCCTCGGGCTGAACGGGGCGGAGCCGCACCCGGGTTCCCCACGTGGACGGACCGTCGACGGCCGGCATTTGCCGCTCCAGCTCATCGATGGTCGGGGGCTTCTGCTGCGAAGGAGCCGGCGGTGCAACTGGTGCCGCTGGTTCGGCCCGGGACTCGGGTCCGGTGTAGTTGGCGAACTCCGACACGCCGTAGCGGTCTTCGGTTGTGGGGGTCGCTGTCGCCTGGAGGGCGTCAGTGTTGGGGGCTTGTCGGTTCACGGCAAGGTCCTTTCGGCGTTGGGACGGTTGGGAGAGCTGGGTTGGGAGAGCTGGGACGGTTGGGGGAGTCGAGTGGACGTGGCGGTCAGAGAACGGTGCGCTCGTACCAGGACGGCCCGGCGGCGGGTTCAGTCGGCGCCGTTGGCACGTTGCCCGGATACGGATTGGTCATGGGGTCAAGGAGGTACACATCACGAGCCGCCTCCCAGGCCCGCACATCATCCAGGTACGTGTCGTACGCCCGGTCGTAGTCACGCCAATCGACGTCAAGGAGCACCGCGACCACGGACCGACGGTTCAACTCGGACACATATTCGGTGAGACCGCCGGCAAAGGTCTGGGCGTCGGCATGGCGACGGTGCACCAGCTCATCGACCTGAGCGGCCACCAGGCCACCGGTGAGGCCGGCGCCGCCCAGCTTGCCGACCGGACCCGACGCTGCTTGGCGGAGTCGCGTCCGGGCGCGGGATACCTGCCGCTGGGCAGCTTGCAATTCATCGAAGGTCGGCATGGTCATGACTTTCTGTTCGGGCCGGCTCTTGCTGAGCGATGCGGCGCATTGATGTGGGGGCATAGGAGATGGGAAGGCCGCTGTTTGAGACAACTGCGGCTTCACCTGTTGGGTCATCGGGCAGAACCAGTTGGGCCCGATCAGGAACCCCCTGGTTGATGATGAAGCCGCGACCCGGCGGCATCCGCTCTGGACGACGCATCGGCAATTGCGACTTGCAGATGTCACCGTCCTGCGGTGACGGGGTGAGCAGGACGCCGTTGCGCGCCTCCCGCATTGGACGGGTCCAGTGGCCCATGCCTCGGAACGAGTCCGGACGGCCGGAGGCAACGATGTGACGATGGTCAACTCGTTCGGCCAGCAGCTCTTCCAGAGCTTTGCCAAGACCGTCAGAGACCGAGGACGCATCATCAACGAGAACCAGGGTTGGCGCCGGTCCGGTGGCGGCCTGAATGAGCGCCTCCCGTTCGGCTTCTTTTCCAAACACTTCGTCCACCAGTGGCGAGTTGGCCAACGGTGAGCGTCGGGGCGTGACCGCCAGCACGCGGATACGGGGCGCAATACGTTTGGCCGATTCAGCAATGGCAATGAGCGCCGAACTCCGACCAGAGCGAGGGGGGCCAGCGACCAGTGCGTGCTCACCGGCGGCCAGGTTCAAGGTGGACACGCCGAGATCCTTGGCCCGAACGCCCACCGGTATCCGCCACTCGTCGTCATTCATGAATGCCGCGGAGAAGTCCAGCTGGTCGATGGTGATCTGGGTTTCCAACACCCGTACGTGCGGCGGCGGAACGTGGGCATGGGCCGTGGTTTCGCGGATGCGGTTTACCGCGGAAGGCAGGTCGCCGTGATCGGCAATCTGCACCTCCAGGCCGCTCACAATGTCCATGGCTCGCATGAGGCCCATGTTGGGCACCTCTTTGACTTTGAGTCCAAACATCACGTAGGCGTTGGGGTCCGCCATCCGGAAGACGAGGCGACCTTCGGTGCTGCCGGCCACCCGCATGGGGATGCCACGCTCGGACGCCGAGGAGGCCATGGTGTAGATCCCCAGCGCCGGACCGTCGCGCATGATGGCGCCAAAGCGACCAATCGAGTCCAGGTCGCCGCGTTCTTCCCACGCTTCGTTCATCGTGGGAAAGTTGTCCACCAGGATCATGGTCAGGGCGTCGCCTTCGCCGCTGTTGCCCGCCATGCGCCGGCGACCAAGTTCGGTTTCCAACAGGTCGAGTAGCCGGTCAGTCTTCTCAACGTCAGTGCTGGTGACATACGCGCCACAGTGCGGCAACGCCTCCAGAGGTGCCAGACCCCGGTTGCCAAAGTCAAAGACGTAGAGGTGGAAGTTGTCCGCGGTCTCATAGCTGGCGACTCCCAGCCCATAGGTGCTGAGTGTCCGCGACAGGCAGGGGGCGCTCAGCCCGTAGAGCAGTTGGTTGCCCTTTTCCGGCGTCCACCACATCAGGTCCTGGCGCTGACGGTCGGGAAGGTCAGCCAGGCCCAGCGGGGAGGCGAAGCGGGCGGGCGGGGCGGCCAGCTCTGCGGGGCTGACGCTCTTGAGGTCAAAGTTTTCCGGGAGCGGGTCAGGCCAGGGAACTCGAGGCGAGTTGTAGCCGCCGATCTCAAACGCTTCGACGATGGCGGCCGTGTACTTCTGCGCGTCGGTTTCCCCTTCGTCGTCATCGGTCTTTCGCAAGGCGACCTTGGGGACCGGCGCCAGCGACAACGGCGTGGCCGTGAGCTTCTGTTTGGCCGACTCTTTGGCGGGCAGCGAGACGATTGCGGTCTGGAATTCCACCACTTCTGACGAGCCGAATCGGGCGTAGGCCCGGCCGGGTTGTTCGCGGCTCAGGTCCGACGCCAACCGGTTGCCAATGACATCGTCGGAGTCCTGTTCGTCCTGAACTCGCAGCGCTATACGAAGGTTGGTGTTGGCTTTGATCTTCTTGTCGACCACGCCCGACGGCCGCTGGGTGGCCAGGACCATGTGCACGCCCAGGCTTCGACCGCGCTGCGCAACGTCAATGAGGGAATCGATGAAGTCGGGAAGTTCAACGGCCAGGGTGGCGAACTCGTCAATGATCACGACCAAACGGGGCAGCGGCTCTTCGGCAATCTTGAGGTACTCGGTGATGTCCGACGCGCGGAGATCACGAAGCTTTTCTTCCCGCCAGCGGAGTTCGGCTTTGAGGCAGCGAAGCGCCCGACCAGCCAGGTGTTCGTCAAGGTCGGTGACCACTGAGACCACGTGCGGGAGGTCAGCGCACACATCAAACGCGCCACCGCCTTTGAAGTCGATGAGTACGAAGTTGAGTCGGTCGGGGCCGGTTTGGGCGGCCATGGAAGTGACCATGGTCCGAAGCAGTTCGCTCTTGCCCGCACCGGTGGTTCCCGCCATGAGTGCATGTGGGCCGTCGCGCACGATGTCGACGTCCAGCGGGCCCATACCGCCCACGCCAATCACGCCCGATGGTGTTGCGGTCCGCGGGGTGGACTCCCACCGTTCAACCAGTGCATGGGGATCGGCAATCTCGCTGGCACCGCGGAGCTCGGTCAGCGTGATCTTCTGCGGAATCGTCGCCGAGGCACCGTTGCAATCCGGGTCGGCGAAGCGAGCCATGCACCGCGACCACCGGTGGGTCACCTTCGGTTGGATGGCGTTGGGGATGGCGTCGATGACGCTCACGTTCTGATTGGGCTTGTGCAGATCGATGCGGCCGTTGGGCTTGATGGTGACCACCGCACCGCAGGCCCGGGGAAGCGCATTCGGGTTGTCGGTGACCACGATGCCGCGGGCTGGCAGGTCTTCGGTCAGCGCCGCACGGACCGCGGACCCGGGCGCCGTGGCGAGTTCGTCGTGGTCCACAACCAGAAGCCGGATTGGACCGCGGTTGGGTTCCTGCTTGCGCTTCAGCGCTTCGAGCGGATTGGCATCATCGGGGAAGACGTCCTCAAGCTGACTGGCGGCTTCGGCAGCCGAGGTGGCCACGCGGAGCCGACCACCGCTGCTGCGAAGATGCGGCAGCCACGCGGCCCACTCCCAGTCGTCCAACCGGTCGGGCTGTATCACCAGCATGAGTTCCACATCGGAGGGCCCCGACAGCGTGACCGCTTGAAGCACCATGGCCTGGGCGAGAGCCAGGGACTGGGCCCGGGGACCAACAATGCCCAGGCCGATCTCGGTTTCGAGATCGACGTTGAGAGGCACGGCGTTGAGCTGAAGCTGGCCGGCGATCAGTCCGGCCAACTCCTCAAATCGGGAAGGGTCGCCGCTGATTGGCGGCTCCCAGTGGGAGGTGCCCCAACCAACCGAGAGCCGAAGAAAGTCCGGGTCTGAGCGTGTCCGTTCCCAGAGCTGCGCGGTGCCGCGTTCGGCCCGGCGTCGAAGTTCAGGCAAGGCCGGTTGTGCTCGACGCAGCCGTTGTTCTTCGGCCAGGCGTTGGTTGGTCAGCCGTTCGTGAGACAGTCCCAGAGCCATGGTCATTTCGGTGGTGAAACGCTCGGCATCCTGCTTGGCGTTGCGGCGACCTTCGATCCATCGACCCAGCGCCATGATGGGCGTCATCGCCACAAAGACCATGAAGTACCAGCGGTCAAAGATCAGCCACATCATCACGCCGATGGGGATGGGGGCCAGCATCATGGACCAGGAGAGTTTGGAGTTGGTCTTGTTCTGCTCCGGCCGTTCGGGAAGGGTGATTGGCGGGGCCTGCTCGTCTGGAGCGGTGCGAGGTGGCCGGTTGAACAGCTCGGGACCAGAGCCCAGGTTGGCGGTGGCAACGGCGTGGCCAGCGGCTTCGGGCAGCGCGGTGAAGACCTGATCGCCAATCATGATTGCGCCATCGTTGAGGGGAACTTCCCGGGTGAGCACCGCGCCGTTCACGACGGTGGGCTGGCCGTCGATGGGCTCGGCGACAATCGACTCGTCGGTGACCGTGAGGACAACTTCGTCGGTGGTGCCGTCGGGGCGTTCGCCGGTGAGTACGTGGTTTCCGGCCCCCAGGGGAACAGTCTGGGTGGTGTTCCAACCACCGGCCAATGCCAGCTGGGTGGTTGGCGGTTCCATGGGCCGAGGCCGAACCGGAGTAACGGTTTCGGAGGTGGCCAAAATGGACCCGGGGCGGAGTTGCACATCCCGGACCGGAGTAAGGACCGAGAATTTCCGGCTATCAACCCAGAGCCACGGCTCGGTGCTTTTGAGGCCCATAGCGCCCGCAACCTCGCCCAGATGCGCGTGGTTGTTGAGCGAGACGTTGAACGCTTTGGTCAAACCGCCCTGTTGGGCCAGTAACTCCATAGTGATGAACTTTCCGATGTTGGGAATCGGTGAGCTGCATCTCCACTGATGCACCTCTGTTCATCCGAAAGTACGCGGGTGGCCCAAATCCGTACATGGGGACCACTCCCCATGCGACCACTCCCCATGTGGGGGCTGGTCTCAATGGTCATCGTCGGTGGCGCTTCGTTTGACCGGAGTTCGGGTCAAGCCGACGGTCCTGCGCCTCGTGTGCCAAGGGTTGTGGTTGGGGGTGTTGGTTTTGGCTTGGTTGTCGGGGGCGCATTGGTTTTGGCCGTTGCTGAGCCGGGTTTGGCCGCCGAGGCTCCACGGGTGGGTGTGATCGGCCTGGATCCAGTGGTGCGGTGCGTCACAGCCGGGGGTTTCGCAGGCCCCGCGGGCTTGGATATGCAAGGCGGTGCGCATCCAGTTCGGGAACGTTCGAGCGGTGACGGCGACGTCGATGAGCCGGCTGTTGGAGTCGAGGATGTGGCGACGGAATGTCGCAGTACCGAAGAGTTTGAGTGCGTGGTGGGGGTGGATCGGGGTGCCATCGATCAGTTCGCACCGGCCATCAACATCATCCCAGCGGACCGGCATTCGCTCGGGCGTGGATTCACCGGCCATAACCCCCAGAAGGTGTTCGGCAACGGGTTGAGACATGACGATGTTGATCAACGGCCGGACATGGCCCCCACCGGCTCGGGCCGCGCCGCGGGTGACAAGAGTAGCGAGAGCTTCGGCCCGACGGGCAGATTCTGATCGCACCACGCCAGCTTCCTCATCAGCCGATCTCAGTTGTTGAGCGACCCCGTCGATGGCGGTGCGCAAGGCCTGCCCGGTGATGGCGTCAAACTCACCGCGCACATGGACTCGGCCACCGCGCCCGACCCGCAACGACAGACCCGCGCGCTCTCGTTGGTCGATGGGTTCATCACCGTCAGGGTCCGTTGCAATCAACCAGTAGTCAGCCACCTTTTTGAAATCACTGAACGAGCAGTCTCGGGCCGCGTCGATCAGGATCTGCTGATCCTGCTGCACCATCACATGGGTACGGGGCGTGTCGAGACGGCGCCGGATCAAGTCCAGATGCGCCGCACCCATCTCCCCCGCCGAGGCGGCGTCTTCGAACAACGGAAACTCCCGCAGCCACCGCCCCCGCAGTCCGGCGGGGCGATAGCACCGCGGGTCGGCGTGGGTTTGGGCGCCGAAGACCTGCCCCATGGTCCGCAGTCCCACCGACGCGGGCACGCCGCACTGGTCGGATTGGGCCACGTACTGGGTGATGAGGTGGTCGAACCGGTTCTTCACCGACACGACATCGCCCATGACCGCGCCAAGCTCACTCGCATCCGCCACGAAGTCCAGCACCGAAACCAACTCGTCAACCGCCTGGCCGACCGCGTCCACCGCAGACGCAACCCGCCCAACTCGAGACCCCGCAGCACCCAGCCCGGCAAATGAGCCCATAGAGGCTGAACAAGAACGTTTCATTGCCCTTCATGATATCGAACATGCGTTCGATGCAAAAGGGGATAACTCTGGGGAAATCAATCAATCTCGAACCTCTTATCTACGTATTTCCATAGGGTTGTGTTAGCTTTACGTACTTATGACCCCGGTGATCCCGCGCACCGCCGACACTCAGCGGCTCACCACCGCGTTGCGTCGGGCCCCCATCGTTCTCCTCACCGGACCTCGGCAGGCCGGCAAGACGACACTGGCTTTGTAAGAGCCGTCTTCTTCAGTTGAGGAGCGCGGCAACGTTGCGGCCGAACTCGGCGGCCGGGTTCACGTGCACCATCGGACCTCGAGTCCGACTCTTGTCCTGCTCCCATACTCCGAACCGAGACCTCGCCTCATCCAGGTCGCCCCGATGGATGGCATCGGCAATACGGGTCCGCTCATACAACGCGGACAGCACCGACGAATCCGCCGTATCCAGGAACCGATTCACCAACTGATCGTCAGCCCAGTCGCGAGCCCGTTCCAACGAAACCGCGACATCGGCCACAACCTCATCAGCATCACCAAGCCCCGAATACGCCCACGGCGCATCCGGATTGAAGAAACGCTGCTCATGAGCCACCGTCCAGGTCCACGGCACCACCTCACGCCCTTCAAGCCGGGCCAACAACTCGTTCACCGCCCGATGCGCAATACCCACCCGAACCGTCACCGGGAACCGGTCATAGTTGCCGTTCATCAGCGGACCAATACGAACACAAACCCCGAAGTCACGGTCAATCATCATGAAGTGCGACCGCTCGCCTTCAACCGAATCCAAACCAAGCTCAGACCCCAGGCGCAACCGGACAACGGACTGCATCCAGTCGCCCGCGGCCCACTCCACCGGCGGTGGCCCCGCAACCTCCTGATCCACAATCCGCATCCCACCAATCACGATCGCGCGGCCACCCAACAACCGCTGCACATGCTGGTCCCAAACCTCAGGCGATTCGACAATGATCGCATGGCCATGCCGGGTGAAATGATCCACAATCTGTGGCATCTCCTCAGAGGTACCCATCCAACTTCCACCCGGCCACACCGCTACCGGAACCACAAGCTCAGTCACCACCGCTGCATCGAACACCTCGGTCACCCGAAGCAACAACTCGCGGCCAATCATGTTGCCCCGCAGGTTGAGCAGAACATCCTCGTACGGGTGAATGAACACTGCACCCGCCGCCAACTCACCGGCGATGACCCGGTCCTCAGCCCAGACTTCAGGAATCAAGCCGGTATCCGTCCGACCTCGGCCTGGTCAATGGGGAACGCACTCACGTCCACCGTCAAGTTGTCGCCATCGTCGAGGTTCTTCGCCTCCACCAGCAGGTACAACAAGCGTCCTCCGGCTGCGGCCTGCACAAGCGCCGAAGCCACATCGGTTTCGCCTCGCCCCACCATCGCTTCCACAATCGAAACGAAGTAGCCCGTTATGCCCTGCTCATAGCCCAGGTCGCCAACATCCCGGATGCGCAGCGGAACTGATTCTGTACCTCCGGTTCCGAGCGCATCCACCACAACAACCTGGACCGAAGCGTCCCCATGGGTCAGATGAAGCACGCCGCCAAAGCGCTCGTCAGCGGTAACCGGCTGGAGTTCATAGGAGGCGACCATCGCCTCCGGAAAGTGGGTATGCACCGCCGGCAGAATCAACTGCTCGGCGATCTGTTGGTTCAATTCCGCCAGGCGCTGGTCAGTCATTGCTCGACTCCCTCAGGCGTCGGAGCAGCGGTAAACATGTACGGGCTCTGAGGCGGAGCAGAGAACCCACGCCGCAGAGCCAATGCAACCAACCCGGACAACTCCCAATTGACCAACACGTCGATGTTTCCGTACCGCGGTTCGCCGTGTTCGGACACTGCCGAGTACCACTGCACGTGGGCCTCGTGGACTGCAACCACGGCGTTGTCAAACTCGGTCTGATCCCCGCCCAGAATCGCCTCGATCAGCCGATACTCCGGCAGCAACCAAACCATCGCATACTCCGCCAAACCGGAGTACATGCCGGTTGGGTCCGTACTCAACAATGCCGCCTGCAGCACCTCATCGACGTCCTCAGCACCGCCAAACAACGCCCGAAACACGGCCGCCCGCGGCTCCTCCAACGTCGAATAGGTCTCGTTCTTGCTGGTCAGCTTGTCGAACCCAAGCGCAGCCTTCAAGGTGTCCGCATCGTTGAACGTCGACGCCAATGCCACCGCGTGAACCCAGGTTGAGCACTTCACTGCTCGCAGCACCGGTTCAAACGTCATCGGCGCAGCGGCCCCAGGAACGAACAACGTGGAACTTTCGCCTTCACTGAGAGAGCCGACAAGGAATCGAGCGCGGCGAAACCACAACTCATTCAGAAACTCACTGCTGGCTTCATCCTTGCGACCCAGCGCCACCGTCGCCATACCCATGTCTTCAAAGAGCCCGGCAAAGCCGTCAAAAAAGGACTGCGGGGGGTCCAGCAATGCGAGCTCCTCGTCCAGCATCGAGCGAAAGGTCTCGAGCTGTGACTCAGCTCGATCCGCAAACTTGTAGTCCACCGGCATTGGGAGCTCCATGAAACTGACGCTAGTCCTGTTCAGCAGATCGGCGGCCTCGGAGGCATCGTGGCCCAGGAAGCGAAGAAACCCGTTGGTGATCATGCCGGTCCGATGGATACCGGCCGAGCAGTGCACAAAGACCGTGCGGCCTGCCTCCAAGAGTTCGGCAAGCGACACAAAGACTTCCTTGATCCGTATCAGCAGCTCGCGATCCTCCACTGGCTTCGCCCCCGCCAACGGCAACCAGAGAGAAACGAACCATCTCACTTCCGCCCTACACCATGCCGATCTAGCGGCCTGCGACATTTCACAAGCTTGGTCCTGGGCGATCAACAGCCGGCCAGCACCCATCTCCACTACAACAGCCTCGAAAGGGTGCAGCCACAATCCGCCAGCCTCAGAACCTCCGAGACAACGACCTCTTCAGCCCATTAATCAATCTCAGGTATCAGCCAATAGCGCGGCAACATTGCGGCCGAACTCCGCCGCCGGGTTGGCGTGGATGACCGGGCTGTTGGCGCGGACCGTGTCCTGTTGCCACAGTTGAAACCGAGACCGGGCCTCATCCAGATCGCCCCGGTGAATCGCATCGGCAATACGAGTCCGCTCATACAACGCGGACAGCACCGGCGAATCCGCGGTGTCCAGGAACCGGTTCACCAACTGATCGTTGGCCCATTCGCGGGCCCGTTCCAACGAAACCGCGACATCGGCCAGAACCTCATCAGCATCACCACGCCCCGAATATGCCCACGGCGCATCCGGATTGAAGAAACGCTGCTCATGAGCCACCGTCCAGGTCCACGGCTTCACCTCGCGCCCTTCCAGCCGGGCCAACAACTCGTTCACCGCCCGATGCGCAATACCCATCCGAACCGTCACCGGGAACCGATCAGACATTCCGTTCATCTGCGGACCAATACGAACACAAACCCCGAAGTCACGGTCAATCATCATGAAGTGCGACCGCTCGCCTTCAACCGAATCAAGGCCAAGTTCAGACGGAAAGCGAGACCAGGCAACGGAGATCATCCAGTCGCGCGCACCCTCCTCGGCCGGCGGTGGCCCCGCAACCTCCTGATCCACAATCCGCATCCCACCAATCACGATCTTGCGGCCACCCAACAACCGCTGCACATGCTGGTCCACCGACTCAGGCGATTCGACCACCAGCGCAGGAAAATTGCAGTTGAAGTGATCCACGAGCTGTGGCTTCTGCTCCGTGGAACCCATCCAGCTTCCACCGCGCCACAACGCAACCGGAACCACCAGTTCGGTCACGACCGCACCGTCGAACACCTTCGTCACCCGAAGCAACAACTCGCGGCCAATCATCATCGCGCCGCGAAAGTTCAGAAGGACATCCTCAAACGGGTGAATGAACACCGCACCCGCCGCCAACTCATTGGCGAAGACCCGATCCTCCGCCCAAATTTCAGAAGACAACGGAGATCTCCGTCACCAGCTGGTCGTTCATTGCGCAGCCTCGGCGGGCATCATGCAGCAGCCCGTGGTTTCCAAACGCCGCCAGGCACACCATCGTTCATCACGCTCATAATCATGTCCCCATCGGTTTCAACCGTGAATACAACCTGATCGTATGGGCGGCCAAGAATCCGATTGGCGTTCTTGCCCATTGCCGCTCGAACCTGGTCGTCGAACCAGCGAGAATTGCACTCAGGGGGAGGGGGCGAGTCGAAACCAACAACCACCACTGCGGCTGCAGGAACCTGAGTCTCGGACCAGTACACCCCAGCGAGACGAAGCCCCATGTCGCCCATTGGGTCTTCCACCTCGGTTACGCGATGCCCGCCAATCGGGATCATCGGCTCGGGCAGGTTCATGAAATGCAGGTCCACCAGCATGTGGGCGAAGTTGTTCACCTTGCCGTCCTCGGTCGTCACGCTCCTGCGCTCCCGAACATTGGTTCCTCGTAGTCCCGGTCCGATGTTTCCGGGAACACCACCCCGGACCGCGCCGCGTCCACCAGATCCTGCGGCCACTCCGAATGACCCCGCACCAGCGCGTCATCGATCCCCAACCTCGTTGCGATCACTGCGCCCTCCATACAGAAAAACCCCATATAGGTGTCCTTGGTTCGATCCAACTGGCTGTCATCAAGGGCCTCTTTCATCCAGTCGTGCACCACAAGCTGACGTAGCGCCTCTTCTGCCGCTTCGCCGGCCTCGGCGGCTTCAATTACCCGCCAACCCGACCGCGGGCGCTCGTGCTCGAAATCCCAGTAATCCTGGGGCGGCGACAACCTCGCGTCATGCCCAAGAACCCAATCAAAAATGCTGTCGCGCTGACCGGTACTTATGCCCTTTTGGTAATCCCAAAACAACGGGTGCAGCTCTTCACGATCACTGACCCCGAGCAACAACGCAAAGCACGACAACCACAAAGCGTGACCCAGAAACAAAGACCTCCCACCACACTGATCCAGTATCCAACGTGCCTCCGGCGCAAGCTCCTCAAAACTCGCACCCCCCGCATGCCGAACCCGCAACAGATCGATCTGGTACTGGACGCGCTTCGCCGCAAGTACCTCAACACGTTCAGCGGGTACCCGGCCAGCAGCCTCCATCTTCCTACTGGTGGCCATCCCTCTGATCATGCGAGCTTCAGCGGCCGAAAAGTGCGCGCTGTCCCGGAACTGGTCACGAACCTGCATCAACTGACCTCCGAAAGTCCCCGTTGCCTACCATCAGCGCCGTCGGCGTCGCAGCTCGGCCACTCACGGCACGAAGGTCCCGGTCGTGTTAGCTGAGGCATCGACTGTGGCGAAGGATACCGCTCCGTTGTTGTCCACCTTGGCCAGCACCGGCGTGTAGCCAACGGCGTCCACTTGGAAGAACGCGCCGTCGGTGAGCGCGTCCCCCAGCCGGTCGTCTTCACGACCAAGTCCTTCGATCCACTCCTTTGACAACTGCTTGTTGCCGTGGACGGTCGTTTCGAGGGTCGCGAATGGACCGGTTTTTGTCTCCATCACCACCGCTTGCTCGACAAGCCCGTTGTCATCCAGCTTCAGGTACACGTGGTCCAATCCGTTGAGACCATGACCTTCGACCAGGGTGCCTTTCATTTGGTGGCCGGGAATCCAGCCAGCATCGATCATCTTCTGGTCGGCAATGATCTCGCCCATGTTCCCCTTCCAGGCGTTCGGGCTGCCTCCGACATCTGGGTTGAGATGACGGATGTAGTCATTCAAGTCCTTGCCCGGGTTCTGGCCCGCCCACCGGTACCAGTCGTGGACCCGTTCGCTCTGGGCGATGTAGATCGCCCGCAGTTCGGCTGCGTTCCGGATCAGTCCGTCGGCTTCAGCTCTCCGGAATGCGGGCAACAGCTCATCGGCCTTTGCCGCTATCTGACGCGAAACCTGGGCCGGGTTGCCCACCGCTGGAACATCCACCACGTCATCCACCACCGTGACGGGTCCAGGAGGATCCCATACGTTGGTTTCGGGGCTCCAGCGGGCGCCTCGCTCTACGAGCTCATCAAATGTCAGGCCGTACGGACTCGAATTGAAGTTCGCTGGCTTGACGGTCGACGCGTAGAGCGCCCGGAGTTCGTCACCGGTCAGATCGCCCCTCCAGCCTTTGCGCAGCGCGCCGACAAGGTCGTCGTACTGGTTGGGGTTGGCGTTGAGATAGTCGAGGAAGTTGTCCCACTTCCGGTGCGTGAGGAGCGTCTCGGCGATGTCCGGTGACGTTCTCACCAACCGAGACGTCACATCGGCGTGGCGAGCCATCCGGGCTGCCATCGCCGTTTGAGTTGCCGGTATGTCGTGGCGTCGCAGAATGCCTGCAGCCAGGTCTCCGGCGTCACCGGGTTCATCAAGCAGACGAACCAGTCCTTCAAATCCGCGCTGGTTGGTGGTGGCGGTGGTGACCATGTTCTCAATGACTCGAGTGGGGAAGTCGAGGATCCGCTGAACCGCCCGCACGAAACCGCCAAGGAAGCTGGCAGCACCCTCAGTGAACTTACTCATGGCAATGAGCGCCCGCAGTCGGCTCGCCAGCAACCCGAAGTTGTCCTTGGCGGCGTAGACCATGGCGTACATCTCATCCATGGCAGACTTCGGGAAGACGTCTTCGAGCTTGCGCACCGCCGCCTTTGCCGCGGCAGCCAAACCGTTGAGCGCGTCTTCGGGTCCCGGAGTCGGGGCCAGGTGACCCAACTCAGCCCACAACCCAACCCCACTCAGGAAGACGGTGAACTCGCTGCTGTCCTGGCCACGGAGAGGTTTGATGATCAGCTCGTCCACCAGCGATATCGCATCGCCAATGACGAAGAAGTCGAGTAGGAACCGGCCGATGCCCAGAAGGTCGCCCCACTGGAAGCCCGGGTCGAACTGGATCTCATAGCCATACAGATGAGCAAGCAGCTGGGAGGCGAACGACGTGTTTTCGCCTACGAGGGCACCGTTCATCACACCAACCCATCGTTCAACCTGGGTTTGGCCTTCGGAGCCATCAACGGTCACCCAGTGGGTATGGGCGCTCAGCAGGATGTCGCCAAGCCTGCTGTCGTCGCCAAAGATCGAGTCAAGGTGATAGACGACGGCCTGAGCATCCCAGCCACGGCCAGGATGGTCCGTCTCAACGTTGAGCAGCTGCGTGATGAAAGCGGCAGCGACCGCTGGCTGCTCGAGATACGGCACCACATCCATGAACCCGTATCCGATGAAAGGTCCGGAGTTGGGAGTACCCCCGCTGACGATCGTTGCGATTGCGGCCGCAGCAATTTCGTTGGGTGCAGTGATCTCGCCGCCGACCACGCCCGCCACACCAGGCCCAACGCCGCGGCCCTGGTTTGCCCATTGGTACACGTCGCTGCCAAGTTCAGGATCGGTCGTCGCTATTTGCACGAACCGGGACAGCTCTCCGGGATAGGGGAATCCGCTGAAGTCGTCCTGCCATTCGTCAAATGCGATCTCCTGGATCCGATCGGCCAAAGCCAGCAACACTTCGGCCAGGTGATGCCGGTCTCCTTCGACCCCTGACAGCACGGTCACGATTTCTGCCGCCGTAAGTCGACCAGCGGCGTCGTCCATGCTCAGACGCTCCCAACCGCGACCCTCACGTACTGGTGCCAGCGCCAGCCACAGCCGAATATTGGTCTCGGCCTCCTGGATGTCTTGCCGGTGGAGGTCGTCGTCGCCGCCGGTGTTGAAGCTGAACGTATTCGAGTTGATGAAGTGGTCGTGATGCCGGCCCTGATCCAGAATGTTCCAGGCAACCTGGTCTCCCTCATAGCTCTGGATCAGCAGTCGGGCGGCATCTCCTGCAGCGCCGTAATAGTTCTGGGCGGCGTAGATATCAGATACTTCGATGCCGTCGTCATCACCATCGCCAGCCGCGTCTTTCAGTCGGTCGAACACGCCGGGCTGGAGCAGGTGGTAGATGACCTGGAGGGTCGCTCCCAGTTCGCCACCCACTTCGGTTGGCACGAAATTGTCTGGATCGACGGCGGCGTCATAGGCAACTTGAGCGGCCTGTCGAAGACTGAGGCCGTCGCGTTCGGCCTCAATGAACGCCGACAGGACTCCGCTCTGAGCCAACATCGCAACGATGGCACTTCCGTCCAGAGTTGCATCGTTCTGATTCCAGATGACGGCGATGGCGACGGCTTCGTCGGCCTCCCATCCATTGGCCAGCAGCACCTTGGCGATCTCGAGCTGGGCGGCGTTGTCGGTGACCTGGCTGAGGAGGTCGGTGAGCGTGGCACGCATCTGGGCGAGGTAGGCGCCGGTTACCTGCCCGCCGGGGACGTTGCCGGTTTCGAATTGGGCTATCAGGCTGGCGGTGTATTCGATCTGCTCGTATGTGGTGTTGCCTTCGGGTTCGAAGACGGGAACCTCGGGGATCTGCGCCGCGTCGAGGGCGTCGGCGTAACGCATACCGTCGTAGGCGACCAGGTGCACCACCTCGGCTGCGGTCCGGTAGCTGCCGGTGGCCTCAACAGCAAGATTGAAGACGTAGAACCCGTCCAGGACTTGACCCCATTTCGCTTCGACGGCGTAGTTGTAGGGCCCAACTGCGTCCTGGGCTCGTTCGATGGCTTGTTCGAAGGTGAGATTGCCGCCAGTGATGTAGTCATTGATCTGGTTGGCGGCCGCGGTCGGATCCAGAAAGTCAGCAAAGAACTCTTCGAGGACCATGATGCGGGTCGCCCGATTGAGACCCCGCAACGTTTGACTGGGGATGGATTCGTTTGGCAGGTCGACGCTCGGACCGTTCGGGATCACGTCCGGGTTGTTGATGGTCAACAGGGTCCCGGGGTGAATGGTGGTGCTGACGCCGATACCGGTGTCGCTGGCGATGGTGGCGGCGGTGCTGCCGAACAACGCGGCAATGCCGGAGAGGCTGTCGCCGGCTTGAACCACATAGAGGTGCTGATCCAAGGTCCGATGCGTACTGACAAAGGCGCCCTGGGGCAGCGTGACCCGACCTTCGATCACCAGGTTGTACGCCGCTTGGAGTGCGGGATCCCGGAAGGCACCAAACACGAACTGCTGCGCTTCGGTGACCTCAGCCAGCTCCCGCGTGTACGCCGACAGATTCTGGTCTTTGACCCAGGCAATGAGCTCCTCGGCTGACATCTGGACCGTGATGCCCGAAACGCCCGTGCTGCCCGGGGTGACGCCGCCGGGTCCAGCCGAACCCTCGAGGCCCCGGATGGCGGTGACCAGGTCGCTGCGACCCAGCCCCAGCAGGGCCGAGGCAATCTGTTGCCATGCGCTCGGCGTGGTGGTCCGTGTACCGGTGACCGCATAGAGGGCGGCCGAGGTCAGATTTCCGAAGTAGCCATCATCGACCAGCGGTTGCCCAAGCGCGGTCAAAGCCTGCTGCAGGATTCTCACGCCCTCATCAGGACCCGGCGTACCGACACTCAGCGTCGGCATGTCAGTCAGGTGGACGGGTGGCGCGCCGCCGGGGCCGTCGATGATCGTGGTGCCCGGATTGGTGGGAGTGGTCGTGGCGGCACCGTTGTTGGCCAGCGCGAGTATGTCGGCGGTGATCGAGTGGTTGGCCCCCAGGCGCGCCTGGAGGTATTGCCAGGTCGCCACGTTGGTGGCGCCGGTGGGCGACAACCCATTGTCACTCTGGAATCGTTCCAGCGCCCGTTCGGTTTCGCCTCCGAAATCGCCGTCCGCGCCGTAAGTGGGCAGCTCGTACCCAAGCGCCAGCAATGCTCGTTGCAGGACCCGTACCTCCTCGCTAATGCCCGCGGTGTTCACCGACAGAATCGGCAATCCGTCAGAACCAACAGGCAGTGCCGACCGGTTGGTGGGGGTCGTGCCGGTGGTCGTGCCGGGGTTGGCGACGGTGACCGTGGAGGCGCCCATGGCTGCGAGCATTTTTTGGACATAGCCGGCAACGCTGGTGCCAAGCACATCAGAGATGGTCCAGACGTCGGCGCCCTGCTCGGCTCGGTTGGCGGTTCCCTCTCCGGCGAAGTGAGCTACCGCCACCAGCTCCCAGCTGCCGTAGCGCTGGTAGAGACCGGTGAACCACGCTTGAGCAACAGCGTTCTGAACGTCGCTGGGTACCTCGGAAGGATGAGTCCCGATCCACCGGCTCTGCGAAGGCGCATAGGTCGTGATCGCCCGATCCCATGTGTCCTGAATGAACTGATACGCGCCGCCAGCTCGACCCCACCTGGTGTCGGGTCCCACCGCGGAGTAGTTACCACTGGACTCGATCTGTCGAATCGCAGCCATGAACTGGCCCACGGTTGCGCTCACGGCACCGACGTTGCCGCCAACCGATACTCCGGAATTGCTCACGGTGGTTGTCGGCCCGGCGTTGGAGGTCAACTGGTTGAGGATGCTGGTGTGACCACCGGCGGCGAGCCCCGACAGAATATGACTCCAGGTGATGGGGCCGACCGTGCCGTCCACAACCAGGCCGTTGAGCCCTTGGTAATCCCGCACTGCCCCATCGGTGGCAGGACCGAAGTCGCCGTCTTCCACCAGGCCGACGCCGATCAACACATTCAGTGCCTGCTGCAACAGCGTGACCTGGTACAGCTTCGAACCCCAGGACAACTGCGGCAACGAGTGGGCCACCTGAGTGCCGCTCGGCCCAGGCTGGTTCGTGACTCCCAACGTGCCAACGACGCCCGAGTTCGTTGTCGTTTGGCCCGGGGTCGTTGTGGCAACGTTGGTGCCCTGCTGGTTGGGGATGACCACGGTGTCGCCGGGGTGGATCACATTCGGGTTCGCCTGAAATTGGGGATTGGCCACCAACAGCTGAATGAGCGTGATGCCGTGACTGCTGGCGATCACTGACAACGTGTCGCCCGGGCGAACGAGGACGGTCTCATAGGTGACCGGGGCGGCCGACCCCGCATTGTTGGTGGTGCCTCCTGTTGAGCCCAGGTCATAGCCAGTGACCTGATCAACCCGGTCCTGGAGCACATTCCCCGCGTGCCTCAGGTTCTCACCGATGCCGATGATTCCCGGGGTCAAACCGGTGTGCACCCCAATCGAACTTTCGACCACCAGCAACGCGTCAGCAATGTCATCGGTGATGCCCTGCACCCCAACCATTGCGCCGCTCAACACGTAGGTGCCGCTCGGATCCATTCCGACAAACCCGCCAGCGGCGACCGCCGCGGCCGCAGCCGCAGCTTCGGCCTGGGTGTCGAAGGTGACCGCCACGTAGGTAACCCCGGTGGTTGAGGTTCCCTGACTGACCGCAACCCCGCCCACCGAACCCGGCGCGGTGTAGGTGTCCGAAGGAATCTGCAGGACCGAACCGGCGGTGACCACATTGGGATTGGTGATGCTTCGATTGGCCGCCATGATCGCGTTGACCGTGGTCCCAAATCGCACCGCAATGGCCGAAAGCGTGTCGCCATAGACCACGCGATAGCTCGAGGAAGGCGGTGCAGCAGGTACCACCGGCGCGGCTGGCTGTACGGGAATGACCACCGTGACCGGATCCGACGGAGGAATCGCTGGCGGCGCGGCGTGGGCGATGATCTGATGGGTGTTGCCGTCGCGCAGGTTGCCATCGACGTCGTAGTAGTCGGCATAGTCAACGGGCGCCGGCGGAGCCACCGGGGCGATGAGCGCTGGCGGCGGAGGGGCGGTCTGCACCGGATTGCCGTACCGGTCAGTCACCGGATCGATCAGCGTAATGAGCTGACCCACGTGGACAAGGTCGGGGTTCGCAATCCCGTTATCAGCCGCAATCTGGTTGTACCGTCCCGCACCCGAGTCGCCGTAGTACCAGAGTCCAAGGTGGCTGAGCGTTTCGCCCGAAGCAATCGTGTGGGTCAGGGTGGTCATCAGTCAGCTACGCCTTCGACCACCATCAGGCGGTTCATGGCCCGGTCAACGGCCCGGCGTTGGGTCCAGACCTGGCTGTGCATCTTCATCGTCGACTCCGAGGCCTGGTCCAGATTGGCAATCACCGTGCCCTCATAGGCCCGGAGTTCGGTGTTCATCTGCAACACCTGCATTTCGATGTTTTCGAAGTAGGCCTCACACGAGGATGTCGTGGCCTGCATCGCCCTTTGGAATGCGGCGTATGCGTCGTGAAACTGCTGCTGGTTCCCACCTCGCCAGTCCGCCCGGTCGGCTTCGTACCGTGCGCGCTCAACAGCGGCCATGATGTTCTCGGCGGCGAGCCGGATGGCGTCATGGGCCCGCTTGGCCTCGTTCCGAAATTCCCCGATGACCGAGTTCACCTGCTGGTGGACGTTGTTACGTTGGACTTCGATCTCGGCGTTTGATGAGCGAAGCCGCATGGCAAGATCGCTGAGCTCTTCAAGATTGGCGCCCAGAGTTGGCATGCGAATCTCCGTGTTGATCGGCAGGGTTGGCAGAAAGGACTGAAGGGTCCGGCCGGACCAGCTGCTCATCGCCCGAGCAGTGGTCCAACCGAACCCTCCGAGTTATGCCGAGGCCGCAGCGTGGTGGTTGCGACCCCGGCGTATTCGCCCGAAGGCAGTCCGGGTGGTGACCCCGAACAAGTACTGGCTGATCAGCCGAAAGTCATGCCGGTGTTCATGGCGGCATCGAGGTTGTCATGCTGGCCTTGTACAGCAACGCCCATCGACGTTGATGCAGCCGATGCGGTGTCCAGGTCAGCCGAGAGCTGGCCTTGGAAGACCTCGAGGTCGCTCATCATCGTGGTTACAACGCCGGCGAGCTGGTCGAAGTAGGTGTTCGTGGCGGTCGCCGCGCTACTCATCGACGTTTGGAACGTCGCGTAGTTGTCGGTGAACAGGTCCTTGTTGCGACCGGTCCAGTCCGTGCCCGAGGTCTGGGTGTAGACCGCATTGACATCGGTGGTGAGCGAAGCCATGAAGGATTCGATCTGCTGCTTGGCCGTAGCGGCCTGGCTGTTCAAGGTCGAAACCATCGTGGTAGTGGTCGTGCGGGCCGAGGAATTGTTGACCTCGATTTCGCTGGACGACTGATCCAGGCGGCCTTTAAGACTGACAAGTTCTTCAAGTGTTGCACCAAGAGTTGGCATTTTGAGAGCTCCTTCGCTCGTTACGAACCGGAGCCCTAAACAACTCCGATAACGACAACGTACGGAAGTCCTCCCAAGGAGGGAATGGGGACCACTCCCCATGGGGCTACCCATGGGCCATCTCGGGGCGTTTCTACCAGGCGATGTCCACGCTGATGCCGCTGAAGCCACTGCTGTTGTAGTCGGCCACCAGGATGTGCCAGGTGCCAGCCTGGGGGTTGTTGAAGGTGCATGTCTCGGTGTTTCCATCACGCCACCAGGTGCAGCTGGTGGCATCGATGCTCTCCACCGGACTGCCGCTGGTGATGACCGACGGGGCGCTACCAAGCTGGACATAAAGGTCAGCCTCGTTGCTGGGGCTCGACGTTGGGCCGTCCATCGTGATGTTCAAGCTGGAGACCCCGGCGGGCAGAAGGAAGCTGCAACGCTCGGTTGACCCTCCGGCGGCGGTCGGCAGGTTCCAGGTCACGACGTTGGCGTCGTCGCAGGAGCCAGCCACGGGCGGGACCGGTGTTGGGGTTGGCAGTCCCGGCGAACCGCTGACGGTCCAGTCGCCAACAACATTCACGTTGTCAAAGCTGCTGTTGTTGTAGTCCGCAACGGTCACGTACCAGGTTCCCGCGGCCGGGTTGGTGAACGAGCAGTCTTCGGAATTGCCATTGGCCCACAAGGTGCAGTAGGTCGTCGAGTTGTTGACCGTTGGGTCGCTGCCGTCGACTTGTTGGGTGGCGGGCGCCGAAGCAAACTGCACATACAGATCGGCCTCGCCGGAGCCTCCATCGATGCCTACATCAAGCGCCGTCGCGTTGGCCGGAACTTCAATGGTGCAGGTGACCGAGCCGCCGATGCTGGCCGACACCTGCTGCGAAACACCATCGGCGAGAACGCAGCCGCCTGACGACGGAACCGCGGTTGGGGTAGGCACCACCGGTGACCCGCCCGCTGCCCAATCGCCAACCACATCCACGTTCTGGAAGCCGGTGCTGTTGTAGTCCGCAACGGTGACGTACCAGGTTCCCGCCGCCGGGTTGGTGAACGCACAATCGCTGTTGTTTCCATCAACCCAGGCCGCGCAGTACGTCGATGAGTTGTTGTTCATTGGGTCCGGACCGTTCACCTGCTGGGTGGCGGGCGCCGAACCAAACTGCACATACAAATCGGCATCGCCGGTACCGCCGCTGATGCCAACGTCGAGCGATGTGGCATTGGCAGGAACCTCAATGGTGCATGTCAGCGAACCACCGGGACCCGCAGACTTGACCTGTGAGACCTCATCGGCCAGAACACACGGACCGGCCGGCGGGACCGGCGTTGGGTTCGACGTGGGATTCGGGGTCGGAGTCGGGGTGGGCAGAACATCACCGCGGATGCACGCCACCGCAGCCAGACCGTCAGCGAACCCGGCGCCAGAGATGAAGTCGAAGCCGGGCGTGGACATGTCGGCCGAGGTGGAACGAATGCACTCAAACATTGCGTCCGGGGTGGCGCTGAGCACCGCCTGTTTCATCAGCACAACCAGTCCACCGGCGTTGGGCGCCGCAGCTGAGGTCCCGAAGAAGTTGGGGTAGTCGTCATCATCCTGGTCCACATCGGTCCCGAAGAACGTCGTGTTGATGCCGTGCACAAACATGGCATCGGGCTCTTGGCGAACCTCCGAGATGGAGTTGCCGTTGCGATCGAATCGCAGCTCCACACCACCCACACCGCTGTAGCTCATCGGTGCATTCTCCGTGTGGCCAAAGGCCAACGTCAGGTTGAAACGAACGGCACCCGTGGACAAGGAGTACGGACTGTTGGAGTGGCCCGAGATCGTGGGGGCTCCGTCGTACTCGAACTGCGGATTACCGATGTTTTGCGGGAGGATCGTCAGCGCTCCGGGCACTGGACCACTGGTTCGCCGGACCCGAAGGTCGAAGGTCGTCGATGAGGAGTTGTTGGTGTGGAGGATGACCTCGTAGGGGTCGCCGGTCCGGTTGTTACGGGTCGATGAGCTCACCAGAGAACCGTTTTGGTACAGGTACAGGTCCAGGTTGGTGTCAGAAACTCGGTTGGTGACGCTGTAGTACGGGTCGTCCCACAAAAGTGTGTAGCGGCCCTCTCGGCCTTCGGGAATTTCGAGACTCATCCACTCGTCGCCCGGGGCAAACTCCAGCCAGTTGTCCCCGTCGGTGTCGGTCCAGGTCTCGGTGGCAAATCCGTACGGTCCGTTGTTACCGGCGTGGGTCACGACGGCGACACCACTGGCGGCGACCTCTTCGACCGCCAGCGCGACAACGTCATCCTGATAGATCGCCTGGTTGAAGTAGCTGAAATCATCAATGATCACGTCGGCGCCCAGGTCGCGCAGCGTACGGAATGCGTTGGCGAACGAAGCTTTGCCGCCGAGCGCGGTGTGCACCAGGTAGTTGGCATTGGGGGCCGCATCGAAGACGATCTGTGCCATGCCGCGCGTCTCGTCGGTTCGGCCGTTGCAGCTGAAACCAAGGTCAGGAGCGTCGCGCACCACCGTGACCCGAGATGGCGGAGGGAGCTCACCCTGGGCCACGTCCAGCGCGTAGTCGTTGCCGAAGCCCAGGCGCCTGAAGCAATCCCAACTGTCAGACATCACACCAACAGTCACGCCGCTGCCGTCAAGATCCGGGTACTGCTGGAGGGCGGCGGCGATGTTCTGGAGTTCGATGTGTTGGCCCACGACTGCTGACGCGCCACCCCGAGGAACAACCATGTCCTGCACCCCCTCAAGGACAGAAACCGTCTGGATGTCATCGATCTTGATGGACGCATTGACCACATTGCTGGCGGAGTCGACAGCGAAGGCGCCGATGGATTCGAGGGTGGCAACCACCGCAGCGGGATCATCAACAATCAGCTCAACGCGCACCATGTTCGCGGGGGTGCCGACATCCAAGCTGTCGCTGAAGGAGTCGCCGATGATGCGTTCGCCGCAGCTCAACAGCTGCAAAAGCTCCTCGGCGTTGGCCAGGCCTGCTTCGCAGCCCGTGGTGCTCGAAGCAAACTCAAACGACGCCAACTCGTCCGCGGTCAGGACCGATCCTGGTGGCGGAAGCGGTTCTGTTTGGGCCGGAGCGGCGGTGGCGGCACCAGCCGATCCAAGCAGCCCCAGGAGAAGCGTGGCCAATACGATTGCAGACAGTACGAGGGTACGCGGCGCAAGCGCGCGGACAGCCAGTGGACCCCGAGGATCAGACTTCATTGATTTTTTCGCCCTTTGATGCATATTCCAACACGCCATCGACCCGTTCGACCGTTCAAACGTCGTGACGTTCCGCAAAGTATCTCGGCCGGAATGTCCCGGACTTGGGCAAAATTCTGAATAGTTCTTGGCCGCTGGTGCAAATGGATCACGGTCCCAGAGCGTCCTAGAGTCGTCGGGATGCATGCTCTTTCCCTTGACGACATCGAATCAGTGAGCCGGGTCGCGCTCAGCCACCATGGCGCTTCGCCGACGGTTGCCAAACAGGTGGCCCATGCCATTCGCGTTGCCGAAGCGAACAACAACCGGATCTGTGGCCTCTACTACCTCGAGAGTTATTGCCGGCAGTTGGAAACCGGGCGCATTGACGGTGTGGCTCAACCTGAGGTGGCCGTGCTGCGGTCCGGAGCCGTGCGAGTTGACGCAAAGCATGGGTTTGCGCAAGCGGCCTTTGCCGCCGGATTTGACGCGGCGGTTGCGGCCGCCACTGGCAACGGAATCTGTGGCTACTCCATCGAACATGCGCACACATGCACATCCCTTGGCTACTTCACTGAACAATTTGCCCATGCCGGGTTGTTGGCAATTGGTGCCACCAATGCGACTCCTCGCGTGGCGCCGCCCGGCGGCGCCGCACCCCTACTTGGCACCAACCCCATCGCCATGGCCGTGCCCGACGGAAACGGGGGTGTCGCATTCCAGTTTGACTTCAGCACCAGCGCGGTCGCACTTGGCAAGATCACAATGGCCGCGGCGGCGGGTGAGGATATTCCCCTGGGGTGGGCGGTCGATGCCGAAGGTCAGCCGACCACCGACCCGCAAGTTGCGCTTGGCGGTTCCCTGGTGTCGGCGGGCGGCTACAAGGGCTACGGGATCGGATTGATGGTGGAAATCCTGGCGTCTGCGTTGACCGGTTCCAATCGCAGTGTGAATGTTCCGCCGCTCAAAGCCCCGGAAGGTCCGCCGCACAACCTGGGGCAGTTCTACATCGTCATCGACCCGGCCGCGTACAGCGACGCCGGGTTCTATGAACATCTGGCCAGCCTGGCCGAATCCATTGCCAAGGATGCAGGCGCCCGGCTCCCCGGCGCAGGGCGCCAGACCCCGGACCACGTTGAGGTTCCTGATGACCTCTGGGCGCTGGTTACCGGACTGACAGGTCCGTCGTCGTCAGAAAGTTGAGCGCGGCGTAGGCGAACACCTCGGTGTAGACGACGATCTCGTCGACGTCGACGTATTCATCCACCTGATGGGCAATCCACTTGCCGCCGGGGCCGTAGACCACACTGTCCAATCCGCCATCGCGCCACAGGATGGTTCCGTCGGTGGTGCCGGGAACGCCGCCATAGACCGCGGCCTGGCCGGTCACTGATTCATGCGCGGCGGCCAGCGCCGCCACCACTGGTGAACTGACCGGCGTGTCGGTTGACGGTCGATCGTCCACAACAATCAGCTCGAGCGCCACCGATGTTCGCTCGGTGACCGCAGCCAGCAGCTGGCCAATCTGGGCCAACAGCTCCGGGTGATCGACCGCGGGCGTGGTTCGGATATCCACCGCCATCACCGCATCCGCGGGAATCACATTCAGTTGTTCCAAGGTGCCACCAAGAAGCACCGTTGGCGTCACCCAGATGTCGCCCAGGTGTTCATAGGATCCAAGCTGGCCCTGGAGTCGTTCTTCGAGTTCAGCCAGCGCCGCGCCAACCCGAGCCAGCGCCGACACCGGATTGGCCCCTTGGTGCGGCATGGCCCCGTGGGCCATCCTGCCGGTTGCGTCAATACGCAACCGGACCGCACCTTTGGAGACCGCACAAATTTCGCCACCTTCCGGCTCGGCGCTGATGACCGCGTCAATCTGGTCGCACCAGCCGGCGGCAACGAAGTGCTTGACGCCGAGCATCATTTCTTCTTCGTCGCAGAGCGCGCCAATCAGAATGCGGCCGGGAAACGGCCCGGACTGCTGCAGCGCTCGGGTTCCGTAGATCATGGCGGCCAACCCGCTCTTCATGTCCGCAGTACCCCGGCCGTACATCCGCCCGTCGATGATGTGAGCGCCGAAAGGGTCGTGGGTCCACTGGGACCTGTCGCCCGCGGTCACAACATCGGTATGGCCTTCAAACATCAACGTCGGCCCGGGCAGGCCCCCGTCCACCAGACAGATCACATTGGGGCGGCCGGGCGCAACTTGGTGCAGCTCGGGCTCCCAGCCAAACGAGCGCATCCTGTCCGCCACCGCTTCGGCGGCTGCGGTTTCGTTCAGGTTGGCGTCCGGGTTGTTGACGCTTTCGATCCGGACCAGTTCCTGGGTGAAGGCAATGGCGGCGTCGCCGTCAATCACGATCTCCCGATCATTCACTGGCCGTTGACCGACGATCCATAGAGTCCAAGCGCCTCTTTGAGACCATCATTGGCCGCATACATCTCACCCTCGGCGGGGAAGGTTCCACCACGCACCGCTTCGGCATACGCGGCAACCGCGGCCACCTGGTCGTCATAGGCGTTGCCAAATCGACGAACGAACTTTGGCTTGAACCGATTCTCCAGGCCGACCACGTCGTGATACACGAGCACTTGTCCGTCGGTGTTGGGTCCGGCGCCAATGCCAATTGTCGGCACGTGCAGCGACTCTGTGATCATGGTCCCCACCACATCCGGCACCCCCTCGATCAGGACCGAGAAAACCCCCGCTCGCTCAACCGCCTGCGCTTCGACCAGAAGCTCGTCAACCGCGGTTCGTTCACGGCCCTGCACTTTGAATCCGCCCATCATGTTGAAGCTCTGTGGCGTCAATCCCAGGTGACTGATGACTGGGATCTCTGCGTCGATGCAGGCTTTGATCATTGGTAGCCGTTTCTTGCCGCCTTCCATCTTGATGCATTGCGCGCCCGCACGGATGAGGCGAGCCGCGTTGCGCACGGTGTCTTCAGGGGAGACATGAAAACTCATCCATGGCATGTCCGCCAGGATGATGGCGTTCGGCTTGCCGTTGGCCACCGCCTTCACGTGGTGAATCATGTCCTCCATCGTGACCTGCATGGTGTCGTCGTGACCGAGGACAACCATGCCCACCGAGTCGCCAACCAGGACGATGTCGGCGCCCGCTTCGCTGGCGATGCGGGCTCCAGGCGCGTCATAGGCGGTGACCATGACAATTGGGTCGGCACCGTCGCGACGTTTCATGGCGCGAATGGACGGGATGGTGGGGCGCTTGGCTTTAACTTTGGCCATACCCAATTGTATGGCCCGAGGGCAGGACGTTCAGCGTGGGCGGTACGCAACGACCTCGATCTCCACGCGGACGTCGACCAGCAGGTCGCTCACGACCGCCGAGCGAGCGGGCGGCTCCTGCGGAAAGTACTCGCCATACACCTGATTGAAGCCGGGAAAGTCGGCGCGGTCCCGAAGCCAGATCATCGCCTTCACGACGTTGGCCAGTTCACAGTCGGCTTCGTCAAGGGTCGCCTTGATGTCCTCCAGCGCCGCTCGGGTTTGGTCCTCGATCGACCCGGTGGTCATGGGAGCGCCATCCATCATCGGGATCTGCCCAGTCAGGTAGACGAAGTCGCCGGCTCGTATCGCGCGGGACAAGCTGAGTGTCCGTCCCTCGATGACGAGCGGTCCGCCAATCACTTCTTTGCCGGTTGCCCCGGAATGTTCTGGTGCCATGGCGCCACGGTAGACCAGACCGCATTGGCCGCTCGGGGGGTGACGATGCGCGCGAAGAAGACATCGCCTCCTTGACAAACCAGCATCGCAGCCTGTCCAATCCTGACGCAAGATCGAGACCGTTTCATCCCCTGCTCAAACCGATCGTGGCCGCGTCCGCCCGGTGGTCAGCGAGCACGTGGTTGACTGGCAAGCCAGGAGGATTCTTTATGACCGAAGAGACCGAGCCAACAAGCAGCGGGCCGACCCACACGCGCGTCCGGCCGTTCAATACTCGGGACACCTATCCCAATCAATCGCTGGACAACGATCTGTGTCAGGCGGTCATTGCCAATGACACCATCTACATGCGCGGTCAGGTCGGGACCGACCTGGACGGCAATCTGGTTGGTCGGGGTGATGCCGCGGCGCAGACCGAACAGGCAATGCTGAATGTGGCGCAGCTGCTGGGCGAGTGTGGAGCTTCGGTCCGGGACGTGGTGAAGATCACCATCTACATCACCGATCCTCGCCACCGGGAGGCGGTCTATCGGGTGGTTGGCCACCACCTCAAAGGGGTCTTCCCGGTTTCGACCGGGGTCGTGGTCGCCGGGTTGGCCCAGCCCGACTGGCTGATGGAGATCGACGTGATTGCGGTACGCAGCTCATGAGTTCGGGTGACGTCAACATCATCAACGCCAGTGCGCTGGTCACCGTGGCCGACACCGGCAACGTTCGCCGAGGGGCAACCCAGGGTGACATTGGGTTGATCGCCGACGGCGCAGTCGCCATCCGAGGAGGAACGATCATGGCGGTCGGCACCACCAAAGAGGTGATGGCCAACTGGTTCGACGACTCCGTACCCACAATCGACGCCACCGGCAAGACGGTGATGCCTGGCCTCGTCGAGTGCCACTCTCATCCGCTGTTTGGCGGCGAGCGTCATGACGAGTATGCGGAACGGCTGGGTGGCGCAAGCCTGGCCGAGGTGGCCGCTCGCGGGGGTGGCATCTGGTCGAGCGTCGTGGCCACCCGAGAGGCAAACGATCAGGATCTTCTGGCCAACCTGGCTGCGGCGTTCGATCGTATGGTCTGGGGTGGCGTCACAACCGCGGAGGTCAAGTCGGGGTACGGATTGACGGTCGACAACGAACTGCACCAGCTCGAGCTGTTGCAGCAGGCGCGCACCTTGACCCCCATGGAACTGGTCGTCACCTTTCTGGGCGCCCACGTCGTGCCCCGCGACCTCGACGCGGCCAATGGCGATCCAGCCCAGGCGTATACCGACCTGGTGGGCGGCCCCATGACCGACGCCGTGATAGCGCAGGGCATCGCCCAGTTCCAGGACGTGACAGTGGAAGACGGCCTGTTCACCCCCGACCAGGCGCTGGCCATCATGGCGCGTAGCCATGAACTTGGCCTGACAACCCGGGTGCACGCCGATGCGTGGAAGCCCTCGCTCGGTTGGCAGACGGCGGTGCAGGGTGGCGCCATCTCAGCCGAGCATCTGACCTACACGCCGGACGCGGAGATTGACGCGGTGGGCCGGACCGACACCGTGGCGGTCCTGTTGCCGGTGGCGGAGCTCATTTACATGACCGACCGGCGAGCGAACGCCAACCGGTTCATCGCCAATGACGTGCCCGTGGCGATCTCGACTGACTACTGCTCATCGATTCACGCAACGTCGCTGTTGTCGACCATGACGATGGCCGGTCCGTGGCTACGGATCACTCCGGCACAGGCCATCGTCGGGTGTACGCTCAACGCGGCCTACAGCCTCAGACTCGCCGACCAATGTGGCTCTCTCGACGTGGGGAAACGAGGAGACCTTCTGGTGCTGAACTGCCCGCACCCCAACGAGCTGTTCCTCGGATTGGCCGACGACATGCTCGACCTTGTCCTCATTGGCGGCACAACAGAAGGGAGTCGGTCGCAGTGAACACCGCAACCGATTTGAAGGTTCTCTCCGAAGAACAACGGTCGTTCTTCTGGCAGAACGGCTATCTCGTCCTCGAAGACGCCGTGACCCCGGCGCAACTGGAGGCATTGCAGCGCGACTTCGATGGCTGGGTCGAAGAAAGCCGCGGTCACGACGCGTCCTACGGGACAACGATTGACGGGCGGGCGCGGTTTGACGTGGAGGCGGGGCACACCGCAGCGCAACCGGCGTTGCGCCGAGTCAACGCACCGATCGAGGTGTCCGAGGCGTTTTACGATGTGGTGATCGACAGTCCGATGGTGGACGCGGTGGCCGATCTCATCGGGCCCGACGTGAAGCTGCACCACACCAAGATCAACTCCAAGCTTCCGGGCGCGGCCACCACGGTGAAATGGCATCAGGACTTTCCGTTCACCCCGCACAGCAACGACGACCTGGTGACCGCGCTGCTGATGGTGGACGAGGTGACCGAAACCAACGGCCCGTTGGAAGTCCTGGCCGGAAGCCACACCGGCGAGGTCCACAGCCTCTGGCATGACGGTGTCTTCAACGGCTACATCGACGACGCCGTCGCGCAGGAATCCAGAATGAATTCTGATCTGTGCACCGGACCGGCCGGAGCCGTCTGCCTCATGCACACCCGGCTGTTGCATGGGTCCACGGCCAACCAGTCGAACCGGCCTCGCACGCTCATGATCTCGGTGTACTCGGCCGACGACGCGGTTCCGTTGACCCCCAACCCGGTACCCACCACATTTGAAGGACTCCTGGTGCGAGGCGAACGAACCAACCGCATCCGATCCTCGGCCTATGCGATCGAAGAGCCGGAGTACCCCAAGACGGCATCCTTCTTTGACCAGCAGGCGGACTCGTGAGCAGCGATACCAGTCGGGCTCCATATGCGCTCCCGTCCGCCATCACCGACGCGCTGCAGGAAGCCAAGGCCGACACCAGCAAACCCCGTCGGGCCATGCCGCCCGCCTTCTACACGAGCCCGGAGGTGAGCAACGCCGAACAAACAGCGGTCTTCGGCGACGGGTGGATCTGCGTTGGACGGGCCGACGAGGTTGCCAAGCCCGGTGACTACTTCACCACGACGGTTATCGGCGAGTCCCTGGTCGTTGTGCGCGGTGGCGACGGCACGGTGCGGGTGATGGCCAATGTGTGCCGACACCGGAGTTCGCTGGTGGCCACCGGCGCGGGTTCAGCCCGCCAACTCATGTGTCCGTATCACCACTGGTCCTACGACCTTGACGGCAGCCTCAAGCGGGCCCCGTTGATGGACCAGGTTGACGGCTTCGACCCGGCGCAGTGTGGCCTCCATCAGTTTGCGGTTGAGCAGTGGATGGGCTGGGTGTTTGTCAATCTCAGCGGCACGGCCGAGCCGCTGGCCCCGCAGGTCGCGGAACTCGATCAGTACGTGGCTGGCTATCACACCGAAGAGATGCGAACCGTCAAAGCAGGACCCGAACAGTGGCCGGTCAACTGGAAATGTCTGGCCGAGAATTTCATGGAGGGCTATCACCTCACACCGGTGCATCTCAACACGCTGCATCCCATGACGCCCACGAGCCTGTGCCAGAAGATCCCGGGACGTCCGGCATTCACCGGCTACAAGTCGCACTACTCCCCCGGGTTCGAAGGGCGTCCGCCGTTCCATCCCGACATGACCCAAGAGCAGAAGAACATGTCGATGATGGTGTGGATCTATCCCGGATTCGTCGCCGCGATCTCCCCCAACTCTGCGGTGTACATGAGCCTCACGCCCACCGGGGCCGAGGGCGTACAGACCCGGTGGGGTGTGGTTGCTCGAGAGGAACTCTTCGAGCAGGGTACGGCCGGGGATCGATGGGATTTTGCGGCCAGCTACAACGCCGAGGACAAGGTGCGGTTGACGTCGCTGCAACGGGGGCTGAACTCGCAGTTCGCCGTCCGCGGGGCACTGGCCCCCGACGACTACGAAGGCTGCACCTGGGACTTCTACCAGTACCTGGCCGGACGCCTGTTGCCATGACAACCGAGGTGATGGCCACCATCGTTGATGTCCTGCATCGGTTGGTCGCATTCCCCACCGAAAGCCGCACCTCGAACACCGACCTCATCGACTACTACGCCGACCGGGCCGTTGCGTTGGGAGGACGGGTCACGGTTGTCTCCGGGGATCCCGGTGGGACCGATGAGGCGCGGCGGGCAAACCTGTGTGTGACATTCGGGCCGGAGACCGACGGCGGGCTGTTCTTGTCAGGCCATACTGACGTTGTGCCGGCCGGCACCGGGTGGGCCACCGACCCATACCAACTCACCCCAGTGGATGACCGGCTTTACGGTCGGGGCACCGCCGACATGAAGGGCTTCCTCGCCGTCGCCCTCGCCGCGGTCAAACAGACCGATGCGAAGCGATTGCTGCGGCCGGTGCATCTTGGTTTGAGCTACGACGAGGAGATCGGTTGTGTTGGCGTTCACCACCTTCTCGATCATCTGCGCAATGTGGCAACCTGCCGACCGGATGTGATCATTGTTGGCGAGCCGACCCGGATGCAGCTGTGCACGGCGCATTCGGGCAAGCAGGTCTTCACTGTGGAAATCACATCTCCCAGCGGCCACTCGAGTCGCTCGCCGGAACAGGCGACCGCCATCGAGGCGGGCGCAGCCATCGTGACCGCCGTCTCGGAAGTGAATGCGGCGGCGCGGGAGAACGGTGGCGGCTGGTCCACCAACGTTGGCACGATTGGCGGCGGCGTTGCTGTCAACGTGCTGGCACCGCACTGCGAACTGGACTTCGAATGTCGGCACCAGGCCGACCACTCGCCCGACCATCTGTTACAGCCGGTGATGAGCACCATCGAACTGTGGGCCGATCGCCTGCGAGAGATTGGCGGAGATGTAACCGTTGCAGAGACCGTGAGCTATCCGCCCCTCGCCACCTCCCGCGACGAACCCGGGGTCAGCCGGGTCCGACGATCACTGGGAGACCCGGCATTCGGCGAGATCAGCTTTGGTTGCGAAGCGGGCCTTTACGTGGAGGCGGTGCCGGCACCCGCGGTGATCTGGGGCCCGGGTAACATCGCCGACGCCCATCGTCCCGGTGAATACGTTCTGGCGAGCGACCTTGCCCTCGCCGCGGGACACCTGACCGCAACGATCAACCAGCTGTGCGTTGGCGCAAATGAATCGGAAGACTGAAATGACCGAACAAACCGACCCGGAACAGACCGACCCGGAACAGACCGACCCGGAACAGATCGACCCGGTGAAGACCGGCACCGAACAGACCGACACGGTGGTGGTGGGCGGCGGCCAGGCCGGGCTGGCAATGAGCGAGCATCTGAGCGCCTGCGGGATCCCCCACATCGTTCTGGAACGGGACCGCATCGCTGAGAAGTGGCGCACTGGACGCTGGGATTCGTTGGTGGCCAACGGTCCGGCCTGGCATGACCGCCTGCCCTCGATGGAATTCCGCGACGTGGATCCGAATGCCTTTCCTCACAAAGAACAGGTGGCGGACTACTTCGTTGACTTCGCCGAGCAGATCAATGCGCCCATTCGGACCGGGGTCGACGTCGTGTCGGTCGAACGCAAGCCGGACGGGTTTGGATTTCGGGTGACAACATCGGCCGGCGAGATCGAGGCGGCCCACGTCGTTGCCGCAACCGGACCCTTTCAACGACCGGTCATCCCGCCGATCGTGCCTGATTCAGCACCGGTCAATCAGATGCACTCGCGGGACTACCGCAATCCTGAACAGCTCGCCGATGGAGCCGTGATGGTCATCGGCGCCGGATCATCAGGCGTGCAGATTGCCGACGAGATCATGCAATCGGGGAGAAAGACGTTCCTGTCGGTTGGCCCGCACCACCGACCACCCCGTAGCTATCGCGGCTACGACTATGTGTGGTGGCTTGGCGTCCTGGGCGAATGGGATGCTCCGGCGATCACCCCGGGCATGGAGCACATCACAATCGCCGTCAGCGGCGCCGAGGGCGGCAAGACGATCGACTTCCGTCGGCTGGCTCATCAGGGAATGCATCTCCTCGGGATGGCCGACGTCTGGGAGGACGGCGTGATGCACATTGCCCCGGATCTCGTCGACAACGTGGCCCACGGCGATGCCAACTACCTGTCGGTCCTCGAACGGGCTGACGCCTTCGCCGAGAAGTACGGGCTCGATCTGGCACCCGAACCGGAAGCCAAGGTCATCGACCCCGATCCACCGTGCATGGCGAACCCGACCCGCGCAGTGGATGTGGCCGCCGAAGACATCACGACGATCATCTGGGCCACCGGTTACACCTTTGACTACGACTGGTTGAAGGTCGATGCCTTCGACGAAAACGGCCGCCCCGATCACCACCGAGGCATATCGTCAGCCCCCGGAATCTACTTTCTCGGGCTCCCCTGGCTGACCAGAAGGGCGTCGTCATTCATCTATGGCGTGTGGCACGACGCCAAGTACCTGGCCGACCACATTGACAGCCGCCGCGGCTATCTGGCCTATCCCAGCCGCAGCTGAGCGGCAGGACCCGATTGAAGACCGGCTTCCGTTCCGGGGGTCGCTTGTGCAACACTCTTTCCTGAGGGGGAAACATCATGGGGATGAAGCAAACGTGACCGAGCGCAACGCGGCTGGTGACACCATCAGCGATGGCGTCGGAGCCTATGTCGCCTTTGAAGGCGTACAAAAGAGCTACGACGGCAAGACTCTGGTCGTCAAGGATCTGAATCTTCACATTCAGAAGGGCGAGTTCGTCACCATGCTCGGGCCTTCCGGTTCCGGCAAGACCACCTGCCTGATGATGCTGGCGGGTTTCGAAACCGCCACGCACGGCCAAATACTGCTCGACGGGGTTTCGATCAACAACATTCCACCGCACAAACGCGGCATTGGCATGGTGTTTCAGAACTACGCCCTGTTCCCCCACATGACCGTGGCCGAGAATCTTTCGTTCCCGCTCGAAGTGCGCGGGCTGGACAAAGCCGAACGCAAGGAGAAGGTGCAACGTGCGCTCGACATGGTGCGCATGGGTGAGTTCGGCGGCCGCCGACCGGCGCAGCTCTCCGGGGGGCAGCAACAACGCATCGCCGTGGCACGAGCACTGGTCTTTGACCCGGAACTCGTGTTGATGGACGAACCGCTCGGCGCCCTCGACAAGCAGCTGCGCGAAGAGATGCAGTACGAGATCAAACGGATTCACGAGAACCTGGGCGTCACCGTTGTCTACGTCACTCACGATCAGAGCGAAGCGCTCACCATGTCCGACCGCATCGCCGTGTTTGACGACGGCCGCATCCAACAACTGGCGCCCCCCTCGGTGCTGTACGAGAAGCCCGAGACCGCATTCGTTGCGCAATTCATCGGCGAGAACAACAAGTTCACCGGCCGGGTGGACGACCTCAACGGGTCGACCGCCCACGTCACCGTCGGTGACGCCACGATCAAGGCACTCGCGGTCAGTTGTGGAGGCCAGGGTGGGCTCACGCAGCTCTCCATCCGTCCCGAGCGCGTTTCGCTGGGCGGCGATGGCGACAACGTCGTCGATGCCCAGGTCCGCGAACTCATCTATTTGGGCGACCACATTCGCTGTCGGCTGGACGTGCTCGGCAACGACGAGTTCGTGGTAAAGGTGCCAAATGCTTCGAACCAGACGGTTCCTGAAGTCGGTGGCCACACCAAGATCAGCTGGAGCGTCGAAGATTGCCGAGCGCTCAATGCTGAGGTGGCGGCGTAACGCCACCCCACGTCAGCGAGCCCACAAACAGAACTACGTACCAAACAAAAATGAGGGGAAAGAAATGACCATCAACCTGAAACGAGTGCTGGCTTTGCTTGCGTTCGTCGCATCAATGGGTCTGCTGGCTGCCGCCTGCGGCTCATCGGACAGCGGCGACAGCGCGACCGAAACCAGTTCATCCACCGACAGCACCGCCGACGACTCTGCATCCAATGATGATGCGGCGGCCGACGATGTCGCTGCTGCGCCGGCCGATGCCAGCGACGACGATCCACTGACCTTGGTTTCCTGGGGCGGGGCGTACCAGCAGTCGCAGATCAACGCGTATTCCGAGCCCTACACCGCCACCACCGGCCAGACGTTCATTTGGGACGAAAGTTCGGCCGACGCGGTAGCCAAACTGCGGGCGATGAACGAGGCCGACAACATCACGTGGGACCTCGTCGACGTGGTCGGCGCCGATGCCATCCGTCTCTGCGACGAAGGTCTCGCCATGGAAATCGACTTCGATTCCATGCTGGCCGCAGGCGATGACGGCTCGTCCGCCACCGAGGACTTCGGCGAGTACCTCATATCCGACTGCTTCATCCCGCAGATCGTCTATTCGACCACCGTTGGTTTCCGTACCGACCTGGTTGGCGACACTGCCCCCACCGACATCTGCGCCCTCTTCGACACAGACACCTACCCCGGCAAGCGCTCGCTTGAGTCACGCCCGCTGAACAATATGGAATGGGCGCTCCTGTGTGACGGGGTGGCCAAAGCCGATATCTACGACGTGCTGGCCACCGACGAAGGTCAGGATCGGGCCATCGCCAAGCTGGACACCATCAAAGACGATCTGGTCTTCTGGAACGCCGGCGCTGACACGCCGCAACTTCTGGCCGACGGTGAAGTCGTGATGGGATCCACCTACAACGGTCGCCTCTTCTCCGCCATCGAAGAAGACGGTCAGCCGATCGGCATGTTGTGGGACGCGCAGATGTTCGACTTCGACGGCTGGGTTGTTCCGGCTGGCCTCCCCGAGGACCGCCTCAAGAAGGTCATGGACTTCCTCTACTTCGCCACCGACACCCAACGTCTTGCTGATCAGGCGAAGTGGATCTCCTACGGTCCCGCTCGGGCGTCATCGGCTCCGCTGGTTGGCCAGCACGCCGACCTCGGCATCGACATGGCCCAGCACATGCCGACCGATCCCGCCAACGCCACCAACATCTTTGTGACCCAGTACGGCTTCTGGTCGGACTATCGCGACGATATTGACGCCAAGTACCAGGCCTGGCTCGCCGGCTGATCACACCAGTTGTTTATTGGTGCGGGGGGTCTTTGGACCCCCCGCACCAGACAACCTGGGGGACCCGAACATGACCACTGTGCAGATGGATACCGCAGGCGAAATCCTCACCGCGGACAACCAACCGTTGTCGGTGGCGTTGCGGAAGGCGTTGTTCCGCCAGAAGGTGCGGGCGTTGCTGTTGATCGCGCCCCTTTTGCTCTTTGTGCTGGTCACGTTCGTGTGGCCAATCTTCGGCATGTTGTGGCGGTCGATCGACAACAGCATTGTCCCCGACACCCTGCCCCAGACCGTGGCCGCCCTGGAGTCCTGGACACCAACCGATTCCGGTGAGACCCCACCGGAAGCGGTGTACGCGGCGTTCGTTGCCGACATGCAGATTGCGGCCGAGGAACGGACCCACACGGTTGTGGGTGGCCGGCTGAATTACGAAACGCCGGGCATCGCCTCCAAGTTCCGCCAGCTCGGCCGCGAAGTGCAGGATTGGGACCTGGCCCGCGATGGCCCGTTCAAAGAAAAGTTGATCGCCACCGACGAAGCATGGGGCGAGCTGTTTATTTGGGAGACGATCAACACCTACTCCGGCAACTACACGACCGGCTACTACGCAAACTCCGTTGACCGGCGGCTCACCTCCGATGGGATCACCGCACGGGACGCCGACGAATCGATCTACCTCCGACTGTTCTGGCGCACGATCTTCATGTCAATCGTGATCACCATCAGCTGCGGTCTGCTCGGCTATCCCATTGCCTGGCTGCTGGCCAATACGCTCGACCGCTATGCCAACCTGCTGCTGATCCTGGTGCTCTTACCGTTCTGGACATCGTTGTTGGTCCGAACTTCGGCGTGGAAAGTCCTTCTTCAGGACCAGGGCGTGATCAACAACTTCCTGGAATCGATTGGTATTACCGACTCACCGCTTCCGCTCATGCACAATCAGTTCGGCACGATCGTGGCCATGACTCACATCCTGTTGCCGTTCATGATTCTGCCCATGTACTCGGTAATGAAGACCATTCCGTCGTCGTACACCCGCGCCGCAAAGTCGCTGGGGGCCACTGATATCACCGCGTTCCGCCGGGTCTACTTTCCCCAGTCGGTGCCCGGAATCGGTGCGGGCGCGATCCTGGTCTTCATCCTGGCCATCGGCTACTACATCACTCCTGCGATCGTTGGCGGCAGCACGGGAATCTTCATCTCCAATCGGATCGCGTACAACATCTCTTCGACGTTGAACTGGGGCCTCGCGGCGGCGTTGGGCGGCCTGCTGCTTCTCATGGTCATGGTGCTGTACTGGCTCTACGACCGCTTCGTTGGCATTGACAACGTGAAGCTCGGATAGGCCCCGGCATGGCTCCTCCTCCCTATGCAACCACCGGCCAACGGGTGTGGCACTACGGCTTCCGGGTGCTCTGCTTCGCCATCTTCTTCTTCCTGATCGCCCCGATTTTTGTGATCATTCCGCTCAGCTTCTCCGGCGGTGATTACTTCACCTACAGCCAGGACATGCTTCGGTTCGCCGACGGTGCCTATTCGTTGCAGCACTATGAAGACGCGCTGACCAATCCCGAGTGGACCACCGCAATCTGGAACTCTTTCCGCATTGCAATCCCGGCCACCATCATTGCGGTGACGCTCGGAACGCTGGCTGCGGTGGGACTCTCGCAGAGTCATGTCCCTGGTCGGAGAGCGATCATGGCCATCCTCATTTCACCCATGATTGTTCCGTTGATCATCTCTGCGCTGGGCATGTTCTTCTTCTACTCCCAACTGGGCAACTTCCTGGAAGACACCGTCGGGCTCTCGCAGAGCCTGGTTGAGTACATCAAGGTGGTCCTGGCCCACTCCGTGCTGGGCGTGCCATTTGTGATCATCACGGTGACCGCAACTCTGGTCGGATTCGACCGATCACTCACCCAGGCCGCGGCCAGCATGGGGGCCGGACCGTTGCGGACTTTTTTCAAGGTGCAGATGCCGCTGATTCTGCCCGGGGTGATCTCGGGCGCGCTGTTTGCGTTCATCACCAGCTTCGACGAAGTCGTGGTCATCACCATCATCGGATCGCAGCGGGTCCAGACCCTGCCTTGGCAGATGTTCGTCGGATTGCGCGAGCAGATCTCGCTGACCATCCTCGCGGTGGCCACCATGTTGGTGGGGCTGTCCATACTCCTGCTCGCGGCCTTGGAACTTCTTCGTCGTCGCAATGAACGCATTCGCGGGATGAGCCCGGGCTGATTCCCGCCGCGTTGATCAGTCGGCGGCGGTGGCTTCCAATTCGATCATGAGTTCGGGCATGGCCAGACGGGTGACACCCAGAAGGGTCATCGGCGGCGCCGCGTTGAGAGGGCCCATTCGGGCACCCAGGACGTCAAAGGTCTGCAGCGCCTGGTCCACGTCGGTGGTGTAGATGTTGAGTCGAGTGATGTTGGCGAGACTCATGTTGGCCGTGGTGAGGACGAGCTCCAGGTTGTCGAGCGCCAGCGTGAGCTGGCTCCGCATATCGCCGGCGTGCTGCGGGACGCCCTCCGCATCAACCGATGTCTGACCGGCGCAGGTCAGGTGGCGGTTGACGCCCTCAAGAATCTCGGCCTGGTTGTAGCCCAGGTTCAGCGACCAGGGCCAGGGGTTGAGGGCGGTTCGTCGCATCGTGCTTTCTTTCATGGATCAGAACTCCTTGTTCCATTTGCGGGTGGTCGTCATCAACGTACGATCGATTCATGACAGAAAGTGTCAGTCATTTTTCTATGATGTATGCGTGTCTCTGATCGAGCGTCACGACCAATTGCTCCGCCTCCTGCGCAGCCGCGCCGACTGGCGCACCAGCGACCTGGCCCGCGAACTGGACGTGTCGGTGCGGACCATCCTTCGAGACCTCGACCGGCTCCGCGATCGCGGCTTCGAGATATCAGCCATGTCCGGCCCCGGCGGCGGGGTGCATCTGGAACCAACATCGGTGATGGTGACCTCGCGACTGGCGAGCGATGACGTCGTCGCGTTGATCCTGTCGGTTGCTATCGCCCAGGCGTTGCCGTGGATGCCCTTCGCCTCCGAGGGCCAGGCCGCACTGGCCAAGATCGAGGCCTCGTTGCCCTTTGAGCGGGCCCGCCAGCTTCAGGCGGTGATGATGCGCATCATGATCGGGAAGCCGTCACCGCCGTCGGTGCGCCAACAGGGAACGGTGAGTCCACTCCTGGCGCGCCTGTTTGAGACCGCATTCACCGAGGAACGGCTGATGGGATTCAGCTACCGGGATCGAAGAGGCTCGCAGACCCAGCGGACCGTCGAGCCGCATGGTCTGCTGGTCCGAGCGCCCATCTGGTACGTGATCGGATGGGACACCCGGATCGAGGAGCCGCGCTTGTTTCGAGCCGACCGCATTCGGTCCGCCCATGTCCTGGCCGGCGAATTTGTGCCTCGCCCCCACCAGTTGGTCCGCGACGTCTGCCCCGATGCCCGACCGATCCAGACCGCGGCCGATTCGGCTTGAGGTGACGGAGCGTCAGGTGATGGTGACGCCGCAGTTGTCGATGAGTCGGGGGCGGCCAACCTGCGCGGCAATGAGGAGCCGTATTTCGCCCGCCAGAACCGGCGGCATCTCCAGTGTTGCTGCGTCAACGGCGGCCACATAGTCCAGCTCGGCCAGGGGTTCGTCTTCGACGATCGCGGCCATTTCGGCCATGACAATCTGGGGGTCCCGCTCCCCGGCCGCAATCGCCGCTTCGCCCACGTCGAGGGCTTGGCGAAGTACCGCCGCCGCGGTTCGGTGATCACCGGTGAGGTAGGTGTTGCGGCTGCTCATGGCCAGGCCGTCGGGCTCTCGCACGATCGGACAGCCAACCACCGTGACCGGTAGGGAAAGGTCCGCGGCCAGGCGGGTGACGATGGCCAGTTGCTGGAAGTCCTTCTCGCCGAAGTACGCCTTGCACTCCCCACCGATGGCAAACAACTTGGTTACTACCGTGGCCACGCCGCTGAAATGAGTGGGGCGGGTGCCCGCTTCCCAGAGGTCGGACAACGTGCCAACCCGGACAGTGGTGAGCACCGGCTCGAACGGATACATCTCTTCTCGGGTGGGAACAAAGAGGTAGTTGGCTCCCGCTTCCTCCGCAAGCACGGTGTCCCGCTTCAGGTCGCGCGGATAGCTGTCCAGGTCTTCGTCGGGCGCAAACTGCAACGGGTTGACAAAGATGGTCGCCACCACCACATCGTTCTCCACTGCGGCGCGACGCATGAGAGACCCATGGCCGTCATGCAGGAACCCCATGGTCGGCACCAGCCCAACGGTCCGCCCGGCGCCGCGGTGAGCGTCCAGGTGGGCTCGCAACTCCGCAACGGCGTTGACGGTGACAATGGTGGATGGGATCTCAGTCATTTGGCGGTTTCACGTCGTCAGGAAATACGTCATCAGGCAATCTATGGCCGGCCATCTGGGCGGCTTCGGCAGCAAACATCAGGTAGAGCATACGGTCGGTCGGGTGTCCGGTCGCTTCGATGGCTGCGGCGTGACCACGCACGGTTTCCCAGTCTGCGCGCGCAGCAGGACCGGTCAGCGCGGACACCGGATCTGCGGTGGCAACGTTGTTCAGCGAGGCGATCATCAGTTGGTTGTAGACGTCGGCTGGAACGCCCGCGGCTCGAGCCAGCCGCTGCGCCTGCTCAGCCAGCGCCACCAGGTGGTTGGAGGCGATTGCGGCACCGGCGTGGTAGAGCTGGCGATGCTCGTCCTTCACGGTGAACGCCTGACCACCCAGCGCCTCGGCAACCTGGGTGGCCGCCGGATCGCCGGCCACCGCAAAGCGGCAGCTGTCAAGCAGTCGAGCGGCCCCAACGTCGGCGTCGGGCAATGCCATCAGGGGGTGCACCGAGCCTCGGCGAGCATGGGCACCGAGAGGCTCCAGCGTCAAGGAGCCAGCAACGTGGAGCACTGCGGCGGGACCAGGTTGGATCACATTGGCAACCACCCCCACCACGCGGTCCGGCACGGCCAGCAGGAGCACGTCCACGTCCTGCGCGGCGCCGGATGCATCGTCGCCGCTACCCCAGGCGGCACCGATCTCCCAACCGACCGAACCCAACGCCGCAGCAAAGGAACCACCGGCGCGGCCCATGCCAACCACTCCGAAACGCATCTGATCACTCCTCTGGTCAGCTCGATGGTTTGACGCTGCAGTGTAGGACTGGCACCGTCTGACCATGAGCGAAGAGGTGGACAGACCCCGCTCGACGAGCCGCACCTCGCCGACTGAATTACCATCAGGCCCATGCCCAGAACCGCCGCCGTATTCGATCTTGACCGGACGCTGATCCGATCGTCGTCTGCACCGCTGTTCCAGCGCCATCTGATTGCAGCCGGGATTGATGACACGCCATCGGTCCCCCTGGCCGATCTCTATCTCAAGTACTACGAGACCTTCGGCGAATCATGGGTGCTGATGCAACCGGCCAAGCTGGGCGTCAAAGCGGCCAAAGACTGGCCGGTTGACGTTGTGGCCAAGGCCATGGAACAGGCCGCCGTGGAGCTTGAGGAACTGCTCCTGCCGTTTGCGACGATTGTGTTTGACCGCCACCGGGAGGCCGGTGACCTGCTGGTCATGGCCACCACGTCGCCCGAACCGTTTGTGCGGCCCTTCGCCGAACGCCTGGGATTTGATGCGGTGGTCGCCACCCGGTGGCAGTCCGTTGACGGCGTGTATACCGGCCAGCACGACTCGCCGTTCTACTGGGGACGCAAGAAGCTCGAGGGCGTCGAAGAATGGGCCGCCGACAACGACGTGGACCTGAACCGCAGCCACGCCTACAGCGACAGCTACTTCGACACCCCGCTGCTCTCCGCGGTTGGCCATCCGGTTGCGGTCAACCCGGACAGTCGACTGGCCGGTGTGGCCGCACTGCAGCGGTGGGAAGTCCGGAACCTGGACAAACCCACTGGCATGCTCACCTTTTTGGGCCGGGAACTTCAGGAGTGGGCGCGCCCACTGGTTCGCCCTGAGCTGATTCGGTTTGCCGACTTCGAGTTCGACGGCGTGGACAACATCCCGGCCGACGGCCCCGCCATCGTCGTGTTCAATCACCGCTCCTACTTTGACGTGACCGCCATGGCCCTGCTCAGCGCCAAGTCCGGTCGAGCCTTCCGCTCCCTTGGCAAGCGTGAGATGTTCGAGATACCGCTCATTGGCAAGCTGGCGCAGCAGTTGGGTGGCATAGAAGTGGATCGTGGAAGCGGGTCCTCGGAGCCACTGGAGAAAGGGATGGACATTCTGCGGGCCGGCCAGGTTCTGGCAATGGCTCCCGAAGGCACCATTCCTCGGGGTCCCGCATTCTTCGAACCGGAACTGAAGGGCCGCACCGGAGCGGCGCGCATGGCCGCCCAGACCGGAGCACCGGTGATCCCGGTTGGACTCTGGGGTACCGAAAAGGTCTGGCCCCGGAGTTCACGCGGACCGAAGCTTCCGGGACTGGACCGCCCCGCCGTCTCGGTCACTGTGGGCAAGCCGGTCAAGCTCACCGCCAAGACGCATCCGACCAATACCAGAAAGATAATGAAGGCCATCAGCGCGCTGCTTCCGCCGGAGGCACGGGAGCCCCACTCCCCCACCGAAGAAGAACTGGCCCTCACCTGGCCGCGAGGGAAGGTCCCCACTCCCGCCGCCGATGCGGAAGAAGAATGAGCACCGCCACCGGAGCCAACGGCCGCTTCAGCGCTCACGAAAAGCTGATGTGGGACATGGAGCGCGATTCGTTCATGAACCCCAACGCCGCCAGCCTGATGTTGCTGGATGGCACCGTGGATATCGACCAGCTTCGAGAGCGGCTTGCGTACACGGTCACCCAAACGCCCCGTCTGGCCCATCGGGTGGTGGACTCGGTCAACCCCGCCGAACCCCCGTGCTGGATGCCCGACGCCGGCTTTGATCTGGACCGCCACTTTCGGGTCCAACGGGTTCCTTCGCCGGGCGGCGAGCCGGAGCTCTTTGCCATGGCCACTCGGCTGGCCAGGGAGCCGCTTGATCGGGCCCACCCGCTCTGGCGATTTGTGGTGATTGAAGGCTTGGCATCGGGCAACAGCGCAGTGTGGATGATTGTGCACCATGTGATCGGCGACGGTCACGGTCAGGTGCGCATGGCCGCCGGCTTCACTGACCTGACTGCGGATGCCAAGCCCCCCGAGCCGGTGGACCTCCAAGCGTTCATCACCGACGCGGTCGGGGCCGCCGGCCCGGTGCCTGCGGACATTGATCTGCGAGCTCAGGCGCAGTTCGCCGGCAAGGTTGCCACGTCTTATGCCGATACCGCCCGGCGCGTGCTGGGCGAGCTGGCGTTGTGGCCCGCGGATCCGCAGCGAGCGCGCGACAAGATCAACAGCTTTCACGCGTTTGCCGAAGCCGCCGTCGATGGTCTGCGCTCAACGTCAAGCGACGATGCGGCGCCCGGCGCGCCTCTGTGGAAGATGAGGTCGGCGGATCGCCATTTGGAGCACGTGACTGTCCCCTTCGACCGTTTCAAAGCCGGTGCCAAAGCCATGGGCGCGTCAATAAACGATGCGTACATGGCAGCCATGGTCCATGCCGCGGTGACCTATCACCAGGATCGCAACACCGGGCTGGTATCGCTCACCGGGTCCTTCGTTCTGTCCACCCGCAAGCGCGGCGACAGGACCGCCAACGCGTTCACGCCGGTGCCGGTGCGCTTTGATGCGCAACCGCTGGCTTTGGCCGAACGACTGACCAACGTGGCCGCCGCGACCGCTGCCGCGCGGGACGCGGCGGCCGAAACCGGTGGCGTGTCCGCACTGTCCGGCATTGCCAACATGATTCCGACTGCAGCAGCCACCCGCTTCGCCCGGTCCCATGCCGCAGGTATCGACTTCGCCACCTCCAACGTGCCGGGGTGGGCGGGCGTGGAACTCTTCATCACCGGTGCCCGGCTGGCCCACACCGTGGTGCAAGGACCGGTGGCCGGAACCCCCGTCAACGCCACCGCCATCTCCGGCGGCAACACCTTCGACGTCGGGCTGTACATCGATCCCGCGGCCATCACCGAACCAGGAGCCTTCGCCGACCTTGTGCAGGACGCGTTGACCGACGTCTGCTCCCATGCCGGCTGATCACATCCAACTGCTGGACGACCACCGACGCGACGGTCGCAGATACCAATTTTGATAGGTCGACCGACGAAATTCCGGTCAAGACCTCAATTTGTCGTGGTTGCGGTCGATCGCGGAGTTGATGAATGCGAGAGATCAGCGGCTCGAAGCCGTTGAAGAGTCAGGTGATGGTCCCGAACCGAACATTGCCGCTTCAGTTGTTGACATAGCGGCGGAACTGGTGCAAGCCCCCGCCTCGGCCGAAATCAACATGCTGGAGTGGGCGTTCGCCCGCATCGGCGCAGCCGCCGGCGCCAGCGTTGTCGCCGCCCGTGAATTGCGTGACGACGGCCTGCTGCACTTTGTGGCCGGATGGAGTCAGATTGACCAGCTCCTTGCCGGTGAGCAGCCACCACTTCGGCTCCGCCACGGCCGTGTGCCGCGCCAACTGGTGAGCGCCACCCGCCTGCAGGACATGCCGGTCATACCGGTGTCCACCGGCGATGCGGACGACTGGCAGGACCTCATGGGATACGAGAGCCAACAAACGGTGTTCATCCCCATGATCGCCAGTGCGGAGCCGAAGGGTTTCCTGTGCATGGTCGCCAACGATGGGGTGATCTGGGACGACAGAATTCTGAGTGCACTCTCAACGGTGACGGCATTGGTTACCCAGTTCCGCGCTCGGGTGTTGGCCGAGCGATCCATGCAGCGCGAGATTGCCTTCAACGAGATACAGCTGAAGACCGGAGACCGATTTCTCGGTGTGACCGGCGATGAAGCCAATGACGCGCTGATGGCGACGCTCAACGATGTTGGGCGGCTGCTGGATGTGACCGCCATTGCGGTGTGGGAACGCAAAGCCGAACAACGGGCCCATCGGACACTTCGCTGGCTGAACGACGGCATCGTCGGTGACCCGTCGCCACCCGATCCGGTGGACATCGACGCCCTGCCCAAGGCCCTGCGTCCTTCCGGACTGATCCGCACCAGCCGCCTCACCAAGGACAGCCATGAGATGATGGCGGACTTCGACGATCTGGGGGTCGACCGCGAAAGCCTCGTGGTTCAGATGACGACTCAGCGGGATCGGGGCGGAGCGCTGGTGGTCGCATACTCCCCGGGACGCCAATGGGCACGGTGGGAAATCGCCGGACTTGAATCGTTTGCCAATCGGATCCTGATTCTGCGAGACGAGCTGGCGATGGAAGAGCAACTGATGGCGTCCTTTCACGCGGCGCCCGTGGGCATCACAATCCGCAATGACCAGGGTCGCCTCGTCGACTGCAACGAGGCGTTCGTTTCCTTCCTTGGCTACACCTCCGAGGTTGAGCTCCTTGGCAGCCTCCCCGAGGACGTCATGGACAACGGCGGGACCGCCGGCCACGGTGCCGGCCCTGAGATCTGGCGAGACCAGAAAGCGGATCGGATCGAATTGCCCTTTACCCGGAAGGACGGCTCGATCGCGTGGGGGCGTCTGTCAGTCCGGCTGCTCGAACTGGGCCGCGAGCTCATGACCCTGACCCACGTCGAAGACATAACCGCCGAGCGACTCGAACGCATCCACCTGCAAGAGCGGGCATCCACTGACGAGTTGACCGGCGTGGCCAATCGTCACCAGATGCGGGTCACCCTCAAACAGTTGCTGGCGATGGAGAGCAGCCACGCCGACCCCCACTCGGCGTCCGCCGCAGTACTGCTCCTTGATCTGGACGGCTTCAAACAGATAAACGACCTTCACGGACACGCAGTTGGCGACCGGGTTCTGCAGCACGTCTCGCGACGGCTGGTGAACCAATCACGAGACGCCGACACCGTCGTTCGACTGGGCGGCGACGAGTTTGTTGTCATCCTCCCCGGACCCGTCGACCTCGACGCTGCCCAGGACGCCGCCATGCGGATTCGCAATGCGGTTTCCCAACCATTGACGGTCGACCGCCTTGAAATCCGACTGACGGTGAGCGTCGGCGTGGCCACCAGCACCGAGAACCGATCGGTGGATTCTCTGCTTGCGGCCGCGGACAAAACCATGTACGCCGCCAAACGAGTCGGTGGCGAAATGGGCCAGAGCGCAGTTGGGCGGGCCTTTGTCACCGTCGTGGAGTAATCGCAAAGACTGACGTCCACGCCGCACCACCATGAGATCAGCAGTTCGTCAGCGGGCGGCCTGAGCGACGGAGGCCCAGCGGTACCCTTCCGGTCGTGAGCTCCGGTCCAACTTCTGACCCATCTCCCGCGCTTGCCCCGCGACCGTGGGTACCGCCGGTGGTCGCCGACCGCGTAGCTACCATCTCAACGCAGGCTTCGGCCGCAACGCCCGATGAGATTGATGCCTGGATCCATGACCTGGCCAAACAGAATCGTCAGACCCATGACGCCGAATGCATCAACCTGAATCCGGCCACCAACACGATGAACCCTCGAGCCGAGGCGCTGTTGAGTTCTGGACTGGGGGCCCGACCGTCGTTGGGGTATCCGGGCGACAAGTACGAGATGGGCCTGGAGGCCATTGAACAGATAGAGGTGGTGGCCGCGGAGTTGGCCGGTCAGGTCTTTGGGGCCAACTTCGCCGAGATCCGCCTGGCCTCCGGCGCCATGGCCAACCTCTATGCATTCATGGCCACCTGCTCGCCCGGCGACGCCATCATCGTTCCGCCGGCGTCCATCGGCGGCCACGTCACCCACAATCGGGCCGGCGCCGCGGGCTTGTATGGCCTAGACATTCATGAGGCGCCCATCGACGCCAATCGCTACACCGTCGACGTGGATGCACTGGCGGCGATGGCGGCGAAAGTCCAGCCCAAACTGATCACCATTGGCTCCAGCCTGAATCTCTTCCACCATCCGGTCGCCTGCGTTCGAGACGTTGCCGATTCGGTGGGAGCGAAGGTGCTGTTTGACGCCGCGCACCTGTCGGGTCCGATTGCGGGCGGCGCATGGCCTGACCCGTTGACCGAGGGCGCGCACATGATGACGATGAGTACCTACAAGAGTTTGGGTGGACCGCCCGCCGGGCTGCTCATGACCAACGACACCGGGATCGCAGAGCGGGTGGATGCCATTGCCTACCCCGGCCTCACCGCCAACTTCGATGTCGCCAAGTCTGCGGCCCTGGCGGTTGGACTACTCGACTGGATCCGCCACGGCAACGCGTATGCCGAGGCCATGGTGACCGCCGCCCGGTTGCTGGCCGGTGCGCTGATTGACCAGGGGGTTCCGGTTCACACCAGCCCCGCATCACACGAGTTCGGCGCAACGCAATCGCACGCGTTCGCCATCGACGCGTCGGCCTGGGGCGGCGGGCATGCGGGCGCGCAACGACTTCGGCAGGCCAATCTGTTGACCTGCGCTATTGGACTTCCCCATGACGACGGCGCGGGTCTGCGATTCGGCACCAACGAGGTGGTGCGCTGGGGAGCCGGCCCTGACCACATGGATGGCTTGGCAACGCTCATCACCCGAGCGCTCAACGAGGACCCCAAAAGCGTCGCCCCCGACGCCACTGCCTGGCGCCGGGGCTTCGACCAACTGCACTTCATACGAAGCTGATCAGCTGGCCGCAGCGAAACCTTTTTCCAGGTCTTCGATGATGTCGTCGAGGGTCTCCAACCCAACCGACAGTCGGACCAGACCGGCCGCCACCCCCGAGGCTGCCTGCTCCTGTTCAGTCAACTGACTGTGCGTCGTGGATGCTGGATGGATCACCAGGCTCCGGACGTCACCGATGTTGGCCACGTGGCTGTGCAGTTCCAGCGCGTTGACAAACTTCTCGCCGGCCTCGCGTCCACCTTTGATGTGGAACGCCGGGACCGAGCAGAAGCCGCGACCTTCGGTGTACCTGGCCATGCGGTCGTGCCAGGGGCTTGACGCCAGACCCGCATACTGCACCTTCTCCACCTGGGCGTGCCCGTCCAGGTACTCGGCCACCGCTTGTGCGTTCTGGCAATGCCGCTCCATCCGAAGACTGAGCGTCTCGAGCCCTTGAAGAAAATGAAACGCATTTGTGGGTGACACGGCGGCACCAAGATCGCGAAGCAATTGCACGCGGGCCTTGATGATGTATGAGCCATGACCCAGCGCAGGCCAGTAGGCCAGTCCGTGGTAGCTGGGGTCCGCTTCGGTGAGATTGGGAAAGCGGTCGTTGGCTCCAAAATCGAAGCTGCCGCCGTCGACGATCACACCACCAATCGAGGTCCCGTGGCCGCCGATGAACTTGGTCATGGAGTGGACCACGATGTCCGCCCCCCACTTCAGCGGATTGATGAGGTACGGCGACGGCACGGTGTTGTCCACCATCAGCGGCACGCCGATGTCGTGCGCCACCGCGGCCACCCCTTCGATGTCCAGGCAGTTGTTCTTGGGGTTGCCGACCGTCTCGGAATAGAAGACTTTCGTGTTGGGCTGGGCGGCGGCCCGCCAGGCATCCAGATCGTCGGGGTCATCCACGAAGGTGGTCGTGATGCCCATCTTGGGAAGCGTGTGACTGAACAGGTTGTAGGTGCCGCCGTAGAGCGCCGCCGACGCCACGATGTGATCACCGTGTTCGGCCAGGTTGAGGATGGCAAGCGTCTCCGCGGCCTGACCGGAGGCCACCGCGAGCGCACCGGGAATGCCAACTGCAGTTTCGGTGCCCCCTTCCAATGCCGACAGTCTCGCCTCCAGAACCCCCTGGGTTGGGTTCATGATCCGGGTGTAGATGTTGCCCATCTCAGCCAGCGCAAACAGGTTTGCTGCATGCTCGGTGTCCCGAAAGACGAAACTGGTTGTCTGGTAGATCGGAACCGTTCGGGCCCCCGTGTCCGAATCCGGGACCTGTCCCGCGTGAATCTGTCGAGTCTCAAAACCGGCCATGGGCCCACCTTCATTGTCGTGCCTGCTGTGACGGCCAATTGTTGACCAGATCAGTCAACATTTCAAACCGACCCACCAAATTGTCAGGTCCGCCTACCTTTCAGCGGGCTCGGACCATTGCCAGAATCTCGTCTTCGTAGGTCCAGTCCTGCACCACCGTGGTGTGCAGATCGGTGTCCGACCACCACTGATATGAGTGCTCAACCGCCTGATCGAAGGTGTACTCCGGTGTCCAACCGGTGAGCGCCTTCATCGCATCAACTGAGAACACCGTGTCCGAACTCCAGCGGTGAATGGAGGGCTGAAGCCGTTGAATGATGTTGGCCAGTGGGAACTTGTGGCGGTGGGGCATAACCGGATGCACCGCGTCCCTGGTTGGTCGGATGTCCATGCTCACGCGAGTCTCATCGGGCGGCGTGAGCGTCACCTCGTTGTCCCAGAGCTGATCCATCAGGTCCGCAGGGATGTGGACCACGTCCGGCGTCACGCCAACCACCTCGGCAAATTTCTGCACGTAGCGGTTGTCGTCGTGCGGATCATCACCGGTGAGGTTGAAGCGTTTCCCAAACGATTCGGACACACCCATCATCGCTTCCAGAGCCCGACTCTGATCCGACACCTGCCCCACAACGCCGCGGGTTGAACCGTCGCCGGGCACCAGGATCGGCCGACCCAGGATCATCCGCGAGTACATGCGCTGCTCCCGCCCGGGCAGCGCATTGTGCGGACCAAACACCATGCTGAACGGCACCGTCGTTCCCGGGAAACCCAGCTCCTGATGAGCCGCGATCAGCAGGTCTTCGGCCAGCAACTTGTGCATCCCGTATTCAAACTGGTTGGGTCCGCGGTCATCGGGTGATGACTCGGTCATTGCTCCGGGACTCGCGGGATCCGCCTGGGCATAGGTAACGGTGGAGCTGATGAAGATGTAGTGGCCAACAGCGTCGGTAAAGAGCTCCACCATCAGACCCACGTCTTCGGGGTGATACGCGCTCATGTCGATGACGCAGTCCCATTCGGTACCGGCCAGCGCGGACCGCATGCTTTCGGGATCGCTCCGGTCCGCCACCAGGGCTTTCACACCGGCCGGATGGTCAATGGGCGTCCGACCTCGGTTACACACGGTGACGGCATGGCCTGCGGCCACCAGCACGTCCACCAGTGAGCGCCCGTTGAAGGCCGACCCACCCATCACCAGTACCTTTGCCATCTTCGACTCCCCTCGTTCAACGTCCCAGCGCTCAACTTCCCTTCGCCGGGATTTCGCGCCACAGTAGGCGACGTGACTCTGCTTGAAGAACTGCGCGCCCGACTCCCCAGTGAGTGCATCCAGCATGACGCCAACGTGGTCGAGGCGTACAGCCAGGATCGAGCAGCATTTGAAACACCGGGCACCGCCGATGTTCTGGTCATGCCCCGCACCACCCAGGAAGTTGTGGCCGCAGTCGAGGCCGCCAATGCCGCCGACGCACCGATTGTTCCGCGGGGCGCCGGCACCGGGCTTACCGGCGCGGCCAACGCAGTGGACGGGTGTCTGGTGCTTTCGCTGCATCGCATGGATCGGATTCTGGAAATCGACGCCACCAACCGCATGGCCCGGGTGCAACCTGGTGTGATCAACATCGACCTGAAGGAGGCGGTAGCCAAACAGGGTCTCTTCTACCCGCCGGATCCAGCGTCGGTTGACATGTCGAGCATTGGCGGCAACGTGGCCACCAATGCGGGTGGCCTGTGCTGCGTGAAGTACGGCGTGACCCGGGACTACGTGATGGGCCTGGAAGTCGTTTTGGCATCCGGCGAGGTCATGAAGACCGGACGCAAGACGATCAAGTCTTCGACCGGCCTGGATTTGACGGGACTGTTCGTCGGCTCCGAAGGCATCCTCGGCATCATCACCGAGATCACGCTCAAGTTGGTGCCTGCGCCGTCCGCGCCGTCCACCGCGGTTGCGTACTTCGACGGGCTGACGGCGGCCGGCGACGCGATCCTGAGCATCTTCCAGAACGGTCACGAACCAAGCTTGATGGAGATCGTGGATCAGGCATCGCTGAAACAGGTGGAGGCCGTGTTCCCCATGGACCTGGACACGAGCGCGGCGTGCCTCATCCTGATGCAAACCAGCGGTGAGCGCTCGGCCCAACGTATTGCGGAGATGTCGGATCTTTGCACCGCGGCTGGAGCAACCTTCGTGTACCACGTTGACGATCCGCATGAGGGTGACATGTTGATCGAGGTCCGACGCAAGGTGTGGCCCGCGTTCGAAGCGCTGGGAAAAGCCCTGCTTCCCGAAGATGTTGCGGTGCCGCGCCAGCGACTGCCGGAACTGCTGCGCGGCATCACCGACATTGCCGATCGCCACCAGGTCACCCTTCCGACCATTGGACATGCCGGCGACGGAAACATGCATCCACTCCTGGTCTTCGACGGCAATGACCCCGAAGAAGTGGCCCGGGTGAAGCAGGCGTTTGCCGACATCGTGCACCTCACCCTCGACCTCGGTGGCACGATTGCGGGCGAACATGGCGTGGGAACGTTGAAACGCCAATTCATCGAAGACGAACTCGACGAAACCCAACTCAAGTTCCAGCGCCTCATGCGGACAACTTTGGATCCCGACGGCCGACTCAACCCCGGCAAAGCGTTGTAACTATTGTTCGCCTTCGCTCCGCTCAGTCGAAGCGTTGCACGCAGCCTCAGGCTCACTGTATGAGGTCGCTGACGCACAGAAAAAGAACAGAGGAGGTGCCGAAGCACCTCCTCTGCTTAGAGCTTCAGGTGGCGGGAACCTGATCTCTGTATTGTCCGAGCTGAGCTCGGACCGAAAGTCCTATAGGCGGCGGGAGCCCAGGACTTCCGAATGTGAGGTTGCTGTCGCCCAACAGCCGCCTCAGTTTCGTTTCGCACCAAACTGCATGCGCTTGTACGAGATAGACGTCGACCGAAACAGAGAAGTCGCGGAGAGCTTCAATATTTTCTGGCCGGTGAATATTGTTCCAACTCGCTGGCGCTCGTCAGAAACGTTTGGCACGCAGCACCGACCGCCGTCGTCGGCCGCTTCGTGACGAGCCACCTAGTATTTGTCGAGCCAAAAACCGGGGAGCAGGCCATGACAGCCATGGAATTCGAGACGATGCGGGTCACCGAAACCGAAGGGGGCGTGTGGGAGCTGGTGTTGAGCCGTCCGCCCGCCAACGCCCTCAACAAGCAGATGGCCTGGGAGTTCCGCAAAGCGGCCAGTCACATGGCCAGCAACCCCGAGGTTCGAGCGGTGGTGCTCCACGCAGAAGGCAAGGTCTTCTTTGGCGGCGGCGACCTGGCGGAGATGCACGAGTCCGGCGATGGCCGAGTCAGCAATCTGCACGAGATGACCAGCGACATCCACGGCGCCATAAGTCGCTTCGCGCGGATGGGGGCGCCCGTGGTTGGAGTCATCACCGGCACGGCGGGCGGTGCCGGCATGAGCCTCACCTCAAGCATGGATCTGGTGATTGCTGGAGAGTCGGCCAAGTTCACCATGGCGTACACCGCGGCCGGCCTGACCCCCGATGGTACGTCCACCTTCTTTCTGGCCCGGGTCGTCGGACTCCGGCGAGCAACCGAACTGGTTCTGACCAACCGGGTACTCAACGCCCAGGAAGCGCTCGACTGGGGGCTGGTCAATCAGGTTGTGGCCGATGAAGATGCGTTGGAAACCGGCCGCAAGCTGGCGGCTCGCCTGGCGAAAGGACCCACCAACGCATTTGCCGGAGCCAAACGTCTGATGATCGCCGGTGCCTCTTCGGGTTTGGGCGAGGCAATGGAGAACGAAGCTTTCGCCATCGCCGAGCAGTCCGTGCACCCGGAAGGCCTGGAAGGCATTGCGGCCTTTTTGGAGAAGCGCCGGCCCGACTTCGCCCCGTAAGCTCTGATCGATGGCGCAGCTTGGCCGAAAGACCCATGCAGTCACCGAGGATGAGGAGGCGCAGTTCGTTCGGACCGAACGGGCGGGTCCCATGGTCGGCGGCCAACCGGATCAGATTCGCGTGACAAGCGGTGAGGTCGTCACGACGTTGACCGCCGACCCGTACCGCAACCTTTGGAGCCCCCGGGTCAACGACTTTCCCGAGTTTGAGTCTCGTCTTGCCCGAGCTGATCCGGCCAGCCGCTATGTGCCGAATCGCCAAACAGCCCAGGGTTGGGGACCGGTCATCGAAGACCGAGTCGCATCCAAAGCCGGCATCGAATATGTCCTGGTCGTGCTTCCCCATGAAGGGAGTCGATCGCGTGAGCAGGACTGACCCGACGCCGGTGAGATCCGTCCGTGATGGGCACCATCTCCGTCTCGCCTTCGGCGGGGAGCCCAAAGGGAAGAGCGCTCCCATCATCGGCCTCGCCGTTCTCTGCGGCGTTCTCTTCTTCGCTGGCATGATCGCGGCCGGGATCCTCGAAGCCGACCACCAGATCCTGGCCTTCGTGGTTGGCTACGGTGGGCTTGGCTGCCTGGTCGCAGCCCTTTGGTTTTCCTTGGTTGCGGCATCCCGCTCGGGAGCGTTCAGCAAACACAAGCGCGGCCAAGTCAATGTCACCCGCAACTCGCTGGACACATCACTGGAGGCGGATCCGTACGCGCGTATCCGGATGACCAGTTCGGCCACTGATGACTTCCCGCAGTTTCGCCGCAGCATCGAACTGGGTCTGATCGATCGGATCAACACGGCGCCATCCCAGCTTCGCCACCGCGGCGCTGGACACGAGGTCCGGGTCCAGGCCCGAAGCGGGGTCGAGTATGTGATTGCCATCAACCGCACGGCCCAAGAGGCTCAGGACATTGCCAATCAACTTCGCGCCCACCTGGAGCTGTCGGCCGATCCGGCCTCCACCGTGGCCGAACTTCGAGATGCGGTGACCGAACAGATCAAGGGGCCAATCATCGTCCCCGAGCAGGAGCGCGCGCCCTATGAGCGCGATTGAGCCGGAGGACTCCGACACGGTTCGAGCGCAGCAGCAGGGCCGGGGCCCTGAGGTTCGCGTGAGTACCAGGCGCGGCACCGAATACGTCCTCAGCACGCACCTCACCAAGGATCAGGCCACCGAAATTGCCAACCGGTTGCGGCAGCATCTGGAGCTGGCGACCGACCCGTACTTCAGCCCACGCGTGGTGGACTGAAGTCGTCGGGGATCAGGACGTCGGCCGGGGACAGTTCGTCGATCGAACCTTTGCCCAGGCCCAACATGGTGGAGTCGATCCCACCCCGCAGCACGTCGAGCACGTTCTCCACGCCTGCCTGACCGTTGGCGGCCAGCCCCCACAGGTACGCCCGCCCGATCATGACCGCGTGAGCGCCCAGGGCAAGCGCCTTGACCACATCACTGCCGCGGCGGATGCCGCCGTCCATCAGAACTTCAATTTCCCCGCCCACCGCGTCCGCAATCTCGGGAAGGATCCGAATGGGTGCCGGTGATCCGTCAATATTGTTGCCGCCGTGGTTCGAAACCGAGATGGCGGTCGCTCCCGCGTCAACGGCTCGGCGAGCTTCATCGGCCCGACCGACTCCCTTGACCATGAACGGTCCCCCCCATTCCTTGCGCAGCCATGCCACGTCGTCCCACGACGGCGGCGGCGTCCCCATCCATACGCCATAGGCCTCGAAGAAACCGGGGACCGGCTCCCCGGGGCTCACAAAGTTGGGCACGCCGAGGTCAGGCAGCGCTTTGCTCCTGGCAAAGTCCAGCAGCCACCGCGGGCGGGTCAGAACATCGGGGGCATGGGTCAACGCGGTTTTGAGGTCAATCTTTTGCGGGATGGCCGGGCTTCCCCAATCCCGACCGTGCGAGAAAGACCAGTCAAGGGTCAGGATGAGTCCGGCCGCGCCTGCGGCGCGGGCCCGATCCATGCGCTCAACCATCGAGTCACGGTCACCGGCCCAGTAGATCTGAAAGAAGACCTGCGGATTTGCTTCGATGACTTCTTCAAGCGGCTTGCTGCCAAACGAGCTGAGCCCCATGGCAACGCCGCGGGCGGCGGTGGCCCGAGCGACCGCAACCTCGCCGTCGGGGTGCACGGCTTGCACGCCGGTGGGAGAAATCAACACCGGCATGGAGCAGGGTTGACCCATCACCGTGACGTTCATCTTTCGTTCGGCCGGCTGGCCCGCGGTGACCGGACGGAAACCCAGCTCATCGAAAGCGGTGAGGTTGTCGTTCATCGACAGGCCAGCTTCGCTGCCGCCCACGATGGCGCCGAACACCGAACGCGGGAGTCGCTTCTTCGCCCGCTGTTTTGCTACTGCAACCGTCTCAAACCACTCATTTGCCACCGCGTGACTCTAGTCGGGCCACTTTGGGGGCCATCCCCGGACGTCGTTGGCCACTGTTCAGGATTGCCTTTGGGTTTGGAGCTGCTCCCGAAGAACCCGACGCAGGATCTTTCCGGTCTCATTGGATGGGAGCTCATTCACATAGGTGACGGTTTCGGGTGTCTGGGTGGACCGAAGTTGCGAGCGCACATGGGTCTGCAGCTGTTGGGTCAGTACCTCCTCATTAATCCCGACGGCGTCATCGGCGCGCACAACCGCGGCGGCCACACACTCCCCCCATTCGTTGTGCGGCAGGCCCACCACCGCGCAGGCCCGAACAGACCGATGTTCCACCAGTACCGCTTCGATCTCGCCGGGTGACAGATTCTCGCCGCCCCGCACGATGACGTCATCAAGTCGACCGTGCAGGTAGAGGTAGCCGTGTTCATCGAGTTCGGCCGAGTCCCGGGTCCGAAACCACCCATCGGTTGCTCCGGCGATACCCACGTACTCACCCGATACCTGGTCACCACGCACCCACACTTCACCGCGCTCCCCCGGGCCCAACGCGCGGCCGTCCTGGTCCCGTATCGACAGCTCCACGGTCGGCAGTGGTTGACCGACCGACGCCAGCCGACGGGCGACTGCCGGGTCCTTGCTTGCCAGCGCCTCCCGGTGGTCATCAGGACCAAGAATCGAGATGGTGCTTGCCGTTTCGGTCAGGCCGTAGGCGTTCACAAACGCCACGTGCGGCAACATCTGCAGCGCCCGCTCGATGACCGGCCTCGGCATGGGGCCGCCGCCATAGGCCAACGAACGCAAGGCTGGCAGTCCGTGGTCCACGGTGTCGAGGTGACGAAGGATCCGGTCCATCATGGTGGGCACGACCATGGCCTGGGTTACACCCGCTTCGTGCACGGTCTGCACCCACTCCGCGGGCTCAAAGGCCCGTAGATAGACACTGCGGCGGCCGGCGAAGGCCGCGCTGAGGACCGATGACACGCCGGCAATGTGGTACGGCGGAACCGCCACCAACGCCGCTTCGTCCTCGCCGGCCCCGGCAAACTCAACGGTGTTGAGCACATACGACGTGAGGTTGTCGTGAGCGAGCATTGCGGCTTTGGGATCGCCTGTGGTCCCGCTGGTGAACAGCAGGACCGCGGGCCCATCCCCGCCATCGTCGGTTGCGCTTCCCACCGGGTCCAATGGCGCCAACGTGGCCAGTCGCTCGGCGAGCCCCTCGGTCTCCACCACCACCAGTCCATCGATATCACCGAGCCGCCCGACCATTGAGCGGTCCACGATGGCCAAACCCGGAAGGGTCCGCTGAACCGTTGCCTGGAGCCGATCATCAGTCAACCGGTAGTTGAGCGGCACAAAGGGCACCCCCGCAATCGACGCGGCGAAGAGTCCAATCTGCAACGCCCGTGAGTTCTGACCAACAAAGACCAGATTGTCCACCTGATGCTCAATCGCCAGCGACGCCAGTCGCCTTGCATCCCCGCTGAGCTGCTGGGCGGTCACGGTGCCCTCGCCGTCGGTCAGCAACGGCCGATCGGGGAAGGTCGACGACACCAGGTCCAGAATCTCGTGAGTTCTCATAGCGCTCCTGAGATTACGACCGATTCTTCCGGCCCGGGTCATCTGACCCTCCGGCAACCGTTTCCGTGGTTGTTTTGCTCCGGGCGCGACTTGGACTCCAGTGTCACTGAATCTCGCCGATGCCCCAGGAGTGACCTCTGACCCTTCCCCCGCCGCCGGCGATTGCGCGGCTCCGACCGCAGAAGCATCCGCCAGTCGGTCGCTACTGGTGGATCGCGTCACCGACATCCTTCTGGTGCTGGACTTGGGTCACCGTATTGTCGACGCCAACCTTGCGGCGCTGCGGTTTGCCGGAGTTCCATCGGTTGATGATCTCCGCGGCATCCACCTCACCCGCATACTCCCCGACGTCACCCTTGACCTGCAGGCACCCGAGCAGGCCCCACTCACGGCCTCCCGCGAGGTCGCGAATGTGGAAGCGCAACGCGCAGACGGATCGACCAGCTATTTGAACATCACCATCAGCTGGAACGATGAACGCTCACTGGTCTTCCTGGTCATCGAAGATGCAAGCGACGAGATGCGCCGGTTGGCGGAGATGACGGTCCGCATCGCCGCGTTGACCCAAATGGCGTTCACCGATGTGCTCACCCAGCTTCCCAATCGACTGGCCTACGAGGACCATCTGGCGCAACGCAAGCCCGAGTCTGAACCAGGTTGGCTGGTGATGTTCGACGTTGACGATTTCAAGATGGTCAACGACACGCTGGGTCATCCCGGCGGCGACCTGCTGCTGAGCAAACTTGCGGAACGACTCCAGACCGCGGTGCGTCGCCGCGACTTCCTGGCGCGCATTGGTGGCGACGAGTTTGCGTTGTTCCTGCCGTCGCGGTTGCAACAGAACGAGGTCTATGGACGACTGCGTTATTTGCAGAGCCGCCTGGCCCCCAAGTATGAGTTTGAAGGAACAGCGTTCCGGTCAAGGTGCTCGTTTGGCGCCGCGTGGTGTGGGAGCTGGATGACAACACCGGAGTGGATCCGACAGACCGACCGTGCGCTGTACGAATCCAAAGCGCGTGGCAAAGGCTCGGTAACCGTTCACAAGAAGCCGGCACGGGCCCCGGTAGGCGCAGCGAGCTGACCAATCGCAGGGCGGGCCCGCCTGGTCTACGGTGGGTCGATGGCAATCAAATCGGTAGAACAAATGGTGGCCGAAGCTCGACAGAGCCTGGACAATCACGCTCCGGCCGAAGCCAAGCGCCGAGCAGATGAAGAGCGCGCCATGCTCGTGGACATTCGCGACGTGCGTGAGCTCCAGCGAGGCGGTGTGATTCCCGGTGCCATGCATGCACCTCGCGGCATGCTCGAGTTCTGGATCGATCCCGCGTCGGGGTACTACAAGCCCGTGTTTGGTGAGGACATCGAGTTCGTTCTTTATTGAGCGTCGGGAGGGCGGACAAGTTTGTCCGCAAAGACGCTCAAGGACATGGGCCTGCCAAAGGTTTCCCACATTGCGACCGGGTTCAACGGCTGGGTGGAAGATGGCCTGCCGGTGCAGACCTGGGAAGAGTGGAAGGCCGCCAAAAAGGCCTAGCGCCCTCACCGTTGACAAAGCCCACCCGTAGAGTCAAGGCGTGCGGTTCATCTCCTACATGACCCCTGGGTTTCCCGAGTCTCTGTTTGCAGCCTTCGCCGACCAGATCGGCGCCGAACTCCATCTTGACTCCACCCGTTCGGGACCGGTTCCCGGTGATGACCCGTTTGCCGATGGCTCGTTTGATCTCGGGTGGGTCTGCTCAACCTCCTATGTCGGACTGTCCCTTGACGCCCGTGAACCTTCGGTTCAGCTGGCGGGAGTGGCGTGGGTCCCCGACGACCCGGACGTCGACGGCCGGCCCGTGTATTTCGGGGATGTGGTCGTCGCTCCCCATATACGGGCCCAGTCGCTGGCGGACCTTCGAGGCTGGCGAATCGGTTGTAACGATCCGGTCAGCCTGAGCGGGCACTACGCCCTTCGGTTCGCCCTTCAGGAGCGCGGCGAAGATCCTGATGCGTTTGCGTCACTGGAGTTCACGGGTGGGCATCACACATCGCTCGATGCGGTGCTGGCCGGCGATCTGGATGCGGCGGTGATCGATTCGGTCGTACGGATTGGCCGCGCCCGTCACGACCCCCGGGTCGCGGCGTTGCGGGTTGTCGAGCGCCTTGGACCGTGGCCGGTCCAGCCACTGGTTGCTCGGAGCACCATGGCGACCGCCGAACTTGAAGCCATCCGGTCCCGCCTCTTGGAGACCAATGATCTTCCGCACGTTCAGGCTCAGATGCATAACGCCGCGTTGTCACGATTGGTAGCGGTTGACCGTGGCCACTACGCACCGGTCCGGGACGCACTGAGCCGTCAAGCCTGAGCCTTGAGAATCACCCCGGCACCGCGACTGGGCCAAATGAATCATTTGTGTATGCGCGTTCGCCAACCGTGAAAATGTCACGCCAAAAAGTCACTTTCCGTAGCGCCGAGAACGCCGCCCGCGGCAAAGGCACCCCAATATTGGTAGGTTGACGGCACTCGTGGAGTGTTGGGGAAGAAGTGATGCGCGTAGGTACCAACAGGTCGTTGGTTCTCCTCCGATGGGCGTGCCTGTCGATAGCAATGGTGCTGGGTGGGATCGCCGCGGCCCTGTCGGCGTTCGTGTACGCCGCCACCGCCGAGCCGGTTGACGAAATCAGTGCCATGGTCTCCGGGGTCGCTCGGGAATCCATGGCGGTCGCCGACTCCTACCTGAGCGGAGCCGAAGCTGCCGCGGCGACCGCAACCACGATCCTGCAAACCTTTGGCCGCCAACCAAGCGAGAGCCACCTCACGGTCCTCCATAGTGCGGTGGCCAACAATCCCAGCCTCGATGCGGCCTTTGTTGGCTACGACGATGGCAGCTTCGCGTTCGTGGGCCGGAGCCTTGAGAATCCCCACGGCTTTCGCACCCGACTCATCACCAATGGTGACAGCGCAGACCGACAGGTGACCATCAGCGAACGCGACCGCGCGTTTGCCGTCGTGCTGTCCGAGAACGAAGTTGTCGACGAATACGACCCGACCCATCGACCGTGGTGGACCGATTCTCTGCCTCAGGATGAGAGCCCGAGGTCGATTTGGACCGATGCGTACCCGTTTGCGTCCAGCGGTGAGTTCGGCGTCACCCATGCCCGCCCGCTGATCAATGGCGACGGTTCTGCCCCGGCCGTGGTCGGCGTGGACGTTCGGCTGACCGAGCTGGCCGAATTCCTGAGTCGGCGGGCGCCATCCAAAGGCGGCACCGCACACATCTTTGGCGCCGATGGTTCGCTGGTCGCCAGCTCCAACCCGGACATTCTTGTTCCTGACGGCTTGCAGACCGTGGTTGCAGCCCGAGCCGCTCAGTCACTCCAACCATCTGAGTCCGCACGGGACGAACCGCTGCGCCATATATGGAACAACGATGGCGCTCGAACGGTTTCGGCTGTCTCCGGGGTCGGAGCAAATGACAGCTGGACCCTGGTGGTCTCCGCCCCAACCGGCGATTTCCTGACCGGATTCCGTTCGAGCCTGGCCCCGGTTCGCGGTGCCCTGTTGGGCATCGGGATCATCATGCCATTGACCATGGCTCTGGCCGCATGGTGGTTATGGACGTCGATCCGCCGGTTGCACCGGGACGCCACCACCGACCGCCTCACGGGCCTGCTCAACCGAGGCGAGGCCACCGACCGCCTGGATGCGCTGATCAGCACCCACCGGACCCCCGAGACGCTGCTGGTGGGCATAGTCGACCTCGACAACTTCAAGCTGATCAACGACCAACTTGGCCATCGGACTGGCGACCACGCCATCATCGTCGCCGCCCGTTTCCTCCAACGGGGAGTGGGCAACCGGGGATTCGTTTCGCGGCTCGGCGGAGACGAGTTTCTGGTGGTTCTCCGTGGAAGCGCCGGGCCGGTCGAGTTTGTGCTCGACGAAATTCTGCACGGACTCTCGCTGGAGCTCGGGCGGATGATCACCGACCCAAGCATTCCACCGGTCACTGCCAGCTGCGGCTACCACCTGCACCGGGATGACGCACACGCAAACTCTGCGTCCCTTTTGCGCCGAGCCGACGTTGCCCTCTTGAACGCCAAGCTCACTCGGAACTGCTCCATGAAGTTCGCCCCCGGAATGACCCTGCCCCGCCCGGCGTTGGCCTGACCCTTCTGCCCTGTTCGCCGCTAGACACCCCAGGGTTGTAAGTGTCAAGCGGCGATTGTGACGGGTGGTTGTTGTCGGTGGGCCCAGGCGGTGTGTTCGTTGTAGGGCTGGTGGGTTTTGAGGCAGCCGTGGAGGTAGCCGACGAG